>QFZN01005902.1_pt1 | contig 16501 bp, 6 predicted proteins | sample 1740101 | NCBI WGS metagenome assembly QFZN01 (sample SAMN09210849, study PRJNA391713) | Ciliate metagenome, whole genome shotgun sequencing project. | isolation source: combination of 50 Heterometopus sp. ciliate cells from an enrichment culture... | host: Heterometopus sp. ...
ACCCCAAAACCCCGGGCCGTAAGCGAGAGCGTGACGGCTGATAGAAAGAAGTGAACGGAATAATACGCTGCATGGGGTGCAATAGCAAGGTATACTGTGAAATATATTTTGCTGATAATATCCCTATTGCCTGATAAGTGGGGGCGTGATATTTTTCCGATTAATATCACACTTTGCTCATAAATGACGTAATGTTATTGGCGATCCTATTCTCAATTTCCAAATATAGTAAATGAAAAGAACGTCAATTCTTGTCCCTCTCGTTCTGGCCCTGACCTTGCTCGCTGGCCTCTGTTCAGGCTGCAACCAGGGCTTCCACACCGTGAGCGGCTTGTGCGTCGCCTGTCCGGACGGATACTCGAATCGTGACAGCAGCCCAAGCACCAACGACGGAATCACGGGCACATGTGGGGTGGGCGAGGACTGTTGCGACTGTGATCCCGGCAATTATTCCTCCTCTGTCAGCAACCACATCTGTCTCAATTGTCCTTCCGGCAGTACTGCCACCAGCTCTGCCAGTGCTTATTGCACATGTGCCGCAGGAAGCTACTTCACATCTTCAACGATTACCTCAGCCACATGCGTATCTTGTGCCGACGGGACGGTCACCACTGCCGCCTCCACCACCACAAGTCCAACCACATCCTGCACCGTTTGCTCAGCTGGGACGTACTCGAACTCCGCTCATACGTCATGCGACACCTGCCCTTCCGGTACCACTTCGCCTGGCGGGACCGCATACTGCAACTGTGCGGCCGGATACTACTTCACTACCGACGGCTCCTGTATGGCCTGTGCTGACGGATATACTTCGGTCGCATCTACCACGACCAGAAAGGTAACGGTTTGCACCACTTGCTCTGCCGGATATTATTCCAGCTCTGCTACTGGGCGCGTCTGTTTGGCCTGCGGTGCTGGAACATACAGCAGTTCGGGTTCAGGATCGTGCACGAATTGTCCGACGGGGAGCACATCGACCAGCGGAAGCGGTTATTGCACCTGTCCTGCGGGGTACTATTTCGCGACCACCACGACGTGTGTGGTGTGTCCTGATGGGTCGGTCAACTCGGCTTCCTCAACCACCCTGTCACCGGTAACGACATGCACCATTTGTGGCGCCGGAACCTACTCAGCAACGAACCAACAATGTTACGACTGCCCACAGAACACGTACTCGGCCGCAGGCGCAGCCTCGTGCACAGCGTGTCCCACGAATTCGTACAACACCGGAACCACTAACGCATACTGCACCTGTGACATCGGAAACTACTTCACTCAGTCCGCAGGCAACCTAGTCGCCTGCATGCCTTGTGCGGACGGGACGATGGCCAGCTCTTCCACCACGCAGCACCCCGTTACAGGCTGCACCCTGTGCTCAGCCGGGTGCAAGTCGAACGCCGCGACCGGCCATACGTGTGTAGCGTGTGAGACGGGCACGTACAACACGGCATCAGGCCTTTCCGCATGCATCGCGTGTCCCTCGGGCACCACCAACTCGGGGACCGGGAATGTGGACTGCACTTGCGCAGCTGGCAAATACTTCGACAATGGCGCATGCGTATACTGCTCCGCCGGTTATTCGTCCGCCGCCTCCACCACAAGCAGCCTTCCCCAAGTGACCTCCTGCACCCAATGCTACCCGGGATACGAGTCAAACGCTGGCACAAACTATATCTGCACAGCATGCACCGCCGTCAGCACGTACAGTGACGCCACTACAAAACAAGCGGATTGTTACACATGCCCGCCCGGAACATCGAACGCCGCCGGCGGATCCTACTGCACCTGTCCTTCGGGGAGCTACTTCGACGCCGACGGCAGCTGCGTTCCCTGCGCAGATGGCTACACTTCGTTGGCGTCTACAACTAGTGCTCCAGTTACCAGCTGCACCGCCTGCGCGGTCGGGACCGAGTCGAATTCCGCCAACTCTCACCAGTGTGTGACATGCGCTGCCGACACGTATAATACAGCAACCACCGGACAAGCCGAGTGCTACCCATGTCCGGGAGCGGCGACCAGCGGATCTGGGGCCAGTTATTGCACGTGTCCGCAGGGGTACTACTTCGACCTGGCGGGATACTGTGTGGAATGTGCGGACGGCTACAGTACCTCCGCGACGTCGACTACAACCTCCACAATAACATCGTGTGGCGCCTGTCCGCTGGGGGATGAGTCAAACGCGATTACCTCGCACCTCTGCGTCCAATGCATCACCCCAAACACGTACAGCAACCTGAAGACAACTCAGGCCGACTGTTACTCCTGTCCGGGCGCCTCCCACAACTCCGCCGGCGGGGCCTACTGCATCTGCGACGCTGGCTACTATTTCGACGCGGTCGCGGCAGACTCTTCGGGAATCTGTGTGGCATGTCCAGACGGATCAAGCACCTCGGCCGCATCGACCACAGATACTCCAACGACTACATGCGCTAGCTGCTCAGCAGGCTACCAATCCAACGTGGGCACCAAGCACCTCTGCACGGCATGTGCTGTGGGCACATATAACAGTGTTGCAAAGGGACAATCCGCGTGCTACAAGTGCTTGGGGGCCGCATACAACTCGGCGGCAGGAAGCACGAGTTGTGTGTGCGACGCAGGGTACCATTTTGACTCCACCGGGGAGTGTGTGGCCTGTCCTGACGGGTACACGTCGGTACAGACAAGTACGGATGACACTGCCCCCACAAGCTGCACAGCTTGCATGGTGGGATACCAGTCGAATTCTGGCACCGGACACATTTGCGTGATCTGCGCCCAGGGGACGTACAGCAGCACGGCGACTGGACAGACGATGTGCTACACATGCCCATCCGGATCGAGCAACTTGGCCGCCGGAAGCACATCCTGCGCCTGCCCAGCCGGAAACTTCTTTGACTCAGCCAACGGGGGGAACTGCGTGGCCTGCCAGGATGGGTTCACCTCAGTCTCGTCCACAACTGACTCTCCGGTCACGGCGTGCACTGTGTGTCCTGCAGGATATGCCTCCAGCGTTTCTACCGGAAATCTCTGCGTTGCCTGCGGGCAAGGAACGTACAGTGCCGTCGCGGGACAGGCAGCCTGCACGACGTGTCCGGTGTATGAGACAAACAGCGGGACCGCGAACGTCGGTTGCACGTTGCCAACATGCGCCGCCGGAAACTACATTCTCCCCGACGCCAGCTGCGTTCCATGTCCCAGCGGAACCTACCAGAGCACGGCCCAACAAACCTCCTGTGTAGCCTGCCCCACACACTCGACGAGCCTGGCCGGATCCACAGTCTGCACCTGCGACTCGCACTACTACATGTCCGCGGGACGACTGACTGAAGGATACATGGAGATCACGGATTCCGGGACGGGCGAAACCACGTGTGTGGCTTGCGGAAGCTGCCCGTACTCCTACCTGCAGAGCGTGACCCTGTCCGACGAATGGACCAAGATCAGCATCGTCTTCTCGGCCAGCATAGCCTCGCCCTCTGGAATCATCGATGGCACTGCCGCACTCTGCGACTACTTCTTCGCCTCCGCATCCACAGCGTTATTCGGCTCAGGATACACGTGCAGTCTCTCCTCAGGAACCCTGATCGTCAGTCTGGGGACCGAGGCCGGATTCATGTCGACATCGACCCTGTCGATGAACAAGGATGCGCTCAAGGTCCCGCCATGCACCTGCGGGTACAACAGCCCGATGAGCGTGACGTCAGTTGTGGCGTTTTCGCTGTCGGCGACGGTGGACCCGATTTCAGTTCCGTATACCGCGTGCCAGACGCTGACATTGACCCTGGGGTCGTTCTCGGGACTGGGGAAACGGCCGTCCACTCTTAAAGTCGGGTACGAGGCCTGGCTGGGAGAGACGACGGTCAGCGCGTATCCTAGGACCACCTCGTTCGCTAAGTCTATGGCGAAGCTGAGCGCGTTTCTCCGGTCTCAGACCGGGACCTCGGTGACATTCCCGGCCTTCTCTTTCCTGGAGAGTGGACAGTACACCCTGAGATGCAAGCTGAGCAATTTCGGCTCCACGAGCACGTCCACATTTACGTTTACCACTGCTGCGTATACGGCGCCGACGCTATCTGGCCTGCCCGTCATGGCAACGATCAACGAGTGGGACAAGCTAAATCTGACTCCGCTGCTGGACTACGCGGGCTGCGATCCCGCAAATGTGGACATAGGATACACGTACAGTTGGGGGCAGAGTGCGAGCAGCACCGTGGACTACTTCAATGATACCGTGCTGCAGACGCTTTATGCGGCGGAGAATGGCATCCTGGCTTTCCCCGAGTACACCTTCCTCCCCGAGCGGACCTACCGCTTCGTGCTAACCGTGACACACACCGACTACCCGGTCAGCCTGTCCGCCAGCGTGACCGTCAACATCGTCCGTTCCGCCGTAATTCCTTCTCCGATCATCCCTCATAGCTTATTGCCAGAATCTCCGGGGGCGACCGCATCATCCCGAGCACCGAAGGCCTGGTCCTCAATGCCACCGCCTCCGAGGATCGTATTATATGCTTGCCGTTATTTTTCGCGATAGACACGACCTTCGCAGGAACGATGGGATACAGCTGGACCTGCGTGAACGGGAGCACCGGGGCGTATTGTAAGTACGCGAACGGCTCTCTCGCGGCCTTCAACTCCACAGCGGCTCTACTGGAGTTTTCGGCGTCGGACTTCTGGAGTGCAACAAGCATGGTGTGGACCCTGAAGGTCGCCAAGGGCATGGTCTCCGACATCACCTACGTCACGATCGAGATCGTGCCCAATGTGACGGTCACTCTCGGCATAAGAACAGCCGAGCAGAGTCTCAAGGTCGACCGCAACAAGCCCATCATTCTCAGTGCGGTGGCTTACTCTAACTACCCGTACAACCTGACCTACGCCTGGTCCTCTTCTCCGGCGCTTCCCTCCTCCGTCTTTGCCACCGGAACATCCGCGAAGTACCTCAAGATCACCGCATACGCGCTGGACGAGGACGCGAGGTACAACTTCACCTGCACAGTCCGGGACCCTGACGGAAACGAGGGCAAGGCGCTGATTCGGGTCATCGTGAATCGTGCGCCCCGGTTTGGGACCTTCGCAGTCACCCCGACCCGCGGCGTCTCCTACTCGACTCAATTCACTATGAAGGCCGAGAGCTGGTACGACGAGGACACGCCGGTGACCTACGTGTTTTCATATTCCCCCAGTTTGATCAGCGGCGAGTTCTTCCCGCTTTCCGAAAGGACCGCTACCAGCTCAATCACCGCGGCGCTGGGCGTGGGGAAAATCACTACTATCACTGCAATCCAGCTGCGGGTGGAGGTCTTCGACTCACTGAATGCCAGCACAGTGGTGTATCAGGAAATCGAGTTGGAGCCGCCGAACGATCCCCGAAGCACAGTCTCAAGCCTGATGGAGGTTGCACAAAGCAGCACTGCGGATGAAGCATCGCGAATACGCGGCGTCGCGCTGGTCGGGAAGTTGTTGGACTGTGACAGGCGCTCCGCGCAATGTGGGGAAGCCCTGACGGCGCTGATGAGTGCAGAGCGGGCTGGAGGGGTCGTGAGCACGGAGCTGGATGAGTCCGTGATAGACGCTTTGGAGTCGCTCGGTGTGAACTCGGGCGAGAGTCTGACCGGCGTAGTAACCGTGCTGTCGGATGTGGCGGCACGAGAACTCAATAACGTGGATGCGGTGCTGAGTGTTGCAGACGACCAACTGGAGAGCAAGAAGGTGGAGTACGGCCTCTCCTCGACCATGGCCGCGAAGATGCTCACGATCCTCGGGAACGCAGTGTCCGGCATGTCGAGCACACAGATACAGCAGAGTCAGGACACGATTCTGGCGGTGGCCGACGTGGTGGGCCGCAGTCTGCTCAAAGACGTGGTGCCGGGCGAAGATCCGGTCAGTGTCGAGGCTCAGGGGGTGACTATGCTTGCCCAGAAGCTTTTCCCCTGCGACTCCGCCACCGTTTCGCAGACTGTCAACACCGGGACGGTTCGGGGAGTGGACTTTGAGTTCCCCATCTGCGACGTGCTGCCTCTCGGGCAGACTACGTTCGACGAGAAGACGATCAACAAGCTGACCCCATACGACATGATCATCGAGGTCTTCGACAGCAACATAATGGGGGAGTGTGCGCCGCTGAGCTCGCGAATGATCCGAGTGGCGATCTACAACGACGAGATCAAGACGCTGTACACGGGCGCGACAGGCCTGTCCGCGGGGGTCAACTTCACCTTCCGACTCAATTCCTCCGCCTCCTCGTTCCCCGAGGACGATCTTCTCCAGGTTGCGTGCATGTATTACTCGGGCACGAAGGGCGACTTCACCGCGGAAACCGTGGGCACCAAATTGACGAATGCGACGCTGCAGGAGTTCAGGTGCACCACAAGCCACCTCTCGGAGTTTGCGCTGCGGTACGTCGCGGTCAGCAGGTCCAAGAGCTTCCTCGACTCCGAGTTCTGGCTCCTCTTCACCATGTTCGTGATCTCGGTTATAATGCACATCTGGGCCGCAGTCTACGACAGCAAACACAAGGCCGGGCCCACGGAGGAACTGCAGGCCGAGACGCAGATGGCGAAGCAGGAGCGATTGCGACATATCGAGCTGATCCGCGAAAAGTCCGCATATTGTCCCTTCGCCGGGCCGCGGACCGGCACTAGCGGCACAAACATGGCATGGCCAAAGCTATTTGCACTGGTGCTGCTGCGGACGCACTCGCTGCTCAAGATCTTCCTCTTCCCTTCCAGCCGCATCTCCCGCAAGGCCTGCACACAGATGTTCTGGAACGGGTTCTTCCTCCGGCTGTTCTACATCACGCTCTACGCGGAGCTCATGAAAAGTGTAAGCGTGGCATTGTGGATGCTAACTGGCCGTAGACCTTCGACTGGTGGGCTCTGCTTCTCATGGGCTATTTCACGGCGGCTCCCATATGCATCGTGATCGAACTATCAATGCGCGCCACGATCAAGACCTCGCACATCCGCAGCCTGTATCCTCCCCTCGCATACGGCGGTAGACTCGGCACCGGGAAGCAGTGCGAACTCCAACCGGCAATCCACGCCAAACTGCGCCTCCAGGGCCAGCTTCGCGCCTTGGCCCGGGCTGTCAGCTACATGATTCCGGTGGGCGGACTGCTCTCGATAGGCGCGATGTACACCTGGGGGAACTGCACCAGTGTGGAAAGCAACCTGTACATCGTGGGACTGCTAATCTACACGATCTGCGTGCAGGATCCGTTCATAAACGCGCCGTGCCAATTCCTGCTCCTCCGCCTCTCCCGTGCAGAAGATGCAGCCTCGCCACATGACGGAGGGCGGGGAAAGCTGCTGGTGAAGCTGGTGATGAAGGAGGTGAGGGAGTTGACTGAGGGGCGGGATGCGAAGGTCGTCCCTGCCGAGTGCACAGTGGATTTGCTGAGGTCCTTGAATTCGATGGCGCAGAACCCTGACTCTCCGGCTTGCAAGAACGGCGGGCCGGCGAGTTCTTCCACAAACGTAGCAATGGATTCGTCGTCGGGAATGCAGAGTCTGGGGGAGAATCGCTCGTTTTCGGGGGTCATGGTTGACTACGATGCGACAACAGAGAAGCCAGAGCTGATGCATAAGGCCAGACACATGATCATCCGCAGGAGAAGAAGAAGGCGAGGAACGAGAGATGAACTGGTGGCGAGTGAGGGGCAGGAGAGCGAGGAGGATGCGAGGGCAAAGAGCGTCACGGAGAATCGTGCGACGCGGGGGATGAGTGTGGGGGTGCCGGGCTCGGCCAAGTAGAGCAATAATGAGTCAATGAGGACACGATTATTGTGCGCGGGACGGATGATATCGTCGCAGGGGTTGCCGAAGAGTGCGAATGTAATTGACCGCAGGACAGTCTCGCGTGAAGCCGGATTCTCGCACATGGAATGTTCAATCATATTCGCGGTGGTGAGTCTTAAATAGGACGACCGATTATAAAATTGGGGGCATTACTAAATTTATAATCACTATAGCAGAAGTAATACGATCGCATCTAGTTGTGCTTAATTTGGAACACTTATTACGATTGCCGACACGTAATGACGTAATAAGCATACACCGCCACGTGGACACTAATAAAATAAAAAATATGCTGAGAAGCCTTTGCTTTCGAACCCTCCTCGTCGTGCTGGTCCTGCCTCTTAGCTACTGCAGCAGCTGCTCCGACGGATATGGAGCGTATAACGACCCCAATTCGGGATACTGCTACTCTTCGTGCTGCACCTGCGACAATGGCTACTATTCCAACTCGGCCACCTCCCACGACTGCTATGGCTGCCCCAGCGGGACAACAGCACCTACCGGCAGCGCGTACTGCACCTGTGCTGCTGGGAATTACTTCGTCTCCTCATCAAGCTGCGTCGCTTGCGCCGACGGGACCAGCAACGCTGCGTCCACAAACACTAACATGGACACATACTGCGAACCCTGTCCCGCTGGCACGTATTCCAGCTCGAACACCAACTACATGTGCAACACGTGCCCCGGTTCAACCACTTCCAATTCTGGAAGCAACTACTGCACTTGCCCGGCCGGAAAGCATCTCACCGGCGGGTCCTGCGTAGATTGTGCGGATGGGACGACCTCCTCGTCTTCCAGTTACTATTCCAGCTCATCCACCAGCCCATGCTTCGCCTGCACTTCCGCCGGCTACGTCTCCAACTCCGGGAACGGACACATCTGCACTGCCTGCAGCCAGGGCACCTACAGCACTACCTCAAATATGGGCATATGCACGACCTGCCCTACAGGCACATCTAACACTGGAACCGCGAACACGTACTGCACTTGTCCTGAGGGCTCCTACTTCTACCCCGCCGGGGCCGACTACATCTGCATCTCCTGTCCCGATGGAACTACGGCCACAGCCTCAACCACCACCAGCAAGATCCTAGCGTGTTGGAACTGTGCTACGGGCACATACTCCACCACTCTCACCGGCCACAAGTGTGTCGCATGTGGGATCAACACTTACAACGACGCCGACGTGGGACAAGGCGTATGCGCCGCCTGTCCAACCGGCACCGCCCCCACCGTCAGTTCTGGCGCCACATACTGCGTGTGCCCCCAGGGGAGCCGCTTCCTCACCGGAACCTGTCTGGCCTGTCCTGAAGGGATGAGCGCCGCGGCCTCGAGAACCGACAACAGGATGACCATCTGCACAGCCTGCGCCCTCGGCACGGAGTCAAAGGCCTCCAACAGCCACGTCTGCACCCCCTGCGCCGCTGGATTCTACAGCGACGCCATCACCAGTCAGGCTGCCTGCATCTTATGTCCCACCGGCAGCGTCGCTAACAGCGCCACAGGAAGCACCTACTGCACATGTGCCGTCGGCTACTACTTCACACCCACCGCATGCATACCGTGCCCGGCCGGGTCGGAATCGGTCAGCTCGACCACCACCAACCCGGTGACCGTGTGCTCCGCCTGCACCCCCGGATTTCAGGCCAACTCCGGCACCGGCTACGTTTGCACGCTCTGTCCCACGGGCACGTACAACACCGCCACAACCGGGCAGACGACGTGCTTATCTTGTCCGACCGGGTCCACAGCCACAGCAGGCAGAACCGATTGTGTGTGCCTGGCCGGATATTACTTCGATCAGAGCAACATGGCCAATATAATCTGCACTAACTGTCCCAACGGCAAAGAGACCTCCGCAGATTCGACCGCGACGGACCCAACGACAGGCTGCACGTCCTGCAACCCCGGCTGGACGTCGAACTCGGGGACCGGGTACAGGTGCCAGAAGTGTGTGCAAGGGACGTACAACACCGCAACGCTGGGAGTGGCGACTTGTCAGACGTGTCCTACAGGCACAACCAACAGCGGAACCGGGATGACGTACTGCACCTGTGCGGCCGGGAAATACTTCGCCAGCGGCGTATGCGTGGACTGCCCGGATGGATCTACATCGACCGAGTCAACCACCCTCAGCCCGCTCGCCACCTGCACCGCATGCAGTCAGGGCTACAAGTCGAATGCTGCCACCACCCATCTCTGTGTCCTCTGCAACGCGAATAACTATTACAGCGACCCAGCAACTGGCCAGGGCGACTGTTATGCCTGTCCAACAGGAAGCACAAGCACAGGCTCGGTGGCTCATACGTACTGCACCTGCGCGGTGGGACACTATTTCCTTCAGATCTCCACGGTCTGGTCGTGTGCCGCCTGCCCCGACGGGTTTTCCTCGGTCGAATCGAGCACTTCCAGCAAGGTGATCGCATGCACCGCCTGCAGTGTGGGCCACCAATCAAACGCTGCCAATCACCACGTATGCACCCTTTGTCCTGTTGGCACTTACAGCGACACCCACACCGGGCAGGCTGCCTGCTATACCTGCCCGGGAGCGTCGACCAATTCGGCGGTCGGGTCCTCGGTCTGCATATGTGGAGCGGGATACTATTTCGACGGGACGAACGTGTGCGTGGCCTGTCCGAACGGCGAAAGCTCCGTCTCTTCCACCACTGACAACAAGGTGATAGCGTGCACGCCATGCGATGTGGGGTACAAGTCTAACTCGGACAGCGACAGCAATCATCTGTGTGTGCCGTGTGCAGTCGGCATGTACAACGATGCGATGACCACCCAGCAGGACTGCTATGCCTGTCCCGGATACTCAACCAACACGGCCACAGGCTCTACATTTTGCACATGCAGTGCCGGGTACTATTTCACCTCAACCTCGTTGACCGGAACCTGCCAGCCCTGTCCCGACGGGAAAACTTCTACCGAGTCCACCACCGACGACCGCGAGACCACGTGCGCTCCCTGCAGCGTGGGATACGAGTCCAACGCGGGCACAAACCACCTGTGCGTCGCTTGCACCACGGCAAACACGTTCAGCGACTCGCTAACGGGACAAGGAGACTGCTATGCTTGTCCTGGACAGTCGTCTAACTCAGCGGGCGGCACCTATTGCACATGTGCAGCAGGATACCACTTCGCCTCTCTCGCTGCCCTGGCCAGCTGCGACCCGTGTCCTGACGGAAGGTGCTCGGCGGCCTCTACCACGACAAGCAGAGTTACCACCTGTTTCGGCTGCGACCCGGGCTACCAGTCCAATGCAGGCACTTCCCACCTGTGCGCGCCCTGCGGTCCAGGATACTACAATACTCTGCTTTTGGGACAAACAGCCTGTTACGCCTGTCCATCCGGGTCAACCAGCTCCGACTACGGGAACACGTATTGCAACTGCGCAGCCGGAAGGTATTTCGACGGCTCAGGCAACTGTGTGGTCTGCCCGAATGGGGCCAGCTCCCCCGCCTCGACCACCGATAGTCCTGTGACGATATGTACCGCGTGCTCGCTGGGCTACTACTCCTCAGCCACCAGCGGCCACATATGCACCGCCTGTCCGGCAGGGACCTACACAAACACGATAACAGGACTGGCGGCGTGCGTGCCGTGCCCGAACTACAAGTCGAACGTGGGGACCGCGAACACCGCGTGCAACTACCCGGTCTGCGACGCTGGCAGCTACATCTTGTCCGGGGCCACCTGTGTCCTCTGTCCTGCCAACACTTACCAGAACCTGGACCAACAGATCACATGTAGCGCGTGCGCAGCCCACTCAACCAGTTCGGCCGGGGCCAAGAGCTGCACCTGCGACCCCCAATACTACTTTGAGTCGACGAGCTCCACCTGCCAAGGCAAGTCCCGCGCTCAAGATAACCTCGTAGCGTGTCACCCCTACTGCGCCACCTGCACCGGGATGAGCACAAATTGCGGGGCGTGCGTCCAGGGCAACGCGGGGATCGTATACAACGTTGCGGCCCGGAGCTGCACCTGCCGACTCACGGAGGGGTACATGGAGATCTTCCCTTCCGGTGTGGCCACCTGCCAGCCCTGCGGCACCTGTCCCTACTCCTACCTGACCCTCGTGCGGCTTTACGACTACTGGACGAAGATCGACATCACCTTCACGTACGCGATCTCCTTCCCCGCCGACGTGCTGAACAACAGTCCTGAGCTGTGCGAGTACTTCTTCGAGGGCCCGCTTACCACGCTCCTGGGGGCCGGCTACCTCTGTACCCTCTCTGGGCCAACGCTCACTGTCAGTCTGGGCTCCGAGGCTGCCTTCGTTTCCACCTCGACCCTCCCGATGAAGGAGGGGAAACTCAAGGTTCCGCCATGCACATGCGGATACGATACGCCAATAGCGGTGACCGCGACGGTGCCGTTTTCCCTATCCGCAACCTTGGTGCCGATCGTCTCCCCTCACACAGCATGCGAGGACCTCAGCGTCAGTCTGGGAAACTTCGTAGGACTCGGCAACCGGCCGTCTACCCTGTCTGTTGCTTACTCGGTCACCAGTGCCATGACCACGGATGCCACCAAGCCTCGGATTGACGGCTTCTCCAAGTCAAAGGCGCTGCTCAACGCGTATCTCAGCGACAAGACGACGACGTCGATCAGGGTTCCGGCCAGCCTGTTCTTGGATAGCGCCCAGTACACTCTCGCCTACACTGTGCGGAACTTCGGCTCGTCGTTTTCGTCGTCCGTTACCTTCACAACGACCGCGTACACGACGCCTTCGCTCTCGATCTCAGGCGCCACCGCTGGAACAAAGACAGCCTACGAGTGGGAGTCGGTGCGACTGACCCCGGTGCTCACCTACCCCGCCTGCTCCGGCTCAGCCGAGAACGCCATGGTGGGCTACGTATATTCCTGGGGGCAGAGCGCGACAGGGGCGCCAGACGTGTTCAACAGCACCGAACTGCAGCTCTCCTATGCCTCCGACGATGGGATCCTCTATTTTGGAGAATACACCTTCCTCCCGGAGCGGACGTATGTATTCACGGTGACGGTGGCCCACGTGTATTATGCAGTTTCGCTTACGGCGAGCGTGACCGTGCATATCGTGCGTTCAGAGGTAAGTGTCCGCAGGATGAAGTCTGGGTAGCTGGTCGCGAAGATCTCGGGAGGAGACCGCAGCGTGTCCGCGGATGAGAAGCTGACGCTAGATGGCTCGGCGACGGAGGATAGTACGATTTTGGCTGTGTGAGCAACGCGCGTGTAGACTCGGGTGTGGACGGGGCTGTGACATACTACTGGACCTGCGAGAACCGAACAACCTACGCCTCAGCCTGCATGTTCAGCAGCGGCGGAATCAGCAATGCATTCGACCAATCTGCCCCCAGCATCACCTTCGGCGCAGGCGAGTTCTGGGCGCCCTCGACCATGCTGTGGACCCTGAAGGTGACCAAGGCGGGCATCGTGGATACGACCTACGTCACGATCAACGTGGTCAGCACCCCGACTGTGTCTGTGGGCATCATCACCGTCAAGGAGAATCTGAGGGTGAGCAGAAACATGCCGGTGATCCTGAGCGCGACTGCATACTCGCAGTACCCGTACAGTCTGACATACGTGTGGACATCGGATCCGGAATTGTCTGCATCCGCGTTCCCGGCCGGAACCTCTGGGAAATATCTGAAGATCAGTCCCTACATGCTGGACGAGGACTCGCAGTACAACTTCACGTGCATGGTCCAGGACCCGAGCGGGGCCGTGGGCCAGTCTGTGATCAGGGTAACGGTCAATCGTGCCCCGCGACACGGCGGATTCAGCGTTACCCCCAGCTCGGGAATCGCGTATGAGACCGTGTTCGAGCTCCGAGCCTACTCCTGGCTTGACGACGACCAGCCCGTCACATACGTGTTTTCGTACCAGGATCCGAGCACCGGCGAATACGTGCCTCTTGCCAGCCGGACCGAGTCGAGCATCATCAGCACCACACTGGGAGTGGGAAAAATCGCTGGGACAGCCACTGTCTCAATCAGGGTTGAGGTCCTCGACTCGCTCAATGCGAGCACTACTGCTAGTGCCTCGCTGACACTTACCCAATCTACAAGTGTCTCTTCAGATTCGCTGCTAACGAAGGCGCGTGAATCCACATCTACAGGGGACCAAAAACTGGCGGAAATCGCGGCCGCGGTCAACGCACTGAATTGCACTGCGGAGCCGGAGAAGTGCGGGACGGCGCTGGGACTGATGAGGGCTGCCGAGTGGGGGAGCGAGGGAACCGCCGAAAGCGACGAGACGATTCTCGGGGTGCTCGCTGCGGCCAACATCACTTCTGGGTCGAACGCAGGGGCGGTGGTCGACATCCTTTCCGACCTGGCGATCCGGGAATCGGCCAAAATGAGCCTCGCACTCAGTATTGCCGACGATCAGCTCGAGAGCAAAATGGTGCAGTACGGTCTTGCCTCCGATGACATCGTCTCCATGCTAACCATTCTTGCCGATACGATCTCGGGCATGGACACCACACAGCTCCAGAGTTCGCAGGATTCCGTGACCTCAATCGCGGACACCGCTGGAAGGAGCCTGATCAAGGATGCGGTACCCGACGAGCCGGCCACGGTGGTTGAGACCTCGTCTTTGACCGTGCTCGCACAGAAGGTCGCCGCCTGCGGGAACTCATCGAAAGTTTACCGGGGCGTGGTCAGAGGCATTGAGTTCTCGATGCCGATATGCGATGTCCTTCCGGCGGGACAAACGACGTTTGTGGATAAGACGGCGAACAGCGAGAGCCCGTACGACCTGCTGGTGGAAGTTTTTGACCAGAATGTGATGGGCGACTGCGTTCCTCTGAGCTCGAAGATGCTGCGTGTGGTAATATACAACGACGAGACGAAGGCGATTTACACATCTGCAACGGGGATCCAGTCCGGGATAAACTTCACCTTCCAGCTCAACTCCGCCTTCCCCTCCGTAGACCCGGCCCAGGTTCACTGCATGTATTACTCCGCCAAGGACTCGGCCTTCGTCCCGACCACGATGAGCACTTCGGTTACAAACTCCGCAGGAAGGACATTCAATTGCACCACGACTCACCTGTCGGAGTTCGCGCTACTGTACGCAACCACGGAGCAGTCAAAGAGCATAATTGACCCAGAGTTCTGGATTCTCCTGGCACTCTTCGTAACCTGCATCGCGATGAATGTCTGGGCTGCGATCCACGACGCGAGACTGAAGGCCGGGATAACGGCGGAGGTGGAGGAGAAGACGCAGGCGCTGGCCCACAAGATCGCGGTGGCCAGGATGCTAGACACGACTGCGGCCAGGGAAAACGCCGGCGCACGCAAGACTCGGCCGGCGGCGGTGCGGGTGAGTCTGAAGCGAAAGCTCAGGGAGAAGGCGGATCCGGGCGCGGCCCTCAGTTCTGGAAAGTTGTTGTGGCTCGTATTTCTGGTACTGGCAGCGCTAGTAACGATTGGGGGTAGAGAACGCACTCGCTGGTGAAAATCTTCTTCCACGAGTCGATGCTGATCTCGCGCAAGGCGTGCACACAGGGATTTTGGAACGGGTTCTTCCTCAGAATGCTGTTCGTCACGCTCTACTCGCAGCTCATGCAGAAGGCAAGAATGGGTGCGAATCGGATAGACGTTCGCGTGGTGGGAGCTGCTGCTGCTGGGATACTTCACGGCGACCCCGCTTTGTCTGGTGATTGAACTGGCAATGAGGACGAGCATGCGGATGTCGCTCCTCAGGAAGCTGTATGCTGCTTAGGCAAGATTTTTATGATAGGCCGCTGGGCGACACTAAGGCGTCGGAACTGCAGGCACTGGTGTACAGGAAGCTGATCCTGCAAGGAAAGCTGCGGGGACTGGCGCGGCTGGTAAGCTACCTGATCCCAGTGGGATGTTTCGCGGCGATCACGCTGATGTACATGTGGAAACAATGCTCGAGCAGAGAGAACACGCTTTACATCGTCGGCATGCTCGTCTACATTATCCTGATCCACGACCCGGTGCTGAACACGGGGTTCCAGTTTGCGGCGCTGCAGCTCACCAGGAGGAATACACCGTGCGCACAGCGCTACCGAAAGCTTGCGATGCGCTTGATCCTCAAAGAGGTCAAGGAGCTAATCAGAGACGACCTCAGGGATCAGAGCCAGAATTCGGGCGAGAAGGGGAGCAGCACGGTGGAGGTGCTCAGGTCGATGAACTCGATGATGTACATGCCAGGGGCAGAGACTTCGCCGATGTGCAAACAGAAGGGCTGCGGAGGTGCGATGTTAGCATCGACCGCGGCAAATCCGCAGGGAACGAGCGCGGAGGCGTCGATGCATGGACGGAGCGAGAGAGAGTCGGAGGAGCACTCGCAGGCGGAGAGCAGCGGGAAGAAGGCGGGTCCGAGGTTCGAGGTGAACCAGGTGTATGTGCAGGATGCGAGGGAAGGCAGCGACCCGCCCTCGCGGCCTGAGATGGAGTCGGACGAGCAGAGTCAATGGAAAAGCGAAAGCAAGGAAGAGGAGGATCAGGGAGCGGAAGAACAAGAGGAAGAAGAGGAGTCGCAGGAGGAACCGGAGGAAGACATGGAACAGCAGGATCCGAGGAAAGGATGGGAGTCGGAGGAAGCGAGGTGCAGAGAGGAAGAAGAGAGAGATGTGGAGATCAGGCCGCCGATCGGGTCGGCGAAGTGAGTGGAAAGAAATGAGAGTTATATATCATTTCTCACGATGATGCCACCTTTTTGAGATGTACGTCGAGCAGGGGTTTTGGGGTGTTGGGGTT
>QFZN01004348.1_pt1 | contig 16446 bp, 13 predicted proteins | sample 1740101 | NCBI WGS metagenome assembly QFZN01 (sample SAMN09210849, study PRJNA391713) | Ciliate metagenome, whole genome shotgun sequencing project. | isolation source: combination of 50 Heterometopus sp. ciliate cells from an enrichment culture... | host: Heterometopus sp. ...
ACCCCAACACCCCAAAACCCCTGTGCCCTGGAATACATTCAGTTTGCAAAACAAATCGTGCTTTCAGAATTGGTAAGCGTGTAGGCAGGCATAATAAGAGAAGGCCTTATAGACTGCACTCCTCGCCTTCGTCTTCGTTCTCGTCCTTCTCCTCAGGGACGCCTGCGTTCTTGAGCATCAGCGGCTTCATCGACTTCAGCATCGACGAGAATATGTTCGGAAACACGTGTTCCTGTTGGGCTAGCATTAGTTTGACTCTGTGCCGCTCCTATCGGTTACGTCTCTTATCGGAAGTGGCTTTACCTTGGGTGTCGCGAAACAGGCCGGACAGTTGTCGACTATGACTGGAAGCTTGCACTGCTCAGCGATCTCCTTGAAGAACTTCTCCCTGCAGTAGACCAGCGGGCGGATGATTCTCACGTCTCCCTTGTCATTGACATAGTTCGCCTTCATGGTCCGCATCATCCCGTTGTGCATGACCGACATCATGAAGCTCTCCGCGAGGTCGTCCAGGTGCTGCCCCAGCGCAACCACATTATACCCGCGGGTACGTGCGGACTCGTAGATGATCCCGCGCCGCATCCGCGAGCAGAACGCGCAGATCGAGTTCTTCTTCATGCACTTCTTCGCCCTCTCCACCACCGCCCGGCTCGCTATGAAGTACGGCACTCCCAGCTGCTTCATGTAATCAACGAGAGGCAGTGGATTGTACTGCGGAGTCTGTGGGTCCACCGTGACTGCACCAATTTCAAACTTGACCGGGGAGCGGGCCTGGAGCTTGAGCAAGATGTGAAGAAGGGCAAGAGAGTCCTTTCCGCCACTAACGCAGACCAGGACATGATCCTTCTCGTGGATCATGTCGAAGTCCTGAATAGCCTCTCCGACCAACTTGATGACCTTTTCTGGAACATCGGCGATGGGCAGCTTTCCGGTCTTCTTCTCCTCCTTGACGATGGCGACCTCGGGGAAGGAGAATTCTTCCTCTTCCTGCGGGACAGAAACAGCGGCTATAGCTTTTTTGACCTCCTCCCTCTGGGCGGGGGCCTTGCTGCGGAGCCCGAAGGGGAAGGGCAGACGAGACTCCGAGCACTCGATTCTGGTGGTCAAGTCCTTCTCCCGCTCCAGCTCGTAGGCTTGGTCAAGGATCTCAGAGGGGAGGAGGAACCAGCGCAGGGCCTTGATCTCAGGATCAGCAAAGAGCGCGTCCTGGTCGATCTGTGTCTTCCCGTATATGTGCTTGTAGTCCTCGATCGCGGCCCTGAGTGATACTTCTGCCTCCTTCATCATCCTCCCGAGTTCCAGTCCCCTTGTGATCCTCTTTACGAACGTGCCGGTCTCGCGCGGGAACTCCATCTTCCCGCTTGAGTAGTCAATTTTCTGAAGCCACGCACGCTTGGTCTCCTTCACATCGCCCGTGCGGACCTTCCACAGCGAGCTGGCCACGTCGAACGTGTAATGGGGGAGAAGCATCCACCCGTACTTGCCCACCCATTCTATGGCCCCCATGATGTACTCGAAGGTCTCCTCGTCCATCCAGTACGAGAAGTTGATTCTCACAAAGCCGAGCCGAAGGATCTCGTACCCGCGGCCTATTGCCTGATTATACTTCTTCGCCAGCTCCTCGGTTACTCCCAGAAGGTGTAGTCCGTATACAGCCGCACACGCACACCCGCCCCGCGACTGCACTCCAAACATGTCGTTGAGCAGCTTCACCACGAAGTTGTAGTGTAGCAATTTCCCGTGTGACTTGATGTTGAACGAGAAGATGCCCACACGTTTCAGTCTGGCAATGTCCCACTCTTCCTTCTCGAGCAGAACGACGTTAGACATACGAGCAAACCTTTCGTGCGCCTTCATGTCCCACTCGTGCTCCAGCCTCTCGATCAGCTCCTCTCCCACCGCCTCTTTCAGCTGGAGAACTAGCCCAGTGCGGATGCACTCCACTATGCCCGGAGTCCCGGCCTCCTCCCGCTGCTCTATCGCTCCCACGTACATGTGCTCGTTGGGACCAACGTAGAGGACGGTGCCGCCGCCCGGGACGGCGGGGATGCTCGAGGCGAAGAGTTCCCGCTTGGCCAGAAGGACGCCAGAAGTCTGGGCGCCGCCAATGAACTTGTGCGCGGAAAACACTATCGCGTCCTTGTACGTGAGCTCGAGGTAGCGTTTGGCGTCAATGGACGGATAGAGTGTGTTGCTGGATGCGAAGGGAACAGTGGGGCCGCTCATGTTCATGGGAAGATAGGGCCCGGCGGCCGCGTAGTCGAGGATGCAGATTGCGTTGTTGGCGTGGAGGATGTAAGCGATCAGGTCCGTGTTCGGGCAGATTCCGGTTATGTTGGAGCAGGCCGAGAAACTGCCTATCCTCAGCTTGGAGTGCTGATGCTTCTTGAGCTTTTCATCGAGCTCGCGGTAGTCGAGGTCGCCCGTCCTCTCATCGATTCCAATGGTCTCGATAACCGCATCAGTCTCCCTCCACGGCAACATATTCGAGTGGTGCTCCATCTTCGATATGAACACTACCACCGGCGGCACTCCCTCCACCGCCTTCTCGCCCGCAGATTTCGCCTCCCTCGTCTTCAGCTGTCCCTCGTGTATCCGCGACTTCTCGTGCTCCTGATACAGTCCCTTGTTCGAGAACGGCATACTGCACAGGACGCAGTCATACGATCCCCAGCGGTTCATGTAACAGTAGTTCTGCGCTGTGGTCGCCTTGGACTCGCCCTTGACCAGTTCGCGTACCTTCATGCACTCAAGCAATTTGTTCAGCGCCCCCTAGCGAGTTATCATGGACAAATATACGGTGAAGCCACTTCCGACGAAAATGGCCACGTCCTTCTCGCTGCAATTCGTGCAGGTTTTCACGATAGACCTGGCCTCCTCCCTTAGGTAGTGAGTCTGGACGGCGCAGGCAGAGGACTCGGAATGTGTATTGGCATAGTTGGGGAGCACCTGATCGCGCACGTAGTCCTCGAGGAAGGTGAGAGCTCTGCCAGAAGCAGTGTAATCCGCGTAGACGAGCGGCTTGGTGCCGTAGTGGGTGCGGATGGCCATTTCGGAGCCGATCTCGCTGGATCGGATTGTGGCGAGCAGGGCGGGTCCAGCCGATTTCAGCGTCCGTTTCCGCTCCTCAGCCACTTGTCGCGACTCGATCGGGAATTCGCGCATCCTTTTTCTGATACAGCTGCTATTTTAATGCGATAATAATGAATTGGAGCAATTTATCGCCCGGCGCACGAATAATATTCATCTGCACGCGATTATTGTCCGACTGGCGAGAAAAGTACGATGGCTCAATAACGCAATACGTATTTGCTTGCCCACGCAGTATGAAGATATAACGTGTAAAACGTATATATCGCGCACTCCAGATAGCGAAATGTGAGGGTGTCAAGAAATTAACAGGCAGAGATGATCGAATCCGTCAAGTTACTTGCTGTGGCTCTTCCAGTAGGCCTTGGTCTTTTCGCTCTTGGGGTCGGCCTCCATCTACACGTTCGCTATTCCGTTCTTACAGTCTGGTCTCCAGGCTTCCAGCTGGCGGGGCAGACCTCGCCGTGCTTGTCAACAAATTGGAAGGCCTTGACGAGACGGAGGACTTCGTCCACATTCCGTCCCACGGGCAGGTCGTTGATGCTCTTGTGCCTGATTATGCCCTTCGTGTCGATGATGAACGTCGCTCTACTCGGTCTTTTCCATATTCGTACCTGAAGGCCACTCCCTTGTTATCGCCCTCGCGCACCAGGACGCCGAAGCTGTCGGCGACGTCCTTGCTGATGTCGCCGATCAGAGGGATGTCCAGTCCGCCGAGGCCGCCATCCTCGCGCGGCTTCTGGTCGAACTCCATATGGCTGAATATGGTGTCAGTCGAGCAGCCGATGACCTCGCAGTCTAGAGCCATGAGTCAAAACTGGACTCTTACTGTTCTCGCGGAACTTGACGGCCTTCTTCGAGAATTCGATGATCTCGGTGGGGCAAACGAAGGTGAAGTCCATGGGGTAGAAGAAGAGGACGACGTATTTGCCCTTGTAGTCGGCAAGGTTGATGTCCTTGAACCCGGTCTTGTACCAGGCCTTGGCCTTGATCACCGGGGCCGGGCTTAGAATGCCAGCGGGCTCGAAGTCGCTGAGGTAGCTGCTCCCGCCGCAGCAAGGGCAAGTCTCGTGGGCGTCCGTCTTGTCGCAGGCCAGTCTCTTGCCCAGCATAGGCATGAGCTTCATGGCCGGCCTCCTCGCAAATCTCGTCAGTGCGAACATTATTCTAAAATGATTTCGCCTGCTTCGTGTTGCTTATATATCCGCGAGGGTGGATATAGGATGTAGACGATAACGATATATTGGATACGCTAACGCTATAGCATATAATCTGGTTTCATACGTGCGATAATGCCGTTGTAGATTAATGATCGGTCCTCGCTATTATGTCCCATGTTGTCTGTGCGAGACTCTTTCCAGAATATCCTGGTGCCGCTGCCGATTTGAACCAACTCCATAAAATCGTATTTAAATATGAAAAGGCAGCAGCAACAGCAAGTCAGGCCAGGAACCGTGCTCCCAAACGTGGTGTCACATACGGCAACAGCGCGTCTTGGCCAGAAGGAGCTGTATCCCCCGCTCGCTAAATCACCGTAGCGACGACACGACCGACCTCGATAACGACGCGGTGCACTCGTCGGAAGAGGAGAATGGCATTCCGGAGGTGAATACAAGCGTGATCCGCGAATTCAATGGCCACGAGGGCGACGACTCCCGGGCCGAGGGCAGTCAGGCTCCCAGCCAAGACCAGGAACAAAACCTGTCTGTTAACACGTCCGGAATCGACCTGGGCAAGCTGGAAAACAGCAAACTGTTCAAGAAGTTCATGGAGGAGGAGAAGAAGACCAAGCAACGGCAACATTCTCGGCAGCCCACACCTGAGCCCAAGGATCCTCCGGCCAAAACCAAGCCTGCGGGCCCCAACCACAACTTCTTCAAAAGAAAGTCCGATGTCCTCTCGGAGCCCTCCGCGAAACCGATCAAGGAAAAGGAGTCAACACAAACGGAGGGGTTGGCCCCGCCCGCAGCTGTCCAAACTACATCGCCGTCACCACCGCAAACTGTCCCGACGGTCTCTGCCTCGCCGAACGGCGCTCTGGGGGACACAATGGTCAACGTGAAGCGGGCGATGAGCGGCGTCCTTGAGAACCTGATAGCTAAATCGCCCAGCCGTTCTCTCTCCCCCGCTCCTCTCGCGGCTGCGACCTTCTCTGAGCCCAAGCAACCCTCAGTCACTGCTGCAGCGCCCTCTCAGGATCCTTCCCTGATATCACACTACCAAGGATTGTTGCAGCAGGCAACCTCGCAGATGGGGTTCCAGTCGAAGAGAACCAAGGAGCTGGAACAGGCGATCGCGGCCCAGAAGGCCAAGAGCACAAAGCTCCTTGGGGAACTGAAGGCGCAGGCCGAGGCCGAAGTGCAGGGCTGGACCAGGAAACTGGACGACGAGCGAAGGGAAAAGGAGGAGTGGAAGGCTCGCCACGAAAAGCTTGAGCTCGAGTACAAGAAGCTCCGGCTGGATGTTGATCAGGAAAAGCAGGCGACAGGAGAACTCGCCCGCAAGATGATGTTCAACGACTCGAACAAGGCGAAGATGGGCCAGATCGAGGAAGGACTGAGAAAGTGTGTCGGACAACTCACTAGCAAGACGGTGGCACAGGAGAGCGAGATCAGGCAGAAGGAAGAGCGAGTCTTTTCGCTTCAGGCAGAGAACCAGCAGCTCAGGACCGAGCTGGGCGTGCAGAAGGAGATCATTGAGCGGCTCAAGTGCGACTATTCGGGGGTATTCCAGAAGCGAACAGACAGCGAGATGGCCATACAGGGTCTCAAGTCGCAGATATACGCGGACGACGGCGCCATGCGCAAGCTCCAGCAGGAATTAGACAGACTCGCGCTGGAGAACGCGAGCTTGGCCGACGCAAAGGCGGCGCTGGAAGGGAGCCTGAACGAGGTGAAGGCGGAGAACGGGGAGCTGAACCGCACCTTGGCCAAGATGGAGAAGGACAACGCGGCGCTCTCCTCCCAGCTTGAAAAACTCTCCCGCGACTATCAGTCCCTCGAGATCTCCTCCATTAAGGCCAACAGCACGATTGAGATGCAGAACGAAACGATCGCCTCGCTGCAGGAAGACTACAACAAGTTGGTTACGCGACACAAGGAGTCATTCTCCCCGCTCTCGCCCGGAAGGAAGAACGCACATCAGCGCAGACCGCCAATCCCCGCGCTGCCTCTCCACGTTCCTGCGGCTGCAAAGAGTACCGGCGCCACGCTGCACACGGAGGCATCGGTCGTGGTGCCCTCGGCGCCGGTCGCGAGCGCAGACCTGAAGACGAGGTACAACGAGTACAGGAGCCGGCAGAACGAGTCCTGTCTCGGCCAGATCCTTCGTTGGGACGCCGAGCCTAGCGTGGGTGAGAAGAATGTGCAAGCGATGGAACAGGGAAGGGCCAGCAGGGAGACTACCACGGGGAGACCGCAGGCGCATTCGCACAATCCTTCGTACAGCGGGGGCGAGGAGGTGCAGATCGGCTCCCAGAGGAAATCGCCGGCAGGTGAGCAGCCATCAGCGATGCCAACAAAGACGAAGGTGATAGTGACGTTCCCGAGCAACCAGAAGTTCGAGGCGAACAGGGAACAGATAGACAAGGTGCAGAAAAACCTGGTGGCGCTGCAGGGCGAGAAGGCGCAGCTGGAGAGCGAATACGCCAAGTTCGGCCAGCGCGGGGAGAAGTCCTTCGCCCTGAAGAAGCGCAAGCAGGAGCTGGAGTTTGAGATCGACCTAGCTGACAAGAACATACAGCGGCTCAAGCAGAAGCTGCGCGAGTTCAATGCCTTCTAAAAATCATCCCTAATTAATTCGCATCCTAATATTATATATAACAGACACACACTTCGATTAGTCAGTAGTTTAGTGCAAGCCGAAGCATCAGCATTATCCGATGAGACTGACAGGATCGCTGCTGAAATTAGCCATGACTTCATGTGTGGCGTCGAAGAAGTACTGCCGGATCTTCTCGGTCGAGGCGATCACGTTCACTGGAATATTGCACAGCGTCATCTTCGTCCTCAGCAGCTTCTCTCTTATGTGGTCGATGTAGGTCCACCAGGTGACAAAGTATATGATCATGATGAGGATCGAGACGACGCACAGGATTGCGATAATCCAGATCTTCTGAGAGCCCAGTTTCGCCAGGAAGCTCGATTGCAGGTAGGCGATGATCGTGTCAAAGATGGAGGTGTTGTATTTCAGCAGGGTGAGTTCCGCCATTATGAATTCGTCGCTGTTTACGTAGCTCTTGACGAATGACAGCGTTCTGTCACTGCTGGCCGTGCTTATGTAAGTTTCGACGATGTCACCAAATCTGTTGAGGAACTGCACGTGGGCCGCGTATATCCCCTTCTGCAGGATTCCGTTGTCAATATTCTCGCACTCGCTCACATTAGTCACAAACTCAGAGATGCAGACCGAGCTGAGCATGACCTGGTCGAAGGTGTTCACGTAACTCGACGAATAGTCACCCTTGTGTTCGTTGAAGTGCCGAATGAGGGTCTCCTGGTCGCCGATGGCGTCCTTGACTGCAGCTGCTGCGTAGTCCATGATATTCGTTCCTGCCACGCTCCGGGTTCCGTTGGTCGCAAACATCTCCAGCACCAGCATGTATATCTTCCGGTAGTTCGTGGGCTCATTATGCAGCATAATGATCTCGTCCAGATGGGACTGCACGTTTTCCTCGAAGCTCAGTGGCCAGTAATACAGGAAGAAGAAGATGAAGCCGGCGAAGAGCTGGATGCAGATGAAGTAGAGCATGCTGAGGAACAGACTTGCCTTGTACGCGTGGTATTTCCGCTGTTTCCTCCCCGAGTGCGACTTCTTCTTTTCCAGGTCCCCAGGTTTGACCAGCTTCTCGTTTTCTGCATTTTCCGGTTCAGCGGCCCAAGGGTCGGCATCGCCCTCGTCGCTTTCTCCCTTGTTCGCCGAAGATGCGTTCTCATCCATCTCTGACTCGAATTCGTCCTCATATTGGCTGTTGCGCTCGTCGTTCTCGGAGGCGTCGATGAACTGCATGAATTCTGCACAGTGGGAGATCTGTTCCTTCAAAAGTTGCTTGGCGATGCTTATGAGCAGCTTCATGCTCGTCCTTCCCTGGTTGATGATCCAATACCAGAGCGGCAACATGAGAACGAAGGTCACCAGACCGCAGAAGAACACCATGCCCATTCCGCCCAGGGCTACGGTAGACTGCATCGATTCGATGTAGGTCGACTCGTCCAGCATTGACGACGTCTCGTAGTTGTTAGGCACCAGCTCCTGATACGCGTTAGTGAACATAAACACAACAGTATTGTCGGTCTCGGTGAAAGTGGAGAGAGAGGAATCCGAGAGCTTGATTGCCTCGTTGCCGAAGAGGGTCATGAGGGTGTTGAGCTGGATGGTAGTATTCGCCAAGGCCCGGCTGGAGTCGGTGTACATCAGTGTGACCGAGGAAGGGTCGATCTCTTCCTTGTTTTTTTCCTGGACGAAGTCGATGATCTTCCGGTTGATAAAGTCCTGCGAATTCAGCAGGTCAATTGCTGCGTCATTCAGCTCCGACTGTACCCATCCTGTATAGTCGAAGTCGTGTCCATCGTTGCTCGTCTTATAGTTGAAATTGTACATGTTTCTCTTCATAGTATCGAAGACGGTGGCGCCGAAGGTGCTGCTGCCAGTGAGGACTAGGGTGCGGATGTACCCAACGATTTTCATGATGTTGATCTCTCGCTGGAGAACGAGCAGGTCGTAATTAGTGCGCAACGTGCTCAGAGTGACGAACATCAGTATGAATATCGCTGCCGTGACTATCATCATGATGATGAAGTGTGCCAGCGCGCTCTTCAGCACTCGGCGTGCCATTGGCGGCACGTACTTCTTATAGTCAATGCCCTTGAGCAAGGCAATCTCGCGAATGATGGCGGTTCGTTCGGCCGCCCGGAGGAAGGGGACCTGCTTCTTAGGCTTGCCGGCAGGTCGCTCGCCCTCCTTCTTCTCTTTCTCTCTCTCCTTCACCTCTTCTTCCTGCTCCGGACCTTTGATGTCCTCCGGCAGCGCTTCGGGAATGGTGATGGCCAGCGGCGGGGAGTCGTCGTGCTTCATCTCCTCGCATGTAAACGTGAATGTTGGACTGCTGTCCTTCTTCAGTGGCTCGGCTGCCGGCACTGCAGTTGTGCTCGCCCTCTGCTCTGGCATCGCCGTGCCCTGTCGCTTTGCCGGGATGCTCACTTTGGTCTCCTCCTTCGCTTCTTCATTGTTCTGATCCGCATCTTTTCCTTCGTCAGCAACCTCTGGCGTCGCGACCATGCCGGCTTCAGCATCCGGGACTGCGCCAGGCTCCTGTCCTCGCTTGAGATTGACGAGCCCGCGGAAGAAGATCTGCAATGTGGTCTTGAAGAATTTGGAGGTCTGCACATCGTTCGCGCTATCTGGGCTGCCGCTGTCGTCAGAGTTGCTCTTTTTGACCTCGCTGCTCGACCCGGGGACGAGGTCCTCGGTGGGGGAGGGATTCTGCTCTTCGGGTCTGGAAGCGGCGTTGGGCTCTTCCGGCTGCTGGTCGTCCTTGCCCTTATCTTGATCCAATCCGCGCATTTTCATCTCGATGGCGCCGTCCCTGAGGCCCTCCTGGTCCTGGGTCTCTGACGCCACGCTCATATCGATATTACGACCAGTGCCGCGGAAATAGAACGCCTTCAGCTTTATGTTGTGATGAACCACGTTGACGATTGTGCACTTCCACTTCTGCGGCTTGACATCAGCATCGTACTGGAAAGGGATGGAGTCCTTGTGCTGGAGGCCTTCGCTGTGGGAGTCGTGCGAGGCCAGCATGGTTGTGCATATATTCGAGGGCACCGAGAAGATCACGTACTTGCTCCCCACAAACCGCTCGTACTCCTCCTCCCCTGAATCCTGCTTCCACTCGATGTACGGACATATGTACTGGATGCGGATCACGTTCTCTTTGATAAACGTGGGAGAGAAGCCGGGGACGTTGATGGCGTTGGCGAATCCGAGCGACATGCCCTGCAGCGTTCCCTGCGTGTCGGTTACCAGGACCGACTCGGCGGAAGAAGACTTGATGAGTGCGACGAAGGTCGAGCCGTATAGCTGGTCGTAGTATTCGCGAATGAGAAGACGGACCTGGAAGATGTACTGCTGCTTGTTGCAAGCGAAGGAGTCGAACTCGGCGTCGACGACCTTCCTGTTGCCGGACTGCAGATACTTGTGGACGAACGAGCTGTGGTGGTCGGCGATGAAGTGTGGCATTATGAGGGTGACTGCCTTGCCCACAAGGTCATTGGGAGAGTACTCGAACATTGGGGCCACCCCGCTGCTGGCCTTGACTATGGTCCCGAACGTGTCCGGCATCGCGCTCATCGCCACCACTGCTATGCTCGCCTCGAAGATCGCGTTGTCCGCCCTCAGCTGTTCGCTTATGGAGACGGAGCCGGTGACGAGACTTTTGCTGTGCTTGAAGTGGCGCTCGGCGAGCTCCTCCTGTCCTAGCACCTTGGATAGGTACATCGCGTATGCGAGCTCGGCCTTGTGGTAGTTGAGGTGCAACGCGCACAGTTCGGCCCAGACCCGCACCACCTCCTCATGTTTGGTCACCGCCTGCTCCGACTTCGCCTGCACCACGTTCAGGTCCGGCACCGGCGATAGCAGCACCGACCATATCTCCCTGTATATCACGGCGACCTTAAAGATGCCCGTCCGGAAGTGGATGAACTTCGCCTCGTATTCGAGAAGAAGCCTCGGGTCGATGCTGACCACATGAACCTGGCCACGCTTCATCTTGCGGGCGTTCTGGCGGTCGTGGGTGAGCTGGATGAGGGTCTTGGCCTTGGCCACGGCCACCCTGATGGACAGCGAGGGAAACGACTGTTCCACCTTGAAGAGCTCCACGGCCGCAGAGTGCAGGTTGCCAATCTGGTAGATGAGGAAGTAGGCGTGGCTCAGCATGATCCGGTTCCACGCCTCCTCTCGTGAGGCCGATCGAACCAGACGACTGCCGCTCTGGCCGCGGGCAATAGAGATCTTGTAGATGTACTGGACGAGGTGGATCAGGAGGACGCGATTCGTCGATTTGATCTGTGTGCGTTCCGATGCCTCATTGGAAACGGGAAGGTAGTAGACCTTGTCGTTGTTGAAGGGACACTGCGGATCCGCGCATTCAGACTTGTGTGAGGCCACGTAGCCCTCCAGCAGCACCGTGTTGAAGCGGCTCGACCACTTCTGTGACAGCATCAGCGAAATCAGTCCGCTGATGTACCGGTTGAACTCCTCCTCCGTGCTGACCTCTCCCAGCTTCTTGGTCATGATGAAGGAAATCAGCTGGCCGGAGTGTGTGGTCAGCGCGTAGTACACCACCCCAACGAGTCCGCCAACCACCAGTATGGTCTCTCCATACACCGTATAGTTCAGATAACGCTCGATTATCTCAGAAAGGATGGCGACGATAGAAACCCAGGAGACGGAGTACGCACACACGGAGAAGCACAGTGCGACCGCATAGTTGTGGTACGGCAGGTACTGTCTGTGCAGGTAGATCAGCCGCAGCGAGTACATAAACAGGTAAATCGGCAGTATCAGTTCCACAACGTCCTGGTAGGTGTGCAGCTCTGACATGATGCAGTACAGGAGACGAAATAGGTTGTGAAATATCTCGGCGTCCCACTCGAACCGCGAGAACGGGTTGTACTTGTTGTAGGGGTTGCAGTCGTTCCCATACAGCACGATTATCACCTGCGATGCGACGAACAGCGCGCAGAAGAAGCCCATGATGCCCAGGTGGAGCATGTGAATAGAGCTCCAGCACGTTGTTCCAGAGTCAACGATGAGGGTGGAGGTAGAGTTGTCGCAGTCGATGATGGCGAGGAAGGTTTTCAGCATGGGGATGAACAGGACCCAGTGCAACATTGCGGAGAACCTTGCAGCCAGCCGGGCAAGAAGTCTCATCGGCCTCCCGGGGGTCGAGAACTTGCCAATCAGGAAGAGCACGAGCAGGTACGCAATCAGCATCAGTCCGCACAAATAGGCGGTGAGGTAGTACCAGATGGATTTCCCGGAGCGGGTGAGCAGTCTGTACACTCCCAGGTTCGAGGTGACTGTTTCCAGGGACCAGGACATGTTGTCGAGGCTAGCGATGCCGATATCTTGGTCGTAGAGGACCGAGAACAGGTGCGTGAACGACACAATCATCAGCGTGCAGCAGAACCCGGTCGAAAAATTCGTCTCGCAATTCAGTTGATCGAATATATTGGTGAAGAAGCCCTCCAGACGCTCAACCAGCGAGATGTCCGCCTTCTTCTCGTCCCCCATTTTTGTCTCAGTGTAGTTTTTGACCTTTTCGGAACTGACATCTTGGTCCATTTATATGCGAAGCTGAAATATAATTATCCGCAGCGAATTCGGCTTTGCTGCTATTCGGGGCGTTCCGTAGGCACATTGGGGTGCGGAACAGGAATAGCGTAATCGTAGTTCTTTAAAACAATTTTAAACAAAATAATCATCTCCCATGGGAAGCCAAATGGCGATACCGGCGAACGGCAAGGATCAGTCGAAGCCGAAACACAAGGAGGTCGTGGAGTCGTCGATCACCCGGAAGGTGCTCACAGCCGAGAGCCGCCTCTACGACGCCTACATGAAGAACCTCACCAATCCCGAAACTCTCGACAACGACTACGCCATGTACCAGAACATACTGGCGCAGTGCAGATCGGACCGACCCAGCCTCTCTTCCCAGCGCCGTCCTCCGCGCGCTGCAGATCCTCTACACAGGCACAACCGCGAGGAACTAAAGCAAATTAACGAGAACTCGCCGCAGCGGAAGCCCCCGCCGGGCGGGAAGAAGGGCCGCAGACGTCTCAACATCAGACTGGCCGACCTCGAGACCTCCTGTGCCGCCGTTCCCGTCGTGGTTCAGTCAACTCAGCTGGAATTTACACTGGAAGCCCGCGCATTGATCGAGGGACAGAGGCGCGGCGCGAAAGTCTTCGACACCATCGTGGACTCCGCCAACAACTTTCGCGGCTCCGTAGCCATACGACACCAAGATTACAGCAAGAAGGCTCCCACGTTCGACCGAGTCTCGCTGCTTCCGCCCAGCGCATTTATGCGTGTCATCAGCTTCTTGGTCGACCGCTTCCGTCTCTATCTCTGTGTTAACCCGTCCTGGCACTCGGCGACCGTGACCGCCTTCGACGAGGCGTGGAACGGCGTTGAGAACGGTTTCGTCCAGCGCTACGGGAAGTTCCTGCTATTCAAGGATTCCTACACCAGTTCTTCTGTGATCAGCTGCGCCGATGCGAAAGGAGTGCGCGTGGACCGGGTTATCAGGTGCGAAAACTTACCTGCCACCGTGGGCAGCACCTTCATTATCGGTTACACTTATCGCTACTGCGGCGAGGGCGGGACCACCTATAAGTCGGTGTACAAGTTCGACTCGGTGGAACGCAAGGACAAACTCGTGTGGATCTATCGCAACCAATGCTTTGTATCTTCATTTAGCACATATGTAGTTTCACGGAGACGCAGAAGACAGTCGGGCGAACATTCAGGGGGTCCGCGCGATCGCTTCGGGGGAGAACCTCGAGTTCGCGGTCAACTTCTACAGTCTCCGCGGCTTGGTCGACATCGCCAGCGTCCAGTGGCTGCCCCCAAGCTGGGAGTTGACTCCGACGGAGAACATCCTCACCTATCGTGGCAAGGCCAAGCGCGAGGCTGAGGCTGACCGCTCGATGAAGATCTTCGCCGACCTCTCCCGAATATGCGAACTGGAGGACAGCGAGCAGGACTGGCGGGATTTCCGCGGCGAGGGCCAGCCGGAGGACGTCTTCCCCTTCTCCGAACTCAGACGCTGCTTCGACATTCGTCAGATCGATTACGCAAACGTGGACATATACGTGCTGAAGATGTATCTGGCTGCCAAGACCAAGGGTAACTTCGCCTAAAAAACTGGGATAGGCTTCATCAGCGCGCAGATCTTCGGAGTGGGAGTGCGAGTGGTGGGGAAGGACGAGGAATGCACCAATGAGGTCAAGAGACTCGGACTCGCCATCGAACGCCACGCCGACGTCGAGCTCCGGATCGGCGATCTACTGATATTTTACTACTCGAAGAGTCCGGAGGAGGGCGAGGAGGAGGGATATAGTCCGTAGTTGCCCGACTTCAAAACTCTGTTGCTATCTACAAGGGAAAAACGCGTTCCTCTTCACATCGGCACGATCTCCTTCGGAAAAGCAGAAACACTGCGATGGCTTAAACAGCAAAATCCGAACTGACTATGGAACTATCCCGCTGGTGCGATCGCAGGACTTGAGGAAGAATTCGAGGTCGGTGAGGAGTCTGCGGGAGAAATTCCCCATCTCGTTCTTCTTGTCAGCAATATGTCTCAGCGCCGGGGACTGCCAGACCGATCTGAACTGCTGGACGCACAGCTCGCCCTTCTTCAGCCGTTCCTCGCGTTCCAGGTCCACGCCGCCGGCGACAGGCATGCTTCGTGCGGAGGTGATCTTCTATTCGAGGGTGCGAAAGGGACATTACATCACCGAAGATCTGGAAGACTTGGTAGAGCGACTTGAGGCCCACCTGGATGTAGAAGTCGTATTTCGACTTCACGAGTACGAGGGCGAGAGAAACGACCGCAGGCACATGTTCAAGTGCAACAATGTCCATGCGCTCGCCCTTCGCGAACGTCGTCCCAAACACGTCCACGATCACACTTGGGTCGTTCATCATCGTGAGTGCATTAAGAGCGGCCACAACATCTCCCTGCGACCAGTACTTCAGCACCAGACTCATGTTGCTCTGCCGCTTCCCCAGTATCGTTAGCAAACTCTCGTGGTCCTTCTTCATCTACCCCGAGATCGTGTTGTTTCGGCCAGAATACGTCGTTAAGCGCATCGAGCTCGCTTTTGCCCTTCTGGGTGTCGGTCAGGAATGCGCTGATGTCAAGGTTTATGGGCTTGTCAGTGGGCGCATGCAATATTGTGCTGGTGGTCTCATTCAGGGGGTCCTTGTCAGATTTCGCCGCGGACAACGCCTGCTTGGTGGGAACTCCTGGCCCCATCATGTGCGATCCAGCCTTCGCCAGCACCTGTCCGGATCGGTTTTCCTTCGGCTTCTGTGAGCCGCGATGATGAAGGTTTGTCTCGGACTCTGCCGGGGAGGGACGAACTGGCTGCGGGACTGTGGTGGGGGCAATACTGGAGGGCGCAGGAAGTTCCTCAACCAGACTGACGGATTGATATGGGACGTCGAAGTTGACCTCGTCCAGCGGGATTGTGTAGATCCCGAGGCCGTTCGCGTATGTTCCTGCGACTATGAAAGGTGAGCTGAGGGAAGGTACTGAAAAGCGAGTTCTCGGTTTCGGAGACCACCAGGTCTTCCACCCTTCGCGAAGGCAGTTCCTTTACATCGAAGAGACGGAACGGATCGAGGCCCCAGCACTATTCGCGCGATGTTGATGCGTGCGAATTACCTTTATCGAGTCGTTGTTTGCGGAGAAGACGTGCTTTCCGCTTGCCGTGAAGGCCAGTCTTCGCGTCGCCGACGAGTCCACCGGACTTTCCGCTATCTTCGTGCTGAGTCACCCATCGCAACTTACCAGCCGGAACTCCTCCAGCCCCCAGTACCGGACCGACTTTGACATGCTGTTGCCAGAGGCGAGGGCGTATAGCTGAGGATTGAAGGCGAGACAGGTGATCGCGCCCTCGTCCATCCTCATGTCGGCCAATACCTTGGCATTCTGCGTTCCCCAGATCTACTTCCAGTTAGGCACGGACTGACCTTGATCGAGCCCTCGTCGTCGCCCGAGGCCACCCAGTCGTTCCCGGGGGAGAGACACACGCTCTGAACGGCCCCGTCGTGTCCCTTCAATGTGTAAACAGAGTTTCCGGTGCGGAGGTCCCACACCTTCACGTTTGTGTCCTGCGATCCAGTCACCAGCAGCTGTGTTGTCTCGTTAGCTGGTACGCCCAGTGCGGTGCAGGCGACACGGTGCTCCTTAAGGGCGAGCGCAACTTTCTGGCTCTCAAGGTCCCAAACCAAGACTGTGCCGCCCTGCGACCCCGACACGCAATATTTGTCATCACGAGTGAAGGCAACGGTGGTGACCTCGCTGCTGTGTCCCGAGAGGACCCTGAACGGTCCCTTGCTTTCGGCTGTCCAGAGACAGACATTGCGGGCGTCGTCGCCGGTGCAGAAGACGGAGCAGGAGGCCGACCCAACGGCCGCGCAGGTGAGATTCGTTCCCGGCTTTACGAAATATTCGCCCACGATGGACACTCGGCGTTGCACCCTCATTTTTATTGCGAGATAAAGTTACCAGCTTTATTCCTGTCCCGGAACAAAATCAGCTCGCACAGGGGTTTTGGGGTGTTGGGG
>QFZN01004483.1_pt1 | contig 16415 bp, 3 predicted proteins | sample 1740101 | NCBI WGS metagenome assembly QFZN01 (sample SAMN09210849, study PRJNA391713) | Ciliate metagenome, whole genome shotgun sequencing project. | isolation source: combination of 50 Heterometopus sp. ciliate cells from an enrichment culture... | host: Heterometopus sp. ...
ACACTGTTTGTCAGGCTGTTGACCTTCGCGTAGTATTTGCCGTCTATGACGGTAATTTCAGTCGGAACGTGATGAACACTTCCGTCAGTTTCAACAACAATTGCCGTTGTAATCTTGCTGGCGTCGACTCCGCTCGGTATGGCTATCAGCCTTTTAACGTAGGAGTTGAACGAGCTGACCTCAACCGTCTTTGTGCCGTAGGTGCAGGTGACAGTGAATTCCACTGCCGGAACAGCAATTGAAAAACCGCCGGAGGTCGCAGCGTTCGCAACGATTTTTGCCGTATTGTCTGAAGGCGTGGATATAGCAACGCTGACTTTTATGTCGCTGAGAGAGACCTTCTCGCCAAACTGGCTTGAGACGGAATCGATTGCTATCTCCGAGGCGGGAAGCGTGTAGGAAGCGGAACCTGTTTTTATGACAAGAGTCGCATCCTTGTTCTCCATGGCTTTGACAGCCTGTCCGGTAAGACTTCCGACTGCCGCGTCGGAACCTGTTGTGATAGGTATCGTGACCGTTGTGCCGCTGACGGAGCTAGATAGTATGCTGTCAAGCTTGCTGGAATCCAAGGTCACTGTGGTCGTGGTTTTCCCATCCTGTGTCGTTGTTGCGACTGTGCCTGCTGATTGTGCCTTTCCTCCGATGTCAATAGATGCGCTGTTTGAGGTAGAAGGCGTGGAGCCTCCGCCCGAAGTACTGCCACTGCTGCCGGCAGAAGTGGAGATAATCAGGTCGCTGCCGCTAAGGTTAAGAGAATAACCTGAGTTCGTGAGTGAAAACTTCGAGTTGTTGATGCCGGAGCTGACGTTGCTGACTGCCACAGTCGTGCTGGAGGTGATGGTTCCACCGTACTGAAGCGTAAGTGCTCCGCCGGTGTAATTGGTTGGGGACGCGGCTCCATCACTGGCATAAACAACAGTGTTGCTCCAGATGCTTGGAGTCCCTGAAATCACAGGCGTACCGGAGAGATATATGTTTGATGTGTGAGTGCTATTTGGATTATAGTTATAAACAGCGGGACAGCCTGCCGCGGCGTTTGTGATGCTGCCGCCGCTGATATATAGCTTAGCGTCGGATTTTCCGAGACCTGAAGATATGGCACCGGCAAAGCTTATGGTATCGGCAGTTATACCGGTGCTGTTGCTGGCTGATATGGTGCCGCCGCTTATTCTAGAAGTTGTGCCGAAGAGCACAAGCGCAGCACTGGCTGTTGATACGATGCTGCCGCCGCTTACAGTTAACTCGCCGCTCGTTCTTAAACATATACCGGGCGATGTAATTGTTCCACCGCTGACTGTGACAGCACCTTTACTGCTGGAGTCAGAAATACTGTATATATTATTGGTTTCGGTATTGCCTGAGCTTACCAGTGTACCGGTTTTTCCCGCGTCGTTCCACTCTGAACCAGAAATAGAGAGATCGCCGCTGCCCGTGTTCTTGATTGTATAGTAATTCGTGCTGTATATCTTTCCACCGCTGATTGTGATATCACCAACAGCGGAATTTTCAATAGCTGTGCTGACTGATCCGATGCCCTGTACCGTTCCGCCGCTGACTGTTATTTCGTCACCTCTTAGAACAATAGCACGAGAGTTTGCACCGGTAGCCTGAACCGTTCCTCCGGTGACCGCTATGTTTCCACCGTCTCCACAATAAATGGTGTTGGAACCAACGCCGGTATTATCAATGAACGCACCGCTGCATATTGTTAAGGCTATGCCGCTAAAAACTATCGTACCGCCGGTGGAATTTACCATAGAACTCGTAACGCTGCCAGTGATGTTGTAGCTGCCGCTTGAGCCGAGGTCAATACAGCCGGATGAACCAAGACTCAGTATACCAGTTGCAGAGGACGAAGATGTGCCTGTTAAGCCGAAACAAAGGGTTGCCGAGCCGGAGGCTACGTCTGCCGTGATATCGTTCATAGCCCCAGAAATCGTTGAATAAGTCGTGTTGCTGTCAGTGTTGGCGTTGGAGCCGCTGAAAACGGCAAAGCCGCTTGCGCTGTCTGTCTGTTTATAAACATGGTAATTTGACGTCTGCGTTGCACCCATTGTGATTACGTAGATTGGATAGATGGTTGTGTCAGCCACCTCATTTTGCAATGTAATGTTCGCACCGGTTACTGCCGCGCCGCTTACAGTAAATACAGCGGATGGCGACACAGCGTATTTTCCACTCTTTGCCGCGACAACGGCAACGTAGGTTCCGTTAGCCACGTTTAACGAAAAAGCCACACCTGAGCCGGTTGTGGTAGTATATAGGGGCCTTGAGTATGCTGTATCCGTTGAGGCATAGAGTTTTATGGTTAAGCCGTTCAGTACTGAATAGCCGGTGCTGCCGGAGAACACGGTACCGCTCACAGAGTAGGCGGGTGTGTAAATCGTCGTCATCGCAACTGCTTTTGAAACAGCACCAAGTGTTGCAGTCAGGGTTACACTGCCGCTGCTCAAAACAGCCGCGCTGCCACCGCTGACGCTGACGATGCCGGTATTACCGGAGCTCCAGTTCACGCTGTTAGCTGTACCGACTGTGAAGCCGGATTTGACAGAAGCCGCTGTATCAGAGGCTGCCAGACTGACAGGTGAAGCCGAAACATACGCCGCATCGGTTGCGTCCATTCCAGCAAGACGCGGATAAAGGCCGTCGGAGAAAGTCCAGACCGTTCCGCCTCCATTCCATGCGGAAAACTCGGTAGCGGTTGCCATATCCGAGGTGGATTTGCCTTCGGCGCTGCCATTTTGGTCATATCCGTTTATGCCTTTTACTGCGCACATCTGCTTATCGTAATAGCAGCCGGTAATTGTACCATCAGCGATGACTCCTACCACACAGCCGACGCCGTTGATTGTAGCGGAATCCGAGATGTTGCCCGCATTATAGCAGTATCGCAACGTACCATCAAGGGAGAAACCCACGATGCCGCCGACTGCGGCGCTGACGCCGCCACCCATGCCGACAACATCAGATGAACCAGTGACGATACCCACGTTGTAGCAATGCTGAGTTACGTTACCGTTTTCACCCACCACGCCACCGACTACAGCGGAGCCAGTGACGGTACCCATATTATAGCAATATTGCACCGTACCGGCACTGTCTACATACCCGGTTATACCGCCGACATCGCTACCGCTGCCTGTGAAGCTGCCGGTATTGTAGCAATTCGCTATCATGGCGTTGTTAAACCCTACTATGCCACCGATATAGTAAGAACTGCCGCCAACAATACTGTCCGTATTGCAGCAGTTTTGTACCGTACCGCTGCCGGTGTTGAATCCTGCAAGGCAGCCAACATTGCTGCCTCCGCTTATGTAGCAGTTCGTAGTGAGAACGTTTTTAACAATGCCGCCGTTAATAAAGCCAAACAGCCCCTGATAATCGGCGGAGGAATTGATATAGATACCGCTGACGGTGTGGTTGGCTCCGTCAAAGGTACCGCTAAAATTGTTTGCTGAGGTGGATATAGGCATCCAACTTCTTGTGGGCGCTGTAGTACCCCAGCTTGCGTAGCTTGATGCGTTATCGTTGAGTACGATATCGCCCATCAGCTCGTAATACGCCGAACTTGCCGTCAGTGTGCCGCCACTGTACGCGATTGTGCCGCCGGCGTTAACCTGCTGCGCCATATAAGACAAATCGGATCCTGACGAAATCTCGAACGGGTCTGATGACGTACCGGAACCCGAAAGGCTGGAACTTTTCGTCCCATCCCAGACTCCGGCGGCCTTCGCAGTAAGTGCCAGCGTCGGCATAAGTGAAACGATAATAGCGAATGCAAGGAATACGCTTAGAAATATTTTTGTTTTCATTTTCTGTTTCTCCTTCTTTTTGATTAATATTCTAATGTTCTCTACTCTTTCATTAGGCACTTGTCCAACTTTTCCTTGTCCAAAGGACATGTCAGGTACCCGTAAGCCCCTACTTCAAACGCGTCCACTGCATACTTTCTGTCGTCTGACACAAAAACGATGTGGATGTCTGGACTTATCCGATTAACCATAGCTGCGGCCTTCATTCTAGGTATCCCATCTTTCCCCAACCGGATAAAACAAAAAACTGGGGGATACTTAAAAACCTGCTCGACAAATCGGACATAATCTTCAAAGACCTCGATTTCTTCGATATTCTTATTCTCAGATAGCCATTTCAGTAATTGCCCCCTGATTTTGTCTTGACGATCCAGTATATATACCCTCAACTTAACACCTCCTGCTGTATGGAATGCTGAGTAAAACATACCATTTGCCTATATTGCTTCATATGATATCAGACGGATTTCTACAAATTCTCTACAAGTTTACAAAGAAAACGTAGAAAACTCGGAATTCTGCCAGACTGTGACAGAATCCCGAGCTTTTAAAAAATATTTTTATGAAAATGATTTTGTGCTTTTGTTTTATAGCATGTTTTACCCTTTGACCAGCATTTGAAGCCTCTTGCCAGGCTTTATGCCAAGCTCTTCTTTTATTAGAGCGGCATATGTGTTGTAATGCTTAATAGCAATACTTGTGTTTCCAGTATCTTTATAAAGTCTGAGCAGTAGCTCTGAAATGTCTTCTAAATAGGGGTTTTTGTTATAGGCTTTTAGCAAAACATTTTCAGCTTGATCGTATTTATTTTCACTCATATAACTCTTTGAAAGCTCGATAACACACTGGTCGTAAAGCTTAGACAGTCGCTCCATTTCAAAATCCGACCATGGATAGAATTCTCCCTCCAGATAATCGCCTGCATAAAGCGCTTCCATTTCCTCAAGCGCTTTGATTCTATCATCTGGATGGTTCTCAGAAAGTTCGCAATAGCGACCCACGTCCCAATCAACAGGACCGAGTTTTAGGTTGAAGTTGTGATCCAGGGCTATCAGCGTCCTGTCGATTCCATATGCCTCAAACGCTTTGCGGATATAATAAGTACCGTTGTATAGCTGCTTGATGGCTCTTTCGGGGGTTTCCTCCGGCCAGAGTTTATCCAGCAGCTCATCTTTTGAAATGTTCCGATTTTGGTTTTGAAGCAAATATGCAAAAAGCTCACGGGCTTTTCCTATACGCCATTTAATAGGCTCCTGTCCTTCCCAATTCAGTTGGAACCGTCCGAAGCATCGTATCTGAAGCTTTGACGAATGCTGCTCATTTCTCATAGGAGCTTTATTTAGTAAACGCTCGACCGTTTTTTTCAGGCGCTCTTCTCTAATCGGTTTCAATAGGTAGTCCGTGGCGTGAAACTCAAAGGCATCAATGGCATACTTGTCAAATGCGGTCACAAAGACAATGTCTGTTTCAGGGCTTAAGTCCAGAATCCTTGATGCCACTTCCATTCCTTGTAGCCGCGGCATATTGATATCCAGAAAAACGGCTTGAGGTTTCATCTCGCCAATCTTTTCGATTGCCACCAAAGGATCGGTATATATTCCGACTATTGAAATCTCTGGATATTTTTTTAGTAAAAATTCCAGTTCCAAAAGTGCCGGCTTCATATCGTCAACAAGCATCGCTGTTATCATACGTATCACATTCTCTCATTTGTTAATTCTAGCAGAACAGGTAGTTCCTGTTCCTATTCAGGGAAAGTCTATAATTTTCAAGCCTTATCCATAAAACCTTTTAATTCTGTCATCAATATTTGAAAGCCTTACTCCGCTTCCGGATATAGGCTGAAATGCTATTCAATTTATCCTGATCTATGCTTACATCGGTATCATTCGCCGTGAATATAGGCTCTCTTCCTTCGTTGCCAATCAAGTTTGGCGATTTACAATTTTTCTACTGTTCCATAATCTTTATCCATTAAATGACTTAAAACGAAATAGGTCAAGTAAATTTGAATAAGCAGGAATAAAATCTGGGTAATATTTTAAGCGCTACAGAGCGCTCGTTAATTAAATGATACTTCAGGACAAGAAACGCATTTTTATCCTAACATGTCACAAATCATGGAGATTTAACCGTGGGTCAGTTATGTGCCCATGTATAATTACTCTTTGCAATGCAAGAAAATCATAGAGGACCATGCGTAAAGCAAATTTAACACCAAAAAATAATTCTGATATTTCAACACAATGCGACATATATGTTCAAAACAACCCGAATTGTTGTCAGTAGTACCTAAAACACCGGGCATATCTGTATTTACACACAATTGTAACCTAAAAATAATTATGGTAGCATGTTGTTCATAATACTGGATTATATGTAGGCTAGTTGCCATCAGGTGGTTTCAAAACAACAATTTGGGGGAGTAAAAAATGAACAGAAGCGGTAAAAAGATAATATCCGTGGTAGTCGCAATAGCAACGATAATATCAATGATGCCGGCAATAAGCCTACCGGCAAGCGCGGCCAGTGGCAATTGGAACGACAGCGGCAATTATGATACTACTATAGCGACAGCCGGTGGAAGCAACGTTACGATAACCACGGCAGCACAGCTTGCGGGACTGATGGTGGCAGTAAACAATGGTAAAAACTATTCTGGCTGCACGGTTACGCTCGGAGCAGATATAGATATATCAAGATATAACTGGCTGCCGATAGGCAAAGATTCCTCAAATAGCTTTGCGGGAACCTTTGACGGAGCAGGCCATAAAATATCCGGAATGAAAGAAAGCATTGAGACAGGTTATCTGAATTCAGGATTATTTGGTTTTGCATCAGGAACACTGCAGAGCGTCAATGTAAGCGGAAGCTTAAATGTGGGGAATTCAGATACGACATCAAGCACGTTTTTATGCGCCGGAGGTCTTGTAGGTAATTGCAGCGGAAAAGTAAGCGGATGTGTATCTGATGTAGGTGTAACGGTGTCGCCGACTTCAAAGGTGAATACCGCATATGTTGGTGGACTTATAGGCGACTCACATGCTGCGGTGTCTAATAGCTCATCGCTCAATTCGGTTACGGCAGCGGTGTACGGATATGCGTATGTAGGCGGGCTACTTGGAACTAACAACGGCACTGCGAACGACAGCTATTCAAAAGGAACGGTTACAAACAACGAATCAGCGCTTGCTTTGTCAGGTGGCGCACAATCTCCGGAAGCAATGACAGACAATTCATCTATCGGTTCAGACGGCGGAACAATCATGGGAGGCTTCGTCGGATATAGCGTTTCAAATATAACAAACTGCTACTCAACAGGAGTAGTAACAGAGAATAAAACAACAGATGCTGAAAAATATATAGGTGGCTTTATAGGCCAGAATAGTTCAGATATTTATAACAGCTATAGCACCGATTCAGTATCGGTAAACGGCACGGTAAGCATTAATTCAGCTATAAATGTGGGTGGATTCGCAGGAAAATGCATCAATAGTTCAAACAAAATATGTAACAGCTACACCGCGGGTGCGACCTTCGTAACACAGAGATCCAGCAATTACTTTGTTGGGGGCTTTATAGGCTACAACGGCACATTGCAAAACTGCTACTGGCTGACAAACGGAACATATGCAACAAAAGAATCAGGGCGGGGTTCGGCCATGTGCGACTCTCTGACAATGCTGGCAGTAAACCAAATGAAAAGCGAAGCAACGATAGGAAGCACAAGCACAACAATGGGGACATCCACGTATGCAACCAGCACACTGAAGGATGCACTCAAAAGCGAGGCGGCAAAAAATTCGTGGACAGTCTGGACCTGTGACAGCACATATGCGGTCAACTGCGGATATCCGTACTTCGGTGTGGATACCGCCACTGTCGATGATACCAACAAACCGCAGTACTGGACAGGAAGCGGAAATTACGACGCGACAATAGCTAGCGCGGCGGCAGGCAACATCACAATAACAACAGCGTCGCAGCTTGCTGGACTTGCGGTAGCAGTAAATAAAGGAGCAACATATTCAGGCTATACCGTGACTTTGGGAGCGGATATAGACTTGTCTGCACACAACTGGATATCGATAGGCAAGGATTCAAGCAAATACTTTTCAGGAACCTTTGATGGTACGGGTCATAAGATAAGCGGCATGAATATGAGTACGACAAGCTATGCGTATGCAGGGCTGTTTGGCAATACAATTAAAGCGACAATTAAAAATACATCTGTGGCGGGCAGCATCAGCGCAGCCTATAACGATGCGTTATATGTTGGCGGACTTATAGGTAAGGCGAACGCTACATCGGTATCCGGGTGCTCGTCATCAGTATCAGCATCTGGAATACAAACCAGCAACGGTGCCTCATATGTGGGCGGGCTGATAGGAGAAATCTACAACGATGGGACAGCGGTTATAAGCGTAACTAACTCGTCGGCAACGGGCAGTGTAACATCGAGCAGTGCGGCGACATCCAAGTATTGCTGGAGCATGGTCGGCGGACTTATAGGTTATTCACTTTCAACATCGGCAACAATGCGTGCGTCCCTTGGAAATTGCTATGCAACGGGAGCGGCAAGCGCAACAGGCTCCGGCTGCAACATAATTCTTGGCGGCTTATGCGGCGAGATTATGAACACAGATATTACTTCATGCTATGCAACGGGCGCTGTATCCAGTCCATCCTCGGGAGCCCAGCTCTATGCCGCAGGATTCGTGGGAGACATCGAGGATACCACGTCTTCAACATTTACAATAATTAATTCCTATTCAACAGGAGCGGCAACATTAAGCGGAAAATCCACCGCATATACCTTTGCTGCGGGATTTGCAGGGCAACTCAATGGCGTCGGGATAACAATAAGCAACAGCTATTCGACAGGCTCAGTGGTGATTGGAGCGGCAAGCAGTACGGGCTGTGCGGGCGGCTTTACCGGCAGGGTTGCCTATGGTGACACAATAAGCAATAGTTATTCTATAGGGACGGTTACCAACGGAACTGTGGGAGACGCTTATATAGGCGGCTTTGCAGGAACAAATGTCGGTACTATAGCCAATTGCTATTGGCTCTCAGGGGCGTATGGAAGTACATATGCAAGTGGATGCACCAGAAATTACGGAACTATAAGCAGCCTTACAATGCTTACTTTAGGGCAGTTCGCAAATAACGGGACGATAGGTAGCGCGAGCAGCACAATAGGAACAACCAGCTATTCGAGCAGTACAATTGTGGATGCACTTAATGCCGCGGCATCAGCGATTGCGTCAGCGAATAAATGGAAGAGTACCAAGACAAGTCCTTTGTTTTCTGTAGTTGGCAGTTGGAGCGACAACGGAAACTATGACGCGGCGATAGCGAGTGCGGCGGCAGGAAACATCACGATAACAACAGCAGCTCAGTTGGCGGGACTTGCCATAGCGGTAAACAAAGGAACAACATATTCGGGTTATACGGTAACCCTTGGCGCGGATATTGACCTCTCTGCGCACAACTGGATATCCATAGGCTCAATTCCATCGGGCTATTATGCCGGAACATTTAACGGTGCGGGACACAAGATAACGGGACTGTATCAAAAGACCGACAGCAGCACAGGTGGACTTTTTGGCTTTACAACCGGAGCCACTATAAAAAACGTAAATGTCACCGGCGATGTAGCGGTATCTTATTCTGTGTATTATGGAGCTGCCTTTGTAGGTGGGTTGATTGGCTATTCTGTAAATACCAGCATATATAGCTGCACATCAAATGTTTCTGTTTCTTTAAGCACGACTAATATGTATTCCAATGGGTATGTCGGCGGATTGGTTGGCAATTATTGTGCTAGTTCCGCCAGCTATTATATGGTAATAGAGGATTCAGTTTCTACTGGCAAGGTATATTCGGAGTATAATTACAATTCATATGTAGGTGGGTTAATTGGTAGAAGTTCATACGGTACTGTATCGGGGTGCTACTCAACGGGTACAGTTGAATCAGCAACCACTCAAAGTGCTTTTTATCTAAGCATTGGCGGGTTTGTGGGAGAGACGGACCATACAAGTATTACTAATTGCTATAGTACAGGAGAATTAACAACTTCCGGCGTAACAACCAATAAAATGGTCGGCGGCTTCGTTGGCTTTTCAGCATGTTCACCTACCTGTAATAATTTTTGTACTGGAGCAGTGACAATCAACAGCGGTGCTGTCAGCTACTTGCGTGCAGGCGGCTTTATCGGGGAGGCACGATCAAGTATAAATAACTGCTATTGCGCAAATACAACAGCAGTTAGTATAAATGCATCAACTCAATCATATGTCGGTGGTTTTGTTGGAATGGTTAACACGACCGATTGTTCACTTTATAATGACTTCTGGATGACAAACGGCAATTTCACAACACCTGCCAAAGGATACGGATATAATTATGAGGGTACTATAAGATCGCTTGTAATGCAGACGGAATCTCAGTTCAAAAGCGCAGCAGGCAGCACGAGTACAATTCTCACTGCGCTCAATGACGAAGCAACAAAGAATTCTTGGTCAGCCTGGGCAAGTGACAGCACGGGAACTATAAACAGCGGATATCCGTATTTATATAAGATGCAATACTGGACAGACAGCGGAAACTACGACACAATGTTCTTGGATGCATCCTCGGGCAGACTGCTGACAGATACCATAGTAATCGACACAGCGGCAAAGCTTGCGGATTTGGCTGTCAATGTCAATAACGGAAACAGCTACTCTGGCTGCACCTTTGTTCTGGGCGCGGATATAGACTTGTCGAAGTATTACTGGCTGCCGATAGGCAAGGATTCAACCAAATGTTTCGCGGGGACCTTCGATGGGGCGGGCTACAAAATAATGGGTATGAAAGAATGGATACCCGCACGTTATTCATATGAGGGACTCTTCGGCTATGTGACTGGAGCATTAAAGAATGTAAACGTAGGCGGAACATTATTAGTAGATAACACAGATACCACATCAAGTACAAGTATTTACGCCGGAGGACTTGCCGGCTACAGTACAGGAACGGTAGATGGTTGCAGTGCAAATGTAACTATAACGGCAGGTATAATAACACCTGTACAGGGAGTGGTTATAGGATGTCTTATAGGAGACAGCAATGCCGCGGTAACGTCAAGCTGTGCGACAGGGTCAATAACTTCAGAAGTAAACGGCCCTGTATATTTAGGCGGCCTGATAGGACTCGGCAATTCAACAACAACTAACTGCTATGCCACAGGAACTGTAACCGACTCTACGTGTTCAGCAGGCAACGGAACGACTTTGGTGGGCGGACTTATAGCTGAGACCAAAGGGGCGGTACTCAACTGCTACAGCACAGGAGCGGTCACTTCAACAAAAACAAGCGACGGAAGAAAAATCGTGGGAGGCTTTGCGGGACAAAATGAGGCGAGTATAAATAACTGCTACAGCACAGGTGCTGTAAGCATAAGCGGCACATCAGCGGACTTGTACGCAGGTGGTTTTCTTGGTCAGAACAATACCGGTTCGAACACAGTTGCAAACAGTTATTGTGCCGGGACAATAACGCTGAGTCAATCAAACACAACCGGTACAGTGCATACGGGAGGATTTTCAGGCACAGGAGGTACGCTGACAGACTGCTATTGGCTGACAGGCGGCTCGGTCACTGATTGCGCTAAAGGCTTTGGCGATGTTGGAACATGCAATTCTCTGACGATGCTTACAGCTGCTCAGATGAAGAGTGGCGCCACGATAGGCAGCACAAGCACAACCGTTTCCGGCTTCAATAATACGTCAGTGGCTGCAAAAGCAACATCAACGTATGAGAAAGACAATCTTATAGATGCGCTCAACGAAAAAGCAAGCGCAAATTCATGGAATAGCTGGGCGAATGACAGCGCAGGCGTAAAAAACAGCGGCTATCCTTATATCGGCAACTTCCAATATTGGACGGACAAGGGTAATTACGATGAGGCTTTCCTTGCCACATTGATTGCATTGAAGACATCTTCTTCGGGCGGTGGCAGATTGTTGACTGATAATACCGTGTCAATCAGCACGGCACAGCAGCTGGCAGCGCTTGCCGTGGCTGTAATAACCACGGGCTATAATTTTGCGGGTATCACCTTTAAGCTAAACAATGATATAGACTTAAAAGGCAATCTATGGGTACCGATCGGCACGGACGAAGCTCATGGATTTGCGGGGACACTGGACGGAGACGACTATACAGTAAGTAATATGCTCGAACGTATAAATTCTACATATTACTATGACGGCTTGCTCGGCTTCACAACTGGAACGATAGAGAATGTAACGGTAAACGGCAGTATAAATGTGGCGAATACAGATACAACAGCAAGCTCCAATATTTACGCTGGTGGTTTGGCAGGCTGCAGCGCGGGAAGCATAACAAACTGCAATGCAAATGTGGCGATTTCGGCAGAACCGAAAACTAAGGTGGACAGCTTATACGCCGGAGGCTTGGTTGGAAAAACCCAGGCTGCAACGAATACCAGCAAAGCAACAGGAGCTGTATCAGCGAAAGTAAACGGCACGGTCTATTTGGGCGGATTAATCGGACTCTGCGATTCAACGGCAGTAGACTGTTCTGCAACCGGAGCCGTGACTGACAGCAATCCGTTTTATGGTGTCGGAACTACCTATATAGGAGGCTTCGCGGCTTACATCAAAGGAAATGTACTAGATTGCGATTCCGCTGGAAAAGTCACAACGACAAAGGAAGGCAGCTTCAGCAGATACATAGGCGGTTTCGCAGGGGGCAATGAAGCGAATATTTATAACAGTTTCAGTACAAGTGATGTAGACATAAGCGGCGTAGGGAATTCATTGCTGGATAAAACAGCAATAAGCTTAAACCCAATTAATGTAGGCGGCTTTGTGGGAAAGAACTTTATGCTTTCAGCTGAGGAAAGCAACTGCTATTGCAGCGGAAAAACATCGGGTTACAGTGGGCTCAACGACGGCGTCAATGTATACAGGTTTGCAGGCTGCTCGGGCACAGTAAGTAATTGCTACTGGATGACGGATAATGCAGCGACTTCATACCTCAGAGGCTGCAATACAAATTCAACTACATGCAATTCACTGACAATGCTGACGGCAGACCAGCTGGGGAACAAAGCCAAGATTGGCAGCGGTGATACCATCGGCACATCGACTTATGCGGACTACTTTATAGTAGATGCACTTAATAAGGTTGCTGACAGCAGTAATACTTCCGAAAATCCCGGTTTTATTAAATGGTGTGAATGGTGCGCGGCGGCTGACGCCGCTTACCCGACGTTCGGCAATATGGGTGGCTGCAAAATAACCTATTATGGGAACTTTGCCGATGGTATAACAGAAATGGATGGAGGGACATACGCCAGCGGCTCAAAAGTAAAACTTAGACCCGGAGAAGGTTCCGGGGGTGAAGGAACAAAATTTGTGGGCTATAGTAAGTACAAAAACTCAAAAATAGTTACGTACGAACAGGATAAGACGATAATAATTACGGAAGCTATGGGCTTTCATGAAGTATATGTTACTCAGGCGGAAAAGGATGGCCATTATAATGTGACATACGACAGAAATGGAGGTACTGGCGATGTGCCGCATGATCATAACGAATATACAGGCGGTGCTCATGTAGAAGTGAATTTCTTACCAATTCCAACAAAAGAAGGTTATCGTTTTGTAGGATGGTCATTAAATCCTGATGCAGAGGGGCCGGACTTCACATTAGGGGGTACGGTGAGCTTTGTAATCTATCATGACGTGACCTTGTATGCCGTGTTTACTCAAGCAATTAATTTTAGATTAGTCTACGGGAGTGCGAGTAGTGGATCTGAACACAATTCTTTTAATTATGGAGCCGGAGAAAGAATTACACTTTGGGGTCGGGGAAATATAACCAATCCCGGGAAAGTATTGCTCGGTTGGACCACAGACATTAACGGAGTAGAAGTGGTTTATCAACCTAATGAAGTGATAAATATGCCTAATCACGATCTAATTATATATCCAGTTTGGGGTGACGCTCCTGCTGTTGTCCGACACAGGGTATTTTATGATGCTGGAGAGGGCACCAATGCACCTGTCGACAACAATACATATGCTTATGGTGAATCCGCTGAGGTGATGTCCGCTAACCCACCAATAAGAGAGGGCTACACCTTCGCTGGATGGACACAAAATTTGTTGACAAATACCCTAAGACCATCAAGCTATATAATCTGGAGTCATGATATTACTCTTTATGCCGTGTGGGAGGCAAATGGTTTTGTTGTAAGAAATAATGTGGATACAGGAAGCGTAGGTATGCTAAATGGTACCACTGTTTTGATAAGCATATACGTGGATGAGCCGGGCGAAACGTGGACAGCGTCAGAAATTACAGACACCCAAACCAGACTCGCACAAGCTACTAATTGGATTGAAAATGAGGCGTTTCGAATAGCTGGAGTGAGACCTACGATTATCTATGGAACGCGGCAGGGTCTTATGTTTAGAGAAAGAACAGATGGTTCAATAGGGGCTACTGATTCTTTAATAAATGGTATAGACAGAAATGCTATTGCAAGAAATTATGGAACAAACAGCATAGGCTTTCTGGTGTTTTCTCATAAGGGAGATAGGGAAGGAGCGAGGGTTTCTTTCACAAATAGGCAAGATATTAGATATTGGGAGTATGCTCGATTGAATTACAGAGACAATAATAATGAACTTTATGCAGCAAATATCTACGCTCATGAGATATTGCATTTATTTGGCGCCTTAGACTTATACTACGGTAGTGATGAAGCCGATTATCGCGTTAACCGAGATTTGATAGACTACGTTGCAACCCACTATCCACTCGAAATAATGGGCACGATAAGTCCTGACAACGGAATAAACAATATTATCACGCCTATCACAGCCTTCTTCCTTGGCCTTATACCCGCGAGTGAATTACCGAGTGATGCACCGGTAAGCTACTTAACATTGAAACCGGGCTGTCATTATGGTCGTGCTGGAAGCATTGCAAACAGAGTGATATACAATGCCGCAGGAGGAGACGAAAACACTGTGCCTACTGATAATGCCACATATGCAGTAGGTGATACTGCAACTGTGCAGTTTTTGCCGGTTCCAGTTAGGAGTGGTTACAGATTTCTTGGATGGAACACAAGTCGTTCGGCTAAAGAAGCAAAATACAAAAAAGGCGGCATTGAGACAGTTGAAATGACAGACGAAGGAATTCTTTTGTATGCCATTTGGGAAGAAAAATCTGATCTAGAATACAGAGTAATCTACGATGCCAATGGAGGTACTGGAGGACCGGTCGATAACAATATCTATGCTTATAATGATACGGTAACCGTGAGGTTCGATTCGCTCCCGACAAGGCCAGGGTATATCTTTATGGCTTGGGGTGAAAATAGAGAAGCGAACAGCGGTTACACGGCATTAGGCTTTGTACATGACTTTCCCATTAATGATACAGTGACAACACTATATGCCATTTGGAATACAGATCCACGATATAGTGTGATCTACGATGCCAACGGAGGCACCGGCGGTCCTGTTGATAACAGGCATTATGCCGAAGGTGATACGATAACGGTACTATTCTCGCCAGCGCCTACGAGACAGGGGTTTGTGTTCATGGGATGGGATGAAGCATTTACAGAGATACCGGAATACACAGAAACCGGTAAAAAGACCTTTTCTGCTAAAAGCGTGCCAACGGAACTAACTGCACATTGGAAGCAAAAACCTAGATTATTAGAAGACAGCTACAACATAAGCTATGACGCAAACGGCGGAATGGGAAGCATAGCCTTGGAAAGCGGTATTTATGGCACAAGCGTGACTCTGAACAGCGGAGAAACAATGAACAGGTCAGGCTTTACGATTGCTGGATGGAGTACGGACAGCACATCGACTACGCCGACATACAGTCTGAGTCAGACTATAACCATGCCGGGAGACAATCTCATGCTATACGCGGTATGGACTCCGATAACTACCTACGCCATAAGCTACAACGCCAACGGCGGAACGGGTAGTATAGATTCGGCAAGCTATACGAAGGGCACAAGCGTGACACTAAGCAGTGGAGGGACGCTGAGCCGGACAGGCTTTACCCTTTCCGGCTGGAGTACGGACAGCACATCTACGACAGCGACATACAGCCTGGGCCAAACGATTAGCATGCCGGGTAACAACCTCGCACTGTATGCGGTATGGACAAAGCTCCCCGAACAGAATCCGACCCAGCCCACAGGTGCTAATCTCGCACTAGGAAAAACGGCGACCGCAAACATGACAGCCCAGGGGTCTCAGGCGTCACTCGCAACAGACGGTGATGCTAACACATACTGGCAGTCACACGATAACGGCGGAACTGCGGCATCAAGCACAAGTCCGAACATAATAACCGTTGACCTCGGAAGCTTGAAGAGCATAACGGGAGTCGAGCTCAACTTTTTCGACTGGCCTCACGGCTCAGGTAACTTCACAATTGATTACAGCTGCGACGGGACAAACTATACGACAGGTATTACCTCTACCAGTAACACTGGTGCCTGCTGGAGCAACAACTCCTCGGATTATATAAACAGTCTGACAGCTA
>QFZN01008636.1_pt1 | contig 16388 bp, 19 predicted proteins | sample 1740101 | NCBI WGS metagenome assembly QFZN01 (sample SAMN09210849, study PRJNA391713) | Ciliate metagenome, whole genome shotgun sequencing project. | isolation source: combination of 50 Heterometopus sp. ciliate cells from an enrichment culture... | host: Heterometopus sp. ...
CGCCGGGGAGAGACTGATGTGCTATTGTGCGATCGCGCAGCATAAATTATATTTGCTGACCGCGTAGGCGGGAGGAAAACCTATGGTGAACTCGTTGCTAATCATATAATAATATCTAACGCATCTGCATCGGCTGATACAGCATATAGGCATGCGTTTCTGTCCCCCTTACTCATAACTTACTATGTATAGCCCAAAAGTAATTCAAAATATAAGTTAATCGCAGATGAAGCCATCGTACATCCAGTCCATAGGGATCTACCCGTCGCCGCGCAACACGCCCTTCCGTCTCCTCCCGGGCGCCCGGCCCTTCGACCAGTCCCGTACAGAGGAGAGGTCAATGCTCGGGTACAGGACCTTTGCGGATATGGGGAAGAACCCGCAGCACAACTTCTCGGTTCATCCCGTTGCCGCGCAGACCTCGCAGAATTTCTTCCGCGACTCCGGCACTGGCTCTGACCACCTCATGGATCGTATATCGTCTTCATGATGTTCCGGTTAGGTCTGGAGTCGATCCGCAGGAAGCTCACACAGGACTCCAATCAGATCGTCACCAACCTCAAAGATATGAAGAGACGGCCTGCGACGCGTGAGGACATCTCAAGAAGGGCCCAGTCAGCCGGACGAAGGGAGGCATCGCCACTGCAGGGGCAGCCTTTAACCCTGTCATATATCCTCCAGCGTGGGATGCAGCAGGTCTTATCCGCCCTCCGCACCCACAGGGTCGAAGTCTCCAAGGAGCTAAAAGAGACCATCAGCAAGGCTTTCGACGCCATGGGCCTCTCCCTCAAGGACGCGTCCGTGGGCCAATCGAGGGGGAACGGCGCAATGGGAAACGAGTTCCAGAAGACGTTGCGGGATATCGAGGGGGAGTTCTCGCAGGCTCGGCAGGCCCTGGGCATCAGCGTTAAGCTCGCTACGATACAGTTGGACAAACTGGAGCTGGACATGAACTCGTTCAAGAGCTCTATCAGCAGGAAGGGCGACAAGCGTGACTCCAGGTTCACAACTTACTCCGCAGGCTTCAGCGAGAGGTCCACTAGCCAAAACAGCAAGGAAAGGCCGGAGTCTGCGGCCGGATACAGGCTGGCCAATGTGCAGAAGGGACTAGTGCAGCTAGGAGCGGAGATAAAGAAGATGGGAGTGAAGGTGAAGACGTTTGACGAGCTTTTCGCGAAGAAAGATGCAGCTGCGCAGGCCATCCTCAGCGCGTACAAGGAGGCCAGCGTCGACCAGGCCGAGCAGCTTCTTGCCCAGAAGGATGATGAGATCCGGCGACTCCGCGTCAGTGTTGAGGAATCCGAGTCCCGGCACACGCGGACACGCTACGCAGTCCGTCCGGTCGACGACTCCGCCGCCGGCTCCCAGCTTGAAAAGGTCTGCAACGAGGCCGAAACCTACCTCAATACGATGGAAAGACTGAGACGGGTGGTGATAAAGCGGGACGAGGGCAGCATAGAGCGCACAAAGCAGGAGCTGGAAACGCACAAGAAGGCGCTCACCTCGCTCATCGCCTCCTCGCGGGCCGCAGGCTCCTGCTCGAGTCGATACAAATCTGCCTCGACCAACCGCGAGGTCGATTCTTCCCGGGACCAGGAGCTGCTCGCCGTGCAGCGAAAGTACAAGCAGATGGAGACGCAGTACGAGCGGCAGTCTGACGAGCTCATCAAGTATCAGGATAATCTGCTGGGACACATTGAGCGACTGAAGAGGAAGGACCTCGAGATCGAGTCGCTGCAGCGGGAGCTCGTCTCCTACCGGGAACAGCTGCAGTCCCTTCAGGAGGAGTTGGGCCGCGACCCTGCCGACGTGGGTCTGGGACAATCGCGCGTGCAGGTGCTGGAGACCGTCCGAGACGTGGCGAGAGGCATGTGTGACGCGTACCAAGGACTCGAGGACAACTGCAGCGGGCGGCTGGACATGATCGCGGAAAGCGTCCGGAGCATGCATGAGAAGCTGCGGCGGTGTGCGAAATCGGTCAGGATCGGTGCTAGGGCCAAGGACACCGAGCGGATTCTTCGGGAAAATACCGCGCTGAAGGAGGAGGGAAAGCGGCTCGAGGCGGAGAATCGGAGGATTACGAGAGAGAACGCGGCGCTGAAGAAAAGCATAGAAGAACATGAGCAGATGCGGAATGAGATAGACGGATTGCGTAAGGAGAACAGCGGACTGAAGAACGGGCTGGAGGCGCAGTCTGCAAATGCCAGGGACTACATTGCGCAGATGGCCAGCATCATGAACGAAACCTTCGAGACCAGGCAAAAGGAGATCGATTCCTTGTTGGGGGAGAAGCTGGAGCGCATGGACACGGTCAAGGCCAACTTCGAGTCGATCATGGAGTTGCTTGGCACTCAAGTGAATGAACAGGTGGAGACCATAGAGCAGCTGCGGGAGGAGAACGAGGCGCTCAAACGCGAACCTTCCGGCTCGGCGGTCGAAGAGTTCGCGGCACGGAGACCCACGGCGAAATCGGGCGACGAGACGGCGCGCTGGGAACAGTTGTTCGCCCAGTGCATGGAGGCCCAGGAGACGCTGGGGACCAAGGCCGAACTCCTGGCCAGTGCCGCGGCAGACCGAACGAAGCGGGCTGAGGAGATCCTGGAAGGATACGAGCAGCTGAAAGAAAAGATGCGGGGGACACTGCAGCTGCTCACGCAGGCAGCGGAAAAGGGAAAACAAACGGAGAATCGCGCCCGTGACCTCAGAACCCGGCTGGCACAAAAGGACGCAGACATGGTAGAACTGCAGCAGAAGCTTCGGACAAGCGAGGAGCGGCTGGCGCAGGCTGAGGAAAAGTCCACGTCCAGAATCGCGACGCTGGAAAAGGAGATCGGCACGGCGAAGTCGCAGTGTGAAGTGAAGGAGGCCGAAAATGAGGAGCTCACAGAGGTCAACAGGATCCTCCGGGACGAGAATGCGGAACTTGATGGAAGGTGCAAGGCGTTGAAAGAACAGAGAGGGGCAAGCACTATCGATCGGATAGTGCGAATCGCAAGCGGGATCAGAACGAACTACGCGGAGCTGAGGGAGCACTGCGAAGCCGCATTATCCGAGTTCGCGCTGCAGATCAAGGACCAGCTTCCTCCGGAGCTCCGATCTGCGATCTCCCGCCGAGACTCCGCATTCGCCTCCCGGGCCGCCATCGTGATCTCCGGCATGAAATCTCTCATGTCCTTCGTCAGATCCGCACACGAGTCGTATTCCCAGACGCAATCTGAATCCGTCGCCCAGATCAGCTTGCAGGTATCAAGCGCATGCGGGCTGGTCGCTGAGACCCAAGGAAAACAGGCCGACCTCTGCCACTCTGCGAGGCAGATCCAATCGAAACTCGCGGTGTTGCCCGAAGCCTTAGAAGACCTGAAGTCCTCCTGTGCGGAGACCATACGGGCGGGCAAAGCCTCGTGCTTACGAAAAGTCCGCGACTTGTTCGAGCGGGCGAAGGCACGTTCTATCGTACCTGGGGCAGAACAGCAGGCCGGGGAGAAGGATCGACTGATTAAAGCATTGAACCGACAGATCGCGGCGGCGGGGGATCGCTCGGAAAAATCGATGGAGGAGGTCGATCTGAAGTGTGAAGAGCTGGATCGAAGACTTGCGGCCACGGTCGCTGCGCTGGAAGAGGCGCAGAAGGGGCTGGCGCGAGAATTCGAGGGGAAGCAAGCTGAGCTGGAGCTGGTTAGGGCGGACTATGAGCCGAAGCTGGAGAAGGAAAGGGAGAAATGCGCTGGCCTCGAGATGGAAAACGGCAGCCTCAATTTGCGTGTGAAGGAACTGACCCAAAGGATCGAGGCATATAACACGCAGATAACGACCGACTCTGACGAGCTGAAGGCGAAGGTTGTCGCCCTGGAGGACTCGAACCAAAGACTGCTCGAAGAGAACTGTACACTCTCCGAAGCCAAAACCCAGCTTGCCGCAAAACTGGCGGACCTGACCTCGGCTCTGGGGGAAGAAAAGGATAAATCTACACGAGATGCAAAAGTGCTGGAGGATCATGAGAGCAAGCTTCGCAATGAACTCGAGGCGGCGATCGCATCTAAACAAGCGCTACAAGGCGAGAACAGGTGCGCCGTTGAGAAAATCCAGCAGCTCGACACCAGACTGGGCGAATTGACCGCGAATTCTAAGGCTCTGGATGCGGCCAAACAACGGGAAGACGACCTGAAGGCCAAGCTTGCTGAGGTTGTTGCGGAGAACTCCAATCTCAGAGCCAACCTTTCTGCAGCCGAGAAGGCCAGGGACGAATTGGCAGCCACGCTGGTGCAGGCGAAGAAGCAGCATACGGAATTCGCAGAGGAGACGCTGCGACTCAAGTCCGGGCTCGAGGTGACGGCTGCAGAAAAGTCTGCCCTGGACTCCAAGTGTTCCGAACTTCGCGAGGAGAACAAGCGACAGAGTGCGAAGATGCAGGAATTGGCGGCAGATAGGGAGACACGGGAGAAGAACGAAGAGGGACTAAAGCGCCTGCTCGCGGCCGCGGAGATTGCGGGACCGCAAATGGGTGACGGATATGAGAAGAAGATTGCAGATCTGTCGAACGAAAACGCGGATTTGAAGAAGCAGCTGGATGAGCGCGAGGCGGCGATGAAGGAATCTGAGGAACTGTACTCCGCACAGCTGGCCGAGGAGCGTAAGAAAAGCGACGACCTGTTCCAGCAAGTGCTGGCGACGGAAACCAAGTGCGAGAGGCTGGAGGACGAGGGCAAGCGACGCGAGGCCGATCTGGGCCGTCTCAACCTCCAGCTCTCCCAGGCCAGCCAGCCCGCCAAGGACACCTCCACAGCCGACATGAAGCTCCAGGATGCACTCGACAGTCGCTCACGTCTGGAGGGGGAAGCCAAGAAGCTCCAACAGCAGCTCGAACTTTCTCAGGCGAAGACAAAGGACGCGGAAGAGAAATCCCGAGAGCTGGAAGAACAGAAGGAAGCCCTCGGCAAGCGCGTGGTCGCAGGAGAGGAGCAGATGAAGGAAATCGAGCAGGAGAACTCTGAGCTCCGTCTCCAGTGCCAGACCGCGATTCGGGCACAGAACGAGCTCGCCCAGGAACGGGCCGTGGTCGGTCCTGCCTTGGACGAGCTATTGGGGGATTTCGCCCAGGTCACTGACGACAAGTTCGACGAACTCGCGGGGACGATCGCGAGGGTGCAGGAAAAGCTGAAGCTCCTCTGCGATCTACGTTCCGGAAAGAGAGAGCCAACGGAGGAGGCGCGACAAATATTGAGCAAGGCTGTGGGCTCGTCCACGGAGGGACTGGCGCAACTTGCACAGAAGGCGGTGAACATGCTGAGCAAGAAGGCGCGGGAGAGGTCCGAGGTCAGAGAAGCAATCCGCGGGGCAGTTGCGGGGGTCAACTGGAAGATCGCTGACGTGACAGCCAAGGCGGATGCGAGGTTCAGGAAGTTCGAAGAGACTCTCAGCGGAACTATCAAGCGCATCGTAGCCTCAGTTTCCCAACGTCTGCAGGCAGCAGCAGCGCCGAAGACAAACCTGGAGCTAGAAGAGCTGCGAACTGACGCGGCGAGGGCCCGAATTGTGTTGCTAGGACTGCTGCAGACCCATAAGCTGTCCGCGACACACGATCAGTCTTTATCCGAGCTCAGCGCTGCTGCCCGGGGCCTTGTCGAGACCCAAGACTCCAGCATTCGTTCTCTGGAGGACAACTGCGCAGATATCGACCGGGAACGTTCCGCCCTGGTAAAAGCCCTATCCTCACACAAGCGCGAGTCGCGGGCCTGCTTCGAGGCGGTGCGAAAGTGCGTTGACAACCTGACCCCGGGGAATGTCATGGCCACCGCGTTCCAGCGACTCGCCCAACTCGGTTCGCGGGTGGAACACGCGGAAAGCAAGATGCGCGCGGCGTGGAAAAAGTCCGGGGAACGCAGCGGCGCCGCCCTCGAGAAGCTCCGGCACACCCTGGCCACGGCCAACAACGGTCTCGACCTCTTTGCCACTCAGACTGCGGAGAAGTCGAAGGAGGCCCAGGAACAGCAGGAAAGGATCAAGAAGCTGGAAGAGCTGGCGGAGTCGAATGTCCGGGTCATAGACCGGGCCTGCGAAGAACTGTCGCACACTATCGAAGATTACGGGATCACCCTGAACGAGGTCCAGCGGGGAGACCTCGACGACCTCGTCCGGACCACTCTCTCCATCATGGAGATGTCGAACAAGCGCAGCGGCGGCGGCAGCGACCACCACAGCGGAAAGGGAGACGAGCTGATGCTGACGGACGAGGACTTCAAGGTAGCAAGAAAATCGAGTCGGCTGCTGCTGCTCCTGCAGTTCCAGTTCAGGCGCCGGCGGAGTGGAAGGAGCGGGAGGCGAAGCTGATGAGGAGAATAGAGGAGCTGGAGAAGAGCAGCACGATCAAGGAGGACTCGGACCGGCTGTGGCACCTCGACTATGAGGAGATGAAGGACGGGATAAGGAAGCTGATAGAGCGATACGACCCGGGGACCACCGAGTACACTGCGGAAAACATGGAGAATGTGTTCGGGAAACTGGTGGACCAGCTGGAAATGCTGCAGAAGGAGAAGACGGAGGCGGTGGACAAGAAGCAGCAGCTGATCCTCACGCTCAACAGCAAGCTAGTCGACTCCGCCTCCGCAATAGAACGACTCAAGCAGGACCTGGGCAAGTCGCAGAAGGAGCTGGACGAGCGGCGAAAAGCTGTATGAAAACCACATAACCTTGGGAGGATAGATGGAGGACCTGACGGCGAACTACGTTACGAAGCTGGAGAAGACTTCGGCCGACAAGATTGAGCTCCTGCAAAACCTAGATGACCTGAGGGATGACTACATGGAACTCCTGCCGAATCTGCCGGTCGGGTAATTGTGGCGTAAATGATTGCAAAATAGGACGTGGGAGTCGAGATTATACAACATGGCGACCCGGTTCGGGATCGACCAGGTGTCGTTCAACTCGCTCAGAAAGTCCCGAGGAGCGGACGACCGACAGGGCAGCGGCAAGAAAAAATAGATTTCGTTGTTTCTGATCTATCGCACAATCACTTATTATTGAGTCTGGCACCAGTCGCATTGCTGTTGCTGCGTTATTAGTTATCGCATATCTTTTCCACCTGTTAACAATATATAATTAGTATTAAATGAAATTGCTAGCAGGCGTGTGTCCAAAGCCAAAACGCACCTCGGTCCTCGACCTCTCCAAGACCCGGGCCGAGGTCCCCCGCGCCCTTCTCTCATTGGATGTGGCCACTATCCCCTCCCATATCAGCGTCGCCCTTAAACCTACCAGCCGCAGCGCCGCGCCGGACCTGGGCTCGCCGCACTACTTCGCCGTGGGCAGCCGCATCGAGCGGCTCAAGGCCCACTTCATGTCTCCTCCTCCTCCGATTCGCCATGACCGCATCGTGCCGAGCAGCTCGCTCTCCGTCCTGATCTCGAAACATGCAGCAGACTCCAGCATCGTCGTATCTGCCCCGCAGCTGAGAAAGGATTGGCGCCAGAGGAGGTTGCAGCGTTTCAAGGGTCATCATGTGCTTCGGGACCATGCTGGCCTTCAGGGTATGGGATGGTTCATGCAAAATGCTAGACATAAGCGAACAGCTGCGCGAAGCTTCTGGGAAACACACGCGGAGCATCACAGAGGTTGCCGCACTTCTTAAACACAACGAGGACGGAAAGAAACCTGGAGAAGAGGAGGGCAGCGGAACTGAGGTATTCATGTCAGAGATCGGCCTCGGGACGAAGGGATCTTCTGCTGCGGTACGAACCGGGGGAGAGAAGGAGAATTGTAGAGCATCGTAAAAGATCGCAGCGTCGACTCTGAGGTTGCAAACGTGATGAGCCGACTTGAGGGCTCCTTGCCCCCGATCGTCTGTCCGGCGGGGGCGGCAACAACAGCAAACAGCCCGATTTACGCAACGAAGAAGATGGGGCTCCCGGACCCGGATAAGATCGAGGAAGGGATCGGGCCGGACCTTTACGAGGAGATAACGCGCAACAATAATTCGTACAGGATGAAGGCGGACACGGAGATGCTGGCGGAAATCTTGAAGAAACGACGCGACTGGCTGCGTTCGATCTTCCAGCGCTACGGCACACGTCTGGGCCCTGGCCAGAATGGAACGAAACGGCCGCGCAAGTCGGAGCGGGCGCTCGAGGAAGTTATCACGAAAATGCAGGGACTCCGTGCCCAGCAGGATCAGGGTCTCGACGAGGCCAGCGTGAGAAGAAAGCGCCGCATCTCTTATGGCCGCTGGTTTCTCAATCCTCAGGACTACAACAAGGGCATGCAGTTGGCTGTTAATCTTAATTGATTGTGATATTACACGATCTGGCTATTTCCCTTCAGGCTTAGAATTCTTGAGCTCGCGCAGTCTGTCGACGAGTCTTCCGGCCTCTTTCTCAGTAATCTTCACTTCCTTTGGTGGCTCCACCTTCTTCGTCTCCTCCGGCACCAGTTTCTTGAAGTAGGGATTCCCGCGCATGTAGTTGTCCACATCTGTCAGCAGCCAGCTGTCCCGGTCTATCCCGTACTCCTTTATCCACGGCACGTAATCGTCGACAAGCACAGTCCGAACCTTGGGCTCGAGCAGCTGGTTCTCAAAGACCAGCGTGTGAACCCCGTTATAGCCAGATGCATACGGAATAGTCTGGCTCTTGGAGCCATTGCTCGATCTGTCAACCATGGAAAAGCGGTTGGGATCTTTGACCTGCACAATGGCTCGGAGAATGAGACGGCGGTTCTTGCGGGCCATCTCTTCCGTGATGGTGACGCCCTTGGGCAGCGACTCCTGCGGGATCTCGAAGTTCAGGTCATATTGCTTTTTGAGCAGCACGTACTTGTGACAATAGTAGCGGAGCCCGAGATCTTCCAGCCCCGTAATCAGCGTGTAGTCGAAGTTGTATCCGTTCTCCTTCCTTATAACACTCACACCCTTGATCAGCAGCTTCTCGACAATTCGTATCTCCGGCTCCTTGCTGAACGGCGCGGCGTACTCAATCTACCCGCAGGTTCACATATCGCATCGCAGTACCTTCATCCCCTTCTGAATCTTAGACAGGGCGCCGAGAACGGCCGAACAGAATGCGGGCTCGCAAATCGCACTGAGCTCCCGCTCTGTCCCCGTCTTGAGTCCCCCTAAGAATTGCACGTAGAGTTGCTGGAACCGCGCCGTGAGGTATGAGTCCGTCAGCATCCTCGCCTTCGCAAATTCCGCGATTATGTACTTGTCCGGGAACTGGGGAAGTTCCACGCTGCCGGTGAGGCTGAGAGGGATCCCCAGGTGGAACGTGGGCGCCGCCCTTGAGCTCAGACTTCTGGCAGATGCTAAGGATTTTCGAACGAGTCGCCGAAACATTTTTATTTTTATATCGTCCTCTGCACCACCACAGACATCTGTCTCTGCAGATCGGCAGGAAAAGCGAATACTGAATCGTGATCAAAATCAGCATCGTCTCTCCGGTTACGCCTCCACCTTATCATCGCACCCAGGTTTATCCTCCGGCTTGCACTCGCCCTGTTTCTCCCTTCCAAATCCGCTGCTGATGATGTCTTCCACCTTCTTCGGCCTGCCGACCTTCCTCTTTCCCTCGCCCTCCCTGTCGTTGTTGTTGGCTTCCCCCTTCTGCTCCTCCTGCCCGTCATCCAGCTTCTTTCTCTTCCTCATCTGCTCCCGCTGTTTGACCAACCGTTTCTTGATGATCCCGAGACCCGGCTGGATGTGCAGCCGCTTGCCATCGAGTCTTCTCCCGTCCAAATCCAAAGCCCGCTTCGCGGACGCCTCCGTCTCGAACTCGATGCGTGTGCAGTCCTCGCGTTCCGCCTTAACCGATTTCACGGCCCCGCAGCGGGCGAAGAAGGAGCGCAGCTTATCCTCGCCCACTCCCGCCACCAGTCCTGTGAGGGTGATCGTCGCGGGAGCCGAGCAGGAGGGCTTCTCCTGTGGCTGGGGCACGGGCGGACGTTTGTGGCTCTGTGCGATTACTGCGTCCTTGGTCTTAAGCCGCTCTAACTCTGCGGCGGCCCGCTTGAGGCGGCGACGGAGTTCCACGTTGTTCCGCAGCACCTTTGTGACTAGCCAGCTTTGCCTCGCCGCCCCGGGCCCCTCTCCCACGATGGGAAGCCTACTATATCTTACAATCACTCCACAGCCCGTACTTTGAGTCCTTGTTGTTAGGCATAGTGGCGGACTCGCTGTGCTCGATGCGGGTGAGGAGCTCTGCCTCCTCATCTTCGCTGCCCTTGCCCTTGACGGCGTCCGTCACGATCGTCTTCACCTTTTCATCCACATGCCTGTATATCGCCTCCCGAAGCCGCCTTATCACCTTCTTCTGTCTCTCCACCCGCGTCTCCAATCTGCCCACTCTTCCAGCCTTCTGTACACAGCAACGGTTGACGGCCTCGATGTAGTCTTTGGCAGACATGAGTCCCGCGAAGGGCGCACAGCTGCGGAGGAAGTTGAGGTTCTTCTCCAGTGTGTGTGCGTAGTCGGAGATGACCTGGTATTGCTGCTTGTAGTACTTGTACTTGGACTCATATTTCACCTGCCGCCGCTCCAGCGCCAGACTCTCGTCCGGTCCTCGCTTCTTCTTCTCCGACCCTGCCTCGCCCTCGCTGTTAAAGTCGGAATTGGGGTCGTTTTCGCAGATCTCGCGGAAGTCGATGTGGTTTGCCGCCAGCTTGGTCTTGAGCAGCGTGGTGACCCGGTTCAGCCCCTCTATCGACTCCTCAAGCTCCTTGTTGGTCTCCTTCTCTTTAAGGAAGTTTTGCTTGTACTCGCGACACTTTTTGGACTTGAGGAGGTAGCGCTTGATGAAGGACTGGATGTGCTCGATCTCCTCGAAAGACGTACTCTCCGCCCCCAGCTGTTCCTTCGCAGTCTCTATCAGTTTGTGCATCCCTCTCTGCTGAAATAATGGAATTCTGCGCCCCTTTATCCCATCGGACCGGCCTGCATATGTCAGTGCGTGCAAAGATTTTATTTATATTCGGGATATATGTTGGGAGTACTATGGAGTCTTCTGTTTGCGGTCGTGTCCTTCGTCTACGTGCTGTTCCGCAGAGCCTTCAAGAGACTGGCCAGGAAAATTGTGGGGACGCACGAGATCGTCAGGGCGGCGGCGGCCCGGGACCTGTTGTGGCTCAGTACGACTGGGGAGAGAGGAATGTGTAGAGCGCTCGATCATGTTCAGTCGATTCCAGGGAATCGCCAACAGTCTGCGCGGCGGCGAGGCTAATCCCAAGGAGGAGGATCTCGCTGGCCTTCTTAGAGAGAAGGGCGTCGTCAGCTCAAGACTGCAGCAGGAGGTCGAGGCCGCGATCCGGCTTCTCTTTAACCCCAACAAGGCTAAACAAACCATACTCGCCCTGCAGAAGCAGCCCTACGACAAGAACAACCCTGACCACGAACGCACGCTGCTGCGTCTGTGGGAGGAACTAATGCCGGACGAACGACTCACCGCACGAGTCTCTCCACAATGGCGTACCTCATCGCATCGATTATTTTCGTGTAGAGAAGATCGGCTATCAGGGGAACGACCCGGCCACTGATTTCCGCGGTGCGGGAGTGCTCGGGCTGATCAACATCCACGATTTCTGCAGGACCCATAAGGAGGAGGCTGCGAGACTGCTAGAGCTCGGAACCAAGGGCAAGGTGTGGTTCTTCTTCGCGGTTACGGGGATTCACCTCACGTGCTGGCTATGCGAGTTCCTGCAGGAGGGCGTGATGGACACGTGCTTCTACCGGCCGGGGGAGGTGGCCGACATTTTCCAGGACGTCTACCGATGGGCGTTCGTGCGCTTCGGCAAGTTCTGGGTCGACGCAAAGCCTGTGAATCTGATGGACTACGGGCGGATCTCGGTATGCGCGACACTGCTGATGCGGGTATAGCAAGAGTTCCAACGAAACCTCCGGCAGGCCTTGGCGCGTGGCGAGTACAATGCGTAACAACAATTCATTTCGAGATGTGTCTCACGCTTTTCCAGGGGATGCGGCACTGTTGTCACGCTGCTATTGCTGCTACGTTTATAATGCACATAATCAGGCAATCATTCTCGTGCGTTCCACGGGCTTGCATTAATTTAAATATCGGCCTCGCGCAGTTTATATTACAATTCATATATAAGCGATCTAAACACAGCAAGCATGAGCGACACGAAGAAAAAGGACTTCGTCGACGAGGGACAGCAGCTCATCGTTGAGGAGAAAATCACGAAGGCTGGCGGGGAGACCGCGATCCGGAAGTACATAAAGGGCCGGTTCCTGGGCAAGGTGCACTCCGGGGATAACAGGGGGTAGGGCGGCTTCGCGAAGTGTTACGAATTCACAAGCGTGGAGAGCAAGCGGGTGTGTGCCGCCAAGATCATCGACAAGGCCACGCTAATAAAAAATCGTGCAAAACAGAAGGCAAGCTGCCAGTTGGTAACCGTGCCGTGTAGCTTATGTCGGAGATCAGGATCCACCGGTCGCTCCACCATCCCAATATTGTCTCCTTCGAACATTTCTTCGAGGACTCCAAAAATGTTTACATATTGCTCGAGATGTGCCAGAACCAGACGATGAACGAGCTGCTGAAGCGGCGCAAGCGGCTGACTGAGCTCGAGGTCCAGAGCTACACTCTCCACATCATCTCGGCAATGAAATACCTTCGCTCTCACCGCGTCATCCACCGCGAGTACCTCCTTGGCAGTTAACCCCACATTTTTAGTCTTAAACTGGGGAACCTGTTCCTGACCGACAAGATGGAGCTGAAAATCGGGGACTTCGGGCTGGCCACCAAGCTGGAGTTTGAGGGCGAACTGCGCAAGACCGTCTGCGGCACCCCGAACTACATCGCGCCAGAAATCCTGGACGGGAAGAAGGGCCACTCATACGAGGTGGACATCTGGTCCTTGGGGGTGATAATATACACGCTGCTGATCGGGAAGCCGCCCTTCGAAACGGCGGACGTGAAGACCACGTACAAGCGGATAAAGATGAACGCGTACACTTTTCCCGAGCACATCATCCTCTCCGAGGCGGCCAAGAACCTCATCACGCACATCCTCGTTCTTGACCCTGCCCGTCGTCCTACGCTCGAACAGATCCTGGAGCACAAGTTCTTCAACATGGGCAACTCCATCCCCAAGGTGCTCCCGGCCTCCACTCTGGCCTGTCCGCCCTCCGCCTCCTATGTCAAGCAATTCCTGCCTAATGCGCAGGTGAGCAACGAGCGGATGCGGCTAGAGAGCACGGAGCCGGTGAAGCTTTCAGGGACCGTTGATCCAAAGAAGACAGCCCAAGGGACGATCACCAGCCGAGCCACGCTGGGTCTGCAGCAGGCCGGTATGGATACGCGATTTATCGTCATACTATAGTCAGCGCTAGAGGCGAGAAACGAGCGGAGTCGCCAGCAGGCCCGGGCGTGTGGGTCAAGAAGTGGGTGGACTATTCGGCGAAATACGGGCTGGGATACCTCATGTCGAACGGCTCGTATGGCGTCTTCTTCAACGACTCCTCCAAGCTCATCCTCCATCCTGGCGAGCAGTACTTGAGCGCTTATTCTGAAACGCTGTATATAGTCACTTCGATTACATCGAGAGGCGGCCGGCAGATCGGCAGGACGTTCTCACGAGTCACACGCTAACAGACTACCCCAAAGACCTGCAGAAGAAGGTGACACTGCTCCAGCACTTCCGCAGCTACCTGGAGAGCGACGCCAAGGGAAAGGCTGGGAGCTCGGAGTCACCGGAGGAGAAGCTTTCGGCGCGGCGGGCCCAGGCGCCAGTGTATGTCAAGAAGTGGATGCGCACCCGGCATGCGATCATGTTCCGCCTTAGCAACAAGGTGGTGCAGGTCATCTTCCAGGACAACACAGAAATCATACTGAGCTCGGAGACCCGCGAGGTGACATACGTGAACAAGAAGGGCGAGCGAGCAACCTATCAGCTGACCTCTGCGCTGGAGTCCACAAACCTGGAGATGGCCAAGCGCCTCAAATACACCAAGGACATCCTCACCCATCTGCTCTCCTCTTCCCAGCCTCATGCCGGACACGTCGGTACGGAATCGTGCGCACTAAAAAACTTAGACGGGAAGAAAGGAACAACAGCAACGGAGAAGCCGGCGGCGACGGGGGAGAAGGCGATGATGGCAAAAACCGCGAGGGGCGCCGGCGGGTTCAAGGGCGACATATAAGCGGATTCGTGCCCAACGCGGGAGAGGAGTGTGAAACTACTAACTATAAAGACACCGCTATCGTTCTAAGGAGAGACCGGTCGTGCTGTGGGAGACAAAGCAGTAGCTAGCTAACGAAATAGCTAAAATACGACACGGACGCAATTTAAGTTTGTAATCATTGGTTAGCAATCCTTTATATATAGTATATCAATTATAATTTCGTGATTCCGGTTCTTACTGAAGAGTATCTGTTGTCTAATAAGTCTCTACAGCCTGCTTGTCGCTCTCTAACTCTTGGGCGCACACAGAACGACCATCCTCAGCGGCGGCAGATGGCAGTTAGTCATATGCTTCTTCGGCTGTCCCCTGGGAGTGGAGCCGAAGATCAGCCGCTCCTTTCCCACGGCCGAGGTCAACCGACTGATCACGCGCTCGTCGCAGGAGGCCTCACGTTTGAAGGCTGATCTCCGCAGGGCCCCGTTCCCCCGGTGCGCTGTCGGCGGCTTCTCGAACGGCTCAATTTTCGGTGAAACGCCCTTATACTGCAGGGCCATGGAAGAGAGCTTCTTGGGCGTGCCCTTGGCACTCAGGTGGCCAAACTTGCTGTCCTCCCGCATGCTCGCGTTCTTCTTTGTTGTCGGAGTGCCTGAGCTGGAGCTTGTGCTGTTACCCAGCGCCTCGTCTCGTGTGATTATTATCCTTCCTCGACTCTTCTTCTGCTTCATGAAGTGCGCGAATAAGCCCTGACTCTTGGACTTGATGGGGGAGATGAGCGCTCTGGCGTTCTTGCAGCTGGGGATGTCCTTCGGGTCGTTGGAGGGGGAGAAGGGAGCGATCTCTTCGACTGCGGCCGAGGAGCTCTTCTTTATCTCCGCTTTCGCTTCCGGCACTGCGGCTGGGACTGGAACGACCACGGGTGCCAGAGCCTGCACCTGCGCCGACCTGGGAGAAGGAGTCGGGACCGTCCCTGCCCGCGGAGTGGTGCATGCGAGACTCCTCGGCGTCGGCGCCATCAGCGGCACATAATCCTTGCACTGAACCCACGGGTGCGCGAGGACCTCCTTCAGCTTGATACGCTTCTCGCGGTCCTTCTCCAGCATCCTCTGCAGCAGGTCGCGACAGCCGGGAGAAAGGGATGGGACCGTGCTGCCGAAGATCGGTTGTGATATGATATTCTGGCGGAGTTCCTCCCTGGTGGCGCCCTTAAAGGGGAAGCAGCCCACCACCATGCAGTAGAGGATGACACCGAGGCCCCACACGTCGATGGCCGGTTCGGTCTCCAGACAGCTCCCGCTCACTATCTCTGGTGCCGAGTACGTTAGGGTTCCGGCACCCGAGACCTCGTCGCACTTGTGAGCGATCCCGAAGTCGATCAGCTTAACAATGGGCGACGAACCGGGGGATTCGAGAAGCATCACGTTCTCGAGCTTTAGGTCGCGATGAATGTATTGCTTGGAGTGACAATAGGCGGTGACGTCAATGAGCTGGGCCATGAGGCCGCGGGCCGAGTCCTCGGATATTGGCTTGTTTGCCGTGCCCGTCGCTCCGAACGTTTCGTCCCCGCCCAGGAACTTCGCCAACGTGCGACCCGGAATATATTCCAGCATGACGACGATCTTCCCGTGGTACGAGAAGCTGCTGAAGAGCCTGACGATGCCGGGATGGCTGAGGGCGGCGAGGACCTTGACCTCCTGGAAAAGTCTGGTGAACTCCTCTATTGACGACAGTTCCGTCCCTTGGATTATCTTCATAGCTCTCAGTTCCTCGGTCACCTTATGTTTTGCGAGGTAGACTGTACCGAATCCGCCCCGGCCCAGCTCCTTGAGGATCTGGAAGTCGTCGAGGAAGGAGAGGACACAGAACTCGTGGCCAGTGGGGGAAGCGTAAATGACGTCGCGGTAGCCTAGACAGGCGAAGTCCTCGGCGTTCTGCTTGGTCCCGTTGGAGTCGTAGAAGTCGTAGCTCTTCTCCTTGTTCTGCGAAAGCCGCAGCTGCAGTTCCAGGTCGTCGAAGCTCGTGCAGCGCATCGTCACGAACTCTATCGGCTTCTTCTTTTTGTGCTTGGCCTCGCATGAGTGCAGCTGACGGACCTGAAGTTCTTTTTCTTTGCCGTACATTACAATTATTAATTTATGCACATGACGCGGATCGTGCTTTAAACGTTACAGCGATGCCATACACATTATAATGCTAGCTACATTCACGTGTTTCGTTTTGCTGCACTTTGTACGGCTTCCTTGTGCGATGGGGTTTTGGGGTTGTGGGG
>QFZN01004556.1_pt1 | contig 16353 bp, 5 predicted proteins | sample 1740101 | NCBI WGS metagenome assembly QFZN01 (sample SAMN09210849, study PRJNA391713) | Ciliate metagenome, whole genome shotgun sequencing project. | isolation source: combination of 50 Heterometopus sp. ciliate cells from an enrichment culture... | host: Heterometopus sp. ...
CCAACACCCCAACACCCCAAAACCCCACCAGCAAACAGAGCACAGAACAGATGCGATGAGGATGGGAGACATAGTTGGGAAAGGATGGCTGCCAATGGTGCGACGACAGTCGGAAACGGGATCATTTATAATAGTTCTAACACGGACACCGCCGGGTTCAGAGCCGCCGCAGCACCGGACTGCAGTCTGACTTTCTTGATTTTTATTATAACTAAGAATATAATTGTTTAAACAGAGCTAGTGATGTCAGTAGCAACAAACTCAACCTGGGTGCTGTGGCTGGCGCTGCTGGGCGTAGCGGCAAGCTTCCCCATGCTGCTTCCGACCCCCAGTTTCTCACCGCCTTCCTCGCCCTCGCCGCCGCCCCCGTCCCAGCGCCTCCTCTACACCAGCCTCATTCGTCGCGAGGTCAGCAACAAGTCCTTCCCCGCAGCTCTGGAGGGCACCTGGGCTGCCGAGGACGTCCTTGGCGGAAATGTCACAGTAATGCATGCGTGCTATGTGTAGTTGCTCAGCAGCTACGAGCTTGAAAACAGGGAAGGGAAGATAAAGTGCTTCGTAAGACGGCCAATAACCCTGTAGAGTGCCTTCTACGACTACGGCGACTTCGACTTCAAACTCTATCTCTACGACGGAAAGTACGTTAACAACGTTATCGTAATCTACCTGCACGGGAACATCCTCTTTAATGCCACCAAGACCCCTGAGTATTTCCTCTCCCCCGACTCACTGCCAATTAGCGGACTGACAATCGACGTTAACGACGAGTCGGTGATAGCAAGGCACTCGCTGTCAAACGTGAAACTGGCGGTGTGCGAGATGGACGCGAGACTGTCGTGGAACTATACCAAAGGGGAGGCAAGACTTGCCTTCGCCTCCCGCGCCTGCGGCTTCCGCATCAACGCCACTCTCGTTCGGACCAAGGACGTATCGTGCGTGGCAGCTATATTCGAGATAGCAAGACGTCGTGGGCGCGCAGATGACCGTATACGGCTACGTCATGTCGCTGCTCATCCTGTTGTGCATCGGCGCTAGTGTGCTCGAATTGAAGCGTTCAGCTGAGATGCCCGACTACGCAAAAAACGTACTCCGCTATATATGCGATAACGTAGATTTCGCTCGTATCCCTGCTGAACAACTCAGTCTGGAACTACTTTATCTTCCTAGCGCACTTCATGGTTATCATGCGGAGCTCCGTAATCCGGCGACGTGACCGCGATAGGCCGTGAAGACTGCAATAGTGCTTCCGATGGTGCTGCTGTTCTTCTACACGAACATCTTCCAGATGCAGACCTTCATCCACATATGGAAGTCGCGCAACTCGGAGATGATCGCAAACAACTCTGTACCCTCGAGGCAAAAACGCGTAGGGATCCGACGACGTCCGCATGTCGCTCTTCCGCTTCAACTGCAAGCTCTGTACCGATTCCCGCCAGATCGAACCCTCCGTAGACTTATCGATCATAATCAGCCTGTTCCTCATCTTCAATCTATTCCTGAGCTCGACGTTCTCGTTCCTGATCTTCGGGCTGATCTGGCTTCCGCAGTTGGCACAGAACACTTGGAATTCCTCAAGCAAGGCGCCGTCCTTCTTCTACCTCGTGGTTGTCAGCATTGAGCACCTCTACCTTCCTGTACCCTCCAGAATTCATTATCGTCTAGCTCTACATCACCCTTGTTGACGACAACTTCCTCGAGCTCCGTCCCAACTATACATTCGGCTGGATCCTGATCTGCGCGGTGATCGCGGAGGTACCCGCCGCCACGTTACCTCGCACGATAGATCGCGCTCCTCGGACTGCAAAAGTGCGTCGGGTCACGAGTGCTGATCCCAAAATTCCTCCGGCCGAAACGATACAACTATGAGCGGATGGTACGCGAAGAAGACGAGGGCCGCGACCTGAACTACGTATACAACACATAGACCTCCCATAGAACGACTGCCCGATCTGTCTGGTTCCTGTCAACAAGGCCTGTTCCGAGTCTGACCAGCCCGCTCGCATCTATATGCAGACGCCGTGCATGCACGACTTCCACGAGAAGTGCTTAAGAGAATGGCTGAGCTACAGACGGCAGTGTCCGGTGTGCAGGGCACCGCTGACGCCTATAGGCGATAACGATTAATGGGAAACCGCAGGGCTAATAATCTATGCTGTTTACGTGGCTATGTGATATATTATACTATATTTGAATCCTGCGCTGTAGCGATCCGGTAAGAGAGATAGGGACCGCGATGTGCATGCTTATCATATACGTTGAGAGAGAGAGAGGAATAATAATAATGTACACTTTGCGCTATTGCAGGCACGATATGATAAGCGATATTATTATTCAGCACTATAATAACGCATCACGAATGATGTATATAAGCTTAACTGTTCAATTACTTATTTTCGCAATTAGCGGCATGAGCGCAGTTTGCCCCCGAAGTAGGGTGGCGGGCCCGGCTCCTCGGACAAAATGCTGCTGCCGCGATGATGCGGTCGTCCTGCACGATATGTATATAAGTTTAGCGTGTGGATTATATGCGCACTAGCATTCTGATACACCGGAATGCAGTCGGAGCCTTATATAGAGCACATCTTTTAATGGGGACTTTATAATAAAAGAGGGGAATAACGCCGCTGCTTGCCTTAATAAAAAATTGATTCCAGCTGATTATAACAGTGGGCGACCTAACTATTTATGGGCAAGCGGAAGGATTATATAATCACAAAAGCAAGATTCAGAAATGTTGCGCAAGGAACTCATTTTCACGATAATCCTACTGACGTTCCTGATACCAGTGACTCGCTGCGCCTGCGGCGCCGGCCTCTACAAGACCGGCGGCGTATGCACCGTTTGCGTTGCAGGCAGCTATTGTTCAGGTTCCGACACCACAGCAACCTGCTCAACTGGCTATTACTCGATGGCCGGAGCCTCAGCATGCACCCAGTGCCCGGCCGGCTTCTACTGCACGACCAAGGCCTCGCTGCCCGTCAAGTGTGCCGCTGGCACGTACTCAGCCGCGGGCGCCTCGTTGTGCTCGTCCTGTGGCGCCGGGTACGTCTGCCCTGACGGCCTGCAAGTGGCCTGCACCTCTGGCTCGACCTACCAGACCACCGGAGGCAAGACCTACTGTGACGCGTGCCCGGTGGGCTACCTGTGCACCGCAAGCTCGGCCACGGCGTGCTCGGCAGGGGCCTATGCCTCAGCGGGGACCAGCTGCGCCACCCTCAGCACCGGGTACTATGCGCCAGACAAGGGCAGCTCTCGTCAGTGCCCGGTCGGCTTCTACATCGACTCCACCCAGACCACCTGCGTAGCTTGCGAGGCCGGGAACTACTGCAACGACGGAGACACCAAGACAGCCTGCACAACTGGTCTGTGTCCGGCAGAAGTGACTGCGGCGATAACGCTGGCCACAGGAATGACGCCTTCGACCGCAGTGCTTATGTCGGCCACTGCTTTCTGTGCGGCCGGGTACAAGTACGCCACAAGCACATGCACCATCTGTGCCACCGGCAAGTACTGCCCAGATCCTACCACTTCCACTGAGACCGCCTGTGTCGCTGGAACATACAATTCGGGCACGGGAAAGATGTTCTGCTACGGGTGTGAGCCGTCAAGCACGTGCACAGTATCGACAAGCACGGTGCTTGGGGCTGGGTCTTACACCAGCGACAATATGTAAGCTATATTGGCGTTATAACTTGCGCGAATAGTGTCTCGACATCGTGTGCCTCGGCGTACTACTGTCCCACGGGCGAGATCAAGCTAGCGTGCCCAACAGGGACCTACTCAGCTGGGGGCCTGGCCACTTGCACAGACTGTCCCGCTGGCAGCTACTGCTCCAGCACTGCCGCCACCACATGCTCCACCGGCCAGTATTCCTTCGCTAAGTCGACGGCCTGTACTACGGTCGGGTCATTCTACGTCGTCACCTCGCACCTTTACTCCAGCCTCACTGTCTGCGCGCCCGGGCAATATCCCACCACTTCTAATACCGTCTGCGCCGCCTGTCCTGCAGGAAGCTACTGTCAGCAGCCTGGAACGACGACAACGACCTCGTGCTCCAGCTATACTGGGTACTACTGCCCAGCCTCATCCACTATGCCGCGGATCTGTCCCATGGGCTACGGTTGCACTTCGAGTGCCGCAACCGCCTGTTCCACGGCACAATTTGCGATCTTCGCCGACGGCTCCTGCGACCCGGTGACCTTCGCTGCCGGCTACTATCAGTCGGGGAAAACGAGCTACTACAGAGCAGCCACGGTTGGATACTACTACGACTCCGGCTCTGCCTCCCTCGAGACCGTCTGTGCCAAGGACAACTACTGCATCTACGGCACCTCCACGTCTTGCCCCTCCGGCCTCGCCACAGAGTTTATGTCCCCCACTACGGGCGAGCCCTACTGCATCTCGTGCCCCTACGGGAGCGCGTGCTACCTGACTGGGACAATCGAAACTAAGCCCTGCCTCAACAACACCCGCTACAGTCTGTCCATGAATACTGACTGCTTCCAGTGCGATGTGGACCACGACTGTGTCTACCGCGCGCAGTACTTCGAGTTCAGGAACAATGTCGCGGACAATCTGCAGTGCCCGCCAGATCAGTACGCCAACTACTTCGACATGACCTGCAGCTACATCAAGCGCATCGGCAAGAACTGTCCTTATGGCTACCGACGAATGATCAACGACGCCGACACCGCCCTCCACTGGGCCGAGCAGCGTGTCAACTGCACTGAGAACAGTTATTATACAGCTGGCACGTACATCCACCTGCCCACGGGTGCTCAGGATTGCGTCGCCGGCACCACCAAGGAGGCGACCACGGAACGCTGCTCAGTAAGCCAGCCGGGCTACATTGCCCCAGGACTTAACGAAGCTGACTACGACACCAGCTACAAGTGTCCTCAGGGCTACTTCTGTGGTGTGTCCGAAGATTTCCTCGTGGGCGTGCTCTCCCAGCGCACCTCACGCTGCCCGCCTGGAACATATGCCCAGACATCGCACGCCGGCGGAATCAGCGACTCGGAGACCTGTCTCGCGTGTCCGTCTGGCATGTACTGCAGCGGCAACTCTATCGCCACCCCCTGCGACACCGGCTATATATGCGACTTCGGCACGCTTAACGAGACGATGACATGTCCTACCGGCTTCTATTACTCGACATCAGCAACGGGAACAACGATGTACGAGCGCTGCGTGCAGTGCGAGGCAGGATACGTCTGCGGGGCAATGGCCACCACCGCCACCAAGCAGGCCTGTCCCACCGGCTATTACTGCGGAGTCCAGAGCTCGACTGCCGGATCTTACTCGGCGCGCCCCGGATTCTACATCGGGACCAGCGGAGCGACCACCGAAACCAGCTGCGAGGCCGGCAAGTACTGTCCTCAGGGCGCCACCTCGGGCACCGATTGTCCTGTATCTCTTACGCTGTCATCTGTATAGGCCGGATTCTACTCTACTCAGACCGAGATGCCGAGCAGGGCGAGTTGCATCGCGTGTCCCCCTGGAGCTGTCTGCACCAGCACCGGACTAAACTCAATCACCGCTCCTGTGCCAAGCAGCTGCCCGGCGAACACGTACTGTCCGGAGGCGAGCACCGCTGGGCAAAAGTGCCCGCTCGGAACCTTCACCTCGTCCACCGGCTCCACCAACGAGGACGGCTGCACTGAGTGCACCCTGGGATCTTACTGCAACGAGGGTGCGGCCGCTGCGACAATCTGTCCGCAGGGCTACTACTGTCTCCACAGGACCTACTTCGACATCGAGACTCCTTGTCCGGACAATACTTATGGTGCCTCTACCGGACTCACAACAAAGGAGTCGTGCACGGACTGCACGGCCACAACGACATACTGTCCCGAGGGCAGCACCGCCCCCAAATCCTGCGAGAAGGGCTACGCTTGCCCCGGAAGCAAGGCTGGGAAGACCGCATGTGCGGCAGGAACGTACAGCAACGTTGTGGGCGGAGCCTCGTGCCTGACCTGCACCGCCGGCAGCATCTGTCCTTCTGGGTACCACGAGATCAACCCGATCAGCTGCCCCAAGGGCTACTTCATGGCAAGCCCAGGCTCGTCCGGGCCCTGCACCATCTGCACTACGGGCTACTACTGCGACACCCCAGGCATGTCTGCGGCGCTAGGCTGCGCCGACGGCAAGTGGTCCGTCCCCGGCCAAATCAGCTGCGACGACTGTCCCGCGGGCTACTATTGCAATACCCAGGTCAAGACCATCTGTACCGCGGGATACTACTGCCCGGCCGGATCTTCTGCTACCACCGCCTGCACCGCCGGCAACTACTGTCCTCTGGGCGCCGCGACTCCTCTAAAGTGCCCGCCAGGCATGACCTCTGCGGCAACCGCCTCCGTCTGCATTGCCGCCTCCGCTGGCACTTTCACCAAGGAAGCCCAGAGTTCGACCACTGCCGCCGCCAACGCCTGCAAGGCTGGCTACTTCTGCGAGACGGGAGCCAAGGGAAGCATCCACAAGCCTTGCCCTGCCGGAAAGTATGCGGCTGCCGGAGCCACCGGACTTGCCTCTTGCCTTGACTGCACGGGCGGCTCCTACTGCATTGAAGGAACCAGCGACACCACGATGGTGACCTGCCCCCTCGGAAACTACTGCCCGACCGGATCCGCAACGCCGACCAAGTGTCCAAAGGGCACGTACCGAGGCACCACCGGCGCCGTGACGTCAGCCGATTGCACCAAGTGCGACGCGGGGAGAGTGTGCAGCCAGGACGGACTCAGCGCGCCAGACCTGTACTGCGACCCCGGCTACTACTGCCAGCTCGGCGCCTACAATTCTCAGCCCACGGACGCCACCATCGGCGGCTATTGCGTGGAAGGCACGTATTGTCCCAAGGGAGCGTCTGCGCCAGTCCCATGCACCGCCGGCAAGTTCAACGTGTTCAAGGGCTGCCGCGATGTTACCGAGTGCCTGGCCTGCCCCTTCGGCTTCATCTGCGATGGCACAACCGGGACCAACGCACTGTGTCCAGCGGGGGCTTACTGCCCAGGAAGCACCACGACAGCAACACTGCAATATCCTGCGGCCGGATACCACACCGTGGTGGGCCAGGGTGCCCAGATCCCCTGCGGCCCAGGCAACTTCACCGACACCACTGGCAAGTCTTCCTGCGACAGTTGCACTGCCGGCAAGTATTGTGCCACCTCAGCCACTTCCGCGCCGGTCGACTGCACTGCGGGACATTTCTGCCCCCTCGGAACCATCCAGGCCTTCTACTGCCGTGAGGGCACCTTCCGGGCCACCGTCGGCGCCGCCTCTCTCACTGACTGTACTGCGTGCACAGGCGGAAACTATTGCAGCGGACTCGGCAATACCGCGATCACCAACACCTGCGACGCAGGCTATTACTGCACGCTGGGCGCGTTTGCCAGCAAGCCTGTGTACACCTCGAATACCGCGACTGCAGTCTTCGGCCTGTGCCCGCCCGGCCAGTACTGTCCCGCCGCCAGCACCACGCCAACCAACTGCGGAACCGGCAAGTACTCGCCCGCCTACGGCAACTCCCTGTCCACCGACTGTTTCGACTGCATTCCGGGCCAGTACTGTCCTAACGCAGTCATGTCAGTCCCGAGCGGAAACTGCAACGTTGGGTATTACTGTCCTTCAGGCAGCACCTCCAATCAGCAGACCATCTGCCCCGCCGGCTCCTACTGTCCTGCCGGGTCCTTCAATCCGATTAAGTGCGCGGCCGGCAAGTATCAGGCGTCGACCGGGATGGGCTCGTGCGATGACTGCCCAGCGGGCTCATACTGTCCCCAGGGCTCTGATGCCACCGGAGTTACTGACTGTCCTCAAGGCTACTATTGCCCACTGGGAACCGGCGACTACAAGGTCAACCCCTGCCTGCCGGGAACCTACGGAGCGGCCACAAAGCTGGTGCAGCAAACCGACTGCACGGCTTGCACCGCAGGTCAGTACTGCACCAACTACGGCCAATCTGCCGCCACTCCTAGCTGCGCGGCCGGCTATTATTGCACACTGAACGCCCGCTCGCCCACGCCAATTGTGACCGCCGAGGGCGGGAAGTGCACCTCTGGCCAATTCTGCGTCGCCGGAAGCGCCGCTCCCGCTGTCTGCACGGCGACCTATGTGTGCAACTCTGAGATTATGTCTGCTGTCGTCAACAAGTGCAACAGCGGCTTCAAGTGCGGCACCGGAGTGGCCTACACGAACCCAGAAGGCCTGGGCGCGGTCGGCGACTTCTGCGCGCCGGGCAGCTGGTGCCAGGCCGGAGTCGACACTGCCTGCATCGCCCCTCTCTATCTTCCTTCCAAGGGCTCGGGCACCCACGGCATCTCTGACTGTCTCAATTGTCCCTATGGCTATTACTGCGCAACCGACGGACTGTCCACTCCTACCGCCCAGTGTCCGAATGGTTATTATTGTGTGGCGAACCAGAACGCGGGAACGACGAACGCGTGCCCCGTAGGCTTCGCTTGTCCGCTAGGCTCGGTACAGAAGGTACCGTGCGCCCAGGGCATGTACCAGACCGCGGCCTCCCAGGCCACCTGTTCTGCATGCACCACAGGGAACTTCTGTCTGTACGACTCGCTCCTGGGCACCCCCGCGCAGACCACCTGTCCTCAGGGCACCATATGCCCCAGCGGCTCCCTCGACCACCCGACCTCCTGTGCACCAGCCACCTACCAGGATCTGACCGGCCAGACTACATGCAAATCGTGCACCAACGGAAACTTCTGCGACCGCTACCAGATGACGGCGCAGTCCCCGTGCCCCGCTGGCTACTACTGCCCAGCCGGCCAGACAAGCGGAAAGGCCAACATCTGCGAGCCCGGATTCTACTGTCCCGCAGGCTCAGCTACTCACACCGCTTGTCCCCATGGTTACTATTGCGCGGACTACGGACTCGCTGCCGCCACTGGAACCTGCTCGCCAGGATACTACTGCACCTTGGGGGCAAAGGTCCCGAACCCGACGGATGGGGTCACAGGAAATATATGCGGAACGGGCAAGTACTGCCCAGACGGAGACCAGATCGTCGTATGTGCCGCAGGAACCTACAACGAGCTCATGGGGTCTCAGAGTGCCACGGACTGCATCGCTTGCGCTGCCGGAGAAAAGTGTGACACCGCTGGACTTGCCTACCCCACCACCAACTGCGCTGCCGGCAAGTACTGTGCCAGTAGCGGCGTCGAGGTCGACTGCACCATTGGTCACATGTGCCCAAGCGGAACCGTCGCAGAGATTCTGTGTCTCCCGGGAAGCTATCAGGACCAGGTCGGACAGGCTACCTGCAAGGACTGTCCCGCAGGCAGCTATTGCAACTTCGATACGACCCTTGGCTACACCGTGGCAATCACCTGTCCTAAGGGCTACTACTGTCCTGCCAAGACTGCGGATTACAAGTCTTACCCGTGCCCAGTGACCAAGTTCAATCCCAATACCGGATCCATTGACGCAACCGCCTGCCAGTCCTGCACCACAAACTTCTACTGCATGAACTCGGGCCAAGATGCAGTCTCCGGACCTTGCGCCGACGGCTACCTCTGTCCTGCCGGATCCAAGCTTCCCTTCATCAGTGCCAACCGTTGTTCCAAGAACAAGTATTGCGTCGCCGGAGTGGCAACAGACTGCACAACAAGCACATACACATATACCGGAACTGGGGGCGACGTTCTGGGCGCCTCCATCTCTACAGATTGCATGCCTTGTCTGCCCGGAATGCTGTGCCCCAACCACGACACCGGCATCACCAGTTGCCCGGCCGGCAGCTATTGCGTGGCAGGAGTTTCAAGCAGCTGTCCCACGGGACACTATTGTGCGGCCGGAACATACGCCCCAGTCTCATGCAGCCGCGGAACCTATGCGGGCACTACGGGAGCCTCCAGTTGCAGCCAGTGCCCGGCAGGGAGCTACTGCGACGCCGTTGGCACTATCACTCCTGCGGTCTGCGACACTAACTTGGTGTGCGTGGCCGGCAGCTCCATGCCCCTGCCCTGCGACTACGGCAATTACGCCTCGAGCAACGCGTGCCTCAGCTGCCCCGCAGGAAGATGGTGCTGGAAGTCCAAGACTGGAAACAACCGCGGCGACTGTTCTGATGGATTCATCTGCTACTCTGGAGCGAACAGCCCTACGCCTTACTACGCGGGCATTGTGTCATCTACGGACGCCATCCTGAACACTTACAACGGACGTGCCGCAAAGGGCTGCTACACCGCAAGCACTGCAACCCTGAAGACTACCGCCAACACGCCCTGTCCTGTTGGCACATACATGCCATCAGTTGGAGCTACTGCATGCACAACTTGCCCGCCCGGCTATTACTGCGACACCACCGGACTGTACGACATCACCGCCAAGCCATGCACCGCCGGCTACGTCTGCCTCGGCGGCTCATCCACCCCCACTCCGACCGACGGCACCAAGGGCAAGCTCTGTCCGATTAACTATTACTGTCCTGCAGGCACCGGCTTCGCAATCCGCTGCGCCGAGGGACAGATGGCGCTCGTCGCCGGGAAGGCCACATGCGACACCTGCACTGCCGGCTACGTCTGCACAACCACAGTCGCGTATACCGCCTGCTCCACCAACAACACCCGCTGCGGCGCAGGAGCCAAGGTCGAGCCTCTCTGCCAGCCCGGAACCTACAAGAGCGGCACCAGCTGCGTCGCCTGCCCTGCTGGTCTCTTCTGTGTTGATGGGAGGAGCGAGACCGGCGCGGTGGACTGCACGAAACTGCAGTGCTGCACCGCGGGCTACCTCTGCACTGGCGGCTCGCCCACTTCGAAGCCAACAGGAACCGGAGGAAATCTGTGCGACGTGGGGTACTACTGCCCAGAGGGAGCGATTGCCAGACAGGACTGCCCTGCGGACACCTACATCTTCACCTCTGGCTCCAGACAGCAATCCGACTGCACCAGCTGCACTGAGGGCTACATTTGCACGAAGGGAATCGCCGTGGCGTCTCCGTGCCCGATTGGCAACTATTGTCCAACGGGGACAACAGGCTCGCTGCCTTGTCCTTTGGGCACATACTCGAACACAACGAAGAACACGATCGTCCACAACTGCAACTCGTGCCCCGCGGGATACCTGTGCAACCAGCTGGGAATTTCGAACCTCGAGTCGTACCCGTGCCCAGTGGGCGGGTACTGCTTCACCCGCGCGAAGGACGAGATCTCTTGTCCTTATGGCAGCTACAACAATCTGACCGGCGGCGTGACTGTCACCAGCTGCAAGTCCTGCATCGCGGGATACTACTGTCCTGAGCTCGGACAGTCCAACGCGACATCGAACAGCTGCATCGGAGGACAGCTCTGCAGCAGCGGCACCGCGTATCCTTACGTCTGTCCCCAGAGCTACTTCTGCAGCAACGAGACCGGCTACCTCGCCAAGATCTGCCCTGTCAACTATTATTGCCCACCAAACACGACCGACCCCATCGCCTGCATCACCGGCCAATACTGTCCCGAAGGAAGCAACTACCCGATCGTGTGCGTCTCCGGACAAATCAGCGTGATGGTCAGCAGTGTGCTCACCTGCCAAACCTGTCCAGCAGGAACCTACAGTATCTCCGGCCAGAGCACCAAGTGTTCAACTTGCGAGCCCGGATACGTGTGTCTTGGCGGCACCAACGCTCAATATCCCTGGAGTCGCGAGTATCACAACGGCTACAAGTGCCCGGCAGGCGCATATTGTCCCGCGGGCAGCTCAGTGCCCACATACTGCTCCGCCGGCACCTATAATCCTAACGAGGGCCAGTCTGAGTCCAAGGTCTGTCTGCTGTGCAAGGAGAACACTTTCAGTGCGACTTCGGGACAATCGGCGTGCCTCCCATGCGGCGACAGCGCCACCGCCGATCAAGGCTCTTCCACATGCACGTGCAAGGGAAAGAACCGCGCGTTCCTGCCGAGCGACTCGTCGTGCAGATGCAAACCGGACTACGAGTACCTCGAGAACGGAGTCATACAGACAGATGTGAACTCGAAACTCGACTGCCAGCCGAAGATATACAGCAGGTGCAGCGACCAGCAGATCCGAGGATACGACGGCAAGTGTCGTAGCTCGACGGACTGCGACGCCGAGTGCAACGGCTCGGGCACGAGGTCTCCCACGTTGGGCATCTGCCAATGCAAGGATGTGCAGAGGCTGGACAACGTCTGCAACAAGGCGTGCAGAGACTCTATGCCATCGATGACGATTACGTCAGACGGCAAGGTCCGTGTCAATACGGCCAGCGATCCGTACAACTACAACCCGACATACATGACCCCGCTGAGCATCGCGAACTTTAGCTCGGAGTACATGTCTTGCCCGACCGGGAAGTCGTGCAGCGCGAAGAGCGTGAGATTCAGCACAGCCGGCTCGATCACGGGCACCTACGGCCTCGGACCTCGGCTGAGCCAGGCCTACCTCAACGCGACCACGAAGAGCTCGAGACGTCTGCTGACTTCGGACGAGCAGAGACGCATCCTGGCCACGGTCACTTCAACTGAAATCAGCGACCCAGTCATGTGCATCCACGAGGGCGACACTATGATCTTCGAGATCGACGGCGCAGGACATTACCCAGTGTACCAGAAGGATTCGCTGCTCAACTCCAACGCAAACTTCGACTACGGCGCCTTCAAGGCACTGGCGGAAACCGTTACCGCTGAGATCGCCAACGGACTGAGTCCGGCACAATACTTCGCCTTCACGTTCACCACGAGCGGCCGGTACTTCTTCACCGACTCAATCTCCACCGACCGCACCCTCGTGGTCTCCGTCACCAAAACTTCTGAGAAGTGCCCAAGCGAGAGCGCCTACCTCAACTCGCGCACTAGCTCGTCGCTGTCGGTGACGGGACTGGCACAAAATGCATCGATCATGCTGGAGCCAGACTACATCATGCTGTTGATCATTCTTGTGGCCTTCGTTCTCGCGCTCGCCATGCTCATGTTCCTCATGCGCTGGGTCACCGAACATATGTGGAGATCGAAGGACACGTCGGACCCTACTTTCAGACAGGACCACAAGAAGTTCGACGTCAAGGACCTGGCTATGGGAATATGCGGCAAGTCGGGCCTCCAGGCGGATTCTGCGACTGCAGCTAACAAGCTCGGAATATTCAAGGATGTGGAGCGGGCGGACGCGGCGGGCGGGGACACTTCCTTCCTGGCCGACATCAGCGAGGGCGTGAACATGCAGAAGCTGGAAGAGCTCGACCCGTTCATCATCGACAAGATACTGAAAGATTACCAGGCCTACAAGGACTACCTGCAGAAGGAACTCCTCGTCGCCTGCGAGCTCCAGAGCAAGCAGATAGAAGACCTCAACGGCGCGATTGAGAAGATGAAGTTCCTCCTCAACGAACGCTACGAGAAACTGATCGCCCTCCTCAAGCTCGACGTGGACTACACCAAGCTCACCAACGTCAAGATCAAGATGGAGGAGGAGAAGGACGATGGCAAGAAGCACGAGAAGCGGATCAAGCCCAGCGACATCAAGCTGGCGAAGTCGGAGGAGAAGAATGCGGCCGACGTGCTCAAGCAGATTGCCTCAAAGCGCAACGACGCCAACGTCGCCAGCGACCTCTTCGACAACACCGGACTCGATGAGGGAACCTCGCTGACAGGTGAGCAGAAGGCCGCGGGCCCTCTGGCCGCACCAAAGTCCAACGAGGAGATGGAGGAGCGCATCAAGAAGGCTTTCGAGGAGCGGTTGGCTCAGATGGGAGATCTCAGCGACTTCGAGAAGAGCAAGCTCCGCGATGAACTGACCAGCGAACTCATCAACATGGAGTATGTGCTGGCGGGCGAGAGAGAGACCCAGGAGATCGCGATCAGAAGACTGCTGCAGGCGAGACGCAAGAAGAGGACTGAGCCGACGAACAAGGTCCCAGAGATCATCAACGAGGCGGAGCTGACTCCTGAGGAGAAGGTGGTGAAGTCCAAGGTGGAGCAGCAGATTGACGACGAGGCCCGCGACAGACAGCGCGACATCGAGCAGCGTGCCCTCTCCAAGATCCAGAAGTCCAAGGACAAACTGCTGGCCCAGCTGGGAGCCCCTGACAATCTGAGCGAGAAAGAGAAGGAGATCATCCTGAGTGGACACAAGGCGGAGATGGAGCAGATGTTCGAGACGATCAAGCAGGATAAGGACAAGCAGCTGGACGACCTGCAGCAGAGGCTGGAACGGCGCAAGAAGGCCAAGGTCGCGGAGCAGATCCACGCGCTGAGGGAGGAGCAGCAGCAGGATGCGCCCGTGGAGGAGTCCGAGTCTTTTGTCAGCATACCGAAGGAGGCGCTGGAGTCGGAGGTGGTCCAGAAGCTGAAGAACGACGAGGAGACCAAGGAGGCGGAGCTCACCAGGAAGCACGAGGAGGAGAAGAAGGTGATGGTCGAGGCTCATGCCGAAGAGATCAAGGAGAAGGAGTCGGAGCTGATCGAGGATCTGGAGCTGGAAGTGGAGAAGGAGATCGAGGTGAAGAAGGACAAGGTGGAGGAGCTCTTCAAGCAGAGACAGCAGGATCTCGAGGACCAGCGTCGCAAACTAAAGGACAAGCTCCTCTTCTCGGGCGGCGACAAGGAGTCCGGCCAGAAGCTCATGGAGGAGATCAAGGGCAAGGACGATCAGCTGCAGCAGCTAGTCGAAGCTGAAAAGAAGGAGCAGGATTTCTTGATCGAGGAGAAGATTAACCGACGGAGGATCGCGAAGCAGAAGAAGCTGCTGGCCTTCAAGAACGCGCAGCATGACGCCACCATCGAACTGCGGCTGCGCCAGCTCAAGGAGAAGCAGGACGTCCAGGGCATGTACGAGAACGAGAAGATCAAGGAAATCGTCCGCCGCACCCGCGCATCCCAGTCCAACCCTACGCCCGAGCAGGCCGCCAAGCTTTACCAGATGTTCGAGCAGCTCTGGAACGAGAAGGAGGCTGCGGAACTCGCAAACTTGTTCGGTCGGCAGCTGGCGGAGAAGGAGGGCAAGCTGAGGGCGATATGCAACAAGAACATCGAACAGAAGCTGATGGAGAAGCAGGCTGTCAAGGACCGCTACAAATCGCTCTACAACGACCTCGAGACCAACAAGTCCACCATGTCTCCCGAGGACTATTCTGCCAGACAGAAGCAGCTCAGAGTGGAGGAGGAGAACGACCTGAAGGAGATGGACATAAAGGAGACGATGGGCCAGAAGAAGGAGGAGTTCGCGCTGCGGCAGGAGCTGGAGGAGAGGTCAGCCGGCGAACTCACCCAGCTGCAGGACAAGATGGCCGACGAGAAGCTTCAGGCCATCCGCGAGCTCTTCGGCAACCAACGCGAGGCCGAGTCTGCGCTCAACACCAGGATGAAAGACATGAAGGAGATGATCGAGCGCGAGAAGGATCGCAGAATCAAGGACATCGAGCTGGACAAGAAGATCATCCTGGAGAAGTTCGAGAACGAGCTCAAGGAACGTTTCAGCAGCTACGAGGACGTGATCAAGAAGCAGCGCGAGACCGAGAAGCTCATCAAGGAGAAGAAGGGCAACATCGAACGCCTCATCGAGGAGCGCAAGAAGCAGATGGCCGAGCTCAAGGACAAGGCCCTCTTCACCCCCGAGCAGGAGAAGCAGCTTCTCGACAAGTACCAGCAGGAACTCAAGACCCTCGAGGCCGCCATGGAGTCGGAGAGGAACCGTCAGTTCGCCCTCATGCGCGAGAAGCTGGAAAGCAGGCAGGGACAGAGAGAACGGGAGCAGAGCTACCACAAGAAGAAGGTGGCGTTCCTCATGGGAACGGTCGGGAAGAACGTCACGTTGGCACAGGCCATCGCTTCCAAGGCTATCGGGGCTGCGGGCATTCCCAAGAACGAGCTCGAACGGGGCATCCAGCGCTGGAAACTCGACATGGAGGAGCGCGAAAAGTCCCAGAAGACTACCACGTTCGAGACGCTGCAGAAGTACCTCGAGAACGTCGGGAAGTTCAAGGAGAAGGGCATCGAAGGAATATACCTGCAGGGACTGCAGTACCAGAAGTACCTCACGCTCATGAAGGCTGCCAAGATCCTCATGAAGAAGCTCGAGGAGCTGCATCGCATCAAGGCCAGCGGAGCCCTTCTCGACCTCAAGGCCGCTCTGAAGATCTTCGCCGAGGATGACTTCGACAGACTCAAGGCCCGTCCGGAGCGCATCGGTGGTGGTTTCCGCTGTTTCGATGACGAGGGCAACATCCTGTGGGAACTGTTCAAGTTCATACACTCTTAACCACACCGTCGCGCTATCCATAATGATGTAACCGCATATCACCTTATCACTTCCTGTATTCGCCTTCCATTGCTTGCTCGTGCTACTGTTATTATCATACGACTCGATCGTTGGTGGCGCACTATGGGGTTTTGGGGTGTTGGGGTG
>QFZN01004617.1_pt1 | contig 16265 bp, 4 predicted proteins | sample 1740101 | NCBI WGS metagenome assembly QFZN01 (sample SAMN09210849, study PRJNA391713) | Ciliate metagenome, whole genome shotgun sequencing project. | isolation source: combination of 50 Heterometopus sp. ciliate cells from an enrichment culture... | host: Heterometopus sp. ...
ACCCCGAGGAGAATCATGCGCCGCCCACACAGGATTATCACAACAATATCAACAAATATGCGAACCTTCAAGCGCTGTGCCGTGTCCAACGACAATCCTGACTACTTGCTTCGGAATCCATATATGCTCGTGAAGCAGGACGGACACACATACTTTCGCTCAGCAGAACGCGCAGCGTACAAGATAGCCTCACCCAGACCCATGACACGCATTAACGTGGAGATGAAATTCGGCGTCAGCCGGGACTCGCCCCACATCGGCAGGTACACCCCCGTGAACCGAAAAACGCCGGAACTCTTCGTCCGGGGATTCTCCACATCGCGGCCCTTCGTCTTCTCCTCCCATTTAACGATAAGAGAGTGCATGAGGAAATCGAGGGGGAACACGGAGAGGTTCAACGGGATGATGCTGCGGACTCAGAGCAGGGAAGGGTCCCCGCTGCTACCCAGAAATCGAAGGGCCACATCGCAGGAGGGAAGGCTATTTAACACATTTAGCGCGGCGCCGATACTGGGTCGCTCGCCGCGAAACGCCGCCGGTGACTCCTTGAGTGCGCGAGATGGGCAAAAGTGGAACATGTTCGCGACAACAGAGGTCCGAAGGAGCACACAGAGCGGAATCCGCAGGTGCGCTACTGCGTTGAAGGGCTTCGGCGGATTAACCGATAGATTCATCGTTGGGAAGTCGGCGACGCAGGAGCCTTTGGCACGACACATAGTGTTTACATGATTTTGATGCCGAGTTGCGTTATCGACCTGACAGCGATCATTGACGCGGTGTGCACGATTTTATCAACGTCCTGCTATGTAGCATCAAGTGACTCAATCAGACAGGCGAGCACACATATAATCAATGATGAGTTGTATGTGGGTGAATAAAGTGGTTATCAAGGGGTGTTATTACGACTTGTTCCACGCGACGAACGCAAGGCCACGCTGATACCACAGATACTGAGGGAGCTCGCCAGAGGCCAGCTTGATCGAGAACAGCAGTTTATTCCTCGCGGTGTTCAGGTACACTGGCACCTGCAGCGCCTCCTTTGCTCCCTTCTCTATCTGCGACTTGTGGACCCACTTGATCATGATAGAGGGCAGAGGATAGGACAGGTTGTCTCCGACCACGATGCACTTGGCCGCTTTGTCCCACTGTGCGCCCTCCAGTGCAGTGTTATGCAGTATGAAGCATTGGTCATTCTCAGGCGCTTCGACTCCGATGTAAACGTAGAGCTCGAGCTCTTCCAGGGACCACTTGTGCTCCTGGGACACGGACTGTCTGGTGGCGGTCAGGTATGCCTCGGGATAGAGCAGACCACCCAGCCAAATTCCCTTGCGCCCGTAGTCCGACTGCTGGGAAAGGTTCTTGAACTGTTCCAGCCGCTGCTTGAAGTCTATTATCCACTCTGTGGCCGTGATGCTCGCTATGCTGTAGACCTTCCACTTTGCCGGGATTATGTCTGCGTGCAGAGACTTCGCCAACTCTCTCAGGTCGTTGGTTGACTTAGCGTTACCGGCACACATTTCCTTCAGTTTTCCGAGGTCGGTGCGCACGGTCTCCAGCAGGTGGCCAGCCACGGTGTACTCGCGCTCGAGGAAACGGAAGAGCGGGTTCGAGATCGAGGTAGAGGTTCGTCTCAGGGCCTCCAGGTTCCCTGGCAGCAGTTCTAGCAGCTTCTCGCACTTGGCCTGAAGTTCGGCGAGCCAGTCGAGCCGGCCTGCGACAGCCTTGTTGTCCTTGGCAGAGATCATTTCGTCTTCGCCGGTGGTTTGGAGAGCCTTGAGGTTGGCGATGAGTTTGAGCGTGTCCTTCTCGCGCAAGATCTTCTCCACGTTGCCGGGCAGTCCGCTCCACAGCGGCGACTCGATCGACGGCAGTTTCTCGATCCAGTCCATAAACTCGGATGTCTTCCGCAGGTCCGGCAGTGTTAGCACCTTTGTCGTGGAGTCGGTCGCAGCGACGTTGAAGAGCGGGAAGTTGGAATTGAAGCTCTCAACACGGAAGAACTGGTTGGCCAGCGACGACAGAATCTTGCTGTCGAACTCGTTATCGATCTTGCCTCCATAGAGAGATTGGCTGATGAGGGTGCGCATGGCGTCCCAAGAGATCTTGGCGGGGTCCACGTTTGGCATGTCTTTGGAGACCTGGTCCAGCCACTCATCTACAGTATCCAGGGTGCATCTCTGGTCCGACTCGTTGAACTCGTACAACTTCGACCATCCTATTGGCGTGTATCTCATTCTCTCCTGCACGATTGCGTGGAACCAGGAAACGAGGAAGTGCAGTCTCGACCTTTCGACCGGCGCCCTGTCGCCTCTCGTTGCATTGAGAACGGTGCCGTAGGTTCGCTGTAGCGATGCCTTGATTCCGGCTGGCGGCTCGAACACAAACACCTGCGACATGCGCACCAGAGTGCGAGGCACCTTGGGATGGATTTCCATAGTGAGGAACAGGCGGAAGTTCTCGTTGGGCGTGAGGCGGTGCAGCTTCTTCTCCAGTTCTACCAGCCACTGCGGGGCCAGATGCACGTTCTTCAGCAGCACCCACGTGCCTGTCTTGGTTGCAGAAGAGATTGACTTCTCGGCCATGTCGAAGCCCTCAGCGCTGCCAATGGCCACCGACTGATACTTCTTGTTCATGGTCTTGGCCAGATGATCGACCTTGAAGCTCGCATCGTAGCCTGGGGCGGAACAGAGGAGGAGCGGGGAACGGCAGTTGCTCTCCTTCTCGACGATGTTGACCAGGTCGACCTCTGGGATTTTCAGCAGCTTCTCTCCCATCACCAGGTCCACCAGCTTCTGTGCTCCGTGTGTAAACCTGTCTGGACGGTAGGTCTTGAGGACTACGATCTTCTTGACTGCATTTGCGACAGCCTCGTCCTGCGGGTCCTTGTAGGTCACAGCCTTGTTCCAGCCCTCCGGTATCTTGGTCTCAGGATAGGGATCCTTGAGGAATGCGATCCACTCGTCCTTGTGCGCGTTCATGTGATCGATGATGCCCTTGAAGGTCTCCTTCTCGTTGAGGTCTTCGATGAACTTGAGCTGGTTGGTGGTGAGCAATCCGTCCATGAAGGACTCGGGGAGCTGCGGCGCCTTGAACGAGATCGTGCTCTTCAGCAGCGTGCCGACCTCGGCCTCGCAGCGTCGGCCCAGCTTGATTTGCACCAGACGCAGGGCAAGCAGCATCTTGTGCTGATTTAGCAGGCCCACGCCAAATCTGTGGAAAACGGTCACGAACAGTTCTACAGAGATGATGTCTCTTCTCTTCTCGAACTCGGTCTTAGGAATGCCGGCGACCACTGGGTTCTTGTTGATCACGTAGTAGATGATGTCCATGAATGCCTGGAGCGAGTACTGGTAGAGGAAGTGGATCGATGCCATGGACTCCAGACAGAAGAAGATCTTGGAAGAGGCAATAGCCAGGGGCAGGTACTGGTTGCTGACCAGCTCGATTTCTTTCATGACCTCGTCGGATCTGTCGATCTCTTTCTGCACTTCTGCGGCTTCCTTCTTCAGGTTTTCTAGCTTGGCCAGCACCTCGTTGTTCTCGAGGATGTTGCCGCGCACGTTGTTCAGTGCCTCCAGCAGCGAGTCTTCCAGCTGTCTCAGTTTCACCTTGTACTCGCCCTGAACCTTGAGGAGGCCGGAACGCTTCTGGTCGACCTCGGCGCGCTCGCTCTTGAGGTAAATATTCAGACACTGCTCCTGCAGACTGGACGGCGTCACTGTGAAGTTGATGAAGGTCACGCGCGAGCACAGATCTGGCGTGAACGTGGCCTGCGAGTCTCTTGTCACCATGAACATCTTGAACGTATCCGAGAAGTCGATCTCCTGGTCGCCCACGCGGATCAGGATTCGTCCGCCCGTCTTGTGCAGTTCCTTGTTCAGCACCGAGTTTAGTACGGGGTCAATCTTCTCGACATCCTGGACGAGCAGTGGGCAGCCGAAACGCAGGGCGCTCTCGAGGTTTTTCATAAAGGCGTCATCTGCGAAGCTCGTCTTGATCAGTTTCTTGTCCTCATAGTGTCTGACAATGAACTCCAGGGCCTGACCACTCGGGTCGACGACCAGCGGGTATCTGTTAAACTTGCTCAGAATGATGGCGTTCTCCACGCAGAGGTCATCGGTTGGAAGCGAGTGCATGCTCCATGTTAGACGGTCGTTGGGCTTGCTGAGGAACTCGATGAGGGCGAGCTCGGGGCGCGTCCTGATGCCCGACACGTCGAGGTATTCGCGCCAGCTGTCGCGGAGGTTGATACGGTAGAAGTGGTCGAAGAAGCCAATGTAGGACAGGAATGCGCCAGCTATGAGGGCGTCGCCAAGGAGGGTCGCCATCTGGTCCTTGAAGCTCTGCGACGACTCGTCCCACCGTTTGCGCTCTGACGATAAGTTCTTGATGAGCTGCTGGGAACGCGTGACCTTGTCGAGCACCTTGCTCATCTCGTTCTTGATGCTCTGCGTCTCTGCGATCAGCACCTCGTAATCCGACTGCAACTTTGCTATGCTCGCCTCCAATTCCTTAACGAGTTCCTCCATCTTGTCGCTTTCCGTGAGCAGCTCCTTCTCCTGTTGTTCTAGAGCCGAAACCTCGTTTCTGAGAGGAGTGAGACTGATGAGGATTTCAGCGTAGTCGATGATGGAGGTCAGCCACTTGGCCAGAGGACCAGCAGCCTGACTGGCACGGTTGATTCTGGCGAGGTCCCAGTCGGCGGTGTCTAGGTAGTTATCCTTGATTGCACGTTTGACCGGCTCTGTGATCGAGTCGCGGTTAAAGTTGATGATGGACTTGATGAAGTCCTCACGACGCAGCTCCGATTTCACCTCGTTCCACGTTGGCGGCTTTGTCGCCTGCTTGAGCATCATGATAACTGGCTCCATGGTCTTCTTGACCAGCGCTGGAGGACTGGGCATAGCCCTCAGCTCGTTCAGATACTTCGGGTTGATATCGTTAACGGACTTCTGGGCCTCGAGAAGGGCTGGCTCGGCGCGGGCGAGCTTGGACTGTGCCTCCCCTGAACGTTTCTTGATCTCCTCCTGCTTGAGCGCCAGCTGCTTCTTGGTCGCGATCGATATCTCGCGCTTCGACTCTGCCTGTTTCTGGTCCTGGAGCATCTGCTGCAGCTTCTGGTTCGCCTGCTTCTGCTTAGCCTCGAGCTCCTTCTGACACTTGTCGAGACTGGTCTGCAGGTTCTTCACCTCCTCTTCTGTCTCCTTGAGCTTGGCGAGACCCACCCCCAAATGGTGCTGCTGTTCCTGCAGCTCCTCCTTCTTCTCAGCGTGCAGGTCCACAAAGTGTCTTATGAAGTCTAGAAAGTCGCGTGGAGTGATGAAGTTGTAGCGCTTGGCAGATTTGGACAGCTTGGTGTTAAGCTCGCGGACAGAGTTGTGCATGTGAACGATGCCGCCGACCAGGACGTTGTGCTTGATGTCCTCAACGTCCTCGCCCTTGTTCCAGTCCTGTCTCGACTTGTCGCTGAAGCTCAGCTCCGGGAGTTCCATGTTCTTTGTGAATTCCTTGGCGACCTGGAAGAGGCCCTCCTCGGACCACTCGCCGAACCAGTCGATAACACATCTGTTGAACAGCGCCGGGCTGCTTGCTGTGCGGTTCGAGAAGTCGGGGTTGGCCGGGTTCATTGTGAACACGACGTGAAGGTTGCGCTGGACGTGGTTGATGAAGAGCTTGTACAGGTCTTCCTCGCTATCGATGAGCTTTCCTTCCTTTCCCTTGGAGTAGACCTCGCGACACTGGTTGATGAGAGAGTTGTACTCGTCGCCATCGAACAAGCCCGGGACCTCACCGCTGGCCAGAAGGGCGTTCATGCGCTCGAGGAAAGCTGCAGACAGCACATTGCTCTCATCGAACACGAAGCAGATCTTCTCCTGCTTGATTCCTGCCCGCTTCATCACCGTTCTCAGGTCCTCGTCGAAGTCCGTCACCGAATAGGTTCTGCCGGCCTTGATCTGGAACACAGAAATGTTGTTCATCCAGGACACGAAGCGAGACAGAGTAGTTTTGCCGACACCGGAGGCACCAACGAGCAGCATGTGGCCGATAGGCTGGCGAAGCACACGGTCGATGCGCAGAATGTGGTCCAGCACCGAGTCGAACACCACGATCGGCACATTCAGTTCTTCCTCGTAGAAGACCTTGAGTCTTGCGTTGACGTACGCGCGGAGTTTCTCCCTTTCGACCGACACGTAGTGCTTCGTCAGGTAGTTGGTGAAGAGGATGGGACGTTCGAGAGTCTTGGGACTGAGGCCGCTGAAGTTCCTGGTGGCGACGTCGTTCAGCATTTGGTCGGTCCAGTCCTTTTCCTCCTGAAAGACCAGCCTGTCCTGGAAAAGACGCAGACCCTCGTGGATGTACAGGCGAACCAGGTCTTCCACGGATTCGACTGGCTCTAGGGCCTCGAATATCGCGTACTTCCACCGAGTGAGCTCGCGCGGCGAGTAGATGTAGTGCGGCTGCATATCTGCGGTGAAGTGCTGCTGTGTCTCGGTGTAGAAGTCGACCATCGCGTTTGTCAGCGAGTCCGCGTATCCTTTTAGCGCTGGCACACGCTTGAGCATTGCGCGGTTGAACGTGCCATAGATCTGACGGAGAGACTCGGGGCCGGGGAAGTCGACGAGAATGAGCGGGGCGTGCCGAAGGAATCTGTTGGAGAGCGGATGTCTGCCCGCATCTGTGGGCGGGTTGCAGGCGCCGACGAACTGGATGCGCTCGAGCTTGATCCACGACTTGTCCGAGGGACGCCAGAAGCCCTTCTGCTCGGTGAGCTGGCGAAGGAACGTGATGACCGCCTGGGTGCCGTACTTGTCGGTTTCTGGCAGGTTTATCTCATCGCAGAACACGACCAGCCACTTGTTGGCGTTGTGTGGCCGCAGCACGATTCCGCCCGGGGTCTTCTTGTACTCGCAGTAGTGATTGAAGGTCTTCAGCAGGAGCGACGGGGTGGTCGAGCTGGAGAAGTTCACGAAGATCATCTCGAAGTCTGGCAGCGACTTCAGGGTAGCCATAAGAGTCATGGTCTTGCCGGAGCCTGGCGGGCCGCACAGCAGGAACGGCCTGTGCTCAGATATCCACGAGCACAGCACGTCCTGGTGTCTCAGCGTGTCCACTGTTGTGATAACGACATCTGCCTCCACCACACGCTGCGGGTCAATATCGATTGTCGGTACCTTGCGCTTCCACAGGCACCACTTCTGATCGTCTATGGAGACCTCGTAGTCGATGAGCGGGGCGACGGACTCGTCAGGGAGCGACATGTCGGTGCTAGATGCGATCTTCTTGCCGAACTCCCACCGGTTCCGCAGCGACATGGCTCCGCCCACTCCCCACATTATCGAGTGCACCACCCACTTGGTCATGAAGGCCTCGATCTGCTCGAGAGTGAGGTGGAAGTCGGGATGGGACTCGTTGTAGTCAATCACGTTGCTTGTACCCTTGCGAATCAGCGCGAACATTGCCTCCAGCACTCTGATCCTCGTGAACTCCATGATGTGCGGCATGTTCTCCGCGTATCCCAGGCACTTTGCCACGAAGGACTCCGGTCCGTCGAACATTGACTTAATTGCGTCCACACACTGTCTCCTCACGATCCCGTTTGGCGACTCGTCCTTCTTCTTCTCCTTCTCGTCAGTAGGATCCACGCCCAGCGAGTCATATTCGTCCTGCTTGAGACGAGCAAGATAGTGGTTGAAGGTCATGTCAAGTGTGACCACGTCGTCAGAGAACCAAACCATGCCGCACCTGCTGACAGTGGCCAAGGTCGCATGCTTCAAGCTCTCCACCTCGAACATTATCCTCACGTTCGGCGGAATGCTCAGTCGGTCTCCCGAAGGCAGGGTCAGCAGCTTGTTGTCGTCCAGAACTGAGTTGAGGTTCTCGGCCCACTCTGGGTCGACGTCACCATCGAAGATGATCCAGTGCCGTTTGCTGTTCTCTCCACGGACATTGTTTAGGATGGTCCTGAGAATGTGCGTGAAAATGCCGTCGGTCCATTCGAGCGTGGTGCTATCCAGTTTGCCGTAAAGCTCTTCCTTGCTCACTGCTTTGGGGTCCACAATGTAGCTCTCCCCCTTGATGCCGTCGATCTTCGCCAGGCATTCCAGCAGGATTTTCCAGGCCGCACTCTTGCCGCTCCCGCTGGGACCCACCATCATCACGCCGTGGTGCAGTCTCGTTATCTGGTTCAGCTGCATTATCTTCTCGATGAAGAGAGGCTTGGACTGGACGTTGTACTTGATGCACATGGCCTCGATGGCGTCGTGCAGTTTCTGGTCGTGGAGCTGGATAATATCGGAGCCAGGGAAGACGCCTGAGAGCAGCGAGGACAACAGCGGGATATCTTCGGAAACCAGCTTGGGGACCACGGTGTCGCACACACTTTTCAGCAGCACATTCTGCTCCCAGTCGTTGATCGCTGCCAGGTCGCTCAGCTCCTTCTTCTCCGCACGTTTCAGGTTGCCTGCGCTCACCAGCACGCTCTTCAATGCCCTCAGTCCGAAGTCGTAGTGAGGCTGGCTGGAGAGCTGGTTGGCGCAGAGGTCGAACAGGCTGACTATCTTGCCGGAGAGACGTTCGGCGCTCTTGAAGCCCTGTGAGTAGAGCATAACCTGGGCAATGAGATCCTTGTCGGGCTTGACCATGGCCATCTGACGGAAGAGCTGCTTGAGGTTGTCAGGAAGGTTGGAGCGGCCAGCGTAGCCAGGGTTCATGGTGACGAAGATGCCCATGGTAGGGTTGATGCGCACGTCCTTGCCGATGAGATCGATCTTCTGCACCTTCTCTCTCAGTCCGGTCTGGATCGTGAGAATCTGCTGCGACACTGCGGACAGCATGCGCTCCTCCAGTCTGTTGAACTCGTCGAAGCAGCCCCACGCGCCCACCTGGCACAGACCGACGAGAATTCTGCCCATGGCCTGGAAGTCGAAGGTCTCGTCGCAGTTGAAGACCAGCACAAAGCGGCCCATCTGGGCTCCGAGGGCCTTCACCGACTCAGTCTTCCCGGTGCCTGCTGGCCCGAAGGGACTGCCGCCTAGTCTGTAGTGTATTGCCTGCGTCAGAGTCAGATAGCATCTGTCCGTCAGCGGCGTCTGCACTAGCTTCTCTCCGACACCGAGGTACTCGAAGCCGTAGTTGAAGTGACCGTGGGCCATCTTGATGTTGAGCTTCTTGAGGGGATCGGTCTCCTTGGGGAACCAGTAGAACCGCATATGATACATCCAAGTGAAGTCGCGGATGTTAGTCACGTTGGCATTGGTCAGCTGTCTGGTCACGTCCCTCTGGTGGACGTAGTCCGTGATGAGCTGCTCGTACTTCTGTCTTATGTCCTTCTTCAGCGGTGTCAGCACACGGTCTGCCAGAATCGACAGCGTCTTGCTGATCAGCGCCTCCACTCCTGGCAGTGTCTTGCCTTCCTTCCCTTCGATTGCCGTCTCAACAATGTTCGACCAGAAGACCTGCATGCTCAGCAGAACTATCTGGGCCGCATACTCCTCGATCCACGTCAGGAATTTGGGAGTCTCGGTCTCGCGATCGATGGTGGCGATCTCGTTGACCGACTTGTCAAGGTGCCCAGCAAGACAGAGCCGCATTTGGTTCTCGATCTTGGTCAGCCACACGTTGATAGTCGGATCGTCCGATATCTTCACCTTGTCGATGAAGCTCACGTACTCTCCCTCCCTGGAAGACATGCCAATGACTACGTCGCCATTTGCTTCCGTCTTCAGCAGGGTCACTCCTGCGAACATCTTTGCGAAGTGCCTCTGCACGTTGGTAACATCCTTGGAGTTGCCAATGATTTCCAGCAGGTCCTCGTCGCCGACGAAATAGAATCGCGCGAACCGTCCTCTCTGCATTTCCAGGTAGTCTCCTAGAGCCTTCTGGATCTTGGTGAGCTGCTCGGCGAGTTTCTCGAGATTTTTCTGAAGGCCAGAGATGGAGGCGACCTCGAGCATGTTGGGCTTCTGGGAGACCTTCTTCATCACGCCCGTGAACTCGCTGTCGATGTTCTTGAACTTCGTGTACTCGTTCTGCAGCTGGTTCTTAATATCGGCCGAGCCGAAGAAGATGCCCTGCAAATAGACCCAGCGACGCTGAACGTCGATCCAGACGTCGAAGATGATGCGGAGACGCTGGAGCTTCTCGTCCCAAGGGGCGATCTCCTCCTCGAAGACTTTGTAGTATGGCGATATCTTCATCGACGCCAAGTTGTTAATGTGCTCGTCGATCTTGGCGAAGAGGTCGTCCCAGCCCCTGATAAGCTTGCACTTGTTCTGGTACATGACCAGATCAAGGTCGAAGTTGGTCCAGTACTCCTTGATCGTCCGCAGGAACTCCTCCAGAATCATCTCTCCACGAGCCTGGCTCATGACCTCGCGAATGATGATGTCGTTCTTGATGAGATCGGCGGCCCAGAGCGCGCCAACAGTGAGGTCAGTGTGAGGCAGGGTGATTTTCAGCTTGGGCAGCAGGATCTTCCAGTGCCGCGCCTTCATGGCCTCAGACTTTAGCTCGGTGATGGACACGTACATCTTCTTGTACTTCACCACCTTCCCCTTCATGTTCTCAAAGGCCTCGTACTGCCGCAGCCGGTTGGGGAATCCGTCCATCTTCTCGAGAGCCTGATCGAGGTTTTCCTTCATGGTCTTGGGAACCAGCGCCGAGATGTTGATCTCCTTCATGCTCTCTATCACCTTCCACACCTCGTTCAGTTCTGTCCAGACGCCCTTGAGACCGTTCATGTCATCCTCGAGAGCGGTGATCTTGTCGATGCTGCCAGCCTCCATGTTGAGCAGCTCCTTCGCCTTGCAGATCTTGATAGCGTCCTCCTTGATCCTCCCCACCTTCTGCTCGAGTATTGTTAGAATGTTGATGGCGGTGGTGGGCAGTATGTCCACCTGATCGGGACGCTGGGTCTTCCATTGCTCTTCGATTTCGACGGTCTTCTCGTTGAGCGACTTCTCCTCCGCCAGGATCTTGGCCTGGAGGATCGGGATCTGCTCCTCCATCAGCTTCGACTTCTTGCTGAGTATCTGCTTAAGCGAGGACCATTCGCCCTCGATGTGCTCGACCTGGAGGGCCTCGGGCGGGTACTGGTAGCGGTTGCGGTCCAGCAGCTTCTTGCCGTTCTTGTACCTTTCCATCTGCTCCTGCCAGACGACGACCTTCTTCTTGAGCTCCTGGATCTCGGTCACAAAGATTGTCACATCTGACGAGCTCACGTCCAGGTTCTGGCTCTCCAGGTGCGATCTCGCCGTGGAGATGTTCTGATAGAAAGTCTTCATGTTGTCGAGCATCGTGTCTGCGAACTTCTTCAGGATCTCCTTGTGCCAGTTGTCGTACTTGTTGCTGATCTTGCTCTGAACTGCCCGGTAGTCGACCACAAGGGCGCCGAAGTGTCTCTCGGTGGAAGAACTGTCGAAGGTGCTCCGCTCGTCCTTGATCTCCTTTAGGAGAGTCTGCCATTTGTCGATGTCGTCGCCGAGCTTATCGAAGATCTTGGACGCATCAAGGTCCCACAGCGCCTGGTACTTCGTCCACGACCTCGCGTAGTCCTCCGCCTCCCTGATGACGCCCTCAATCTGTACATATGCCTTGAGGAGGACCTCGCCGGAAAGCTTTTCCATGATGTTGCGATAAGTGTTGTCCTGGCCCTCGCCGGTCTCCTTGGCCTTCTCATATCGCTCGCTCTCAATGCGCGGCAGGCCGCAGACGACCTCAATGAGCTTGTGGAACTCCCGCAGCCAGAATGCCCGCGCTTCAACCATCGGCGGCTCCAGGAATATCGTCTGGTCCTGCATCTTGATCTCGTGCACCGTCGTCAGTTTTATTAGGTTGCCACCCTCCTCGTCGTGCTTCATGAACTCAACGACCCACTTGGGGACGATCTCGGCCAGCCGCTTGGTGAGGACCTGCTCGATTTTCGCGTCAATTTCCAGCGCCAGGTGCACCACGTTCGAGAAGTCCTGCAGGGTGAACTCGTCGATCGACTTCTGGATCGCCGTCAGGTGCTTCTTGAACTCAAGGTCTTCGTACGGGCACACCGCCAGCTCTTGCATATGCTGTTGTGTTTGGTCCAGCTTTGCCCGAACGTTCATCACTGACTCCTCGTAGACTGAGACCTTTTCTGTGAGCAGCTGGATTTTGCGGTCGAGCTCGCCGCCGATTGACCAGGTGTGCTTGAGGCACTCTCGCAGGATGTTCTGCATCTCGCTGCGAATCTTAGCAACCAGCTTCCCCACCCGCTCGTCTATCATCAGGTTTGTCTGGTAGAATGTCTTTAGGATTTCCTGAAGAGAGACGGCCTTGGGGTAGATGTTCTTGGCGCTCTCGGCCTTCTTCTTCACCATGTAGGTCATCTTGAACCCGAGCTGCGTCAGGTTGCGCACCTCCTTAAACAGCGTGGTGACCTTCTCGTCGAAGTTGACAACGAGCTCCATGCGGTCCTTCTTCTGCACGACCTCGAACACAGGACTGGACATCTGGACGTCGACGAACGTGGGCGCGGAAACTTCCTTCTGCCAAGCCTCGACACGTTCCTGCATGTTCAGGTGCTTCTTGAACTTCTCGCCCAGGTCCTTTAGGTTCTTTCCTTCGGTGTGCTGGTCCCAGGTCGGGCCGAGCACGTCCTTGACTCGGTCCATGTACACGGCCAATTTGCGCTCGATCTGGCGCACCCAGATGATCTTGCCGGAAATCTGGGGGATGTCGCGCAGCTTGCCCATGGTGATAGAGGTCTGCTTGTCAGAAAGGAACTTCTCCTTGAGGCCTTCGATGTCTTTGCGGACGGTCTCGAGAAGACGAGTCTGGTACTCCTGGATGGCGGCGCGGATCTTGGGCCGGATGAACAGTGCGTTGAACTTGTTGAAGACCTTGAACATCTCGTTGGCGTTGTTGGCGCTGGCCAGCTTGTCCTTGAGCTGCTTTGCGATCTCGGTCTCGATCTTGTCGATCTTCGCATCGTACTTGTTGCGCGCGTTCTCCCAGCTCTCGTTGTCCTTGATGTCCAGCACATCGAACCCCAGGAAGATGTTGTACGCCTGCTCTATTGCCTTAGTAGCCGCATCTTCCACGTCGTCCTTCTGCTGTGTGAGCACCTTCTTGATGACATCTTGAAGCTTGTGATGGTGGCTACGGAAGGCGCTGAGAGCCAGAATTCGCTTCTGTAGCTGCTCATGCTCCATGGTCAGGTTCTGCATCGGCATGCGCTCGCCACGACGCTGGCTGTGGGTGCGCATGACCTCTTTGAATTCCTTGAGCCGCTTCTCCCACTCAGCGAACACGCCGTCCTGGCACTTCTGTCCCAGCAGTTTCTCGAACTCCGAGTATTCCAGGCTCATGATCTTCATGCTGGACAGCACCTTGATCATCTGTGTGGTCAGGTCGCGTGATATCGCCTCAATGAAGGCAACGGACCGGCTGGTGGGGTACTGGCAGTCCATGCCTTTCATCGACTTCTTCAGTCGTTCGAAGATCTCCTCTATGGCCTTCCCAATCTGCTCGATCGTTGTGGCGGATATGAGAGCGTTGATAGGGAAGTTGCGCATCAGCGTGTTGTAGCCGCTGACCCGGGAGATCGCGTTGTCTAGCTCTATATCCTTCTCGAAGGACACGACTGCGTAGAACCTGCGGGCGTTGTGGAGGATGTCCAGCGTTGTTCGCACCTCCGGTTGCTCTATCTGCTCCTTAACTATAAGTGACGGTTAGCCGTTGAACGGCATACTGTGAAGAAGGACTTTTTCGAGGTTGAGCCAGAAGTTGACCTCTTGGAGGGCGCTGCCGGTGGAAGGGTCGCGGTCCAGCTTGGTCACCTTGCGGATGTCCTTGATCCACTTGTTCACGCAGTTGTACTGGAGATTCTGGAGGAAGTCGTTTGACTTCATGTCCTCAGCATAGTCGCTGACGGTCACCTTGCGGTTCTCAGTCTTGGCCTTCTTCACGATCGCCTTGACCTGCGGGTCGATAGTCAGCTGCACGTCCGGTATCTCCAGGTTCTGCTGGCACTGGAGGATCGCCAGACTCAGCTCCCCCAGCTTCGCGTGCACCTTCGCCAGTCCACTGGAGGCAGAAGTCTTCTTCCTCTCCTCCTCGTCGCCCTCGCCCTTCGGGTAACGAACTGCCTCGAAGGACTGGAAGAGCGGGGCAAAGGAGTTCGTGATGTAGGTGTTGGTGATCACGAACGGAGTGGCATCCTCGCCCACGTAGCCGATGTTGAGGACCTGAAGCTGGGACGCGATGTGCTTCGTAAGGTCGTGGACGGAGAGGTCGAGCGTGGGGTATTGCTCACGCTTTAGGAAGGCCACGGCGTAGGTGTTGGATCCCTTGTAAGCCACCTCCAGAGAAAACTCGATGATCTCCTTGGGCTTCTCGGGAGGGGCCTCAGGCGCTTTTGCGGCAGCCTCGGCAGTGGCAGGCTCCTGTTCGCTCTTCGACACTACCAGACTGCGCTGGTTGCGTTCGCTTGCGAAATTCTTGATGATCTTCTGGTTGTCAGGGTTGTGGATCTCCTTGTGGAAGTAATCCTTGTCCACGCCAAGCAACGTGATGCAGCAGGCGGTAAGGTAGGCGTTGAGGATCTCCACATCTTGCTCGACGACGGCCTCTGTTGGGACAGCGGGAACGGAGGGGGCCGGCGGGGCTGTTGCGTGCTGTTGTGCGGTCTCCATGTATCCGGATAATCCTATGAAATGAAATAATGTGCGTCATCGCTTTATATCCAGTGATCTCGCTTATATTTCACGCACGCACTGGCCGTCATTGTATTTAAATCGATTCCTCCTGAACTCACCCCCATCCAGCGCTATTTATTGGGATCGCGCTGTTCGCCCACAGGCGACACTATGCTGAGAACACAAGAAAGCAGGAACATTGCGCAAATATATAACGCAATTACACTCCTTTCGGCTGCTCCGGGACACGCTTTCCGCTAGTGCCATTGCTTCCCCCAACGGCCGAAGTCCTTTTGGCGTACTCTGCGGCCAGTCTTGTGAGCGAGGTCGACATCCCGAAGTCCGATTGGGTAAGCTGGTACAGCGAACAGTCGCTCAACTCTGGCCGCAGTTTCAGGCTCATCATAAATTGTGCCATGAGCTGGAGCTTGGACATGTCGACTCTCGGGAGAAAGTTGGAGAAAACGAACCAGGCGATCCGCTTCATCTCCTCCTGTATACACTTCTGGTGCTCGAGCAGGCCTTTGACCATTCTGCGGATGCGCATGGAGCTGGTTGCGAAGAATACCTTGGCCTCTCTGATCGTCCTGACATCGGGCGCAAGACTCTTCAGCGTATCCACTATCAGTCTCAGCTGTTCCGGCGGAATCATGTTTCCCGTTGCCTTGGATAGCCTCTCCAGATCCTGCAGCTCCAGGTTGTGCTCAGTCACCCAGAAGAAGACTCGCTGTGGCAGAGGAGCTATAATCTCCACCATCGCCCGTGCCAGCTGCTCCATGGCGGTTCTTCTCTCTTCAACAAACTGGTCCAACTTTGCCTCGATGACCTTCCTCGCCGCAGCCGCATCGCTCGGGTCCTTTTTCATCGCCTTCATCTCGTTTGCAACATTCGCCACCTGTGCGTACAGTTCGTATCCGAAGGAATTCCGATGCTTCTCGATCAGCTCGTACTTGCCGAGCTTCTGACGGTAGAACTCAACCTGCTGGCGGAGACCGCGGATCTCGTCCTGGAGCTCCTTGACGTACTCAGCCTTGCGGATCCTGCTTTCCCGGGCAGCCTTCCGATTATTTGCAGCTCTCCGGGCCTTTCGTTCCTCCGAGCCGCCCCTTCCTGAGAGTTCCTCCTTGTCTCCCCGAGGCCGCAGATCTGGGATCGGCTCGTCTGCAGGGGCGGCCGGCGGGACCGGGAAAGACGAATTTGAGGTGCCGGATTGGTCCGACCGATCCTGGTCTCGCCACGGGGGAATGAGGTTGATGGGATCCAGCGAAGGGAACTGGTCGGGAGGGAGAAGGTCCGATGAGGCGAAATCGAAGTCGTTGGCAAAAGGACTGGTATGGGCCGGACTTGGAGGGCACGAGTCCACGCGGCCAAACAAGCCGGCTGATGAGAGTCCGAATGCGGAGGGTGGCGTCTCCTCTAAAGGATCGTTGTATGACGCTCTTGACATTTTGTGAATATTTTAATGTTGTTTATTGTTAGCAACGTCGAAGTTTCGTTCTTATCTATTATTCCAGTCCTTTTTTATAAAAATCTGCTCCGCGTTATCTACGCTTGGGACCGCGGGGAGCTTCCCACTGTGAGATTCCGCTCGCACAGGGG
>QFZN01004641.1_pt1 | contig 16247 bp, 10 predicted proteins | sample 1740101 | NCBI WGS metagenome assembly QFZN01 (sample SAMN09210849, study PRJNA391713) | Ciliate metagenome, whole genome shotgun sequencing project. | isolation source: combination of 50 Heterometopus sp. ciliate cells from an enrichment culture... | host: Heterometopus sp. ...
CCCCAAAACCCCAAAACCCCAAAACCCCAAAACCCCTGGCTAGCGCTAACAGTAGAGAACACGTAAGCAGTTTCGCATGCAAAATCGCTATAGTAGCACTATGAGCAAATCGGAGATAAGACCGAGCTAGTTATTGGCAAGCGGGATCGAAAGTCTGGTGGCCTCTGTGTCCAGGAACCCGGCCGAGTCGCAATGCTCCTTGTCGTAGCGTCTCTTCTTCCCGTGGCTCAGATGCACGCCCAACGCGAACGACGTCGTCCCCAGCGCAAACGCCAGTATTGAGAAGATAACTGAGAAGGCGTTGTCAAATGTGACCATCGGGTATATGGTGTCGTGGCTCACGAGCGTGTATGCGCACATGACAATATAGTACATTACGCCAAGAGTACCTGTAAACGCAAAGTGTCTCCACTCGAACTCGATCCGGTTGTAGTACATATCCAGGAAAACAAAGACGTAGGCGACACCGTGGATTTCGAAGTTGACGATGTAGTCGATAATGGCAATGTTGTTGCCCAACAGCAGCCTGCGCTGTTCCTCGGTCATAGACAGCGTCAGAGGACCGATGGCTATCCAGAATACCAATGACACCACGATTCCGAATGTGAAAGAAAGTTCGAAAATTATATGGTTGAGTTTCCAGTAGAACGGGACCCGGCCCACCGACGGGAACACGAAGGTCATCATGAACATGAGGTACGTGAAGAACACCATATATGCTGACCAATGTGTCATGTACAGAACGGTCCGACGCAGGTTTAGCCCCATCATCATGATAGTCATTTGGAAAATGAAGATGAAGCCGATGATCCGGATGAGCCAGAACTTGCGTCGGCGGATGTTGTCGCACTCTGAAAGCCGATTCGTGATCTCGTATCGTGTCCACAGGAGGCTGTCGACTTTTGCGGCTACCGCACCCATCGCGTTTATCTTCTGTTTAATGGATTACCAGTATAGGAAGAGATAATATATTCGTGATCCGCCGGTACTGTTGCATTGCTGACGCAGCTGGCCCACACGCGCACACGAGCCGATCGTGGCACAAGCATTATGTGGTAGAGCATGCAATATCACAGCGTACGAAGTCACTCAATCATGCGGTATGTTAGTTAATGTTTAGCAAGCAGCTCGTTAGCGGGAACCACGATCTTCAGTTTGTTCTGTTCCGAGTCGAGGTCAACTTCCTTGAGTCCAACAGTGGGGATGTGGGCCATCTCCTGCTGGTCCTGGTAGTTCATGGCAAGGAGCGTGCACCCGATGAACAGGATGGCTCCGCCGAAGGCAGTGAAGGCGCCGGGGAACTCTGCCTGTGCGCTAATCATGTACGCCGTCACCTGGGACAAGAAAGGCGCAAAGTTGTAGCACACATTGACAAACATCGTGCCAAGGTGCTTCTGTGCCTGAGCAGTGAAGTAGTGGTACGCGAATCCTGCCATGATGCCCAGCCCCAGGAACCCGTACTTGAAGTTATCCCAGCTGCCTACGAACCCGAACAGTCCGTGGGAGGCATCGATCGAGAAGAAGTCGACCTGCTCCCCGAAGAAGAGCGACAGACTGTAGCAGATTCCGATGACGAAGCCGGCCATCAGAGTCAGATATATGGAGGTGGGGCAAGTGCGCTCAGAGATGAGAGACTTGCTGGTGGTGAGGTAGATGGCGAAGATAGCCGAGCTGAATATGGCCACGAAGTCGCCCACCAGTATTTTGTCTCCTACACGGGTCAGTCGGCACATGAATACTGGATATGGGCGCGCCCTCGCAGCAGCACAGGTACGCTCCGAACACGTTTACGCCGATGCCGATATATTCTATCGTGGTGTACGGAGCCCTCTGTGCTATCTTCCACGTTGCCAGGAAAGTGGTGGCGATGGATGAGAGGAGCAGAGTGTGGGCCACAAAGGTGTGACTCACGGCGAAGTAGACCATGTAGACATAGGCGGTGTTGATGGCGGCGAGGAAGAAGACTGGGATCACGTTGGCGAAGAGGATCTTCCCGATCGAATCCATGTTGGCAAGCACGTCAAAGGCGAAGCGGGGCGACAGCACCAGGATCAGTCCCAGGTACCGCCAGATAATGCGGCGGAATATGGACTCCACGCCGTTGAGGAGCAGGAAGCACGGAAGGTTCAGCAGTGCGCCCGCAAACGCCATCACGAACATTATCACTCCTGCAGAGGCGTCCTTGGTGGACTTAATCACGTTGAGCTCCTGGAAAAGCTCGATGGAGAGGTCGTTGAGGTTCAGGTTCTCCATCTTTATGTTGGGGTCGTCTAGAGATGAGAGTGCTGAGTGTACCAGCAATCTCTTGGACGGCAGGAAGTATGGCAGCCCGAGTGCTGAGCGGCAGCTTTGCGTAGTATTGCAGGAGCTTTGTCGCCGCGCTCTTCTCGATCTGGTTATCGACTAACAATGGGCGGAAAGGCGTACTCTTGATAGTGTCCACTATGTCCTTCAAATCCTTGTTCATGTTGAAGAATATATATAACCTCTTAATCTACGGTCAAATTATACTAGATATAGCGATTGTAAGGGCGTGACTATTCATCCACTCAACAGAGGTTCGCATTACTGCGGTCATTCACTATGCGTTATTGCGCTGAATTCCTGTGATATAACTCCGATATCAGACTCTGATTACAGTCGCAGTAGTTCCAATGTTATACACCACGAGTCGCTATTTGCTGTTATTTGTACATCACAGGCGGAAACAGCTCGCCCAGCCTTGTTGGTGCCTGTCGTTTTGCGGAACTCTGTGGCCGCACCACCATTGCCCTCCCCTGTTCGAGTGCTCTAGTCGTGAGCGCCTTAGCGTGGGACCGGACAATTTCGCGCATGTTGACCAAGGCACAGGGGCCGCCCGCGAGTATGGAGCGCTTCTTGGGGGGTAGAAGAAGGCCGCTGCGGTTCATCCCCCGCTGCGTCCCGCCCATGCTTGTGTTTACCCGCGATTTCGGCGAAGACTTCGCCGACGCCAGCTTCTCGAACTGTTCCCTTCCGAGGTTCATATAGGAGTGGTCCTTGGCGTTAGCTGGGACGGACTCAGAGGCGGTGGGCGGATTCGTGGGAAACATCCTTATCTTTCTCTGCGGCTGCGAATGGACGGACCTGTGTTCCCCCTCAGTGTGCAGGGAGGAGCGGATCCTCGGGATCTTGGACTTCGGAGTCCCCTGGCCCGGAGTACGCACCACCACGACCTTCGTCGGATTATTGCAGTCGTCGTTCTCCTTCAGCTCCTTGTCCTCCTCCTCCTTGCTCTTCGCGCCAGTTTTCTTGAGGATCGACTTAATCGCGGAACGAGCGAGCGGGGGACGGCCCTTGCCCGGACGAAGTGTCTCCACACATGGAGCCGCAACCGAGATTCCGCCCAACTGCACTCGCTTCTCCCCCACCACTTCACGTTCCGTAACGCTTCTCTTCGGTCTTTGCGCCTCCTCGGGAAGTTCGATGCCGAACTCGACCGCCCGCTTCAGCGCAACTATCCGCGTTGGAGAAACCGTGGTGGTACAAGGAAGCATCAGTAACTCGATGGCCTGAGGACGCTGCAGGGGGTCCTTGGTGAGACACAAATCGACGATGAAGGCCAGCTCGCGGGAGTAATTTGCGGAAATCGGCTGGTGCTTGCTGCAGACTATGCGTTGGATCAACGCAGATTCAATCGACGCCACAAACGGCTGTCTGAACATGCACATTTCGTATATCACGCACCCGAAGCTCCACACGTCAGCCTTTGAGTCGAAGAACTCGCCCTTGCAGATTTCTGGAGCGGCGTAGAGGAGGGTGCCGACCTGCTTGTTTTCCCTGACCTGCGTGGCGCTCGTGCATGCGGAGATCTATACGGTAAGCCAAAACGTGTGCGTACGCCAAAGTCGCCGATCTTGATGTGGTAACCTCGCGTCAGGAAGATGTTCCGGGCCTTTATGTCCCGATGGATGATGCCGCCCTTGTGAAGCGTTGCCAGGCCGGAAAGTATTTCGAGCGCGATTCTCCATATTTTATTCTCGTTCAGCGGCACGCCCATCTGACTAGTGAGGAAGGAGGAGATGTCGCCCTTCTCGCAGTATTCCATGACGAGGTACAAGCTGCCGTTTTCGATGAACGAGTCCATGTATCTGACGATGTACGGACTGCTAATCGAAGCCAGTATCGACACCTCATTAATAGTGGGAGCTTCCATGGTCATGGACTTCATAACGTAGAGTGTGGAGTCAACTACGCGGAGGAGAGAACGGAAAACTTACCCTTGCGCAGCACCTTGTAGGCCACGCCGTAGCTCCCGCGGCCCAACTCGCTGATTATTTCGAAGTCACTCAGTTTCGACATTTATATTTAATTTGTGCATGTACTATAAATAACCGAATAGCCCCTGGCGTTGCGAATTACATGTGCCATATGGCGGCTCTGTTTCTTATTATATATATATATTGCTACTCAAGACTTAGACATATGCATGACAGCAAATTAGGAAGATCGACACGGCCGATTAGAGTATTTTCCTCTGCTTAAAGAAGCTCTTGAGGTACCAGACCTGCACCGCCACCGACAGAATGACGATCCCCACCGACACGCATCCCAATACGACAACAGTGATCGTCGTGGACTCGCTCATCAGCTGCTGGTCGCCGCCCGATTTCCTTAAATCGTTCATATTGCGGTGGACCGCCTGGGTGAGCTCGAGGGTCTTGTTTAGCTTCTCTTCTACGGGCTGCATGCTGTCCTTCTTGAGTCCTTCCGTATGCTGCGTCGGCTCGAAGTCTTTTGCCTCTATCCCCTGCTCCAGCTTGAACTTCGTCTCTATGTATTCCGTCCCCTCATTCTTCAGGCACACGCTGTATCGTCCCGCCTCCAAGGTCGTGAAAAGGAACTTGTTGGGCTTGTTATCCTCGCAGCGCTACATAAATACTTCGATAAGCTTCTGCGGTACCTTGAGCAGAATGCTGTTTCCCTTCGGGTTTAGCACCGTGACGACGAGCGGGCCGCCTCGGCCAAAGAAGGCGCCGCCGGTGACGAGGGTCTGGCCAGGAAGATGCTCCTCGAAACATTGCTCGGCGCCCTTGAGGACCGTGTAGAAGAACTCGACCCCTCTGGCCTGCCCCCAGAACAGCGCTGCGCTCAGCAGCAGTATCAGTCCAATGGGTCTTGTCAGCGTCACCACCATCATGTATCCAGTCCTGATATTTTATGTGTATATAATAATACCAATTTTTTCAAGCAGTGTGACATAATCTGGCCTAGCACACGCGCACGATAAGAATAGAGACAGCCATAGGATAGCCCGCCCTCAGGCTCTCAGATAATAGGCTGTCTAATAGAATGTGTAATATAAATTAATGAAAATAGACGAGAGCCTGTGGAAGGATAAAGGGTCGATGGAGCAGAACGTAATTTCGCCAGACTCACCCCGCCCGTAGTCGCCCTACTATCACTACATCAAATCACTGCTCGCCACCGTCGTTTCCGACCCCGACAAGTTCTTCGCCCTCCTCTCCGACTTTATCGCCAATGCTGAGGAGCAAAGTGCAAGGACCATGCTTTTCCATTGGGTGCCCCTGCTCAACCACCTCGACGACCTGCTCCGCTACCTCACCTCCAAGTACAAAGGATTGGAGAAGTCGCCGGGTGCGGAACTGGACCAGACTCGGGAGAGACTGGGGATAATCCTGGACTTCACGGCCGCACTGCTGAAGAAGGCCCGCGCCCGCAGTGTGTACAGCTCTGTTGAGCTCCTTCTCGACCTTCTCCGGCTTGACGACTGGTTCCTGGTGCACAAAGCCCTGCGGGCAGTCGTGGGCCTCTTCGACCTCTCGAGCACGCCCTATCGCTCTGAGAATAAGGAACAGAAGCTGCGCGACCTGGAGGAGTGGCTGCTCGACATGGCCTTCGGATACAGTCTGAAGAACAATAAGAAACTAACGTTCCTTGATGTGTTGCACGACCCAGGACTGGTGTGCGGGGACCTCCACTTCCAATACTTCAGCAACGTAAAGGAGACGCCCACGATCACCACCATCCGTCTCTCCGGTCTTCACAAGGATCCGCGCACCTCCGAGGAGATCGCCAAGGAAATAGCGGAGAAGAACGGGGTTCCGAGCGAGCTGCAAAACGCGCTTTGGTGCAAGGTGAGACTGGCGAAGACGGTACGCGACGAGGCGGTAAAGGAACTCGTGGTCATTGCATCCATGACGGCCTACATCGCCTTCGGTATGTGCTTCCTTCGTCATCATTGGATAAATAGTTTTCGGGGCTAGTGACAGTACGCTTGCCAATGCCTTCCTCGAGACTGAGCCAAAGGTCAAGCTCATTCCCAGTGTCATCCAGCTTATAAAGGAGAAGGTGCCTCCAAGGATCCACCAGACTGCTTTCGAGCTGCTGACGGCGCTTCTATCCACTGAACACAACACATGCATCCGGATCGACCTGTTCCCTACAGTGATCAACCAGCTAGCGATCCTCTCCCCCAATGGGCTGGTGCAGGCCATTCTGAGGGACATCACCACCGTACAGCTCCTGCCGATCGCTGGAGCAACCGAGGGGCCGAAGTACAGGATACAGACTAACCCCGAATTGCTGCCGCAAACCACCTCAGAGAGCACCAGCTTTACCCTCAGTGTGCTCGTCTTCCTCTCCACCTTTGAGCGCAGCACGGTGAGAACCTATTCGCCGTTCATGGGCGGACTGGTCAACAGTCTCTGCAACTTCTTGCTGCCCCCGGTCGAAGGCCACTATCCCTACTACGTTCCAACGATCACGCGGGCAGTCAACCTCCTCAACCTGCTGATGCGACACAACCTCGAGGACTACTCCGCCACCGACGCCATCATCGGTCGACTCTGTCAGGAACTGCAGTGCCTCATCAGTGCCGAGGATCAGCCTCTGAGCTACGCACGCCGCGACCTCGACAGTCCAGAAATTGCCAAGTGCCCGCCTCGTCTCGAGCATCGTCAGGAGCTCTGCAAGAGTCTTTACAAGCTGTTGAGCTCTAGCATCCACCTCAGTGTCCAGCACAGTATATCCTTTATTTTCCCATATATACCGATAGACCCGGCGGTACAGAACGCCTTGACGGGAAGAACTGCGGAGATGCAGCGCACCTTGGACCAGCAGCGCAGTGCCGCCCAGACCCGCCAGCGCCAGCGATTTGCCCTCAGTCGTGCCGGCGCCACCCAGGCACAAGCACCGGCGCAGTCGCGTGTGGCCGGCCGACAAGGCCAAGTTCAAGCCCAGACAACAGAAGAAGAGCCGGAACGCGAGGAGGAGAGCAAGGACGAGTCCATAGTGGTGTCGCGAAGGGTGCTGGAAAGCAAGCTCATCGAACTCTCCACCGAAGTCTTTCGCTCCACCGCCCGGGCCCCGTCCAAGGCCTGCGACCCCATCTTCTACTCCGCCCTCACTCTTATCGCCAGCGTCATTCGCGACATTCCCACCAGCGTGCCCGACCTCATATCCCGCGGATTGATCCCGGCTGTGGTCACCTGTTGCGGCAGGATGCCGATCGAGGAAAACTACCTCAGAGACATATTGAGGGGGATAAACGCGATCGTGCTGCACCACGACGGATGCCAGCTGATAAGCGAGCGGAAGATAGTGTACCCGATAATACAGAGTCTGCTGAAGGAAGAGTATGCGATGGCGATCAGCCAGGTGCATGCGGAACAATACGAGGAGCCGTCCCGCCAGCTGCTGACCCTGTACTCGCAGGCAGAGCCGCTGCGTGCCGAAATCGTCAACGGCATCCAGAACTTCTTCCTCGGGCTATACAAGAAGTCTGAGGTGCTGATACAGAGGCTGGCGGATGCGGTGCAGACTGAGCAGAGGACGGGCTCGGCGGCGGAGAAAGAGGCCGCGATTGAGAAGTGCAGCCAATATGCACAGGCGCTGAGAGGGATCCTGTTCTTCATGGTGGCACTGATCCAGAACGAGGAGAGCCCCGACCACAAGAAGCTCCTCACCGCTGTCAATGCCGATTGCCACCTGATTCGGAGCATTCTGCAGCTGGTGAACGCAGTTTCCGTGCTCAGCATCTACCTCAAAGGAATGCGGAAGATGCAGGTGTACTTCACACTGATAATCCGCCGATACGTCGGCGACGTTTTCAACGTCAAGGAGAACACCGAGGTTATCATGAAGATGATCACCGATCGCATATACCAGATCCAGACTCACCTGGGGGAAATCGACCAGCTGGCCGACCTGTCAGAACTGCTCTCGGGCAAACGTGAGATCAAGGCTGCGGATAAGGAGGACATGCTCCCCCGTTTCCCTCCCGCCGACCGCGTCATCATCTTGCTCAACAACATAGAGAGCATGTGCGAGATCGTGAAGGCGCTGGGGATAAGCCACACGGAGCACGAGGGCATAATCAAAATCCTTGCCGACATGCATAAGCTGCTCGCAAGGGAGATCGTGCGGCTGGTCAAGCAGGAAAATGCGCCCGACTGTATCATCAAGACGGACTTCACCGAGGAGGAGAAGAAGAAGCTGAAGGACTACCAGCAGGGCATCGAGCCTCACGCCCACTACAATCTTCAGACCAACACTGACTACAAGATCCAGCTGGACCAGACTTACCAGCAGCTGCGCAAGGTGTTAGTCCTCATCACCAAGTCCGCCATTTCTAAGCGTCGCTACGAGCCCGAAAGCGACCGCAAGTTCCTCGGCATCCTCAATACTATCGGAAAGGTCCTCAGCCAGGACACCGCCGATATGGTCGCCCGCCTTCCTGCCATTGCCAATTTCATGGACAAAGCGGATCAGCTTGGCCACCTGCTTTATTACATCATGAGCATGGACGACATAAAGATGACACTGCTGCACGAGATGGTGTCAGGACAGCTGATACACGACTTCAGCAAACACATGGGCATGTCGAAGCTGTTCGAGCTGTACCAGATCGCGGTCAACGAGCTCATAAAGTCGAAGGCGGAGTCGCGGAGTACGCCCACGATTCGAAACCCGCTGGTCGAAGGACTCTCGCTGCTGGTGACCGCACTAATGGGGGTGTTCGAACGGGTGCTGGACCCTGCCAACGTGAAGAAGCAGTTGCAGCTCGCGAAGGCGAATTGCGCCGAACTCGGCTTCAAGACCGCGGAAGACTACATGGCGTCGTTCGTCGTGTACATGTGGGAGTCGCTACTCTGTTCCACGAATTATGGGGAATACGGCACGTGCGTCCGCTTCCTGGCAGAGTGCAACCGTCGCGGCTTCGAGCTCTTCCTGACCATGGTTCGCAGATGCACTGACAGGAAGAATCTGGCCGCGCTGGTCAGTTCGGAAGGAGGGCGCAGGGCAGCAAGGGAGTTCCCATGGCTGCGCGACTTCCTCGGGGCCGGCTTCCCCCGGCCTGAGTCCGCAAATCGGCCACAGCACTGGAGCTGGAGAAGGCCCGATGCCCCCTTGGCAGGCTCGGCGGCACCGGAGGCCAAGTCCGAGGCTGAGCAAACCGAATCGGTTGAGGAGGGAAAAGGAGCAGTCACAGCTGCAAGGGTCAAGTTCGACATACGAAGGGTGGAGGCGAAGGAGTTTGTGAAAGAGATGGAAAGGTTCTTCAGCACGGTCATGGGGACCCTGTATGAGGCGCTGTACTCTGTCAGCTCGTTCAAGTGCAAGCGACTGCTCTTCACTCTCGTTGAAAACCAGGAGAACTCCACACTGTACAAGAGCGAGAAACTTTTCATCCAGCTATTGAACGAACTGCAGACACTGCTGTTCAGTCTGGAGTTCAGCTTCGAGGCCAACCTGATCCCCACCGAGGAGGCCTCGCCCTTCCCCGAGATCTCCGACATTCCTATAACCCCGCGACTGAAGGACGAGATAGCGAAACTCAAGTCAGCCGACTACACGGAAGAGAAGATGCTGGCCACCACAAAGATCTCGGTGCTCATCGACCTGGTCCTCTCCTTCGTTCGCTACACAAAGAAGCCCAGACTTATGCAGGTCCTCTGCGAAAACAAGGCCTGGAGATTCCTCGTCGTGGCTCTAGACGTGACCTCGACCAAGGAGCGAGTCTGGCACAACCGCGAGCTCCTGCCCAAGATCCTCATGCTCATCCTTCAGGTACTCCGCGAAGTCTACGTCCGAGTCCAGCAGTCCGACATGGAGTCCGAGCTCAAGTCCATGGCCGTGGGCACACCTGCCACGCCGGCCCCCATGGAAGAGTCCAAGGAGGAGAAGCGGTTAGAGCTGCCGCGGATCGAGGACGTGAAGAAGCTGATGCAGGTGCTTTGCTCCATCATTGACCTCGACGGCAAGGTGGAGCCCCCGGCTGAGGCAGAAAAGGAGGATGAGAAAGAGAAAGACAAGGAGAAGCAGGCGAAGCCAAAGGACAGACGACAGCAGCTGGTCACTAGCGAGATGCAGACCCTCATCTTGCTTCTGGTGTATAATCTGACAAAGAACTACGAGTTCGTGGCAGAGGTGCAGGGGTCCAACGTGCTGGGCAAGCTCTGCTGCCTCAAGACCGGCTCCCAGCGCGACAAGCTATCGACCAAACTATTCTCGAAGGTGCTGGCCAACATGTTCGAGTCGCCAGAGGTGCTCTTCAACTACATGAAGCGCATAATATCGTACACGCTGTTCGCCAAGATCGAGGTCAAGTCCGAAAAGCACAAAGACAAGAAGACGAAGGCAGATTACGCGGAGATGCAGAAGCGCGGGGCGGTTTCGCTCGATGACTTCACGGAAAACATGCAGTTCCTCATCAGCCGCGACCCCAAGGTGTTCGTGCGGGCGTGCAAAGATGTGGCCGAGCTGCAGAAGCTCGTCCCCAAGGACCCCGACGCGACTAAGGACAAGAAGGATCTGCCCAAGTTCTCCATCATGCTCACAAAGGAGACGATCCGCAAGGTAATGCAGGACAAGAAGCAGAAGGTGCCGGAGATCCCACTGAATTCCGCCCAGCTCCACCTCCCCGCCAAGGCGCCCAAGGCTGAACAGCCCGAAGCCGAAGACAAGACGCTGAAGGAGTACAAGCTGCTGCTGCAGACCGCGATGAAGGACAGCGTGGCGCTGCTGGGAAAGACCAACTCCGGGGTGGTGCAGGGCGTAATCGAAAGGCTGATCGATCTCCACTTCGCGCAGCTGGCACACAACGAAAGCAAGGAGGGTGCCGAGGAGCCGGGCTTCGTGGTCACCGAGGAGATCCTCGTCGAAACCATTGGCGATCTTGTCAGGATCTATCCCGAGCTATTGTCGCTGCTGCTGACATACAAGTCGGCGGGACACCCGAAGATTACGGGGAACACACTAGTGTCGTTCTTGCTGCGGTCGGTCTTCCCGCTGATGTACCTGAAGGAAGGCAAGACCAAGGATGAACTGCAGGTGGCCGACAACGAATCCTGGAGAGGCAAGACCATCCAGTTCGTCAAGAATCTCACCTACGAGGCCAAGAGTCTGGTCGCTGTTCGACACAGGATCCTGCTGGCGGAGACACGTCGCAGGGTCATCCTGGAGCTGCTCACCATTTTGGCAGGACACACCGCGGAGAAGAAGCTGCCGGAGACCAGTCCCAAGACTCTCGCCCTGCTCTACAGCTGCCTGGGCCTCTTCGAGGGCCTTCTCTCCGCCGTCGACAACTCAATAGTGTTCCCCATCAGCAACGTGTACCTCAACATCAGACTCTCCCTGGGCGCGGCCAGTCACCTCTCTCTCATAAAGCTGGCTATGGACATACTCAAGAGCCTGAACCTGAACTCATCGCAGGCCGAATTGCTCTCCGCAAAGCTGGTCAAGATCCTTGAGCGGCTCACACGCTTCAACACGCAGAAGGGCAAATCCGCAAAGAAGGAAGACACCGACGCACTCATGATCAGCGAGGACTCGGAAACGCTGCAGAACCTGAACATAAACCCGATGGTGCGGGAGCTGGCGGAACGGGAGGAGGAGATCGAGGGCAGTGGGTCGCTGGCGATATACTCGGACGAATACGTCGAAGGCTCGGAGGAGAGCGATGGGGATGACGAGTTCGGCAGCGGGGCGGAGATGGACGAGGAGAATGGCTCGGGCTCTCAGGGCAGCTTCTCAGAGGATAGCGGCGAGGACGATGCTGCCGAGGAGATGGAACCGGGGGTGCAGGTGGAGATCCAGTCTGAGGGCGAACTTCATGGCGAGGAGGAGAATGGGGAAGAGGACGCGGAAGAACTCGAGGGGGACGAGCAGGATGAAGGCGAGGGCCTCGAAGACGTGGAAGAGGCCGAGGAATCTCACTCGAATGGCGAAGGCGAGTCCGTAGAATACAGCGAGATCGACGCAGAGGAGTCCGTGGGCATAAACGACATGCAGCAACAGCAGGACGACTGGGGGCTGGGAGAGGACGAGGAAGAGGAAAGCGATGGGGTGATACACCTTCTTCCCCCAGAACATGCGGAGATCGACCAGCAGGACCTGGACAGTCGTGCCAACGAGCTCTACCTCCGATTTGGCGGAGTCCCGGAGCAGCGTTCTCTCAATGTTGCCAATGTCAGCATCGACGAGTCTCCCCGAAACCAGCGAGATCGTGCCGCCGGCGGCATTGCCGACGTCTACGAGTCTTTCACGGAGGAGGCTGTCAGCAACCAAATATTACCACAGATCCGCGCGGAGACCTTGGGCGAGGAGGAGGGCGTTCACGGGGAAAGTCCTCGCAGGATCTATTTGCACATGCAAGTGATACGTGACCGAAACGTGCCGGTGCTCGTGGAACGGAACGACGAAGAGCAGAAGCAGCACGATCTTGGCTCCGCGGGTCTCTACGGCCAATCCAAGCAGAAGGACCCGATAGCGAAGCTGATCCAGCAGCAGCTTATCGGTGGCGCTCTTCCAGTAGTCGAGACTGTCGCCGAGCCAAGCAAGGAGGAGGACAGCGACGAGGATAAGAAGGAAGAAGAGAAGAAGGACCCATCCGGCAAGCCCAAGGAGAAGCCGGCAGCTGAGGAAGAGAAGAAGGCTGCACCCATCGCCTCAGAGCACAAACGCGAGGAGGCCAAGCGGCAGGAAGAGTCCAAGGAGCGTCCTGCCCAGCTCTCCCCCGAATTGTTGGCGCGTCGTAGGGCCGAGCTCGCCACGATAATCCCGAACGTCCAGGTGGAGGACAGCCTGCTGGCACAGATCGACCTGGACTTCCTTCGTGCCCTGCCAGAAAGCATGCGGCTCCAGGCCGTCGAGCCTTTCATCGCGAGGAACCAGCCGGCCGCCCCGAGGGAGCTCCTGCCCGAGGCCTTCCTCCAGTCGATCTCTGATGAAGGACTGCAGAACGAGATTCTGGCGAGCGCAGGTCCTGAGTTCCTGGCCACACTTCCCCCACAGATGGCCCAACGTGCTGACTCCCTGAGACAAGACCCGATATCTGCCTGGCTCGAACGTCGTGTTGACAAGGGCAAACAGGAGGAGGCGAGGCTGAAGAAGCGCGAGTCGCTGGACAAGTACCTGGTGTCCTGCAACAAGGGCGATCTACATGAGAAGGAGATAGGAGAGAGCGTGGCAGGACTGATAAAGGAGTTCGACGACAGGGCGGTGGAAAACCTGCTGCGGTTGCTGTACCTCAACATTCCGACCAAGATCCCCATCAACGCTCTTATCGGCAACGTCTGTTACACCAAGAAGCTGACCCCGAAAATCATCGACGCTCTGCTCTTCGTTCTGGTCTACCACTCTGCATACGAGGCAAAGATGCAGCAGGGCGCGCCGAAGGGAACAGAGCTGGTGTCCAAAGTCTCTCTGACCGACTCCGTCTTCCCGCCGCCGTGTCTGTACAACGGAATAGAGATGAGCCACCTGACGTACTACATCCTGCCGCTGAGGATATTTGCGCTGCTGAGCCACCTCATCCGCATCCCTCACGTGATTCGCTACCTCATCCCCAAGGACGTCACCAAGCAGGCCCACGTCTCCCCTCTTCCTTCAATCAAGAAGCTCCGACGCCAGTTCGCCCCTACCACCATGACCAAGGACCGCAGTCCTCTCAGCGAAATCCTCTCTCTCGTGGAGAACCCCACCTTCCGCACCAGCGTTCTTCACCTTGACACTTTCATCCAGTTCATCATCGACCTGTTCAGGCAGTATGAGGAGACCGCAAAACGGGAACTGAAGGGTGAGAAAGAAAAGAGCGAGGTCGTGCCCCCACTAATCAATAATGTGGCCATAAGACAGATATGCAAGATATTCTACCTGGAGGCACAGACGGACAAGGCGTGCAATAAGCTGATAGATCTATTGACGAAGCTGTCGTTCGAGCAGAAGAACGCGACGGTGATAATCGACGAGACGGGTGAGGCCATAGAGAGCATCTGCAGGGAGCTGCTCAAGGAGTGGAACGCCCAGATCAAGGAGCTCGAGGACCACATCGTTCCCAAAAATGCTCAGGAACACGGACAGGAGGAGATCAGCCACGAGTACAAGCTGAGCAGACTGATCGCCCTGCTGAAGGGGCTGTACAAGGGTCACGCCAAGAAGGAGGTCGAGGCCGATTCCCGATCGTTCAAGTTCGCGTTTGAGGAGGAGGACTCGCTGGGCGACTTCTCTCCCAGCGTTCTGAAGAAGGTGTCGACGGAGCCTGCTGAGGAGGAAGACAAAGTTTCGGGGGAGATCAGAACCCTGGTGATGCGACTGTACGAGCGACCTGTGCTGGCTGCAACATTCGACTGTCTGACAGAACTCATGTCGTGTATCACGCGTGCAGGCACCCGCATCGGCTCGGCCGCCAAGAGTCAGCTGCTCTTCAAGCTCGTCCCCGCTATCGAGGCCTTCATCATCGCATACAACCACATGTTTAACGACACGACGAAGAGCCGGCAGTTCATGAAGGAACTGAGGGATGCAAGACGCGAGAAGGAGGGCGGATTCACCTTCAGTAGCCAGTTGGCACATGCGCTGTACAAGTTCCTCAGAAACAATAACAAGACCATCAATAACCTCATTCGTCAGCTCGCTGTACAGTCGTTCCTCAGCATTATCAAGCCCTTCATCGTGCGTTTCCCCTACTTCCTTGACTTCGACAACAAGCGGACATACTTCCGGAACGAGCTCAAGAAGATGCACAAGCACACGACGATAAAGCTGACGGTGGGCAGAAGCAACATATTCATGGACTCGTTCAACCAGCTCGCCACGCGGCCCGCAGAGGAGATGCTGGGAAAGTTCAAGGTGACGCTGCGGGGCGAGGCTGCGGTCGACGCGGGCGGAGTCACCAGAGAGTGGTACACTGCGCTGTCTCGCGCCATGTTTAATCCGGACATCGGATTGTTCAAGCGTTCGGCCCACGGCAACACCTACCAACCCGACCCCAACTCCGCGATTCAGGAGAACCACATCAACTACTTCCAGTTCATTGGACGAATCATCGGGAAGGCGCTGCTGGACGGGATGTACCTGGAGTGCTTCTTCACTCGTGCATTCTACAAGATTATCGTGGGACAGACGCTCAACATCCACGACCTCGAGGACTACGACATGGAGCTGTACCGCAGTCTCGAGTGGCTCCGCGACAACGACGCCTCTGTGCTAATGTCCACGTTCTCATACACGATGGACTACTTCGGCGAAACGCGGACTCGGGAGTTGATAGAGAACGGACAGAACATACAGGTGACGAATGAGAACAAACAAGACTTCATAGTGCGCATGTGCAAGGCCAAGCTCTACGAGGAGATCAAGCCTCAGATGGAGGCTCTCCTCAAGGGGCTCTACGAGCTTGTCCCCCGAAAGCTCATCTGCATCTTCGACTCCAAAGAAATCGAGCTCCTCATCTCTGGTCTTCCCGATATAGACATCATGGACCTGAAGAAGAACACGGAGTACAATGGGTACACAGAACACTCGGACGTGATCAAGTGGTTCTGGGAAGTGCTGGAGTCGTACACAGGAAGGGAGCGGGCAGAGTTCCTCCAGTTCGTGACAGGAACGTCGAAGGTGCCTCTCGAGGGCTTCAAGAACCTCCCCGGCGCCAATGGCATCCAGAAGTTCCAGATACACAGAATCCAGGGCGGGTCGGAGCGGCTTCCCAGTGCTCACACATGGTATCCATAATGCGGTATTAACGCTAACGTAGCTTCAACCAGCTGGACCTGCCGGAGTACCCCAGTAAGGAGATTCTGCAGGAGCGACTCCTCAAGGCCATCAAAGAGGGCGCAGAGTTTATGGGACTGCTATAAGGGCGTAAATAACTGCTCTAAATACACAGATTGAGTCATCGGCTCGTTATTATTCCTCGCTGCTTCTCGCTTTATCACACGTATTCACGATGTGCTTTGTTATGCACTGCCTATACAACGACAGCAACT
>QFZN01004653.1_pt1 | contig 16241 bp, 9 predicted proteins | sample 1740101 | NCBI WGS metagenome assembly QFZN01 (sample SAMN09210849, study PRJNA391713) | Ciliate metagenome, whole genome shotgun sequencing project. | isolation source: combination of 50 Heterometopus sp. ciliate cells from an enrichment culture... | host: Heterometopus sp. ...
CCCCAACACCCCAAAACCCCGTCCAGTATCGCTTTGAACCGCTCGAAAGCATGCACAAATCAAATTTAAACTATCGCGCTACCGTCCATCATGGAACGAACCGCATCTTATCGTGGGGAGCCACGCAAAACTCTCTTCGTCCTGCGCGAGGGCAGCCGTCGGCACAGCAAGGACCTTCCCAGTCGCATCCCTTCCCTCGCTCCTTTCACCGACTCCTCCGCTCTCTTCCGCAACACGAAGAGCGGCTGTCCCACAAAACGGAGCAAGCTCTCATCGAAGACTTTGATCTACCGTCCCCCGGCCCAGCCCGCATCGAGCAGCACCAACGTGCTCGCCGGAACAATGGCGAACCCCGTCAAACTCAAGGTCAGCGCGCCGCGAAGACGTCCCGAACATCCAATCACCCGGGCCAGCAACAACGACGTGCTGTGCTCGCCACAAAACCCGAGGCATCCACAGGCCTCATGGAAGTTCGATGCAGGAATGCTGGGTAACGTTTCCCGTCAGCTGAGAAGAGACTACACGTATCCGCTCTTGCAAAAACGCGGGGTAGGATGCTGGCGGCAATCACATCGCGACGAGGAGTGAACGAGAACTCCACGATAGGAGCAGGGGAGCCGAAGTCGACCGAGGCCACTCCACAGCGCAAGGTAGACCTGCGGGCTGAGCAAGAGTACCAGCTGATGCTGGACCAGATCAAGCTCTTCTCCGGAGTCAAGGACGAGCTCTGTCTTAGCATTGGTACAGCGAAATGGAGATCATCGGGTAGGATCGCTGGAACGCGGCGGCACGCTGGCAAAGAGCGGGAACGAGCTCATACTGGAGGATTTGTTCGAGGAAGTCACCCAGCGGCTCGTGCATAATGAGCGCCAAACCGAGGACTACACGCGCGTTATTAAGAAGATGACCGGACTGTTCCGCAGCGAGATCCGGCACATTGTTAACCAGGAGCAGGACCAGGTCAATATCATAGTGCTGGACAAGCTGTGGCTTCTGTGCGTGATACTGATCGAGCGGGTGATTGCGGCCGAACGATCTGCGCAGGACCAGCGGCTGCGGGACCTGGCAGTGGAGGCAGAAGAGAAGCGTCGCAAGGCAGAAGGGCTAAACGAAGATGTGATGTCCCGCTGGCATCGTGCCGAAACCGGATACACTGAGAACGTCGCCAAGCTCCAGGCCGAGGTTGACCGGCTGAAGAAGGACAATGTATCGAGAATGCACGAATCGATGATAGAAGGAACTGTATCTGGCGCTGGCGGAGAGCCAGAGAAGGAGCAGTCCAAGGAAACTTGTCAAAGCGGCTACGGTCGAGCTGGAGGAGAAGGCGGTTCTGGAGGTTGCCACGGAGGATATAGGGATTGTCACTGAGGAGGTTGAACTGGACAATCTGCTACTGCAAGAGGCCAGGGACGCGCGGAGGCAGAGACAGGCGGTGAAGGAGAACCGATTCCTGCGGACTGCACTGTGCGTGCTGCGGAAGGGCTTGTGGCTCCAGATCACGCTAGCTGATTCCACCCTCCAAACCTGCGTCGAACAGTTCGCCGAGTCCTACCTGGACCTTGGCCCCAAATCGCGCGGCCGGCTCTCCTTCCCCTCCTTCTGCTACGAGGAAATATGCGACTCCAAGAAGGTAAAGTGCTACATAAGCCAGACGGTGGTCACGATCTACGAGTCGCTGTTGGGCTGCAAACGAAAGGGGCTGGAGTATGGTGCGATGCTTGGCAGTCTGCTGGGAATCTCAGATTCTACCTCTGAAGTGAAGTTTGACTCGGGGTTGGCCATGAACGCCATCTGTTTCTTCAACCTGGTGCAAAAGGAATGGATCAGCGGACGCCGACAGACGCGGCCGGAACACAAGCACAGCATGAAAACTGGCGGGGAAGTTGATGCTGGCATGCTTTCGGTTCGGCTGGCCCGATGGGACTTCCTTGAACAGAACCTTGGTCTGCGACTGCGGATAGTTGCAAAGATATCTGTCCGGCAGTGCGCCGAGGGGAAGGAGCGCGAATTTGCGGTCCACAAGATCCGGACGAGCAGCGGGGGTGTGGAGGGGATCGCGATGAAGGAAGAAGGGAGATGCGTTAGCTGGAAGGAGCTCGACTCGCAGGTGCGAGGACTGGCGGTGGAGGAGAAGAAGGGGAGGATAAAGCAGCTAATCAAGGAGAGCGCGTGGACTGAGACACTACTGACACCGTGCGAACTCGCGGCGGTGGAGGACCTGCTGTGCGGGCAGGCAATCTCTGGCCCCGTCGTGGGCTTCGATCGGGACTGTGGAAAGGACGGATTCATGATCTCGAAGCTGGAATTCGTCGGGCTTGTCGCAGAATGTGCAAGTGACACCTAATAGAAGGGGGAGAGATAATTGAATCTATTGTCCTTTACAATAATGTGCGGCAGACGCAAAACCGGCCGTCGGTGTGAGAGGTGCACTAAAACCGCGGAGAAGTAGAAGTGCAATCATTGCAGTAGCTCGAGCGAATGCTTCATCGTTTGTAGTGTTAGACTATTTACATCAAGCCGCCGGTGGCCGATGTGTCGTGATCACAGTCAGCATCGATGTCGGCAAGCTTGGGCGGAAGACGAGCTGTGAGGAAGGTGCCACAGCACTTGTTTCGGGTGTTGGAGCCGTACTGTCCGGCTAATTTCCCGAAACTCCCCGTGACCTCCGCCTTTCTCTTCCCACAGTCCCTTGTCGTGTTGCTGCCGCTAGCGACAACACTCTGAGTGTATATCGTCAGCAAACTCGAGGGTATCGCCGGCATGTAGTTCTCGCCCAGCCTCACGGTGCGGCTGATCTGCTGTGTTCCTCTCCCATTCCCAGCATGGTTCGTTAATTTGCCCAGAGCCGCCCCCACGACCTTGGTGCTGCACCGGTACTTTCCCCTGGCGCTTAGGCTCGGGGCCTGCTTGGTCACAATGGTCTCTTCGCTGGGCCGCATCCTCTCCCTTCGTCTTGCTGTGGGGCTCTTTGACCCGCCGGTCGACGACATAAAGGAGCCAGCACTCCTGGCCCGCTCCCTGATCCTGGCGCTGTTGGCCATCACATCTTGCACCAGCTTCGCGGTTATCTGCTTCTCCCGCATCTTTTCCCCCAATCTTGGTCCGTCGATGTCGAGCTCTTCCCCCACATCAAAGAACTCGTCGGCAGCACCCTTGTTATTGTGTTCTGGCGCAGGGGGAGCTGGCTCGGCCGCAACAGTGCGGTTCAGCTTCGCAGTCGTCCCTTCGCGGCCGCTGCTAGCAGAGACCACGGTGCCCCAGTCAATTTTCAACGGACGGTTGGCGTTGCGGCTGGAGAGCAGCGGCGGCCTTATCTTTCCCTTGGAGGGCGGTCTGGGTGCGTTGCACTTTGAGGAGATCGAAGGCACGTTTTTGTGGTGCCGCTTTGTCTGCCCCACGGCCAGTCCGCCGATGTTCATCTGTGCAGGCGAGAGTATCTCGGCATGTGCCAGCATCGCGGTCCCGTCGTGGGTCCGTTTCGCCGCACACTTGGGCTCGGCGGTGCACAGTGTGCTCACGTATTGCAGGTGGCAGGCCTCCAGCGAAATTGTGGAAGGGTTTCGGCAGAGCTGCACCGCCTTCATCTTCGCACTGAGCAAAACCTGTCCCAGCCCAGTGCGACCTGAGGTCCCCTTCGAGTCTGCGCATTGGACGAAGAAGGAGGCCTCGTTCCGCTGCGTCCTGGCCCTGTATGCCCGTTCAACGAAGTTTGTAAACATCTGTGTCTTGGAGAATTCGCGCATGAACGGAAGGTTCTCTTCATTAAGACTGTTCAGATACTCCGGGAACTGGAACACGCTGCTTCTAGAGACAGAGGACTCCTCGATGCCCGGCTTGCTGAGAAACGGAAGGAAGCCACCGAGGAGCTCGAGGAAAGACTTGTACATGCGCTCGCGGACGCTGATCCAGAGTATATCATCCATATCGGCGTCTTCGTCGTCTGATCCAAAGCTTCGGCTTCGCTCCGCCACACCGCGCAGACAGTCGATGATCCGTTCCTTGACCCGCTTAGGGAGCACCGGCGGCGGGTCCTTGCAGGAGAGCACGTCCCGGTCCGCATCGTATACCGCGATGTCGGGCGGAAGAGGCGAGTCGGCCCTTCGTCTCCTCGTGGCCGATTCCCACACCGCGGGAGTCACTCCAACGATGTACGGCGTGGGCGCGTCAATGTAGTCGATGAGGTCTTTGGTTAGGTATGAGATGTTCGCGAATTCCCATTGGCTACCGACCGGGGTAAGAAGAGCGAAAAATTGTACAAGGGCGAGAGCAGCTGGAGAAGACACTCGATAAGTATCGCATTGGTCTCAGGATTTTTCCTAACTATGATCACTTTCCGCTCCATCAGCAGCAGCGTGGCCAGCTTGAGGACGCCCTCGGCAGGAACGGCCAGCAAGAGTGCGTGCAGCGGGACCTGTGGCACGCTCATATCCCCCGAAGAGTAGTTCCCGATCCGGAGGAAGGTCTGCACCCGGCCCTTGCGGTGCGACACGAGGGCCACGCTGTCCCTGAAACTGCAGGTGGAGATGCTGAATATAAGAGACAGGTAGAACTCCATAGAATAGGTCGGGCCCGATCTTCCGATTGAGGAAGAGGTGGCCTTGGCGCCCCGGTACGACTCGTGCAGGCGGGCAAGGCATTTCCTACACACAATCAACGCGGCGGGGGATTTACCGGTGCTGCTCAAACAGTGGCGACTTCGATATTAAGCAGAACGCTAGAGGCAACCATCTAGGAGCGTTGGACTGCTTTTCCTGCACGAAATTAACTGGGATCCAGCTTACGTAAAAGACCAACGCTGTGGCGTATCTTTTTGCGCCGCAGCTGCTTGTGATCGTGACGTGGTTCAACGTCTGCACATCAGACAGGTCCGCAGTCCGACCGCGACACTCTTTGACCTCTGCCCCATCCGGAAAGCACACATACGTCTACCCTTATCAAACCAGCAGCAACAGTACCAAATTAATGGTGCGAACGAAAGGATCGCAGGATGGGTAGCAGTTGATGAGGCGAGGGAGCGGTGGGTCGGATACAGGATCTACGGACTACGATATGACACCGTACCTGCCGATGCGGGCCTCACGCCGAAGACCAGGAAGCAATCCACGAAACTGGCGACCTTGTGCAAATACGTCTCCGAATGTGCCCTCATTATTTATATTTAGTTTGGAGATCAGTTTATCTCCGACAGTGTTTCAGTAGTTACTCTCGGTCACAAGGGCGGTATCGTTCATCCGGGGGAGCAACAGTGAATGTGACGTTATGTGATTAGAGTAGCATAACGAATTAGTCGTTCTTCAGGCCGTAGATCATGGACTTGGAGGTGGAGAGGACGAAGTGGCGGATTTTGGCTACCTGCAGGATGATTTCTGGCGGGAGGATTGTCAGCAGCGATTTTGTCACCCAGAGGGAGTCCTTGGTGTTCTCGACGAAGACTTTGCTGAAAAGGATGTAGATGAGCACCAGGAAGATCATGTACAGGATGAATATGACGGTCAGCAGCAGCTTCTCCGTGTCGAAGAGGTCGTCCATCGACGTTCTCAGACCAATCTGCAGCGTCTCATACGCCTTCGTGAAGTATTCGTACATCAGCCAGTGGTTATCTATTAGGCGCTGGTCGACCAACATGCTGTCCTGCAGCGCCTTGTTGCGGATCTGCGACCGTCTGAAGTCGTTTGCCAGCTCCTTTAACTGATCCCAGAAAGCGACGTTGGCGGAGTTGAGGCCCTTCTCGAGCACGCCGTCCATATAGCTTTGGCAGTCTGACAGTGAGGTGTCGTCGTCGAATATCTTTGAGCACACGTCAGTGTATATCATTCCATCGAACAGGTCCTTGTAGCTCGCGCTGTTATATTTGCTGTTGTCCGAGTGAATCTGCAGGAAGGTCTCCTGGTCCGATAAGATCTTGCTGTTGTAAGTGTCGACATAGGACTCAACCACGTAGTTCATGACCTTGCCTGTGCCATTTGTGGCCACAAGCTCCAGCTCGATCCAGTAGTACAGTTCGTTTGCCGTCATCCTGTTGGCTATGCTGCCCACCTCTGTCATCAGATGTGAGACCGTGTTGCTCAGCCAGTTGGCACGGAAATAACTGTAGAGGAAGTAGCTCTCGAGCACGGTGACGGATATGACGCTTTCCACGATTAGCCAGGCCAGCTCCGAAGAGTACGGCTTGAACTTGCGCCGCTTCTTCGAGGTCCTCTCCGCGCCCTTCTCTTCTCCCGTGATCTTCTTCGTTTCGTCGAGAAGCATGTCGGTCTCGTCGTTGAATTTCTTCTCCTGGTTCTTTTCGTCCTCATCCATGTCCTGGTGTTCGACTTCGGCCTCGCCGTGGATCATTCTGCAGAAGAGATGGCACTTTTCGAGCTGGTTCTTGGCGCGACGCACAGGAATCTCGAGGAACAGACACAGCAGCTCCTGCTTGTTCCGCCTGATCTTCACCACCACCGGCATCACCAGCGCCATAAACACCACGAGGGCGCCGCTGGCCACCGCGAGGAATATCAGAAGCATGTTCTGGTTGTGCTTTGCCGCTGCCTTTCCTTCCTCCAGCAGTCCGTCCGTTGCTCCATCCAGGCTGCTCAGAACGCTGTTCAATGCGTTATCCAGAATGAAGGCGAGGGAGTCGTTGAGAGTGTATTTCCATGTGGTCCGGTTGCTCACGAAGCCCGATTTCACCTTTAGCGCATGTATGACCAATGCGTTCACTGCACTCGCACAGTCAAAGGTCGTCGTGTATGTGCTTCCAGACTGCAGCGGAATCTGGTTCACCACAATGTCCTCAGGATTCACGGCCGATCCCTCGCTCGAGACGAAGTCGGCCTCGGCATTCGACAGTTTGGTCTGAGACGCCTTGAGCACATCTGCGTAGTCCCCCAGATTAGAGTACGTCCATGTCGAATAGTTCACAGCCGCCCCGTCGTATGTGTAGTTAATGCCAATGGTGCTCGTGTTATAATTGACCAGGGTCTCGTTGAGACAGAGTCCGGTGGTGCTGGAGCTGTTGCACGTGAGCAAGGAGAGGAGCCTGGTGAAGCCGGCCAGGTTGGCAATAGAGCTGCTGCGGTCCTGCGACTCAATGACATAGTCCAGGTGGTCGTCAAGCGACTGGTACACTTTTCCCGCCGTTATGAAGCAGCCGATCGCCACGGCCATGAGCGCCACCAGCATGAGGCATGCCAACACCTTCAGCTGTCCTATCGCCGGCGGCGAGTACATCTCGTTGAGGGCACTCTGCAAGGAGTGGATGATGCGCATAAGACCGTGGTTGGTGGTAGAGACAGAGCCGATATCCTCATTGCGCTTCTTCTCTTCCTTCTTCCGATTCTCTGACGCCTGGCCCGCGCTGCTGGCCTCCTTCTTTATCGCGGGCTCCTCGCCTTCCGCCTTCTGCTCGCCCTCGGCGGCCGTAGATTTCTTGTCCTGCTTCTCATTCTCAATGAGCGTCTTTTTCCTCATGATCAACCTCTTCGCCACCTCCATCTGCCGCGTGTCGATGGTCTTGATAATCATCTCTTCCCCCGACTTCCGCGCGTCCCTTATTTGCTTGGTCTTCTTGTCCTCGTCAGTGTTGCTAACGCCTTCGGAGGCCCCGCTGGCCGAAATGACCCTTGGATCCGGCGTCGAGTTGCTGGCTGACTCCCCCACGGTTCCATGCAGCTTCAGTATCTTTCCCGATCCCATGGAGTCAACCTTCTTCTCTTCGGGCTTGCTGCTGCTGTTGTTGTTGGGATCTTTGAGATCGAGAGGACTCATGACGTTGTCCATAGAGACCATCTCGCTGGAGCCAGGAACCGACACTTTGGCCTGCGGAGTCCAGTCCGTCCCTCGTGCCTGTTCGCTCTCCTGAACCTGCGTGGGCCGCTTGAGGGGCGAGATCGGCGACCGGGGCGAAGCGGGTGAGCCCGTAATGTCGCCATCGTCCATGGCACCGGTGCAGGAACGTTTGGGCACTGGCGTTTCCGCACGACGAGTCTGCGGCTCAAACTGGGAGACCTTGCGGGAGGTGAGCATGGCGTTCTTCTGTCCACCGTTCCGCGGCGTGGGCTCATCCCTGCCGTAGTAGTCCTCGAGGGAATTTTTGCGGCGGATCATCTTCGCGCGGAAGACCTTGAAGATCCGTATGCCGAGCATCCCGCCGCCATAGGTGGCGTCGCTGATGTCGCAGACTGCCTGTGTCTTCACTTCAAATTTGCTGTAGTCGAAGCACTCCTTCACTATGTTCTTGTGCTGGATGTCGAACTCCTTGCCTTTGTACTTTCCCTTATATATCTTGTATGTGACATTGAAGAACTGGGGCGCCTCTGCGGCCTTGTAGGGGAGCATTTCGTCCTCGCCGACGTGCTGGTTTGCGATCGAGGGGAGCTCGGCCGGGTCCTTTGCGGTCTGCGAGAACAGATGCGCGAGCGAGGTGAAGTCGCGAGGAATCACAAAGTTGAGTCGGTGCCGGCCGTGGATCATGTCGAACTTCAGCCGCAGCTTCTGTTCCGTATACTGCGTGGGGTCCGCCAGGTCTGGGCATATCAGGTGGATGTAGATCTGGTTCTCCTTGATGAAGTTCGCCGTTATGTTGTACGTGTGATAGATTCCCATGGAGATGGCGTCGATCTTCCCGTGCTTGTCCGTTAACACAAAGTCAAACTCCTTCTGGATCTGCCTCAGCAGCCCAATGTAGTTAGGGACCGCACTGACCAACGAGGCGACAGGCTTGATGACCACAGAGACGCATATCAGGTAGTTGTTCCTGTGCATCGCAAAGAGCATGTTCTCGGACTGGATGAGCAGCTGGCGACCAGACTCGAAGTACCGATGCATGAACTTGGAGTGCTGCTGGGCGAAGAGTCCGGGCATGAGAATTGACACGTCGTTGCCGTAGATCTCGTACGGGTTGTATCCGAACAGCTTGAACACGCCGGAGTTGGTCTTGGTGATCTTGCCGAGAAACTCCGGACACCCGTTTATCACTATGATGGCCGTGTCCTCCGCGAACATTATGTCGAACTCGTTGTTCATGTCGTCCGCCACCGACTTGTGTAGGTTTATCGACACTGCCCGCTCGATGTAGTCCTGGCCGGTATCGAGGTCGTTCTTGATGTCCCGCAGATAATAGCCGTAGATGTTGAGCGCCTTGGGATGGTTGGGGTTGATCTTGCTGATCTTCCGCCAGATGTTCGCGATCTCCTTCGTGCTCTGAAGTATGTTCAGTCCTAGCCGGTTGAGCTCGTTGAGGTCCGGCAGAAGGGACTCAAGATGGCTCCAGAACTCGATGTGCTCGGCCGCACACCTCTCCACCGTCTTGACCAGCTGGAAGAGCCAGTTCTCGAACTTTATGACAACCATAACGTCCCAGCATTCCGCAGTCTGCACCGGCCCCCGCTGGTCCCGCCCATCGTCCCCAGCTTTCTTGCTATCCCCGTTCTTGTGCCGGTACCGCTTCACCAGGTACTCCTCGATCGACCGCAGCAGCTGGTATATGCTTATCTCCTGCTGATACGAGGGCGACGCCTTCTGTGCTTTCATCACCTCGACGATCGCCATGTGGATGTTCCCCATTTCCTTAAACAGGAAGTTGCCGAAGATCAGGTGGAGACACGCCCCCGCCTGGTCGCCCAGCCGACGTTCCCTCTCTTTGAATATGCTGTTGATCAGCGACAGCACCACGATCTTGTCTCTAACATTGGTCTTGTCCCCGCCCGACTCGATTTCCGTTGCCGGATGGTACAAGAGCTCGCCGGCAGGCTTCTGCAGCGGACAGTCCACGTCCATACACTCGGCCTTGTGCCGCGACACAATCCCCCTGAGCAGAAGCTCATCCTCGGTCTTCAGCTGCTGCAGATTGTACAGTTGCAGCAGGTTTTGTACATAGAGATCGAGCTCTTCTTCGGTGGTGATCTTGGCGTGGTGGATTTCAATGAGTTTCTGCCGGATGAGCTGCTTCCGCACGCTCCAGGCGCTGCCATAGATTATAATCATGCCCAAGGCGATCACGACGGCCACACCAGTGTATTTCCGGTTATTGTTAGCGGTCCCGTCGCCGCCGAGGAAGTCGTAGATGATGAGGTTGACGATCAGCCAGAGATGGAGCACGATGCAGCCCCCGTTGAGCCCAGATATGGTAGCGTTGTAGTATGGCACATAACGATAGTACTTGTAGGCGAATATGGTAGCGTAAAAGAAGTGCATGACCAGCAACACCCAGTTGAGGTCGCGCTCTATCAGCCACCTTCCCAGCAGCGATATTATCACTCTGTACGAGCAGAAGTACACCTCCGAGTTCGTGTCCAGTCTTGCAAGGCCGTCCTCGCCGCCGGTTGCCGAGTACGGCCGCGATTCGTTAAAGTAGAAGGCGACCACAAAGGCGGCGACGATGTTGAGGACCAGTCCGATTGTTATTAATGCCATGTGTATAGAGTGCTGGGTGGACCAACAGGTGATGCTAGGGAGGAGGAGGACGTTGTTGTCGGAGGTGCAGAAGTAGATGTCGACGTAAAGTTCGCAGATGGGCGTAATCAGCACCCACAGCAGACATTCGCCGTATAGACAGGCAAGCTGGATCGGCAGCACGAAGTACAGTTTGCGGATCGTTATCGCGTGGTTCATGTAATAGAAGGAAAGGATGAAGAGGATGACAAGGGCCAGCATGGCGTAGACGAAGGCCAGGGTGAGCGAGGCATCCACCGTGCCGCCCAGCTGCGGACTCAGTCTGATCAGGTCCAGCAAGGTTGCAATGAAGTCGAACGGCCCCCACTCGTCGGAGACGCGGGGGATGAAGTGGGAGTCCAGCAGTTGCGCGTAGATCTGGATGTACGATACGAGCATCAGCATCCCCGAGAAGATTGGCGGGTAAAACCGGTACTTGTTAAACTCGTAGCACATGTGGATGAAGCGGTTCTTCAGCGCCTGCATGAACGTGATAGGAGCGGACTGGGTCCCCTCCTCGGTGGGCTCCGGGTACTTGATCTTGGTGTGCGACATAGCGTCGTATATATTGTTTGCTTATTTTATTTTAAAAGGCGAGGATGCAGAAACTGAGGGTGGCAATTCATTATTTTCATGGGGGCGAGTTGCTGCGTTTCCCTCCCACGACTGCAGGTCACAGCACTTTGACGTGCTGGCTATATGTATATGCGAGGTGGCATAATAATATAGTGGCAGGAGGAGGATGTGAATATTTTATCCTTGCTGTTAATAAATAGTTATGGTTTGCCTTTGTGCCACAGCTGATTGCGGATAAATCACAAATATAAAGTATATTAGCACACTTGTATACCTTTTAGCCAGCAGCAACACTGATTCTTGGTAAAGTATAAGGGTTCGCCCTCACTCTGGTCTCTGTCATATAAGCAGTAAGTTGGCTCCTCCAGAATATAACATTTACGCAATCGTTGATAAAATGTCAACCGGTATCTTCTGCATCTTGGCCGATTTCTCCAGGTACTTCTCCTACCAGAGCTTGTCCGTCTTCGCCAAGAAGGCCGTGGAATACTATCGTACCTACCCGACCATTGACAGAAATTATGAACTGTGCGCCTACTATAAGTCGTGCAACATCAGTTTCCCCAACACCTTCTTATTGTTAACGGTGAGCCTGGGCGTGTGCAGCCTACTCAGCGACGTTCTGTTTCTTGTAGACCGCGTGCCACTCCACATCATAGTCATAAGCTTTGCGGTCCAGCTGGGCATCATCCTCATCTTTTATGCCGTTTCCTGCTACATGAATCACCTGCGACAAACCGCCTGCGCAGTCCCCAGCAAGCACTGCTTCGAATTGCAACGCAGCATACGGATCAAGCTCTCCGTCGCCGGTGTCCTTCCAGTGCTGGGATTTGCGATGGCCCTGATGCTTCAGCCTCATGACACTCACTTACAGGAGTTATGCGAGCTCGGCTGGGTGATGAGCACGCTGTTAGAGTCCCACGTCTGTGCCTGGCTCGTGGGCGGCGTCCTCTACCCTGCGCTAATCATGCTGTGTTTCAACGCTGTCTACTGCGGACTGGCCTTCTGGAGAGGCTGCTTCACGTTTTTGATCACCGCAAGGGCCGTTGTTCCCGTCTCTCTCTCAACGCTCTTCTTCATCATCCTTGACCGCTTCACCAAGGAGAACTTCATCCTCAAGCGTGCGCTCAATCAACAGAAGAAGATGTACAAGAAATTCCTGGAACAGATGCAGGACCCGGTGATGATCTACAACCAGGAGCGGACGCTGCTTTTCCGGAACAAAGCCGCCGATGACTGGATCCACTCGGTGGCTGGAGACAACACGGCGCTAACCGGCATAGAAACAGTGAGCAACTTCAGCAGACTCAGCAACATAATATCGCCCTCGCGAAGGGCCACGCTGGAAATCGACGTGAACCGAAGGCTGAGCCAACGACTCCAGTCCGAGCACCTGGTTTCCAAGGAACGCTACTACTCCTACGGCTGTCCCCATTCTCGTGATGGCGATGAGGAGCTCGAAGGGAATCTGAGAGGCGAGGACAACGACTGTCCTAGGACAAACCTGAAGGGATCCAAGCGGGTGCTGGATGTGACGTTGATAGAATCTACCACGTTCTCGGGGAGCCAGAAAACAATCTCGTTGGTCCTGCATGACGCGACCGACGAGCTCGAGCGGGAGGCCAAGCGGGCCGAGGAGAAGTACAAGAACATGCTCTTGTTCTCTCTGTCTCACGAGCTCAAGACTCCGCTGAACATTTTCCAGGGATTCCTGGATGCCTCGAAGGAGTGGATGAAGACGGAGGAGATGCGAAACATGCGCAGGGACGCAAAGGGGGCGTGGAGGTACCTGCGCAACAAGATAAACGACATCTTGGACTACGCCCAGATCCTCTCCAACGAGTTCGCCCTCCACAAGTCCACCTTCTCAATCAGGCGTTTTGTTGAGTACCTGCGCAAGACCACCATGTATCTCCTCACAGACAAACGTAAGCGGGTCAGACTTGAGTTCGGAGTGGATGCAGCAATCAGGGACGAGTTCCAGGCAGATCGCGACCGGCTCGAGCAGGTTCTCTTCAACTTTCTGTGCAACGCGGCCAAGTTCACCGAAACGGGTAGCATTTCCCTTCGCGTTCTGCACAACGACACTGGAGAATTCCCGCTGGTCACCTTTGAGGTCCGGGACACCGGCTGCGGCATGAGCCACGAGAAGGCCGAGTCCCTCTTTAAGCTGAGCACGAACCGGAAATCGGGGGACGCCGACAGGATGCTGGGGGACAGCAACAAATCCTTGAGTTATCACTTCGTCGGGAAGAAGGACGGGGAGAGCAACGCGCCGGGCGACTCCGAGCATGGAAGCAACAAGAACCTTCTGTATGTCTCTGAGCTCGGGAAAAGTCCGGTGTCGCTGGTCCTCCCGCGCGAAGACGTGAAGTCCCCACAGCAGAACCCGGTCAAACTCGTTCGTCTCAAGCCGTGCCCTGCCGTAGCCTCCAGCCATCTCAGCGGCCTTGGTCTCACAGTCAGTAAGATGATCTGTGAGAAGATGGGCTGCAACATTCAGGTTATCACGGAACTCGACACGGGCTCGGCCTTCTCCTTCTCGCTTCCTGACGCGGAAAGAGCCTTCGATGCCACCGCCAGCTCCCCCGCGAAGGTGGCAGACCCTGGAAGGATGGACGAGGCCGCCAACTCGGAAGACTCGGTGCCTGACGAAAACTCGCGGGTCGTCCTCACCTACCAGAGCCTCAAGACTCGCCACCACCTCACCCTCAAGTTCCCCCGCATCACCAGCCTCTCAGTCTTCAAGCGTGCAAAGAAGCCGGAACGCGTCGCCCTCATTGTGGACGACAACTACTTCAACCGCTTCGTTGCCGAGTCCATGATTAAGAAGCTGGGGATACAGACGAGCACCGCGGAGAACGGAAAAATTGCGATAGAGAAGCTGGCACAGCTTCAGCGTGAAAACGAGGCCGCAAGAATCCTCGTCTTCATGGACCTGGACATGCCGACGATGGACGGGATAAGGGCAACCACGGAGATTCGCAAGGCGAACGCCCAGCCGAGGCCGTATATCATTGCGCTGACGGCGTTCTCGGCGGAGTCGGAACGTGCGCGGTGCTTTGAGGCCGGCATGGACGCCTTCATCGGCAAGCCTCTCACCAAGGAACGGCTGTATGAGGTCCTTGTGAATATCAACGCCGCGAGCTAAGACAGGCTGGCTGCCGGTATATTTTATCCGAGTTTTTTGCTAACCATTTACTAATATTTTGAATCGGCAATAACCTAGTTTTGTTTTATATAACCGTATGCCGAAGTTTATAGTTGATCGCTTGGTGCAACAAGCTAACTAGCTCTCAGCGCAGTTCCACACAACGGCCGACTTCGCGAAAACTCAGCGGACGGAACCTCCTGCAGCCGTCCTCGGGTATATTTTATATCGACGCGATCGCGCTGTAGTAGGAAGGACTCCGATACATGATGGAGAGCGACCTCGAGACCTGACTTACCTCAGGGATGTCAGACAGTTCCGCCGCGGACCCGCATATAAGCTCCTCAGACTCCTCGGTGGGGATGCCGCGGGCGAAGGCCGGCTCCCAGTAGAGCGGCACGCAGATCCGGAACCCTGGCGAGACCGTCACCGGCCCCCAGTCGTTCTTCTTCCCGTACCTGTTGTTGTTTTCCACTATTCTGCGTGAACTGCGGATGATATACCGAGAAGCTTGAGTCCAAGAGAACTGTTGCAGTTTGCGGCGTCAACCATCTTCTTCAGTTTGCGCACAAAGCCCTCAGGGACAACCCAGGTGGAGGCGTTGTCCCAGAAGCGGCCCGGGAGCCTTTGTGTGCGATTGAATAGGCTGCCGTCGTCGCGGCGAAGGGGCTGCTTTTCGCTCCCGGACGAATCTCCGGGCTGGGCTGACAGGCCATCAGATCCACGCTTCCGTTCGTCCAGGTCCTGCGCAACGGCGCCCACGAGACGCTGCACGGCGTGGCGAGTTCTTAGCATTTCCTCAACTCAAAGATTGGATGGAGATCTTATTTTGATTTGTTATATATCTGTTTAAATTAACAAAAGTTCTGGTACGACAACACATGGAGCATTAGAACGCACCTATAAATAATAAATACGTACACAGCTTGCCGTCAGAATAGTATTACTTTATACATATCTCTCTCATTATGCATGATAATACACCTATATAAGCGTCTGGTTTAGTTCCGAGCCACCAATCGTGATCGTAATGAGCGGCCGCTTCCTCGACTTGCCGGTGTTTCCACTGCTATTTTTTCCGGTCTCGACCTGCGAGGTGAAAGACTTGAGGTTCTCCACCAGTCCCACGTTCCGCGCCCAGTTCTTCCCCATAGCCTTCCTCAGCGGATCCGCCAATCGTGACCTTCTATTTAGATCACTGATCTCCCGATTGGTCCGGGTCGCGTTTGCCCTCGCCGCCCGCAGCCGCTCCTTTGCCGGCTCGGCATTTTCCCTTCTCCCGCTGACTATCGAGCTGCACCTCGCCTTCTTCCGCCGTTCTCCTCGCTTGAAATAGCTCTCGAGCGCTGGATTCCGATTCGTGTCGATCGGCGGAACGTGTTTTCGGCGAATCAGTTCTAGCGGAGCCTTTGCGCAACCATCATGGGCCGGACATGGAACGCCGTGAGGGGGATGCGAGACCAAGGCGGGGAGTGTGCGAGGCTTTGCGCTGAGAGAGTTGCTGTGTCTCCCGTTTCGCACTGAGTTAGCCTGTCTCTTGGCCTTGAATATGGCGTATATCTTTCTTAATAACGTGGCCTGGTGGAGCTGCTCGGCCCGAGAATGCGGGACGCAGTCAAGGCTCGTCCTTGCGGCCGGGGCGTTGATCTCCCCCAAGCGGAACGCCTTCTGCTTGATTATTCTCCCAGGAGACAGAACGGCGGCACAGGCCCCGACGAGCTGGTCAATCAGACGTGTTCTCTCCCCCATGGAGGATGGCTCGTTCGCGTCAACATTGGCATCAGAATCGCAGCAGTCGAATTCGGTCTGCATGTTCTGGTCCTGGAGCCTGGGGCAATCGGCTCGGCAGGAGGCGGTAGCGTGGTGTTTGGCGGTTAGAACCCGTGATCTGCCGTCTCGCCGGGATGGAGTCGCAAGGTCGACCCGGAAAGAGGGTCGGTGCCAGTCGAGGTTCGGGGCTGGTTTTAGCTCCTCCCCAGGCGCCATGATGTTCTGTTTCTTCATAGGTAGCGATAATAATAGTTTGCTGCGTTTTATTCTCCGCGGTGATTTTTGTGTTGGGGAGGATCGGTCGTGATCTCTCACAATCGCGCTGGGG
>QFZN01004666.1_pt1 | contig 16137 bp, 23 predicted proteins | sample 1740101 | NCBI WGS metagenome assembly QFZN01 (sample SAMN09210849, study PRJNA391713) | Ciliate metagenome, whole genome shotgun sequencing project. | isolation source: combination of 50 Heterometopus sp. ciliate cells from an enrichment culture... | host: Heterometopus sp. ...
TTATGTAGTTGTCGAAGGCCACGAGGATCCCTTGTATACCATGCCCCACTTCAGCTTCACCTCTATCGGCTTCTCGATCAACTCGGTGAGGAACGGCTTGGGATTCACCGGCTGCAGTTGTGTCTATCACCACTAGGATTATCGAGGAAAAAGTTACTGCGACAGGCTGCGACCGCTTCTCCGTATCTCTGCTCGTCCCTTATCCATCTTGCCCGCTTTTTATAATAAAGATAATGCTATAATCTCGTTCGCCGTCTCGCAGGATAAACTAGAGCTGAAACGCAACGAATTGTTATGCGAAACCGAACAAGTAGTGGTGAACATACGGAGACTCGCACTTCTTGAGGCCGCAGTCCTGAGCCAGTCGCACAATCTTCTCGCAACATTGATCCTTGTGTTCCTGCTGGATTCCCACGAAGTATCTACATTCGCTGGCCTAAGGCTATAGCATACATAGGAAGCTCGACATAGACCTTGGCTCCGGGCTTGAGGATGTTGCTGAAACCGGATTTGAGCTCCTGGCCGTGGAAGAAGCCGAGGACAACCGCGTCGAAGAGCTTGGCGAATCGCGGCCGCGAGAACAGCAGCGAAAGTTCTTCAGACAGGAGCACGAATCGGACTCCCAGGTTCCGCAGTCCTGGCAAGATCTCCTTTGAGGGGGTTGAGGGCGTCGCGGCTGGTTTTTGTGAGGCTAAATTCTCCTCGGCTGAAGGGATCGGCTTGATCTTTTCCTCCTCCTCCTCGTGCTTCTCGGCTTGCTGAGGAGGAGATGGCTCAGACTTTTTGGGTTCTGGTGCAGGGGCCGCCTTCGTCTCTTCCGAGATGGACGTGATCTCGAAGGGGAAGTGGTAGTCTTCGAAGTTCTCGAGCCGGTGGAGGTAGTTCAGCACGTTGTACTCGCTCACTGTGGCCGCAGTCTATTGTTTCGTCTGATTCACGATGGCACAATACGTATCGCTGGAACATGGACGACTTTGCGAAGAACTTCGACTTTTCGCGTGCGGACTCCACCTCGACGCCGTAGGCGAAATACGGGGAGACGATGATGTCGCCCCAGTATCCGCGGACCAGACATGGGTCCCGCGATCCCCACCTGTGACCCTCCGTGTATGACGCCATGGTCCGGTTCGCCACGCCGTACTTCTCCAGCTTGGACTCGAAGGCCAGCCCCGTCTGCCTGAACCTCCGATATTGCAGGTTGTTTACCACCGGCGTCTACTCCGGGTTGAGGAGGAGGAGTGTACTGTCTTCCCGATGTAGTTATTGTAGTCGAACTCGATCATGTTCCCCCTGAAATCGTACTTGTCCTTGTAGTGGTAGCGAAGACGATTGTCGCGGGTTTTTTCGATGTCGAAGGGCAGCGCGGAGGCCCAGGACTGGAAGATGGATTCGAGCTGGTCGCGCTCCTTGAACTTCAGCAGCGACACATCCACGATGTCCCTTAGTCCGGATAGTGCGCACCGCTTGTCCTGAGTCACCATTCGAACCAGCTCCCTCCACAGCTGGTCGAGGTAGTCCTGCGTTCTCTGTCTCACAAGCGCGTTCCCAAAGAGATCCAGAAACAGGTCCGCCCGCTCCGTCTTTGTCAATCCTGTCTCATTCACCGCCGCCAACTGAATTAGAATCCTGGCCAGCGACTCCTTCTCGCGCTCGTTTACGTATATCTACTTCTGACTCAAATCCGAGGGAAAACTACGGTGGTCCTGCGCCCAGCAGACCCGCTGCCGATCTCGGGGGAGGAAGCGAGACTGCGAAGAACGTGGCGAATGTCGCTAGTCCCGCTGAGCAGCACGTTGAGCTCTGGACCGGATGTGGACAGGTCGCGGAGGAAGTCGATTGCCGGAGTATACCCCCAATAGTGGATGGCGCCTATCGCGTTCAAAGCCTCCATTTTTTGTTGTGTGTGTGTGTGCGATACTATATATCTGGAACTATAAACGCGACTATTTATCGATATCTCTCTTCCTATGTATCGTTCTCTGTATGACCTAGAACTAAATATAAAAAAGTCAACAACAACAACACTCAAATATGAACGCATCCGCAACAACCGCCCTGTTCGACCTTGCCAAGTTCTTCGCCTTCGTTCTCCAAGAGGAACGCGACGTATCCCTCCTCTGGTCGTGACCCAGGTAGCTTCGCATATTGAAGCAGATCTTGCACTCGCACCCGGCGTTTGACCCGGCGGCGCTGTTCCGCCTGCTGGACCGCGCCCACAAGGGCCACCTCATCGTTGAGGATGTGCGCCAGCTCTCCGCCCGGAACGGTCTGGCCTTCACCGATTCTGAGTGTCTCCTCGCCATCACCGCAGCCGGTGGCGGTGCCGGCATTCTCACCTACTCTGAGTACATCGTGAAAACGTCACTGTTAGATTTCTAAAAGGAATCGGCATGAGAGGAACGCTCCCCGTGGAGGACGACAGCGGGCGGACGGTGGAGAACGCGTATGCCAGACTGCTGCGGAAGCACGTGGACGGACAGGCAAAAATCTCGGCACTGAGGAAGGCGTTGGCTGCCCGCACGGATTTTGCGGTCGCAGAGAGTTTCCTGATCCTGGACCGCGAACGGCGGAAAACGGTTGACGTCGAGGCGCTCTGCGGGTTTATGGCGTCTCAAAGCTACATGATCTCGGCTGAGGATGCCTTCAGCATAATCCGCGCTTTCGACCGAGACGGCGACGGCAGGTGGAACATCCTCGAGTACATCTGCATGCTGGTCCCGGAGGAACGGCAGGCTGGGGATGAGTCGAAGGCGTCGTTCGCAGATCACAATAAAGGCACCAGATCGGCGGAGGATGAGAGATTTGCCCTCGAGAACGCCGTGGGCGAGGCTGTGCGGATGCAGCTGGAACATCTGAGGAAAATCGAGCAGTGCAAACAGACACTGACCAAATGCGCTGACTTCATCTACCCCACGTTGTTCGCAGACATTGACTCCGACAGGGACGGACGCCTGGGGCCCGAGGAGCTGCTGGACTTCCTCAACCGCATTCGGAAGAACTGTCCCGGCTGGGACCTCCCCCTAGTCCAACAGCTAATCGCCCGGCTTGATGAAGATCGCGACGGCAAGCTCTCCTTTAGCGAGTTCTACGAGTGCGTGGTGCCAGAACGAGGAGATATGGCCGCAGACCTAACTGATCGGGCGGATACTGCACGATCCGTAACTGTCGCCCAGAAATGTAATAGGTTTCGCAGACGACCGTGCTAAGATTGGAAGAACTCATGGGGGCGTGGCAGAACATGCTTCTAGCTGAGAAGGAGATATCGGCAAAAACAGCGAAGACAGAAACGATCGCAGAAGGAAGGAGCATATTTGGGGCGAAGAGGATCAGGGAGGTCGCGAAGAGGCAGGGCTGGAGCTTCGGGGAAGGCGAAATTGCCCAGGTCATCCGGATTTATCGCGGCGATGTGGATGGCTTCACTGATCAGCAGTATTTTCCTGATGCCAGAAGGGATTAGATTCCTCGAGTACTGGGGGCGGAAGTGAAGAGGAGCTAATAATGCTGAGGAGACAGATTCCGCCGATGCACGGTCGTTTCGCGGCACGAGTGAGGGATGAGAGAAGAAGTTGCAGGATCAGAGTCCGTAATTAATCAGGAAATAGAAGGCCTCAGAGCGGCCGGTGGCGGTGTCGCACACGAATACGTAGACCTTCGCCTCACGTTCCCGATCGGGCGGAGCAATCTGCAGGCGCACAGCCGCCCTCTCCCCCGGCGGAAGGACCAGCATGGGCTGTTCCACCCGGGCCACTGCCGGCGCCGACGAGTTCACCTCGTACACCTTCTGCGCCTCCGTAGCATTCTGGTACGAAAAGCTCACCTGCGAGTTCTCCTGTGCAGAGGCCTGCACCTCGTATTCCGCGGAGACGCTGGGGACCTGGGCAAACATGCGGAACATCCAGCGACTGCAGACGCGTTTGGAGTCGGAATCGACCCCGTGGAGCAGCACCTTGTTCCTTCCAATTCGGTATGTTGATGCGCTCACTGGCACGCCAACGCTCCCAGCCTCGGCCAGAACTACCTTCCCCTCATTCGCCAATACGCGGACCATCCTTCGGTTCCCAGAGAAAACCTGCAGCTCGTGCACCGCGGGGTCCGGCTCCACAGCTAAGGACTGGATTACACGTTTTCCCGCGACCTCGTTGATGTCGAGACAATGGTAGGAACGGACTACGGCGTGAAGAGTGCAGAGCCGCTCGAGGAAGAAGGAGTCGGAGTAGAGGAAGACGAAGAGTTCGGCGTCGTCCGGGCTGGGCGGGGTCGTCAGTGTGAGGACGATCCGGCTGTTCTCCATCCGGGCCTCCGCCACCGGGTCGTTGCACAGGATCGTTTTAACCTTCCTGAAGGCGTCCACGTGGGTCTCCGGCGGCAGCCACACGTCCACGCTCCTTCTCTCTGGCTCGTTGAACATGAAGCTGGCGTCGAAATGCGTCCCGCGGAAGCACAGCGAGATCTCTTCGGCGTGCTCCGCCGACTTGGTCTGATCGTGTAGCACCGACACGGTCACATTCCTTCTCATCCGTGTCGGCGGGCTCAGTCCCAATATTCGGAAGACGAGCACCACCTGTTCGCCCGGACGGAGGAGAAAACGGCCCTCCGGCGTGAGCATGTTCCAGTCCGGCGGTTCCGCGAGGGCTTCCTTTGCACAGTACTGTTTCCACTCGGCGGAGGATGTGACAAGCTGAACGTCGGTCCGTGCCTCTGGGTCGTAGATGGTGACCGAAAACGCCGTTTCCTTAGCGTATGGGTTGGAGAAGGTGATGGGGTGCAGCTGCGGTGTCCCTAGCGTATAGACCATGCTGTGCGCCCCGCTGGGAGGAATCGTGGACTCGACCAGGCCGGAGAGCGCCACGGCGCGGCTGACAGTGCGGTACTTCGCGTAGTCCTCCGCCAGGCTCTCCTGCGTCCAGGGCGATATATTGTCCTTGACCCCGGTTTGGTACTGCTTGTACGCGTATACCAGCTCCGCCTTCCGCCGTTCCTCCTCCGGAAGCGGCTCGTTTTTGATGGCGGAGGAACTGAAGTCGCCCTGAATGAGTCGGGACATCTGGGGGACCTTGGAGAGATCCTTGACGGTGAGCGGCTTGGAACGGATCTTCGTCTTGCCGCGTTTCCAGGCTCGCGACGGGCCCAGTCCGGGCTGCTGCACTGGGGCCTTGGTCGCGCTCCCCTCCTTCTTTCCGATGTTTTGCAGGAGAAGACTTATTCTGCCGATGGTCTCCTCTTCCGTCTCGCCGAGGCTTAAGACGTCGCAGTCCTTCCTGACCGTGCGCATGGACTCGGACCTGCGGACGAGGTCTGCGAGACTCATTTTGCAGCAGCCGAACGGGATCTGTGTCTCGGCATCCCATATCCAGATCTTGAAGACGTTCTGGCTGAGATAGGTGACAAACGTGTTGTATTCCTCCTCAGCCCCGGATTCGCCATTCGCGGTCGTTGGGTCGAAATCGAACTCCAGTCTCATAGCATCGAGATCTTTGTGAACAGTGACACGATTCGTCCAGTTGGGCACGCTGCCTGCCAGCTTCAGTGCCAAGACATCTTCTCCCCGGTCGTCCTTGGTCGGGGCCACTCTTGCCGCCTCGGTCCTCGTTGGCTCGAAACTGAAGAACTGGAACGAGAACGCCATCTTCTGTGGCACTAGCTCTTCCTCGGTCGAAAACTTGTTCCTCGGTTGGAAGGAGAGGAACTCGAGGAAAATCGTGCACGCTCTCAACGTCTCCTGCAAGCCGGCCGCTTCTGGGGGAATAGTCACGGACTCGGGATGAGGGGCCGACTGGCCGGAGGGTAGGGCATTAGCCCCCTGAAGGAAGACCTGGTCTCCCCGTGGGATCTCCCTTCCCATTGACTCGACGATTCCCTCAGTCACAGTCTTCTCCGGCGGCTTCTGCTCCGCTCCCGTCCTGATGATTTCTGCCTTCGGCTGCGGCGGAGGCACGAAGCCTGGTCTCATCTGCTGCTGATACAACAGACTGTCCTTCGGAGTCTTCGGCGGCGTGCGAGCCGGACTTCTGTAAGGACTCCGTCCAGACGTAGGGTAGTATCCGCCTGGCTGGATGAAACTGGAGGCCGGCGTCTGGGAAATACTGCCCGAGGCCTCCTCGCTGAGCTTCATCGAACGGTTGCGCTGGGCCAGGGCATTGATGCGGTGAGCCTTGCGATCCAGCTCTCTCTCCCGCTCGTCCAGTTCTACTGTTCGCGCCTTCTCTCGATCTTGCATTTCCTTGAGCTGCCTCCTGTGCTCGTCCTCAATGTGCTTGCGTTCGTCGATAGTGGCGAGGATATTGTCAGTGCTCGCCCCGTGGACGCTCCCCTGGAACGGCGACACCTCGCACATGAGCAATATGTCGTGGTCGTCCTTGCTGCGCTGGATCGCGGGCGCCGTCCATATCAGCGTCCCCGTTATCGACCGGTCCGAGTCCGTGATCATGGGATCTGAGACGGCCACGGGGAGGAACTGGCCGGAGTCCGGGTCGAAGCGGGGGACGCAGAGAAACTCGCCGACGACGACTGCGACCGTCTCGTCCTCCTTTCCCTTCCTGTGAACTCTGAGCGAATACTCCAGCTGGAACACGACCCCCATTTCGGGAGAGACGAAGACCGAGTCGACGATGGGGATCCCGTTGCACCGCAGCAGCTCCCGTTCTGAGTCGAGGACTATGGAGTTCTTCAGCTTGGCGCCGTTCACCAGCGTCCACTGGTTGTGGCAGCCAACGCGCAATCTCGCCTCGTAGACAGTGATCTCGAACTCGCGCTCGGTGGTAGCGGCAGAGGGCATGAGCAGGGCGGCGATTTCGTCAGAGGAGAGACAGGCCTCGTATTGGCTGTCGACCAGACGGGCCTCCAGTCCTGCCGGCACCTTAATCGCGCAGGCGTTTATGTATAGCTGGGTGGCTGGGAGCAGCTGGATTTCGCGCGAGTCCGCGGCCGTGCTTAGAAGAACAGTGGCGTAGCGAGGTAGCCGACCATCAATCAGCCCGGGGAGGAGGTCGTGGGGACCACAGAGACAGTTGGCTGGCAAAAGTCGCTTGATCGTCGCCATGCCGCCCGCGTGGATCGTTTGGTACTCAACCTTGGTCCCGCGCTTCGGAATCTCTACGCCCCGTCGTCGCACGCGAATTTACTTAAATAGCCGGCCGGCTGGAGAAGGAAGCGAGGACTGCCGCCACAGAGTTCGGCGTAGAGGTCTTTCTTGTCGTTGGATAGTTCCATGGCGCACCAGCCCACGCTAAAGACCAGGCGGGTGCCGTCTTGCCACTTGGCACGCACCACGACCTCGAGGACGGCCTGGATGGCAGCTGGAGGAAGGGAGAAGTAGAAGAGGACGTACTCTGGGGTCTCGCAGTCGTACTGGTTCAGCTGTGCGCCCGGGGATAGCGGGAGCGAACTGCCGCTGTATGTTCGTCCGAAGAACTGCAGCTCCTTATGGTACAGTGTCACCATGTACTTGAGTTCGCACTTGACGGCGTCTTTCTACGTCCGCGATTATGCATGCCGGGTACCAGTTGGGGCAGGTAGATTCCTCTGATCTTATTGACGTTAAGCACGTAGCATGTGGAGGATCGCTTGTCGTCTTCAGTGGAAATGCCGGCGGGGGCAAACACCAGGTGTGTTCTTGCTGTCTTCAGCCACTCTATCCACGAGTAGCGGTCCTGTGTCGCTTTCGGCGGCTCCATGTTGCGTTTTCGATACGATCGCTTTTATTTGTTTATTGATATTCTTAAAGCGAGAGAGATATCAGTTTGAATTTCAACTTTCCTGCAGATCTGGCATGAGCCCGAGACGGGAGGAAAGAGAATAGGGAACACGATAACGAAATAATACCGTCAGCAATTATAACTCGAACCGTTCTGCCGTCTCCATCAAGAAGTCTTGACCTCAGACAGGATGTCAGGAAGCACGGCCTTGCACTTGCCGTCCCACTCGTCTTCGTTCCCCGTCTCTATCGACAGCTGCTCCCACACGTAGTGGTCCTCCCCGTTCTCATAAGCCTTGATGTAGTCCATTATCGAGGGACACTCGTTCTGTCCCTCCTTGTTCCTTCCCTCGTCGCCCGAGTTCTCCTCCCGCTCCTTGCTGTGCTCGGGCTCAGCCTTTCCCACCGTCTCCGTCCCTGCATTTGCCTTGGTGCAGCCGGCCCCGGGGTCGAGTCTTCGTCCCTCGTTGAGCAGTCTTTGCGTCTCCCTATAAGAGAAGTGACACGCTTATCCGAACCTTATGACCACACGATAGGACCGAGAGGGAAGGAAGTAGCGGACGATGAGTGGGATCTTGTTGACGGAGCCGAACCAGGTAAAACCGTGCCAGAGCTCCTCGTTCTCTTCCTTGGTCAGCGGCTTCTCGTCCGCCTTCTTCCAGGCCTTGATGATGTTGTCGTTAGCCTTGCAGCATGTTAGGTTCTTGTATCGGTGCTTGATTTCCTTCACGTTCTTCTCGGGCAGCCACTTCTTCTGAACATTTTGGATCTCCTTGTAGCCGAACTCCTCCAGCCCAATCTGCAGCAGATAGTCGTCGATCTTTGTGAACTTTCTCCGCGAAATCGACCCGGTTATCGAGTTCTTCGTTATTGGCAGCAGCTTCGGGTTGAACAGCGAACATTTCTGAAGGAAGAGCTTCACGCCCTCCGCGTTATGGTCCTGAAGGAGCCGCTTGTATATGCTCTGGGCGAGGTCCACCAGCGGGGACTGAAAGATGCTCAGCTGCGGGCTAAAGCTCATTGGCGTCCCTGTTGCCTACCATCGGATCATATGGGAGAAATTACCGGGTGTCTGATGAACGGCACCTCGTACTTCGGTAAGGTTGGATACTGGACCAGGACGCGGTCACGTTGGTCGGCAAAAGCAAAGAGTAGCCAATAGTTCTTGTATTTCTGCTGCCGATCCTTGCTGAGCATGAGGTTCTGTATGAGGAGTTGAAGGTACATGTCGCGCTGTCTGGCGAGTTCCTGCAGCTGCTTCTGAGAGAAGAAGTAGAAGAGATGTGTGAACCGCTTCCGGTAGTAGAGGAGCGATTTCTGCAGGTTCAGGCAGCTGATGCACTCGTTGGGACGCATGCCGCCCCTCTCCATGTCGAACAGCGCCGGATCCCCGCCCTGGCAGTGTGGCTGCTGCGGAGGCTGAACCTGTGCAGTCTGGTATCGCTGGTATTCAGCCGGGTCGAGGGAGTCGGGACAGTTGTCCTCCTTCAGCCGCTTGGAGGGCGAGAGTCGGGTGCACACGGATCGTTTCCTCTTGACGCTGGGCTTGGCGGGGTCCTTGGCCTCCTCCTTCTCGCTCTTGCAGTCGTTGACCAGGTATTGGACCTCAGAAAGGGGAATGACCGGAACGTAGGGCACGTCGTCGCGCTCGTACTGCTTCGCGTTCTGCGTCAGGTCCTCATAGTAGCAATACTCCTCATCGTCGTCGCTATCTGCGAGTAGGAGTCGGGACGGGAAGGTACTGCGGAAGAGCTCGTCACTAACGTCGCCGAGGACGTGAGAACGGAAGCGCTCGTAGTATTCGCGGTCCTATATCGTGTCATGCAAGGCGCTCACGTTATTCGCAGGACTGTCAACACTCATTTTATTATAAATTCCCGCCTCGAATCCTTTTATTGCATACCCACGCTGATGTTTTCTTAATTACTGTTTAATATTTGTGAGACTGATACTCTATCTCGCACACACACATACAATATATACACTGAACTAAGCGATGGGGGACAAGGAAAATGTATATATATATAGTAATCGTGAGACCGTATTATACAGCAGTTGCCTACGTCTGGGCGAGCCTCTCCATGATCGTCACCCCTTCCACTTTTGTCTACACACTCAGTCTCGATAAGCGCGATATTACCTTCGTAAACAGACTCACACATTGAGAAAACGTGATCTGCTGTTGCCCGCTAGGATCCGCCTCTCCTATCATCCTTAGCACCTCTTCTTCTGCCCACTGCACCTTCATCTCGTCTCCCATCGCAAGGAGAATTGCCCTGAACTCATCCTGGTTGATTATCCCGTTGGTGTCGCTGTCCGCGCTCTTGAACAGCATCACGAATGGCGATATGAACTTGTCGTGCCTCGCAAGATGGAAGTCCATCATCAGCTTGAGGAACTCCGCGTATCGCAATCCTGTCTCGACCTTGCCCGCTGCCTTCTTCTCCGCATTTCCGGTGAGGAACTGGCCGAGGGAACGCTCACGGACCATAGCCTTGATGCGTTCCTTGACCTTCGCCGCATCTGCGGGCTCACACATCTGTCCCAGCACCTCGTTCCACAGTTGTGGCTCGAGGCCTGGCTTGTCCTCGCTCGTGTATTTGAGCAGCAGATCTTGCAGCTCCCCCTCATTTTTGTGACGCAGCCGGCGACGAAGGACGTCTTTGATGACCCCGTCGAACTCGTCCCGGATCTTGTACAGCACGTCGCGGTACCACTCTTCGCACTCGTTCTTGAGGATTTTGCCGAACACACCAACCTCGGTGTCTTCAGCAGAGAACTGAGCGATGGCGTTGAGAATTGCAGTGGCCCAGTCGAGGATGAGCGACTTCAGTCCGTAGTGCTGATTCAGATACGTGTACATGTATTGTTCCATCGTTTCTTGAGGCTGCTTGGCCTCCCTGCACTTCGCATCAAACCTGACCTTCTGTGTGCATATGTCGCTTATTATCTCCTTGAGCTGCCTTAGCGAGAGTGTGCGCGGACCCACGGACTCAGTAGCGCTCTTGGCCACAGTCCGACTCGACATAGCCTTCGAGGGACTCTGGCTGATCGCGTTAAAGTTGCCGTTGATGGTGCCTCTGCTCCGCGACCCGGATCGGAACAACGGCCCATTCTTTCCCGCATTCGGACTCGTGTTCAATCCCCTTCCGGGACCTGCAACATTGATCGGACTGTGTCCCGTCGAAGTCCTTCTCCCGTCCATCCTCTGTCCGGTACTGACCGAGAGCTCGGCCCGACTGCTCATAAACGACACCGATTCTCTCAGTGGGGACCCGCCTGCGTTTTTCGCGTGTCGCACCACGATGTCGAGATACCGACGGTTCTCTGTCTCTAAAATTGCTATCTGCGCCCTGAGATCGTCACACTCTTTATGGGAGCGAGCCTCAGACTCCGATTTTTTCTTCTCCGCGTCCTTTGTCCGGTCCTCGCACTGCGCGATGATCTCAACATTTTCCGCAAGCTCGCGCCGTGCCTTCTCCAGCTCGCTCCTGTATCCCGCCGCCAGCTCCGAGAATTCCGCCTGTCGCGTCTCTCTCAGCATGCTCTCGACGGCGACGTTCTGCGCGGCGCGGATGGCTGTTAGGAGGGAGACGAGGTCGGGGTCGCCGAGAAGTTCCAAGGTCTCCTCTGCGCACGCCCCGAGGACGTCGAACTTGGCCTTCCACAGTATGGATTTCTTCAAAGCGCGCACCGACTCTTCCAGCGCCTCCTTCTTTGCCGAGATCATGATGTTTTCCTGGATGGTGGAGAAGGCGGAGTCGGTCGGAACGTGTCGCTTCGCCTTCAGCTCCACAATTCTCTCGTATATGGAATTGACGTCGTCAACGGTTTTCTCGGGGCCAGGACTCTCCTCCGCAGGCTTGGCTGCCGGGTCCTCAACGGGCGGCGAGAGCGCGCTGGGATGGATTTCTAGCAGACCATGTCAAAGCGGAAAGGGTACCTTGTCCGTTAAGCCACTCGAGCTGGGGAAGGGAGACCAGGACGAGCTGCACATCTGCGTTGCACGAAAGATTCAGATGAATCGCGCGAAGGCCGGGAACCCCCTGCAGCACCCGCACAACCTCTTCCAGAGAGCCGAAGCTGTTGTCCACGATATTTACGCTCTTCAACGATTTCAGCGAGCCCAGGCCGTCCGGCAGCGACTGGAGGCGATTTCCAGATAGTTCGAGGTCTTCGAGATCGGGGAACTGGGCGAGGAGCGGGAGAAGGTCGGAGAGGTCGCTGATGTCGCGGCCGTCAAGGCTGATGCAGCGGAGTTGCGGAGAAGTTTCCAGGAGGCGTTTGATGTACTCCATTAGTTTGAAGGGTAAGATTATTATTGTTGGCTGTTATTCGCTTCGTCCACTTATGGGCCGGGCGTTGTGCTGCCGCGGGGAAAATGATCCGCAAGGGAGAAATTAAAATTAGCGCACCCGCACGAAAGATGAGGAAGTCGGTCCCCACCAAGGACGAGCACGGCGACGTGATCATGACCAAACGCTACGTCCAGGCCCTCTGCGAGGAAGAGGACCAATATTCTAACCCCGCGTTCAACACGAAGCTGTACCTGAACTCGAAGGCCTTCGGCAAGATCGAGAATCTCGACGAATACACCGCGGTCGAGGGCCTCTGGCTTCAGTGCAACTTCATCAAGAAGATAGAGGGAATCTCGCACATGTTGCAGCTGAAGTTTCTGTTCCTGCAGAATAACATGATCCGCAGCATGGAAGGACTGGAGAGCCTGAGCCAGCTGGTACGACTGGACCTGAGCGACAACCGTATCCGAAAGGTTGAGTGCGTCTCGGCCTTGCACGAGCTCAAGGACCTCATCATGGCCAACAACGAGCTTTCGCACACTGAGGACCTCGTGGAGCTCCGGGCGGTGGCGGGGTCCTTGACCTTCCTCAACGTTTCACGCAACCTGATCGAGCTGGACGAGCGGCTGCTGCCATTTCTGGGCGAATTCGTCCATCTGGCCTCCCTCGAGTTCCAGGGCAACCCGGCTGTTAACCAAATCCGGTACTACAGGAAGAAGCTGATCGGGACGCTTGAGCAGATATCGTACCTGGACAACAAGTCCATCAGCGGCTCAGAACGCCGGTTCGCAGAAGCTTTCGTCAAGGGCGGACAGCAGGCGGAGGATGCAGAACGGGCGAAGTACACCACAGAGCAGCAGGCCAAGCGCAACCAGGAGAAGGAGAGCCAGCGCGGATATTACATGAAAGTGAACGAGCGGATGAAGCGTGCCGTGGCCCAGATGCGGGCCGAGTGTCAGGACGAGAAGATTCGTGCTCTTCAGCGCAAGGAAGAGCTTACCAAACGTAAGACCATATTCCACAATATAGGGCTCGAAAATCGGAGAGGGTGTCGGGAACGCAACGAACTGAAGCTAAAGAAGGTGGTAAAGGACCTGGCCAGACTGTATGAGCAGTTCGGCGCCAACTTGCCCGAAAACTACCCGCTCTCTCGCTACTCCTATCTAGTGCTTAGTCCGGACGAGTACGCCAGCTCGATACTGAAGCAGGAAAACATGGTGGTGACTCCGACAATCAGAAAGCCCGCAACAATGAGCGTTCCGCCGCTGACACACCAGAGCTCGGCCCCTATCCCTGCCTCGCCACTGAGCAGATCCTCATTTTCCACGGGCGAGGACGCGAAGGCGCCCGAATTCGTGTGGAACAAATCAATCGAGGGGGAGATATCGCGACTGCTGCAGAAGCACGCCTTCGATTTCGCCAAGGTACATCAAGAGCTCGTTAAACTGCATCCGGAGTGCGGGATGACGCAGGGAGAACTGCAGAGGAAGTGGGCGGCGGTCGAGATGCAGCGCTACAGGGCAAAGCCTCAGCCCGGAAGGAAGGCTGTGACGACGAAGCCGAAATAGCTAATTATGATTCATTTCATGCGCGCGCACACAGGGAGGTGTTTCGTCCCGATAGAGAGAAAGCGTAAGGCAAGCGATATTGTTTATATTAAAGAATGGAAGACGAGGATACTGTTGTGGCGGAGTACGATGTGGTCCTCAACCCGTCGTCTAACTACGATTATTACCTGATGCAGTACGTGCATCGGCCGGCGAACCGTCCCCACGGCGACCAGGTACTTTGCACCACCCATGGGTAGGGCAAACTTGCCTCGATCCAGGTGAAGCCGCTTCAGGGCAAGATCAAGATGTCTTACAGTCTCAACACCGATTGTGCCAACTACGACCGCTCTGCCGCTGAGAACCGCATCAAGACGCACAACCTCGAGGGCACGCCCGTGCCTTTGAACACGAATTATTGTGTGGGCAAACTTGACAAGCGCACGCTGGTGCTCACCCCCATTCGCACCGCAGTCCAGCTTCGCACGACCTTTGACCATGTTGACAAGGAATACGAGGAGCGAAGACGCAAGGTACTGCATGGTTGGGTCAAAGCGCTTTAGGGAGAGAAAGAGGAGGAAGAGGGAAAGGAGGTGCGCGGCAAGGTCAAGATGCAGCTCAAAAAGTTCGGCAAACCTGAGGAAGAGTCTGAGGAGACGCAGAGGGAAAAGGCGCTGCTGGAGCAATATGAGAAGGAAGAATGGCGGCCGGTCAAGATCCATCCTGAGGCAGAGTCGAAAAACATTCTGCACCAGCTGGGACTTCGCGGCGGCGAGTTCCTGCCGGAATGGCACGGCCAGAAGACTCTCACGCCGGACCACTACCTGGATGTGCTGACCGCCGGCATGAACGACTCCCAGAACCTCCCCATGGCCAGTCCCGAGTCGAGGCCGTTCCTCACGGATCTTCAGAAAAACACTGAGAACCTGCACAACGCGGTCGGCGAATTGTTCCAGAGACAGCACGTGATACCCTTCACGTTTATCCGCGAGTTCCTCCCTCACGCTGATCCTGCACAGCTCCTCGATGTCATCAAAAATATCGCGGTCCACGTCTGTCGCGGCATCTTCGCCATTAACAGCGACAGAGTGTTCGGAGGGGAGAAGAACGTGGCAGAACTGCGGAGAGTGCGCAACGCGGTGCTGGAACTGCTCAGGAAATCGCCCAGCGGCGTCTTCACCCGGGACTCGGTGGCCGCGGCCATAGGGCTCCCGGTCGCCACCAATCGGGCTCTCTTAGATAAGGTGCTGCCGGACGTGTGCGACAAGGTGAACTGGAAGTGGCAGCTGCGGTTCGTCACGGAGGCCCTCGAGGACTTCAGTCCGGAGTCCATCCCGAAGAGTGCGGTTCCTCTCTCCACCGAACCAACTGTGGCCCAGGGCAAGGCGGATGCGGAGGAAGACAAGGAGGTCCACGCCGAAGCTGAAGGAAAGAAGGCGATGACCGAGGAGGAGAAGCAGGACCCGGCGATGGACGTCGACGAGGCTACAAAGGCCAAGATGGCCGAGACTATCACCGATGAGCTGAGAAGACAGGGCGTGGGGGTCATGAACTACGAACAGATCGAAAGCTTGCTCAAGCACGAGCTGGGGATTGACACAGACAAGATTCAGTCGGTGGTGCAGGACATCATTGCCCAGAACTGTGTCTCAATCGGCAACGCCATTATCCTAGCGAAGACCGGGGACCCGTCAATCCAAATAGTAAGCGCGAGAACTAAAGGTGTCGGTAGCTGTGGGACGCGGTGCTGGATTTGCTGAAGCGGCAGCAGATCTGGGGGAAGAAGGACCTGAAGGACGAGGTGGACACGAAGCTGGGGAAGAAGATGTCGGAGACGCAGTTCACGAAGGTGCTGAAGGAGCTGTGCAACCACAAGGCAAAGAAATGGTATCTCAAGTGCTACGATAACTAAAAATAATATCCACCACCATCCCAGCTCATCGATATTATGCGAAATTCAGCTTGTATGAGAACGTATTTATTATTTTGGCAGGGGCGCCTGGTTGCGATACTCCTTCTTCTTCACGGGTAGCCGCTTGTTCGCCCGGTTTTGCAGCAGCATCTTCCGGTCGACCTTCTTCTCCTGCTCTTCGATTGTCTTGTTCCCCCTAGCAGAAACATCGAGCACGCCCATTACATGATCTGGATTATGCGGATCACCGAGGTGAACCCGAGTCCCACGGTCGCGAATATCATCAGATCCAGTCTTGTCCGTACAGCCTGTGGCACCAGGTCATATCTATCCCCCTGTATTATTCCGCGCGAATAAACCTGTAGATAAAGGCGGCGACGCAGGTTGAGAGGATGCCTATGTTCTGTTTTGAGCACAAAGAGTACCAATCTGCTGGCCGAGAGAGGTGTGGCTGACAGGCTTGACTATCTCCTTGGCGTTGACGAAGAGCATGGGCCAGAAGGCCAGGGGGAGCCAGTAGTAGACTAAGCGGGGTTGCAGGAAATCGGACTAACCTGTAAGAGGGCCGGTGGAGTGGGCGAGGTATTCCCGGACCTGCTTGGGCAGTGGCGAGGTGCCGATAAATTTCTGCAGGCGCGGTATCAGTCCTAGCTTTAGTCTGTCCATCGCAGCTTATTTTATTGTTTA
>QFZN01004678.1_pt1 | contig 16121 bp, 12 predicted proteins | sample 1740101 | NCBI WGS metagenome assembly QFZN01 (sample SAMN09210849, study PRJNA391713) | Ciliate metagenome, whole genome shotgun sequencing project. | isolation source: combination of 50 Heterometopus sp. ciliate cells from an enrichment culture... | host: Heterometopus sp. ...
CCCCAAAACCCCGCGCAGATGCGCTCGATCACAACGTGCATGGCATCGTCACTAGGTTGTTGTTATCACATCGCCCTTCTCTCGTGCAGGACCAGCACTTTCCTGCCCGCGTGGAACGCAATCAGCTTCGGCAGCTGGCTCCTAACCAACTGCTTGATCGCAAAGTCGCTGCCGTCTTCCTCGATCGTCTCGTTCTGCCGCAGCTTGGCCAGCCGGATTTCCAGTGTGTTCTGCGCCTTGTCCGACCTAATGAAGACGGAATCCTTTCGCTGGATGTTGACGAGGACCTTGATGAGGTGGTAGTGTTTGCCCATCCGGAGGCCAAACTGCTCGAGGGTTCGCAGTTTCTTCGAGTGCAGCTCGACCATAAGGAGGAGCTTTCGGCGGGCGAGACAGGCGCGAAACCTTGCCTGCAGCTTGACCAGCTTCACACGCTCTGCCTGCTGGATCTGCTCTAGCACCACACTGTGAAGCTTGGCCTCATCAAACCAGAACTCTCCGGTGGGCAGCAGCTCGACAAAGTTGCTCGCCATCGCGCCCAGCGTCACCTCCTTGTTTGGCGCCGGGTTCACCTTCAGATATTGTGTCAGATCCTCCTGCACCTTCAGCTTCACTGGCTCCTCCTCCTTCCCGTCCTCCTTAGAGAGACAGATTTCCATCTCGGCTTTCTCATGGTGAAGGAGCACGCTCACACGGTAGATTCCGGAGGCGAATTTCCGCGACCCGCTGTACGCTTCGCGCATGAAACCCGGCGAAGGCGAGTGAGCCTCCTGTGCCGGCCGCACCCCCAGCAGTTTTTCCCCGCGGCTGAGCTCCTTTGTCAGTCCGGAGCAGAACGTGTCTGCTTCTGGAATGTACTCGACCCCCGAGAGGATTTTGCCCACTGTGTACTCGAATTGCTCTGGAGCCATGTCCTCGTAGCAGAAGTTGCTCACAACGAACTCGTGGGTCCGCCTTGACTCAATGTTGTAGATGCTCACACGCAGTTCAGCTAGCTTCTTATTGTAAGTGAAGCTGACAATGACGTATATTTTGCCAATTTGGGCCCCTCTGCTGGAGAGTCTGTGCACCTCGACTTCCGTCTTTCCCACGTTGGCCGTGTGGGCGAGTCGCGTGCCCGCCAGATTGGCCCGGTAGAACACCTGGATCTTCCGCGCGGCTTTGGCTCGCGGGTCAAATTCGTGGGTTGTGCTTGCCTCCACGAGCGACTGGGCCTGTCGTAGGGCCTTTTGCTGTGGCTTCGTGGAGACCGAAGGCGGTGGGAGAACTTCGCTGATCGGCTGTGTCTCCTCCTCTCGTTGTGGCTTGATCGGGATGAGCTCCAGACAGGCCTTCCCCTCCGTACTGTTGTGGTTCACTGTTAGCTATTTTCAGGGGGTGAAGAAGCGAGTTCTTACACGGGAAACAACCTTTTCCAGATCCGAGGCATCGGCTTCCTGGAGCTCGAAGTTGGCGGTGCAGTTCTTCTTCGTGGAACAGTCCTGTGCCGCAACCCGGATTCTGCCCGAATCTCGGACGAACTTCAGTCGCACGTATGTCGTATGATTAGTCCCCGCGACAGGGAGCTTCCTCACCCCGGAATAGAGCACTCTCGCGACTTTCTCGGTCTCCTTCTGGCTCTTGCAGTTGCTATCGTTTGTGCCCTTTCCCTTGCGCTGGCCCTGGCTCTTGCCCTCGTCCGCATCCACTTTCTCACCCTCAGCCTTGACCTCAGGCCGAGGCTCACCCGCTTCCTTCCCGCCGAAACTGGCAACAGCCTGCGTGAATTCCCCACAGTCGCGGGCAACATCTCCTCCCTGGCCGTTTCCCACCTCCGCTGTGCACTTCTCATCCTGATTGTGATCTGCTTCAGCGTACACCACAAATTGAGCCTTGTCACCCGCGGACTCAGGACCTTTCTCCGGAAGAACGATGTCCGGACTCTTCTCTGCACAGCAGTAGCAGCAGCAGCACGGTTTCTCCCCCGACTCTGCCTGCGGATCTTTCCACTCGAGCGCTCCCGCTGTTCTGAGCTGCTCGATTTCTTCCTTTTCCGGATCCGCGGCCTCGCGCGGTAGTATCGGCCTGTCTATCGGGGCCACGGTGCCGCTCTCAGTCGTTATAGGGACTTTTGCGGGGAGAGGACGGGCCGGCTTCTGTCGGGCGTACTTCTGGCTTGTCTTTCGTCGCAGTGTGACCAAGGTTCTCTTGCACTTGTCCCCGGTCGGCTGGGAGATCAGTCTCTTCGGAATCGTGACGCTGCTGCTGCTGCTTGAAGACGACAGCTTCCCCTCAGGAAGAGAGGTGGCGAGGTTCTTTTGCGAGGCCTTAACCAGAGCGGATCGCTGGGTCTGTGCATGAACTTGGACGTGTCTAGTCGCATGGGACTGCGTGAGGAACGCCTGCAGGATTGGCGGGTTCTCTTGCAGTTTGGTCATCGACCTGTCTCCTCGCAGGGAGTAGAGCGAGGCTGAGGATGAAGAAGAAGATGAGGACAGCGTTTTCGCAGCGTCGACCTTCGCCATCCGTGTCCTCATACACATGCGCAGACGCTTTGCGTTATCGTTTGTCAGCTTGTTGCTGCTAGACTTCTTCAATGCCCTAGCGAAAGGGACAGCGTCGGCCGCCCAGAGCATCTTATGTCCAACTCCGAAGCTGGGAAGAGTCTTGCTGGCACGATCCCCCAGCCCGGTCTCCGCCTTTCCCCCTCCGCCGACGCTGTCAAGGGCGGCCCGCATCTCTCCGGTTGCCTCTGGGTTCTCCTCGATCAGTTCCCGCGCCCGCTGGAAATATTCCTTCTCCTCCTGTTCCAGTAACCGCGCCTGTATCCCCATGTTTATGTAGGCATAGCCAAGAAGCGCCTCCTTAGCTCGGAGGACCGCGGTTTTCGCTTTGCTAGCACGCATATCGCCTACCTCCAGCTTGAGCAACGTGGTAGCCTCCTTCGCACACGCGAAGGCCTGTTTGTGCAACATCATAAGATCGAGAACCGCACAAAGGTTGATGAGGGTCAGCCCGAGATTTTCTGCGCAGCCATGTTTCTTCAAAATCTTTGCCGCCTTCTCCAGCGCCCTGTACGCGAGCGTGTTCTGTCCTAACGTTTTGTACGCGTGTGCCACAGTGTTGAGCAGCAGACTGCGCAATCCGCAAACAGTTTTCTTCTCGGCAACCGTTGACGCCTTCAGCACCTGCTGGGCGCGGGCAAGGAGCTTTAGCGCTGATTTCGCCTTCCCCCGCTCCACCAGTTCGTTTGCCTGCTTGCTAGCCAACTGGATGCGTGAAACGGTCAGGTCGCGGCTTTTAGCGGGGCTGGATGCTTTGGAGAGAAGCTGGGAGAGCTGTTCAGCGTAGTCAAGAGCCTGGATGTATTGGCCCTGCGAGTCTAAAGTGTCCATGGCGTGCGTCAAAGCTACGGGGTGGGGGAAGGCGGGGGAGTACCTGCGACGCAGAGAGAATTTTCGGCCGCGGGGCTGTCTGTCATTTTGTTTTCGATATCTATATTGAACGCAGAGTTACTGCCCGAGTTAGTTCATGAGCTGCACACATCCTCTGAGCATATAGCAGAACAACGATTCAAGTAGGAATCCGGTAGTATCACAATTATTGATTATCCTCCGATCATGTGAATCACCTCGTCAGCCACATCTTTGAGCCGCTTGGTCCACTCCGCGTCCTTGAAGTCAATGGGCGACTTCTGTCCAACCGCGAACCCCGCCCCCACTGGCAGCATACTGTTAACGATGGAGCCAAAGGTGCCGCCCATGGAGAAGGCGGAGATGCCCAGGAAGATGAAGACAAAGAGTAGAACCAGGATGATGGTCAGCAGCACGAACAAGATGACCAGCTGGCCTGTGGAAATTCCTAGCAGGTTCAGTCCTTCAAATATCCGTTTCGACTGAACGTACTTGATTGCTTCCTCGAATTCTACTCGGTTCGTGCCGATAACCCAAACCTTGGACATCGAGCTCGTTGGGCTCCTTGCTGTGCTTGGACTTGCAACGGGCGAAGATCTCTGCTACACGGTGCTCCGTCATTGGCATATTCATCTTCTTCATGAGTTGCATGAACTCCTCTTTGGAGATGCCGCCAGAATTATCTCCGTCCATGTCAACAAGCTGGAAGAGCTCCTTGATGTTGGCCTCACCATCATTGACCTTTTTGGTGAGAGCAAGCCACTTGGACCTCTCCACATCATCCACCACCTTCTCTTTTGTAGAGTCTTCCTTCTTGACCGAACTGAGCCACTTGCTCCCGCCCTCCAGCACCTTCTGTATCGAGGCCAGCATCTTTGGGTCCAGCTTGCACACCGGCGCCGCGAAGTCCACCAGCGCGCTAACATCGCCGTTCATTATGCCGAAGACGCCGCGGATGGTTTCTGCGCTGATTCCTAGCAGCTGGCCGACCTGCTCTGCCAGCTTGGGGCCGTTCTCAATCAGCTGTTCCTTGCTCCCGCCGAACTTGAATAGCTGCAATGCCACGTCCACCAGCTTCTCGATCAGCCCCATCCGTGGGTACAGGTCTGGCATGCACATCTGCACGAAAGTTCGCAGGAAGTCCATCCTCCTTTCACTGATGCTGCTGGAGGATGAGGCCTTGGACTTGTCACCTGTGAAGCCGGAGAGGGCGGTCACGATCTTGGGGAAGAATGTCTGCAGTTCTGGGGAGAGACTGCCCTTGAGTGTGTCGAACAGCGACATGATGATCTCCACAATGCTCTGACGGCGGAGCATCCCATAGCGGACATAGTGGAGCAGCATGACCAGCTGGGCCAGCAGGTCTGGCTTGTCCAGGTACTGGGTCGCCCTTGTGAACATCGCCTTCTCGAACTCATTCTGCGACTCGTTTATCCGTTTCTATCAATACGCCATGAGCAACCGCATCCTTGCCTGCAGCATGGTCCGTATGTAGTTGATGATAGGACTGATGAAGTGCTTGCGGAGAATGTCAACGTAGGTGGCAGTCTGGGCGGTGTCGCCGGCGATACGTTTGAATTTCTCCTCGTTCATCGACAGCAGTTTCATGACCGTGGTGAGGATGTCGATCAGATCATTGGGAGCGCGATTCGTCTGCTTCATGTAGTCCAGGATCAGGATGGGCTCTCCGCTCAGTAGGAGAACGATGCCCTTAACGTTTGCCCACGACGGGTCGCCCTCCTTATCTAAGGCATCCATTGCCTTCTCGAACGGACTCTTCTTCTCGTCCTCCTCGAGGTCGTAGACCTCGTCTAATGCCTTATAGCGCGCAAAGAGGATACAGACGTCGATCTTGTTGTTGAGAATCTTCGTGTCGATGTCCTGGAGGATGGCGCTGATATCGCTGTTGAACTTCTTGACGCACGCCCAGCCTCTGCCCATCCTATCCGAGATGTCGTTGTAGCAATCAAGCTAATCCATGGTGACACACAACCATACGGGGATGTTCTGGGTACGCCGCACCTTCTTCTTGTCGTTCACGGTTTTGACCAGGTCGGCCTTCATTTTGCAGATGGCGTTGCCGATGTTCATGATCTTCATGTAGATCTGCGCAATAGCCACTATTGTCCGCTCGTTCACCTGCTTCAGCGACACGTCCTTCGCAAAAATCTTCTCTTTCGCCGCCTTCAGGTAGTCCCATATCTTAGACAGCCCGCTGACCATGGGCGCGAACTTCTCCAGTCCCTCCTTGAGAATCGACTTGTCCATGTTGATGGCGCCCATGACGAGTCGCAACAGTTGGGTCACCATCTCGGTCATCTTCTTCTTCTCCTCAGGCGACGCTTCCATTAGAGACATGAGCCAGTCAGAGAGGATGTCCACAGACCGCAAGATCATCTCCTTGCGCATCACTGGGTCGGAGATGGTGTACTTATTCGCGAAAAAGATGAAGGTCTCGATCAGGTCCAGGTATTTGTTGTCGCCGAGACCGAAGTCGTCCTTGACGGCACGAAGGTGGGTGAATATCTGCCGCAGATCGCGCTTGACTATCCCATCGATGATCCAGACGATCTCCATAATGGTGTCAGTCTTCATGCGGACCTGGGCGCCGAGCTCGTTTTCAGCCAGGAATGTGAGTATGCGCTGGATGTGGTGCGGCAGGTCGTCCGTCAGTCCCAGGTTCCTACCCAGATTTAGCCAAAGCCCGTACAAGTTGCCGGAACTGCTATCGTCCTTTATGGTTTTCAGCCGTTCCCAGTTGATTATCTGCAGTATGCACTTGAACACCACCTGCGCGTTCTTCTTGCTGCTGAAACAGCAATACTGGGCAAGCGCCTCCCAGCCCTCCTGCTTTCCGTTGTAGATGTCAATAAGGGAGAAGATAAGCTCGGTCTGCTCAGGCTTGACGATGCCGAGACTCTTGAGCAAGGGCAGGACGAAGACCTGGAGTTCCTCCCGGTTCTTTCTACGGCAAGCTCGCGCGCAGCGCTTACAGAAGTTCGCTAGGATAGCCGGAGATGAAGAAGCCCTGGACGAGCTCCTGCTCCAGGCCGTACTTGGCCGCCAGGTCCTTGATTGTGGCCGGCGTGATCACCCCGTGTGCCAGCAGCACAATTGCCTGAATCAGGGCTTCGTTGGCCCGCTTGGGGAGGAAGGGGAAGAGTGCGTTCATCGCGCTGGAGGAGAACGGCGTCTTCTTTGTTATGTATTCGGCCTTCCAGTCGAGGATAGACTTGCGGAGGGAGGCGGCCTCTACCGCCGCCTTGTACACTCCGGGCGAGTTCTCGTTCTTCATGTAGTTCACAGCCTGCAGGACGGGCATGTACTTGTCGAATGCGTCCCAGTGGAGCAGCGCCAGGTCGAGGAGGAAGTCCATCTTCTCTTGCTCAACAACGAGCGTGTTCTCGATGAACTGGACGAAATGCACAGCGTCCTGGGTCGCCTGCCCGCTCACCCAGTCCTCCGCAGAGTTCTTGAACTCATCCGAAAGGAATTCCACTGGCTTAATAGAGGCGACAACTCGCTTCTTGAGCTCTTCACGGCCGATGAAGTCGGCGAAGGGGTCGTCGGCCGCAGACTTATACTCGAAGGTCTCCTTGCCCCCGGAGTAGGACGCGTAGCAGTATGGCGAGGCGTTACTGGCCACAGTCTCAGCGTCCATGATATCGTTGGGCTGGGAGAGGAAGCTCTGGAATTCGCTGAAAGTGAGGTAGTTCAGCAGCTTGAGGTCGGTGTTCATGCAGATTTTCTGGCCGAAGTTCTTGCAGTAGTCCAGTGCCGCCGCAAGATCTTTCTTGTTGTCGTACGTTTTCTTAAACTCGAAGAATATGCTCTTGGAGTAGATCGAGGGAACGATGTTGTGGTCAACAGTGTTGGCGATGTTCGCGTTCAGTGCCAGCGACAATACCTTGTAGAATCTGATCCGCGAGAACCCTCTTTCGAACAATCCTACCGATCTCAGCATTCTCCGACGTACCTTTCATCATGGTCATGCTCTCCAGCAGCACTCCCAGATATTCCGACTCGACACAGAAGAGACTGTAGAAGCTGCTATCGCGCTTGATGTCGTAGGACGAGTTCTACACGCTGGGAAAGCGAATCTTACGAGTCGCTTGCGGAGACGGATGAGGAGCATGAAGAGGGAGAGCTGGCCGAGCGTGATGTTGTCGTACTTGCGCTTGCTGCCAAGGAGCTCGCGGTCGCCCGATATCGCGTGCAGCACCTTCTTCAGCTCCGCCCACACGTTCTTCCTCACGTTTCTTTCCCCTTTATTCGTCCACGACTTCCCCAGATTCAGCGTCTCCTTGTTCTGCCATATCGACGGGTCCTCCGGGTTGCAATAGAAGGACTTGGCCATGGCGGCGTAGTACTCCGCGCGGGTGCCGAAGAGCTCGGTGATGCGCTCGTCGCTAACCATGAAAGCGCCTTCGCGCGTCTGGTTGCTGGTCACGTAGTCGTAGTCCATCTTCACGTATTTCTCCGTGTTGAACAGCAGGACCTCGAGCATCTCGTTGAGGTAGGACAGGCTGTCCTGTGTGTATATCTTAGAGCCCACGTCGTCGTACATGGGATCGTCGAAATCTACCCGGTGACATATTGGCACTTACTGATCTTGTCGTAGTAGTTATCGTTTTCGTCCGACTTGACCTTGTTCAACATGCTGGACCGCATAACCTTGAGCAGCTTCTTCATCTTCATGGAGTCAGCACTCTTCGCCAGATCCACCGCTTCCGGCGCTGGGACGGGCGGTGCCGCTCCATCAGCTGGAGCCGGCGCGGGAACGGAGGCCGGTGCTTCACCCGGCGCAGGAGACGCGGATGGGGCTGGAACTGGAACTGCTGCTGCTCCTGGGGGCGGAACTGACGCTGGGGCCGGGGCGGCTCCTTCCGCGGGTTGCGGCTGAGGAGGCGGGAGCAGAGGCTCGCCCTCCTTGTGTTCCTCGGACTTGATATCGGGCGGCGGCACCGGGACTGGCGAGGGCGGGAGCGGCGCATTCTTAGTTTCCTCTGGCGGAACGGTCGGGCCGGCTGCGGGGGTCGGCGGATGTGTGACAGTCTTGGCTTCAGGAGCAGCCTGAGGCTTGGTCTCGGCGTCGATCTTGGCCTCCTCGCGCTCCATGTCCTTGAGCAGTTCCTCGAGCTCCAGCTGCTTCAGGTACACCATCTTCTTGAACTCCTTCAGTGCTATGCCCTCCAGCAGGAAGATCGGCATGTTGGTCAGCGCTATTATCAGCCACGCAATCTATCCCAACATGAATTCCCACTCACTTACAGCCTTCCGAGAGAAGCCGTACTTGGACTCAATCAGGTTCAGTGCCACGTCATCTAGCATCATCATCCGGGGGACGATAGGATTGATGTTGAGCATGTCGCATATCATCTCGCAAGCGCTCTCGAAGCTGAGGTCAGCTTTGAACTCTTCCGGGTACGTGCCGAAACTCCTCTTGAACGTTATCGGCAGCGTCAGCATCCCCGTGATTCCCATTGCCATCTTCCGTATGTTCTCGCTTGGCAGCAGAATGCTCAGGTAATCCGCATAGTCCTCGATGATGTAGAAGTCGCCTTGCCGCAGTCTTACTCCGATCAGCGCAAGGTCAGGGTCGATGGCAAGACGCTTGCATACTGGGGTCATGTACTTCTTCAGGTTCTCGATTTCCACGTGTCTTCGCTCAGTGTCCCGGTACATGGGCGGCGTGCCAACGCTCTGAAGAGTTGCATAGCTGTTGGTGATGCTGAGGAGGAACTGCAGGAAGCCGATATCGGCGTGCTGAGCCATGTTGAGCTTCTGCAGGAGACGGCTGGGAGCTTCCAGGTTGTACGTCCGGAAGGTGAGCATGAGGAAGGACTCGATGACGTCGACAGGAATGCCCAGGGTGCTCCAGACCTTGGCAATACTTGGAGACTGCATGAACTCCACCACTCGGTTTTCGATATCGTTCTCGCTTCCCTTCGTTATATTTGTGAGCTTGAGACAGAGCTCGATGAGCTCTTGTTTGACGTCCATCGACTCCGCCATGTTCTCCAGCGACTTGTTGTTCCCCGTTATGATCGTCATCAGTCCGCTCACCACTTCCGGCTTTATCTTCATCGCCTCTGGAAGTCTGTCAAAGTCGTCGAACTCCTTGATCAGGTTGGGGATTTCGTCCACGAGTTTGGTAACATCGCGCGCAATGGTGGCCTCGAGACAGATGAGGACGCGAGGAAGAACGCCGAGCTTCCGCTTGAGGTAGTCGTAGCCCGACATTTTCCCTGCCTCCGGGTCCAGCGCCGACTCGTTGCCTGAGCCGTACAGGAACTTGTACTAAGAAGATCAGAAAAGAGGAGCATACGAGTTCGAGAAGGACGTAGAAGGCCCGTCGCGGTACACCGCATCGCTCCATAATCGGGCAGGCTGCCTCGAACAGCTCCTTCATTATCTCTGTCTTGTTCTCCGATGTCATCGAACACGCTAGGTTGAGCGCCTGCGGAGGGATGCCCATTCGCATGAACAGGGCCTTGATGATCTCGCTGTTTCCAATGAGGATGCCGGAGAGATAGTAGCGGAGCTCCTCGACAGTGACTTCGCCGCCGTAGGGCCAGCGGAAGGTGAAGCCGAGCGCAGTAAATGCTTCAGCGTTAATTCCTGCCTGGTCCAGCAGCATGAGGAATTCCTCAATCGACACCTTCGTGTTCCCCTCATCAGAAAGCGGCGACAGCACCAGCTTCACCATAAACTTTGGAATCTTCAGCTGGTCCGCCAGTCCCACCACTGCCCCCTCCAGATTCTTCAGCACCTTGCTCTTGTTGAGGGCGAAGGTGCAGTATTCGATCGCCTCATCGGCCTCGTGCTTCGACATTGATTTCTTCACGAGTCTTGTGATGCCGGAAATAACGTCCTGCTGGTTGCGGAGGAGCACGATGGAAAGGATCGACATGAGCGGCTGCACATTGATGTTCAATAGATCGGCAATCTGGCCTGCGGCGTCTTTGACCTTGTTCTCGGTGGCACCCTCACGAAGGCTGCGGATGGCCCGGACTAGCGTCACTATGATGTCGGAGGTGAGGGACAGCACCTTCTTGTCTATTGGGATAGGAACACGCGCGAGGAGCTCAAGCACCGTGCTCTCGTTGACCACTGCATCCGCTATCCCGACCAGCAGTTTGGCATCGGCGCGCATGCGCTTCTCCTCGGCGGTAAAGTTGCTGCCTTTCCTGCTGTCCTCGTGTGTATCAACAACTCGTGCTGCCGGATGCGGCTCGTCCAGGGTCTTCTGCGAGGGAAGCTTCTTCTCCTCCTCGCGCTTGGTCTCCGGGACTGAGCTGCCCTCCGAGGGAGTGGGCTTGGCCCCCGGCGGCGGGATCTTGCTTTCTGCCGCCGGCGCCTTGACCGGTCTGAACTCGGCTGAGAGCAATCTAACCATGCTGCGCACCCACTCGTCCCAGGCCCCGCTGTTGTCCATCTGCACGAACTTCCTACAGGAGACGTTGGGGTTGTCGCGGGGGAGTCCGAGCACGTCGAAAATCTTGTCACTCACATTGCCAGGATGGAGGAGACGCTTGCCGACGAGGAGGAGCTCTGCCGGGAAGATGTTGAGCTGCCCCAGCGCGCTGATGAGCTCGCTCTCGTCCTCGCTCAGGAATATAGACAGCATCGCAGTCACGTACTGCATCGGCAGGTCCTGCAGTCCCCATCTCTTCTTCAGTGAGTCAAAGAGCTCGAGAACGTAGGGACAGGCGAAGTCGCCCTTGATCAACGCGATGACGCCCATGGATTGGTTGGGGACTATCTGCAGCTTGTCGCTGATAGCCTGGAATATGGTGTTCCTCATCATTGCCTTGCACTGGTCTGGACTCATCTTGCCGAGGCCGAAGAGGTCGACCACGTTGGCGACGTTGGACTCCACGCCGAACTTTGCTGCGTCCTTTATGAGACCGTCCCTGGACAGACGGGTGCTGGCAATGCTGAAGATTTGCATGACGAAGCGGATGGTCCCCTCGTCCAGCTTGCATCCCACCATCTTCTCGAAGAACTCGCGCATGTCTTTGACGAAGGCGTCGTCCACGGTGTAATTCCCCGTCCAGGTCTTCCACGCGATTCTGATCAGCGTCCCGGGGACTCCTAGGATTTCGCTCATGTAGTTGAGAACATTCTCCTGCTCCTCAATAGGCATGGTGCCCTCGCCCTCGACCGGACTGAGCTTTTCGGGGGAGGTAGCGAGGAGCAGGTTGAGGACGCTGGTGACCTTGCGGTCGGCGCCGAAGAAGTTCTCGAGGATGTAGAAAATTGCGGACGTGATGCCGCCGATCCGAGAATCGTCGACTTTCCCCTCGTCGCTCACTGCGGCCAGACTGAATATGCGGATTGCCTTGAGGATGTACGAGGGGAGGGCGAATATCGGCTCGCCCTTCGCGTTGAACAGTCGCTTGAAGACCTGGTTCTGTGTGGTGGTCAGCGCGGCCGAGCGTTTCTTCACCGAGTCGTGCAGGAACTCGTTTATGCTCTCGTAATGTTCCAGGAAAGTGTCGAGGTCTTCCATGCGGAAGGAACGGAGTGCGGTGATGACGCGCGGGAATATCTGCTTGCATATCTCGAGGTACGCCAGCGAATCCTCGTCGGTGGCCTTCGATGTGATCTGCTTGTGGGCGATGTTGAAGAAAGCCTTTGCGAGATTAGTGATGATCACCGGCACGTTCAGTTCGCTCGAGTTCGTTATCGTGTCGATTGCCACGTTGATGATCTCCGGATTGATGTTGAGTTGGGGCGAGGCGGCGAGCTCCTGGACGCAGGCGATGACGTCGTTGCGCCGGTAGCGGATCATTGCTAGCAGCAGTTTCATCATGATCTTCGGCACTCCCTGCTTCACGCCGAGTTCCACCAGGGCATCGTCGTCCCCCTCAAGAACGCAGACCACGTTCTTGGGGTCGAGACCAGCGGCCACCATGGCCTTACCAACAGAAGTGGACCTGATAGCCCGGGACGCGCGGTCCAGCAATCCGCCCTCGTTTTCTCCGTCCTTGTTGCCGGAGTCGGTGGCGAAGCCTGCCTGCGATAGCACCTTCTTCATGATGTCATCTAGCAGTCCCTGAAGTTTGCTGAACAACATCTCCTGCAGAGCCTGGATCCCCATGAAGTTCATCCTGCGGAACTCGCTGATCTTTGTCCCGATAAAGCTCACCAGCGTCACCGCGGCCGCTCCATATGCCAGATAAGCATTGGGATTGAGTATGGTGCCGAGGATCGACCAGACGCCAACGAGCACAATGTACATGGCCACGATGGCGATTATGATGCAGATGTATCCCCATTCCACCGCGTTTATTATCCGGGAGACCATGCTGAACTTCATCTTCTGGATGCTGCGAAGGGACAAGGCCTCGAAGCTCATGTAGCGGTAGTAGACAATGAGCTCGATGATGCCCATGACAATGTAGAAGCCGCCCACGCAGAAGCACACGATGGTGATGGTGGCGAGGTACTGCAGCTTGTATAATATGTTCCACGGCGAGTACGTGAAGTCGTCGTACTTCATCTTGTATCGGTAGTCGCTCATCGTGTAGTTGGAGAGTTCGAGCTCGACGAACAGCGGGAGGATGAACGGCACACAGCCGAGGACTGCCAGGCACACAAAGTGCAGCACCACCGACAAGATGTCGAAGAGGAAGCTGCGGTAGCTCTTGATGTGGGTGAGAACCTTCCTCATGTCCATCTTGGGAGCGGCTTTGGGGTTGTCCGAGTTAGCCTCGATCATGGAACGGATCCGCTCTCGCACCTGCTCCAGGTTGACCTTATACAGCTGGCTGTTGGCGTTCCTCTGGGCGCGAATGAGATAGTAGGGGACCTGGGTGATAGACTCTATGCCGAAGGTATCGTGCAGCTGGGCACGTGTGAGCACCGACATGTGCATTCGCTTCTCCTCGCAGAAATCTGCGTAGGCCTTCTTGAATGCCTCGAAGTCGATCGTGTCCGCCGGGAACGGTGTGGTCGCGCAATGTGTCTTGAAGAAGAGGTCCAGACTCGAGTCGTTGACCTCCAGTCGGTCCTCGCCGATTTGTGCCTCGATGATCTCCTCCTCTTTCAGCCAGCGGATCTTGATCAGACTCTCTACCTCGTGACCCTGCTGTTTGAAGACAAAGCCTTTTTCGACGAAATGCTGCTGGTTCTCCGCGCTGAGCAGGTCTTGCTCTGGAAACTGTCTGAGGAAGCAGAGCTGTTCAAACACGTCCTTTATCTCGCTGTAAAGCATAGGCTGGAAGTCGTCGACGTCGTCGGGCTTTTGCTTCTCGAACATGAACTCGGTGAACTCTTCCACCGCGTTCGTCATCATCCTTCTCAGCTCTCCCACCATTATGTCGATCAGCATGTATTGGGAGGGAAGACGACTGAAGACCGAGACGATGAGTATGTGCTTCTCCTCAATCTCAGGCTTTTCCTTGCCCATTCTTGCGTCTGCGACCTGGTCAGGACGGATGCCCAGACTTTCCGAGGGCTCAGCGCGCTTCATTCTCTGAGAGTAGGCGTTGATGTGCTTGTACTGCTGGAGGAAGTGGTCGAGCAGCTTGTCCAGGGCAACGAGGAAAACGTAAAATATCAGCACGCCCATGAGCACCGCCAAGACTAGGCTGATTATCACTGCCAGCAGCAGGGACAGCGACTCTGCGAGGCCGTACGCCTTGAGATTGTACTGGCCGCCTGAGACTTCGACCTCATATAACTTGAGCGCACTCTCGGTGCCTCGGAAGCCCGTCCCGCTCTGGATGCCGGCCGTGATCTTGGGGAAAGCGGTTCCGTACACGTAGGCGGCGTCGGCGCGAGAACTGAAGCTGACGAAGCTGGAGAGTATGAGCTCACGAACTGTGGAGAGCTGGGTGGTGGTGGGCAGCGGGCGGAAAGGACAGAACCCCGGCGCCAGGTTGCCCTCCAGCTTGTTGATTCGTCCCAGCAGCAGACTTCCTGAGAAGAAGGAGATCCACCAGGGATTGGCGTTGAGGTAGGCCATGTTGTTCACCAGCAGATAGGTCATAGAGGCAGAGGAAAAGGTATGGCTGTTGCCCAGACCCAGCCAGATGACTGGGTCCGCCTGGGCCGAACCGTTGAGTCGCTCGACGAGACTGGCGACAGTCTTGGATAGCGTAGCGTCGAATCCCACGCTGATAGTGTAGTTCCAGCCGCGGACGCTATGGACCGAGTCCGCCACCGGGCTCGAGTCTTCTGTAATAACGTTAGCGTAGACGTTTCCCGTCCCCGTGGACAGCACCATTGTAGGCGCTCCTAGCGAAGACGTACAGCTGTCCCCAGACTTGCAGAGCATGTACACGCTGCTGCACGATGAACTGGAGGTGGAGAGGTCGAGGGAAGCCTTGCAGTCGGTCACAGTGTTTCCCACGCCCGATATCGAGGGGGCGTAGAGACACACATTGTTCTCTGGCTGGGTCCATTGCACCTGCATGCTGTTAACCGACTGGAGGACCACGTCGCCCTCGTTTGTGGTCATATAGTTCAGGGTGTTGCCCGCAGTGAGGGCCAGACTGTAGATGTGGAGGTTGCCCTTCTCGACGACGGCCTGGACCTGGGAGGCGAGGAGCTTGACAGACATGAAGTGGAGGGTTGCGCCCGTCAACACCAGCTGGTTCGTTCCCAGATTCAGCGCATGCGGACCCATGTGGCTCACATAGCACGTTCCTATGCAGTTGACCTCGAGGCCGGAGAGAGTGGCGAGAGGGTTGATCTGCATGTCGACCACGCAGGCGTCGGTAAAGGTATTGCTGCTCTTAACTATAAACTCGTTGGTGGAGCCATAGTTGGTGTCATAACTCGTGCCTACAATTTAGTTGATATGGACATCTCCATCGTACCTGGAAGACTGATGGTGAGCTTGGCGCTGGAGACATCGACCGACTCTGATTCTGCAATGTACAGCTTGCAGTCCCGCAGCACAAACTTGAGCGGCTTGTCGATTCCCACGGTCACGACCTTGTGTGTGTACATGAGCATAATCACAATGATGGGTATCAAGGTGATGATTAGCAGGATGGCGAGTAGCGTCAAGATCCTGATGGTCCGCTTCATCGTGCCGAAGGTGAAGCAACTTTTCTTGGCCTCCTCCGGGCCCTCGTCCTGCTTTACGGCAACGTACTCAGCAGTCTTCTCGCTGCTGGAGTCAACGTTGTTTGAAGGCGGTTCTTTCATTATCACAATATTATTATCTAATGCATCCGGCCAATATATCTACGGGTCCACGTAACGTCCGGACATGGGAACGCGCGTGGCTTCGTCTTCTTCGGGGGACGCACTGCCCGGAAGACTGTCGTTCTGGATCCACAGCCGGCCTGGGCTCAACTAGGGCTTAGAGAACGGAGGGAACGCCTTGGTTCCCGTAAGGAGGCGTTTCAGTTAAGCGAGATATCAGAGGTTCGTGAATATTTGCTGCTGTATATGAAATAAGAGCCCGCGCTGTCAGGTTCTTACATAGCAGTTATGGGACTGCGGTCCGGCCCGGGGCTCTCCGAAGGCAGGAAGCCTGCGAATACGCACGCGAGGACGGGGAGGCTGTCCGAATAGGCCGGCAAAACGCGTGCATTAATTTAGGCCTGTACAAGCCAGAGGATTCTGAGATAGTTAACGTAACTGTATTCTATCGGGATAGTTTGCGCTGTTATGATATCTATTGCAACGTTTGATTCAAACATTACTCACAACATTTTATCACCCTGCATCCTGTTGAGCCTTTTCTCTAGTGCGGGGTGTTGGGGT
>QFZN01004796.1_pt1 | contig 16061 bp, 7 predicted proteins | sample 1740101 | NCBI WGS metagenome assembly QFZN01 (sample SAMN09210849, study PRJNA391713) | Ciliate metagenome, whole genome shotgun sequencing project. | isolation source: combination of 50 Heterometopus sp. ciliate cells from an enrichment culture... | host: Heterometopus sp. ...
TCCGGCCCCTCCTGACCCTGGGAAAACGACTCAGCCGCCTTTTGTTCACCCTCGTCCTGCAGAGAGGACAGGTGTGGTACATCTTTATTATGTCTCCCCGGCATTAACCCCGCACCCTACAAGCATGCGAACGCAGTGCCGCGACGTTATATATCCGGCTAAGTTCTAATTCAGTAATAATATATTGTGTCGACTCGCGCGGAACTATAACTCTACAATTTTTTTAATATGAAGTTCCTGATCTTCCCTAGACACTCATTAAATAAGAATATACGAAGTTAGCAGGCAGATGATTACGTTATGATACAATATAAGCGAGCAGAGTTTACGAAGGCGGAGCCACGTGGGTGATCCTGAATACGACCGGTTTCCGGCCCCTCCTGACCCTGGGAAAACGACTCAGCCGCCTTTTGTTCACCCTCGTCCTGCAGAGAGGACAGGTGTGGTACATCTTTATTATGTCTCCCCCGAGTAGCAGACACAGCACTCGTATACGGTCTCTTTCACCTCCGTAACCTTATCAGCAGCGGCCTTGGTGGAGCCCTTTGCGACATATGACGTGTTCTTTTCCATCGGCTGAGTGCACATTCGCTTCCCAGACGGCGCCTCGTTCTGTGAGGTGCACTGGGCAAACTCTTCCTTGCTGATCAGAAGCACGTCGCTATCGTCTTTGTCGTGCTGGCACTTATAGTCCTCTTCATCGTTAATTAATATCACAGGAGCGGCGGGGACGAAGACGGGCTCCGAGTTCTCTATCCTAAAGATCTGGTTGAACTCGTCAGTGGGCGCAGGAATGGGGACGGGCCAGCTCTCCTCCCATGTACGAGGAGGGAGTAGTTCGCGGACCACGATGGGGTCCGTGCTGAAGTCGTGCCACTGTCGACTCCATATCGCGCTCAAGCTGTAGTGCTGACTGTCGATCATGACTTTTATTTGCTATACTATAATAAACAAATGTACATAGCGATATAAGTATACGCAGACTTCAATCGTAATTTTGCATTGCCGGAATACCTGAACGGAGAATACGTCGACTTCATAAGAATTTAAGCGCAATTCGTAGTATAATTGTATTTGCGTATGACTATCCGATTCTGGCACGAGAGTTATTTACGGTCTCGCATACACACTGCGGCCTATTCTGATATGTGGCATGGATGCGCACAATAATCAAAACAAATCCAAAGCCTAAGAAAATCTATTACCTTACAGATCGGCACAACGGCCGCGATGCGTTTATTTATTATATATTATTATACCATGATACGTGTTACCAAAGTCAGAACACGAGCTTGAGTCTAGCATACACACTGTGGTTGCTCGCAGAACGCTTTAGCTCCGCCGAGCCATCCCCCTCCTCCTCCCTGTTCTCCGTGGCCAGCACCCTTTCCGGTTCCGGCTCCAGGTTCTCGTTTTCCGTCTGAGGTTCCCTGGGCGCCTCCCCGGGCAGGAGGAACTCTGACACGTCGTCCCTCTGCGGGGTGAACGGTGATGGTCCAACTCCTCCTCTTCTCAGTCTTGTGTATTTCTGCCCGCCACGTTTCCGCCTTCGTCTATGGTTCACGCTTGCTGGTGACCCTTCCAATATGTCGCTGTCGAACTCAAAGACAAACTGCGAGCTCTTCTTTATTGGTGGCAGCTTGAACTCCTCCTTCTTCGCAGAGACAGAATGGGACTTGTTATCGGAGAGAGGGAGCAACAGGGCCCCGCCGCCGCCACTTTTTCTGATGGATTCTCCAGCCCCGCTAAAATCGTCTCCCTTGAGCGGGTCCTCGTCGGTCGGATGCGTGCTTCCCTGCGGAGTCTTCGTCGGGTCCGATACTCGGCTCTTCGTCTCCTCCTGGGTCTTGCATTGTTTCTGGCTCAGAAACTCCACATTCACCTGGGCCTGATACTCCTCCCGCACCGTGTCCAAGGCCTTCCAATCAAGCCGAAGCTTGTGCGCAGCCCAGATGAGCTCGTCGGGACTGTGCAAGATTTCGCCACGAGTTTGCACCGTCTTCAGACATGTGTAGCAGGAGTCCATGCTACCCCTGAGGAGCTGGGAGGCCAGGCGGTCGACGATGACGAGGCTGAGGGGCAGAAGGAAGGAGATTCCGCAGGCGAGCAGGGCGTCCCAGAACCGGAGACAGTAGCTTAGCGGGAACGAGTAGAGGAACAGCGAGGAGATCCACTGTTGAAGCCAGATCGAGTTCGGCAGTCCTACGCTGCTCAAATGATGCTTCAGATCGTTGTTCTCCAGTTCCAGGATATAATCGAAGAGACTCTGAAGAACGCGGATGAGAGGAAAGTTTTCTGTGTAAAATCGGCCGACGCCGTCGAGCCCGAGCCGATCTGCGGGCACCTTCCGCTTCATCAGCGCCGCCAGCGCCCAGAACGTCTCCTCCTCGTTCGACCTCGACACTATCAGCAGAAACCCTGCCACATAATTCATGCCCTGGCAGTAGCCCACCTCCGGGTCGTAGACGCTGTACGCAGCCAGCACGTTTTCCAGCGCCACCCTGCTGTATATGTGTTCAGCAAAGGTGCGGTCGCGGTCCTGGACGATTATTGGCAGGTACACACAGGCCGCCCGTCTCGCAGGACTGGAGAGCTCCTGGTACAGTCCTGGGACCTGGAGCTGCGACACCCGTAATGCAGCCTTCCACGCCGCCCATCTGTATTGCTCCGGCGGTCCTGCTGCCAATAGCTTTGCGAACTTCTTTGGATTCTGAGAAGCGTACTGCAGCAAACTGTTATCAACGGAGAAGGGACGGACGGTTTCTTCACACATGAAACTGTCGACGGGGGCTCGACCGTTAGCGGGGGCGTGTCGCGCGTTTTGCTTGAATCCACACATGGTCTGCCATTTGTGGAGAATCTGCCCGGCCTTCTCGGGGGTGAGTTCTGTGTAGACGGCGCCGGGAAGATTGGGGGCGAAGAGCGAGGGCGTGGCACGCGCCAAAGGCCGGTGCTGGTGGCCGTCCAGACGGTGGGTAGCCTTGACTGCAACGCACGTTCCACCAATTCCACAGCCGCTTCCCATACTAATTATAGTAAATATTATTGGTATAATGCTTTGTTCCGTTATAAACTTTGCGCTGCAGTTTGGCTTTACTATTTCATTCCCTGATACGCACGCATTAATTATTCCATTATCGCATTTTGTTATAATTGGATATTAAATGCTACCAATGAGAGCTATACTGCTGCTCCCATTGTTGATGTGGTAGTACGCCTCAGTGATTTAAATAACGCAGAAATGCGAGACTATATGTATAATCGCATATAATAATTCAAATTGAAAGGATACATGACGGAGACAGAGATCCTAAAACTGCGGAAGGAACTGCTCCACTCGCGCGAGACCATCGAAGATCTGCAAGAGGAGCTGCGCCTTACCGACGAGAAATACCTCCAGCTCCAGGAGGAGTTCAATCGCAATCAGGACGTAGTCAAACAGGCTAGAGACGATTTGGCAAAGATTGAGGGGCTGGTGGAACAGCGGGTGTCTGAACGGGTGGCCCAAGAGATCAAGAACAAGGAGAACCTGGAGGAACTGCTGCGGGAGAAGAACGAGCTGATCGACCGCCTGAAGGACGAGCAGGAGAAGCTCATTAATCGGGAGAAGATGCTGACCAAGGACTACGAATACCTGCGAAACAAGATGGAGGAGACCATGGGCGGCAACTTCGAGATGCAGGACGCCCTCCGGGAGATCAAGCGGGCCAAGGAGGAACGCGAGAAGAAGGAGAAGGAAATCGAGCGGCTCGTCACCCAGCTCAATGAACTCTCCAAGCAGGCTGAAGATCTCATTGCCGAGAACCGTGTCCTCAGAGAAATGGCCGGCACCCCCGAGAACTTCGGCATCCAGATCAACGAGATCAAGCTTGCCGAAAAGGAAAAGCTCGAGGAATACAAGGTCAAGCTTCGTTATTACGAGGAAGAAATCCACGCGCTGGAAAGAGAGCGGGCGACCCTGAGGGCCAGACTGCGCGAGCGGCCCACGATCCCGGGCAAGGAGGAGTTCACCAAGGGATTGACGCCCGACCAGATCATCCAGGTCGAAGATTTCGTCATGGGCCTCCGCGACGGCAAGGCTCTTCCCACTGCTGAGGCTGGGGAACTCCGGCTGGAAAACGACAGACTGCGTGCCGAGCTCCAGCGACGCGGCGGGTCGGGCGACGTTGAGAAGATAGTCGAGAAGGCGCTCATGAAGCGATCGCACACTCGCGGGCCTGCCGATGCCGACACCACAGGCGTGCTCGACAAGATCCAGCAGGAAAACGCCGAACTACTGAAGACGGTCCGCGAAATGATGCAGAACATGGCGGCCACCCAGCCGGGCCAGATTATGGAGGGCGCCGGGCGGAGAGGGGCCTTTGCCAACGAGTCGAGCAAGAACGTGGTATCCAGACAGTTGTCGCGCCTGCTATATCCTCCGGAGCCGGTCAAGCGGCCCGACGGCAGCGTGGTCGAGGGCGTGTCTTACAGGTTCCCCGGGGCGCCCATCCCCATCGTGCCATTCGACATGGCTCGCTACAGCGCCGACAAGATCCAGAAGCACGAATTCGCCTTCATGCAACTTGCCCTCGTCGAGGCCATTGAGCTAAACGCAAGAAAGGATGCCGAGCTCAAGGGATACACTGGCGAGTTCCAGAATGTCGAAGGCAAACTCCGCGCGTATCTGCTGCAGAGGAACGAGCTGTACAAGGACTTCGCTAAACAATACTCGACGTGGACAGAGGAAGGGAAGATGATGAAGGAACAAAACTCGGAGCTGACAGAGATGGCCCGGGCCGAAAAGATCAAGAACGGCGACTTGGAGAAGCTGTTGACTACACTGCAGAGCGGCATGCGTGACTCCGAGATCAAGGAAAAGCTCATCGAACTCACCAAGCGTTCCTCCATCCTCGAGGTCACCATGATGCAGTTGACCAGAAAGTACCTTACGCTGCAGGAAGAGTACAAGCTGATGCACACGCAGTACATGAATGTGGACAAGGAAAACAAGGACCGCGAGTTGCAGCTGGAGGAACGTGTGACCAGGCTCAAGGACTGGAAGTCCAAGGCCGTCCTCGAGCTCAAGTACCTGTACAAGAAGCTGCGAGAATCGGTTTCGCTGGTGAGATACGACAGACTGCAGCGGGAGGTGGAATCTCTCCGGGAGAAGGACCGGCTGTGGCTACAGGCTACACAAGACCTCATGTCGCTGCGGTCGGAACGCGTGGGAATAGAGCGGGCGCGGGCCGAGAACGAGGAGGCGCGGAAGGAGGCCGAGGCCACGCTTGCCGACTCGGAACAGGAGCTCCAGCAGCTGGCCGTGAGGCTGAAACGCAAGGACCCGCAGTACGCGTACGAGAGGGCGATACTGGACAGGATCATTGACGCCTTCCGGGCCTACAAGCTGTCGCCGCAGGATGCCTTCGATGTCTTTGACAAGAACAAGGACGGGTGCATATCTCGCGAGGAGTTCCGCAACGTGCTCAACCAGCTGCGACTTGAACTTTCCCACTCCGACCTCGAGGCCGTTATGCGCTATCTGGATGTGGACGCCACCGGGTCGATCAGGTACAAGAGCTTCATCCGGACGCTGAAGCGGTACGGGATAAAGGCGAAGTCGAAGGAGGAGGAGACTATCGCGCGGGTGGCCGACATCATCAGTCGGAGCGGCGTTGACATCAAGAAAGCTTTCGAGGTCATCGATCGTGATGGCGACAACATGGTCAACAGGCAGGAAATGCTCGACGCGCTTCTCAGCATGCGTCTCGGAATTAGAGAGGAGGAGCTGTCCAACGCCATCAATTCAATATACCCGGAGGGCGCCTCGGGGATCGACTACAGACGATTCTGCCGCGTGTTCGAGAAGACCCTCCAGAGTGCTGAGCGGGAGGAGCGCAAGGTCAAGGACAACTGGAAGGCTGAGATCCTTCGCAAGATTGACTCCCGTCTGATGGAGCAGAAACTATCGCTGCACAGTGCCTTCGAGCTCACCAAAGAGGGCAATGTGACAAAGGACGAGTTCGGCAAGCTGTGCGCACGACTGGAGGTGGCGCTTTCGCCCCAAGAGCTCAGCGACCTATTTGCGGACTTCGACACCAAGGGCACGGGTTCAGCCCCCTTCGATGATATTGCGGTCAGTATCATCTCTGCTAAGGCCGCAGCCGGCAGGCTCCCTGCAGATCTCTCCAAGACTCGCGGCAAGGAATCAGCGGTTGATGACCTGAGACGTGGACTCGACGAAGGCGATGTTGAGTCACTCAAGACCAGGGTACTAATTCTTCAGGAGCGCGAAAAGTTGGCTCTGGATAAAGCGAAGAGAGAGTACGACCAGGTGAAAAGTCTCCAGGAGACGATAAAGAAGCGCAACGAAGAGTGCGAACAGCTGGAGAAGAGGCTGCGACAGCTGACCGACAAGCACTTCACTCTGCAGGAACTGGCAGTGAAGAATGAGTCAAGATTGGCGAATTGTATTTCGCGGGAGGAGGGCATGGGGCTGGAGCGCAAGTACGAGGTGATGGAGCACGAGCTGCTCGACAAGGACGCCGCCATGCAAACGTTCAAGGGAATGTACGAGGCAATAATCCAGCAGATGCGGGCACTCGAGCTGTCCTTCGCAAGAAAGAAGGACGAGGTCAACGAACTGCACAAGGCTCTGCTCGAGGTCCAGTCCAGCAACGACAAGGATAACTTAATCGGGAAGCTGTACTACGTTGTGCTCCTTTCCAGATGGCAGGAGGGGGCGACAAACAGGAAGTACGACACCCTGATCTCCGAGGTCAAGCGGCTCAAGACTAGCCTGTACACATGCGAGACCGATGTCGCGAAGAAGGAAGAGGATGTGGCTGGGCTCGAGGCCCGGTTGCAGGACAGCGCTGAGGCCCTTTCCAAGCTCAACGAAAAGGCCCGCAACTACGAGGACCTCGAGTACAACCGCGATAAGGTCCACGAACTTGCTGGGAAGCTGGCCGAGGCCACCCAGGCAAAGATTGACATCGAGATGGACAACATCAAGCTTCGTGAGGAGAGTACGCGTCTTGCCTATATGACAGACCAGCTGGAGATGGAGAAGAAACAGGCACAAGACCTGGCGGAGGCACTGAAATCGAAGAATGACAGCGAACTCGCACGGAAGGTCATAGAAATGAGCGACGGGCTCTCGTCCCTCAAGTTATCAGAGCTGCGGGCACAACGGGACTCCAAGATGTCGAAGGAGAAGGAAATATATCTGGAACGCGTCAACAACCAGAACAACATGCAGATCAAGAAGCTGGAGGAGGAGCTGGGAAACGCGCTGGCCAGTCTGCACAAGGTCGAGGAAGCTTTCCGCGAGAAGGACAAGGAACGCGAGCGGCTCTTCTTCGAGCTCAAGCAGGCGAAACGCACAGATGTGGGAAGACCGTCGGATACATTCGGCAAGAACGCGCGGCCCGGCGACGAGCTTTCTGAGCTCCGTGCCGCTGCTGCCAAGGCCAAAGCGTCGGAGAACATTCCGCCATCGACTGCGCCTGCCGCCCCTCAGCAGCAGGCCCTCATAAAGGAGTACGAGGACACCATCTTCAAGCTCAGAAAAGACCTGGAGCAAGCACGTCCGTCCGGCTCGGCACCGGAGCGGTCCAAGCTGGACATAGAGATACTGAAGGACGAGGAGAAGCGGCAGATGGCCACAGTGGCCTACAACACCATCAAGACGCTTGAGGGAATCATCAACAACCAGAAGGAGCAGATCCGCCGCAAGGACGAGATGATAAAGCAGGCGCGGGACGAGGCGGCGAAAACACGTGATGAGAGCATACACCAGATCGCAAAGCTGCAGCAGGAGCTGGCAGGCGAGGGGCAGAGTGCCATGGGCCGGATCATATCATACGGGAAGGGCACGGGCTATCGTGGGGGAGCGCCGGGGGCCTTCACAGAGGCCGGCATCCTCGGGGTCACTGAGGTCGACTCTACTTTGCAAAAGAAGGATTCTCGCATCAAGGAGCTCGCCGCTAAGGTTGACATGTATTCAAAGGAGGTCAAACGGCGCGACGACGATATTCGAGGGCTGAAGAACCAGAACTTTGAGCTGCAGGAAAAGCTGGAGCGATACAACCGGGAAGAGAAGCTATCGGTGGCGAAACAGGAGCTGGACAAGACAAAGCGGGAACTCGCAAAACGCAATAATGAGTACAAGAGTCTGAAGACGGCGATCGAGAAGCTGAAGCAAGACTTCGACTCCTACAATGAGAAGAGCGCAAAGCAGGAGGCGGAGATCAACGTCTACGCCACGAAGGAGCGGCAGTATGACAGCGACAAGACCCAGCTGGAACAGCAGCTGAGAAATGCTCAGCGCGAGCTCAAGCAGCAGACCAAGGTTGTGCAGGAGGCCCAGGAGCGGATTCAGACGGTGGCAATGAAGGAGCAGGAATTTAAGGAGGAGATAGAGAGACTGACCAAGGAGATGGCTTTGGAGCGGATCAACAAGGGGGAGCTGCAGCGCGAACTTGAGATCGAGAAGTCAAAGAACTCGATGGCGCAGAAGCACCCGCACCCCTCTCTGGAGGAACGGAAGCACGACGAGCCCTCTCCTGCCGCTGCCACCCACTCTGGCCACACTCCGTCTTCTGCGGCGGCTGCTGGGGTCGGAGTCGCCGGAACCGCTCCAACTATCGAAATGAAGCACGAGCTGGATCGTCTTCGACAAGAACTTGCGGCAATCAAGCGTCGTGCCGAGCCTGCCGACGCAGAACTAATGGTAAACGCAGAGCGATCCACCGTGGAGGCCAAGACCAGCAAGAACGTCGCCGCCGGGGAAACCTATGTGGACGAGATCGTGGAGGCTGCGAAAGAGGTCATCCATCCCAAGATCCGGCCTCTCGACATCTTCCGGGCTTATGCAGAGAGCGAGACCACGATATCGGAGATGCAGTTCATTCTGGCGTGCTCCAAGATCGGAGTCACGTTTGACGAGCTGGCCAGCGCTGTGCTCGTTAGTCGGCTCAAGAAGTCGGAGGCCGGGGTGGAGTACGTGGACTTCGCCGCAGCCCTCAAGGGCAGCCTCTTCCAGCGCCTCATTGATGAGGAGCTCTACCAACTAGGAGAGAGCGTGGCTGGGATGAACCTGTCGCACAAGGAGCTGATGCGAAGGTTCGTGAGCGAGGCGCAGGAGGACCGGCTGATCGGCAAGGAGGCGATCGAGCAGGGGGTCCGCCAGCTGAGCAAGGGCGACTTTTCCAAGGAGGCCGAATATGTCTTGAGAAGAGTCAAGTCGGCTCACCACGAGAGCATGTACGACGCACATAAGCTGGTGGAACTGATTGAGAAGGCGCAGAAGGTTTGTCTGGTCGAGGCCATGCGCGCTGCCGCCAGAGAGACTAAGACCGATCTGGTTAATCTGTTCGCGATGCTTGACAAGAACGACGATCGGAGACTGGAGAGGACGGAGTTCGAGAAGCTGGCCAGAGAACTGGGGGTGAAGATTTTGACGGGGACGAACCTGGAACTGGCGATGGAAGTGTTCGACCCGAAGCAGTCGGGCAGGGTAGAGTTCGCCACATATTGCGAGCAGCTGCTGATCACTGCGGAACAACGTAAGTCGGGTAGCGGCGAATCAGATAGAGGAAGGAATGAAGGCTGCCGAGGAGCGACGGTTCCGCCACGACCTGTCCGTCATCTGCAGGCGCACCGCCAAGGTCATTGTCAACAGCGTTGGCGGCCAGCTTCTTGAACAGTTCGCAGAACTCGATGCGGATGGTACGGGCGGCTTCTTAACTGGGGGATAGAGACCGGACTGGTGAGCCACACGGAGGCGATGGGCACGATAATGAAGCTGCCGGTGAAAGACCTCAAGCGCGCAGATCTGCAGATCATGCTGCAGGAGCTGGATGTGAAGGGCATCGGACACTATTGCTACCACGCGTTGGTGCGGAAACTGGCGGACTTCGCGCAGGACTCGAAGCCGGACGCGCTAATGCGTCGCATCATCAGCATCTGCGTTCGAAAGGGCGCGCCGCTGAACAACCCCGCAGGGTTCAAGCAGGCGGTCGGGGGCGCAGACAAGGAGGGCCGGGTCGCTGCTGCCAGGTTCCGTTCCCAGATCCAGAGCTTGATCCCCGGGATGAGCGAGGACGAGCTCAACGGGCTCGAGGGCGCCTTCAGAGGCCGGGATGGGAAAGTCGACATGCGAACATTCGCCGAGGAGTTGTTCAACCCCGATCTGAGGAAACCGACGCTGTCCGGAGCAGCCCCCAGTCTGGCCGACTACGGGAAGAAGGGCCGAAGGGATGTCAGGGAACAGATGGAGAAGACCAGCGTGACCGGACAGGCGCTGAGGGGGAAGCTGGAGGAGCTGAAGAAGGACAACGAGGCGCTGCGGAAGGAGAACAACGTTCTGAACCAGCGGATCGGCACACTTGAGCGCAACAAGACCGAGCTGGGCGCCCGTCCCATGGAGTTCCGCGAGGGCAAGACTCGGCTCGGGACCGTCCCCCAGAGGAAGGACGAGCTTAATTTGGCGCAGTACTCGGCGAAGGTGGCGGAGCTGGAGGGGAAGAACTACGAGCTGCTAAAGAAGATTGACACCGAGTACAAGCCGCAGATCGGAAAGCAGCGTGCCGACATCGAGAAGCTCAAGGTTGACATTAAGTTCCTAAAGCTGGACAACCTGAAACTGGAGTCGCAGGTGGAGAAGATGTTGAAGAAGCCGATGGACGGGACCGAGAAGCGCAACGAACTTGAATATCTCAAGGACATGAAGCTAAGGGAGCAGGAGAAGAAGATAGAGGAGCTCACACAGGGGGTCAAGAAGCTCGAGGAACGCGCCTTCGCCCTGGAACAGTCCAAGCTGGTATATCCTCCCGTGTATGCTTATCTCGCATAGGAGTTGCAATTCGAGAAGGAAAACTTCGACCTGGAACGGTCGCGGCTGGAGAGACGCATCAAGGACCTCGAAGAGTTCCAGGCCATCAATCGCTAGTGCATTCCACCGTGATTCTCACTTCATCACCATATTTCATACGGTGTCTCAGATGCATTAGGCATTATGCGTGCCATTCGGCCAACGGTGGGCTGCCGTGCTATAGGGGAAAGACACACTCGATATTCCTTCGGTGACGCGACGCAGGAGGAACCACCATTCTAGCCAAATCTCAGTTTAGCTCCAGCCAACTATTATTTTAAAATATTTGAAAAATCACAAACAGATGGGCTGCGGCGCATGCGGCAAGGTGCACAATCCGACGCGAAACCCTCAGGGCGCTCGGCACGGCAGACGGACACACAAAACTTCCCATGCCAATCCTTTCTCCCGCGCCTCCACCGAGCTCGATCCGGTCCCCTCCTCCCAGGTCCCGAGGCCGAAGGAGTCCGAGCGCGACGACAACGTTGCTGTTCAGAGCAACACATCAGGTTCGCCATCTGAGCAGCGACTCGCGCTAGACGGGGGCAAGAAAGAGGAGGAGGAGAAGGTTCCAGCCAGAGGAGTTGAAAGCAACGTGAGGGAGCCTGAGATCGTTATCCAGAAGGCGGCGGAAGTTGCCGATAACTCGGTTCCGCTGAGGAGAGAAAATGAAACAATAACGTTCGATCCGAAGATCGCGCATGCGAGGGTGAAGCTATACGAAGTGGGAAGCACAGACTTTGTTCAGGCGCCGGTGTCAACCTTAGAGCAATGGAACGAGGCGCTGGTTGGATCGGAAAAGGCATCGGTGCTCAGTCTGCCAAACAGGGACTGGTACGGGGAACTATGCGAGGCGTTCGATGTAAACATTCCGATCGAGGAAAGGTAGGCAGAAGAGGATTATCCGGAGCTGCCGTTCTCCGCCTGGAGAATCGCGTACAGACTGCGCGAACACTTCAACTGGCTCTGCGACGGCGTTTCTCGGTACTATCTCGGACTCTGTCCAGGCGAGGTCTCTTCTGGTCTTCCCCCAGTTGACTCGGGGAACTGGTACCCTTTCGCATGCGATCACCCGTATGAATAGGAAGACCGGATTCGTGTGGAAGGGCGTGTACATCAAGCTGCTGACAAAGGACCGGTACCAGGCGCAACGTGAGGTGGCGGCGCTGAAAACGCTGGGCGTCGCCCTGGAGTCCGCAAAGACTCGTCAGCGGCCCGCTGTGATTTCCCCAATGATCGCCCTCGGCTGCTTCGCCGGCGGGGCCTTGCTGCTCTCCGCCTGTATTCCTGAGAGACAGATTGAGGACGAGAAGGGCGACAATTCGTGCAGTATTCTGAGCGAGTCACGTGTCCAGGTGAATTGCAGCGCAAATGATGATCCGGCGGCCGACCCGGTGCTTTCCAGGATGGGTCCGCTCAATCTGGTCCCAGTTGCAGGCGGCAAGTCCTCTCATCCGCTGAGCGTGATCGTGAGAGCCTCAGAGTTGCTGCCGAACGCCGACCCTCATCCCTTCGCCTTCGTCCGGATCCCGGCGAGCGACACCGAGCCTTGTGAAGTCTACCCGAAGCTCTCCGACACCGTTTTCGACTCCGCAGCTCTCCGCTCCTTGATAACGCACCATCCCGCAGACTGCGGTTCCTCTTTCGACACCCATTTCGCAGCCGACTTCTGCGGCTGGGACATTCAGCTGAGATCCCTGGGTGGCTCCGAGGGGGAGAACGTGCGAGCCCAGAACATGGTTGGCTCTCAGCACATCCTGGGAGACGCGTTGGCGGGCTGCTACTATGTTGCACATGAGTCGCGGACACGGATTCCCTACATGATTGCTGAGGCTGGTACGGAAAACGTGAAGCGCGCTATGGAGTTGGCAGCAGAAGAGATAAACACAATGGAAACGCCGGTGACCTCACATTCGCTGAAGCAGATTCTCCATCGTCGCGGACTGAACGTTCGCTTTGAATGGGGGATTCTTGGCATGCTAAACAGCGAGAAGCAGAAGCTGGCAATCCGTCTCGACATCCTCTTGCGTGCGGCCAGAAGGCTAGTATTATCCAAGGAGGAGTCCAGACCTGGAAAACGTTACCGGGAAAGTGTGGTCGAGTTTCTGAACCGGCTCCTTATGTCGAACGAATCGGAGACTGAGGAACTGCGACGGTCCCTGTTCTTCTCGAGGCTGAGGATGGCGCTATTCCATGATCCAGACCTGGTGAAGATTGCGGAGGAGCCAATCAGCGAGGTCATTCTGGCAGCGAGAAAGAACCCAAGAGTGACGATAGAAGCTGCAGGATTCCTGTTCGGGGTAGAGTTCAGTAGCAGATTTTTCAGCGGCGTGAGAGGAGACAGCTACTATCTTCTGGCAAGAGGGATGCGGGTCGCCGGGGACGATGTGGTCGGGATAGATGTTCGTGTGGGCTCTCCTGTGAGTCTGCGCGAACATTCTTATCTCGTCCTTTCGCAGCTGATCGGGGCGGATCTGAAGCACATAAGACTCAGCCAGCAGAGCTACTGCGTCACCTCGCGAGAGGCGAGCGAAAACTCTATCGTGGCCTCTGAGGAAAGTAACGCGAGCGCAGCAGAAAATTACCAGACGCGCCGAGACAGGCTCCCCAACAAGAAGGTCGCCGGCGGAGTCCTTCGTCGTCCTCTCGATCCCACCAGCAAAAGCGTACTCGTTGCCCGAAAGAAGCCGCCGCTCAGGAAGTACAACACGAAATTGCAGACCGCGAACACGCCGCTCTCTTCCATTGGTCCGAAACTAATAAAAAGCGCACAGACGGCGAAGCTGTTCGACCGGAGTGCCACGCTGGAGGTCAAGAGATGCAATCCACGAGTGGTGCACCCCAGCATACTCTTTCCAGCAGAACTATACGTTCGGGATGAATCCCCACAGAGCGCGCTCATGGCCGAGTACACGCTGCCAGACTACCGTGTACTGAAGGAGTGGAACGCGTACCTCAGGGTGCTGTTCGAAGGTCTCCCGGGCATCTGTGGGGGTGAAACTGTGATGTTTGAGGCGGTCTCGTTCCAGCTCCTGGCGTGTCTATGCACTCAGTGTTCCGCCGCGGTCACGTGCACGAGATGTAAACAGATGCGGACAGAGACCCTCGGCTCCCTTCTGGCCTCTCCGATACTAAGCACATTTACAAACTCGTTCGCAGAGCCGATTCTGTCCACAATCACCCTGTCCGGACTCTTCCTCGACCTGTGCGGCTGCCAATCCGACGCCTTGATCGCATATCTGCGCGCATTCATTCTCTCCTCCGAACTTTACGGCGACCCTCGCGGCCGCGGCAACCAGCCCAACTCTTGGACCCGTCTTCTCGTTTCCAGGATGAAAGGCACCGACGACGAAGGGTTCCTCTCAGAGATCGAGGACACATTTGGGAACATACACGACAACTCAATAAGCCCATTGAGTCCGCTAGATCCGCAGAATCCTTCCCCACGGAAGGCCTCGCAGTCGTTCCTTGAAATTGTATTAGCACAGATCAAAGATGACAACCCGTCTGCTACTGCTGCGGAAAGAGTCTCCCGAGCTGAGCCTTCACGAAACCAATCTGGGATGCTGATCAACAGCCGGGAATTGCGGGAGCTTTTCGGCAGGGTCCCCGGCCTCGCACTCGTCTCCGCGGTGAATAAGGGAAGATCGCCAGAGAAATCCGGGAGCGTCTCCACCTCTGCTGGGAGTGGTGGGAAAGCTGTCAGGAATCCGCTATGGGATGCCTTCCTACTCGAGTACGGATCCACACGGATAGGCAACCTGGAGGGCAGACTGTTCCTGTGGGGGTCAAATGAGTCCTCGGGACTGGGAACCCACGGATTTGACGGCGGATGTTCGGTTCCGCGGCTGTGCATCTCACTCAAGAACGAGTACATAAAAGACGTGGTGTGCGGACATTGCTGCACATTCGCCGTAGACGTCTACGGAAGGCTCTTTTCATGGGGGAATAACCAGTTCGGACAGCTTGGACTGGGAATCGCAGTAGCGAAGACAGTTGTTGTTCCACAGATGGTGAGGGGAATTCCGCCGGTCCGCAAGCTGGCGGTGGGGAACGAGCACGCGGTGGCGGTGTGCGAAAACGCGGGAGTATATTCCTGGGGGAATGGAGACAGCGGATTGCTGGGCCACGGCGACACGCGCAACTGCTTCGAGCCGGAGGAAATTGTCGCGCTCAGAGGAGAGAGAACCAAGGTGCTGGCGTGCGGCGGGCTGCATACGATTCTGGTTACCGAGGACGGCAAAATGTTCGTGTGGGGACGAGCGGAGGGCGGCCAGCTAGGACTATCGCAGGACGCACTCGAGAAGCTCAGTCACGATCAGGGGGACTACTGCGTCAGCACACCTATCAGGCTTCAATCATCGGCGCTTAAAGATGAGAATGTGGTCTCGGTCGCCTGCGGGGAAGCACATACATTGGCCCTGACTGCTGCCGGAGCCATCTTCGCTTGGGGGTTCTGCAACTTCGGACAGCTAGGACTGGGCTTCACCAGCGACACCTTCGAGCCGGGCACAGGCAACTACAAGAGCACGGTGTGGATCCCGGCCAAGGTTGACGGGCTGGCTGGCGTAAAGGTGAAAAGCATCGTGGCCGGCTCGACCTTCAGTTTCTTCATCACTGATTCAGGCGAGGTATGCGCATCTTTTTGCTTACACATTTAGCTGTATTCCTGTGGAGTGAACGACTTCGGCCAGACCGGCAACGAGACCGAGTTCAGAGATCTTGCCATAAGTATTATGCCTTCCTCAGTCCGCTAGACTACGCATCTGCGCAGAAGACAGTGAGGACAACAGACGTCGCCCTGCCTACGCGGGTGCTGTGCTTCACCAAGATCGGGATTAGCCAGCTGGCTGCCGGGGAGAACCACGCGCTCGCTCTGAGCAAGGAGCCGGACACGATCGTGTGGTCGTGGGGGAAAGACACGGAGGGACAGCTAGGACTGGGGAGAAGGACGAAGGCGACCAATGCGAGACCTGTACTCAATCTGTGTTCCTTGCCTGTGGCTAAGGTCGGGTGCGGATCTACACACTCTGTGGTGTTGATCAGGGGCGACTACGTTCCGATCAAGGGGGAAGACGGGAAGAGGGTGGAGAAAGACTGGGAAATGAGGTCAGCTGCTGATGCTAATTAATTATCATTGTAAATCGCTTTCGTTTGCGCTGGCGCTTTCCGTTAGCCGAGGGGTTTTGGGGTTTTGGGGTTTTGG
>QFZN01004691.1_pt1 | contig 16008 bp, 24 predicted proteins | sample 1740101 | NCBI WGS metagenome assembly QFZN01 (sample SAMN09210849, study PRJNA391713) | Ciliate metagenome, whole genome shotgun sequencing project. | isolation source: combination of 50 Heterometopus sp. ciliate cells from an enrichment culture... | host: Heterometopus sp. ...
CCCAACACCCCAACACCCCAAAACCCCTTAGGTTCGGTGCGGATATCGGGTGTGGCTGAATAGGCGACATGGGAGGGTGAGTATATGTGCGATACGATAGTTAATAAGGCGATTATACTACTGGAGGCCGCTGGCCCACCTTCTGGTACTTAGCCATGGCCTGCAGCAGCGACTTCTCCCGCTTCTGCAGGTAGTCCACCCGTCTGCTCAGCTGCGCGTTCGTCTATTCCATGCCGCGAGTATAATACCTCCTTCATCTGGAAGACATCGCTCGCATCCTGTCCTCTGCCGCTATCCCTACCGAATTCATCATCACAGATCAATCCTACGCCCGCGAGTCATAGAGGGCGGTCTTGATGCTGGACTTCTCCTCCTCAAGCTGGAGGATGCGTTTCTTCAGCTCCGAGTTCTCCGCCTCCACCTTTGAGGCCGCATAATGTTCTGCCCCAGCCGGCGCGCCTCCCATCTTCTGTATCGGCGACCCCACAAAGATGTTCTCGAGGTTTTCCAGCTTCGTGACCAGCCCCGTGTTCTCGGTCATCACACTCCGGTAGTCTCTTTCTGATACTTCCTTCTGGTACCGGAGCTGGGCGTTCTCCTCCTTCAATCGTGCCATCTCCTGGCTGTACTCTTCCAGCAACTACGAATGCTTCGCTACCTAAACTGCACCTTCTTCGCATGCTGGGCAGGGATCTGCGGAATGGGCTCCAGAGCCGCCACGGGTCCGGGACCTGCCATGACCGCCGCCCCCTTGGAGGAAGACTTAGAGCTCAGTGGGGGCGCGGGAGGGCGCTGGCCGATGGGCGGGAGACTGAACCCGGACGCCCTCATGCTGCCGACCGTGCTCACCGGCAGGTCTATGGGTATCCCCGCATTCGCCCTATCAGGTCACCTCGGCGAGGGAATACAGTTTTTCCTTGAGATACTCGTTCTCCATGCGCAGCAGCTGGATCTCGCGCCGCTGGTTGAATATGATCTGTTCCTTCTCGTCCATCTGGATCACGGGCTTGTTCTTGATGTTCATCGTGCGGGTGGCGTAGTTGAGCGTGCTCATCGACTCGTCGAAGTATACGTCGCTTGGCGAAACGCACGCTATCATCAGCGCCTTCGATGTCCCCCTAGAAAAGTCTCACATCGGGATGCGCGATACCCGAGCGAGTCCATGAGGAGCATTGTGAGCTTGGAGTCGCGGTAGGGGATGTGGGCTGTAGCCTTCTTTGAGGCTAGACAGGAGATGACCTTGCCAAGAGTGAATAGTGACTTGTTGATGTTCCCCGTCTCCTTCACCATCTCCCCCTGACTCTTAGACTCCTTGAGTCGCTCAGAGCCCGCCAGGTCGACGAAGGTCAGTTTTCCGTACTTCTTAAAGATGTGGCCATCCTCAGACTTGGTCTCGCTGATGGCGTAGACCGTCATGATCGAGTGCGACCGAGAGCTGTCCTTGTTCAGGTCGTGACTGCCCGTCTTTCGGTTTCGCATGCCCTCGTGAAGGACGGCGAGGAGGTCGGCCGGGTTGGTGCAGTCCACGACCATGAGGTCTTCCACGAAGAACCCCTACGCAATGCTTCCTCATTCCCCCGTACGTTCTTCACGTTCCATCTGCAGTGAAGAATGCCCGCCGCCGGATTTAGCAGGTCTCGTATCTGCTCGTTGTATATCTCCATGAACGAGGCCTTGACGTAAAACTGTGCCGGATGGTTGGTCATCGAGTCCCACATGTACTGCACCGCCCTTGGGATCAGGCCATCTGTCTCATCCTGCACATAGTCCTTGTCACCAAGACGGTCCTCCACTCCGGCCATACTATGATCGATAACCGAAATGAGGGGATACGTGTAGGTCTTGCCGCTGCCGGTCTGTCCGTAGGCGAAGATCGTGGCCGCGTACCCGTCCAACGTGCTGTCGACCAGTTGCTACTCATGTGTCTGAAAGGAGTACAGGGATGGAACACATCAAGAATACGTCAGGCTGGTGCTGGTTCTCGTCCAAGACCACGTTGAACCGGTAGCCCTTCGTAGTCCCCCTACAGTTTCTCGCCTAGCGATTACTTGCAGTTCAGAAGACACTGCTGGTTGTCGGGGACAGAAGTGCAGCAGCCGTCGCCGCGACCCTGCTCCATAGGGTTCATAGGACGGATGCGCAGACAGACGCGAATGCTTTCTCCTATATTGGAACTGTGGCGCGGAGAAGGTACCGAACTCGTTATCGAAGATGGAGGACTGGTTGGAAACCGATGTCATAGTTTGTGATGTGCTCGGCGCCTTGTAACTACTAAGGGGACGGGAAAAGGAAGAAGAGTTACCTAGCCTTGGGGGCAGGGACGCTCGGCGGCTTGGCGCCCTTCTGCGCCGGTGGGGTGGCCTTAGGACGGCGACCGCTCGTCTTCGCTCCTTTCTTCATCCTTCCGGTTATATTGCGCAACTCACATTATTTCGCTCTTGTATTATTATCTTAGTTTTAATCTGGCATCGCACAATATTAGGAATAATACTAATCAGTTCACACTATATTGAAATGAATAAGAATAAATAGTACAGTTACACGCAGACCCATCGCGAGATAGTATATCGAGGCAGTAAGAATACTTAGTCCAAGCGCAAATATATTCATCGCGCATTAACTATGGTCCTTATAGCTTGATGCAAGTCTTGGGCGGCTCCGCCTTCTTCGCCTCCGCCTTCTTCTCGCCCGAACTCTTCCAGAAGTCCGTTACCTTCTTCTGGGTGGACTTGGCCTCTGCGGCCGCGATGGTCTCCCGCTTGCGGTACCTGCGCTTCTCAGGCACAGGCTCGTTCTCTCCCGCCTTTTTCGCGTCCGGAATCACCACCCCGCAGTCTTCCAGTCTCTTGGTTGTCCTCTTTGTCTCCTGCACTGCTGCAGCCGCTGGCAATGGCGACCCAGAATCTGAAGCCGATGCATTCTTCGCCGGCGAGGATGCGGCTGAGTCGTGAGGCGGCGACGACTCCTTGTGCTCCTCCACGGGTGCGACTGCGTGTGCGGGCTGAACAGGAGCAGGAGTGTCGTTGAGCAAAATGTGGGGCTTTTCTGGGACAGGCGCGACGGGCCGCAACGCGCTGGAGAGGTTACTACATGCTGACTGTCGAGACGTTTGCAGGACCTTCGATAGTAATGTCAGCTGCGTTTCTTTTGCAGTATCTGCTTTCAGTTTATCCTTGGCCTTGCTTGTCGTCTTGGACTTCGTCTTTCCAGTTGACTTATTCGGATTGGATGTTGCGACCAGAGGAACAGAGGACGTGCCATCGAGTTTCATGGGCTCAGTCTGAGGGGGAGCCGAGGTGCCCAACTTTGCCTCCTCCGCGACCAGGTCCTTCACACTCTCCTCCCCGTTCTTCGCGAACAATTTATTGATTTCCTCCTCAGTCATGTTCTCCGGGAAGAGCTCCTTCTTTACGTAATACCGCTTCTACGAGCTTAGAACTTTGGAAAATGCCTTGACATCCTGAGGTCCCTTCTCCTTGGTGGCGATCGTGGGCACCTTCTTCTTGACCACGCGGGCCGAGATCTCGGGGTGGCGCTTCTGGAAGGCGTCGCGGATCTTCCATATCGGCCAGTACGACCCGTGGAGGATCATGATGAAGTCTGTGAGCACGGCGCCCTCAATCCTGTGATGCACCACCTTCTCCTTCTTCTTCTCTTCCTCCACCTCCTTCTCAACGACCACAGGGAAATCTATGCGCTCGTTCTCAACTCGAGACCTGAGGCGATGAGGACCTGCGCACGGTAGGCCGCCAGTATCGACCTGCACTGCGCGTTGCCCGTCTTGTATATGAGGATCTCGGGCTCTCGCTCCTTTGTGGCGAAGTCGCCCGCCCCAGGCTTGAATCCGATCACCTTGTCCTCCTCGCCTAACCGCTTGTGCATAACACTATGGTACTTTCGTATCCAGACTCAAGTCGCTCTTCAGCCGAAAGGTGGTCGTCTGGGACCAGCCAATCATCGGAGGCAACCGAGGCCTCCTCACCAGCCTCTTTATCGTCTCCCTCGTCGCTCTTGATCTCCTCACCGTGCTACCCGTGTGCCAACAGAACCCTGAGTACCAGCTCCTCATACTCCTCGTCTGTCTCAAGATCGTAGTTGATGCAGGTGTCGATCGCGAAGGGGTTGCGCGGGGTGACAATCTGGCTGCGGAACGTGTACAGGTCTATGTGTCATGTTACATTCTCAACCACAGTACCTCCCCGGTTGATGTCCGAGTCGCCCACGAATATGTACTTCTTGTGCCTTTTCACAGTCCGCTTTGTCGCGGGCGGGATCTGCAGTCCCATAAGACTCAGCTTGTTGACAGCCGGGTTGTTCGAGGCAATCTCCCTTTCGAATTCCGCAATGTTCACCTTCTATCGAGTGGGGGATAAGATATAGTAGAACCTTGGTGAAGTCAAAACGCGGGATCACAGGGTCGGTGGCCGTGTACACAGTCGGCTTCTTGGCCGTCTTCTCCGCCGGCTTTCCTTCCACTTTTATCGTTGAGAAGAAGGCGGTGAGCATCTTCTGGTTTGGCTACGGAGGAGTGTGATTGTCGGCGCCCATACATCTTTCTTGGCCTCCTTTCCCTCTTCGGGGGGCTCTTCCTCCTTGGACTTGCGCAGCGGCTCGGCGGCAGCCTCCTCAGCAGCAGCAGCCTTGCTGGCGAGCAGCTCGTCGTGCTTGCGTTTTTTGGCCTTCTTCTCTTCGGCCTTTTGCTCCTCTTTGAGCTTGCGCTGCTCCTCCTTCAGCCGCTTGCGTTCCTCAGCCTCTTTGGTTTTCTGCTCCTCCAGCTGCTTTCGCTGCTCGTCCTTGGCCCGCTTTTCCTCCTCCTTCACCTTCTTGTCCAGCTCCTTCTGCCGTTGCGCGATCTCTCTCCTCTTTATCTTCAGGTAGTTTTCCTCGGCGTCCTGGAGCTTCTTCACATCGTCCAACACCCGCGCCTACAACGTGCTTAGAGGAGCGATTGAGTACCTCTTTCACGGTCGTGATGAACTTCCATATTTTCTGCACTTTCTGTCCCAGTAGTTTACGCTGCTCGCGTCTGGCTCGTATATCTTTAATATTAGGCAGCTCCAGAATATTAAAATTTTCAATTTCCCAACAGTATAATGCCTCCTTGGGACTTTCCTCCGACGCGACGACGGGACCCGCGGACTGCGCTGGCCCCTTCTCGGCCTTCCTGATCCCGAAGCACTTGCGCTGTGCGATCTTCGGGATGAGCTTCGCGATCTTGTCCAGCACTGTCGCGGTCTGCTGCGACTTGCCCAGCACCGATGTCCTCAGGTAATCGTTGCACTCCCTTATTACTTCGGACAGGGGCCCGGTGCTACGAGGGTTAGCGGGGCGCCAACGAAATATCTTGCCTTCCTTCGATTAATGGCGCCAAAAGCTTGGTGAGCGAGAACTCGACCTCTTCCTCCGACCCGGCCAGTTTGCCTCCGTATTTGGCACGGAGAGGCTCGAGCTCGGCGGAGACCGCAGTGAACAGTCTGGGAGAATCGAAGAAGGCCACGGCCTCGGCGAGGGCGTCGGCGTAATCGTGGTCGAGCTCCGGCATCCGCGTTTTCCACTCCTGCTGCACCTACACGCCATTTGTTACTCTCTGTCCCTGAGCGCGGGCTTATCGTGCCACCTTACCTTTGGGTCAATAGGAGGCAGCTCGGCAACCTTCTTGGCTTCCTCTTTAGCTGGGGCTGGGACGGCGGCCTTGTCCGCAGGGTCCTTCTTGGTCTCCTTCTTCTTCTTCTTGCGGGACTCCTTCAGCTTTTTGCTTGCGGCCGGTACTTTCGGGTCTTCGCTCTTTGCCGCCTCCTTCTTCGTCCCCGAGGCTGCTGGCGCCGCCGGTTTCACTGCCGGTTCGGGCTTCCCCGTGGGTTCCGTCTTCGCTGCAACAGCGTTCTTGCCGTCACCTTCCATCGTTCCTTATTAATCTTATATTCCCGCGTTCGAGGAGCTATTGAATAGCGTCCGGGTATTATAACGCGGCGGGGAACACGGGGGACACGCGCGCCGAGGGGCCACGCGTCTTCTGCACATTCGTCCGCTATCGGGAGATCGTTCTGTGTCCTGTACCCTTTCTTGGGGGGCGAAATTGCCGCCTGGTTCGCGTTGGGTCGTTCCTCGGTCTTCGGATCGGACTTTTTGTGTGTGTTGTCGATGGATCCGCACAGGAGGGGCGGGGACGGGCACACACAGCTGCACAGTATATGCTGCGATCAGTTCTGCAACTCTATATTACGCGCACGTTGCTATATTATTCAATTCACACACACATAGTCCACTGTAGAGTGTGCGCGCACTTAATATGCTGATGCGTTGCTGTGCTAGTTCAAAATCGTGAATTTATTTGCACTTGCAAACTAGATAAGTGATCGAGGTGGAGGCCGCGCATACGATTCCGGCCAGCAGCATTCCTAGTGTAGTCTTCATTGCCGATCGTGTCCTCCTCCTCCCCGGGGCCCGGTCCAGCAGGATCGTCCCTTCCTCTCCCTGTTCTCCATGCTGTTTCTCAGCGGCCACATTAATTTGAAGAGTCCGCGCCAGTTTCACAGCCCGCTCGTTCGTCCGGGCATAGACAGCAGAAATTCCTTGCAGGGAATCAAGTTTCTCCCTGAACCTGTTAATGACCGTTTGCTGGACCTGCTGTTCTCGGACAAGACGTTGGAAGCAGACAACCATCTTTTGCAGGTTGTCCTCCTTCTCCCTGAGGATGTGTTCCAGCCTTTCGGGGGAGCTGCCGTCGGTTTGGACCTCGACGGACACACTCATGGTGGAGAAGTACTTTTCCACTATCTGCTTCTCCAGGTTCGATGGGCTCGTCACCATGTTGCCGCTGGTGTTTCCCGCTCCCATCTGTCCACTGTTGGCCTCGCCCCTGGGACTCTTCAGGAACGATGCCCCAGAATAGCTATCGGTCTTGTCCATTGTGGGGGAGCGCATGCTGCTTCGCAGGTTGCTGTTTTCGCTCTTGTAGAACTTGATGGTCTCCTTCAGGTCCGCGTTCTCCGCATTGGCTCTTGATAGCTCCTCCTTGAGATCGTCGGACTTTTTGAGCCGGACACGGAGGTCGCCAATCTCCAGGAGACTCTGCTTGTACAGCGACTCAACGTTCTGGTACTGCCGCACCTTGTCCTCCAGCACTCGATGCGTCTGTCTGAAATCGCAGAGAAGCTGTTCAACGGACTTGAGTCGCTCCTTGAGGCCGAGGATCTTGTCCGCCCGCTCCTTCAGTTCGCATTTGAGCTTCTTGACCTGATCGGAAGGCTCCTTATCGGGGACCGAGACGACGGAGCGGGAGAGGGAGAGGGACTTCTCCTCGGTGAGGATCCAGCTCTCGGACGCCCTTCGTTCCGCCTTCCTTTCTGGCACGATCACCTCCTGGATTCGGTCGCACGTCCAGTCCTTGAGCATCACCTGCGCAAGCTCCTCATACCCCGCGAACGGTGGCGCCGCCTCGCTGCTAGCCCGAAACTTGTCGAAGACCGTGTGCAGCGCCTGAACGGTCGACTGCAGCAGCACTGCGTTGGTTCCCGCGCCCAGGAAAACCTCCGAGAAGAACTTCGCCACCTGCCCTCCGAGGACCGTCCCGCTGCTGTCCTTACTTAGGAAGGTGACGAAGAAGATGAGATGAAGGAGTTCCCAGCTGGTGTCGGGACTGTCAATAGTTTTGCGCAGCCGCGAGAAGTACTGCATCGCGGTCAGTCCCCTTCTCTTAAAGAAGCCCTTGAGTTGCATGAGGAGACAGACGAGTTTGTCGATGTCGGAGGCGGGGTCGCTGGAACAGACAGGTTCGAGCGACTGGAATTCCTTCGGGTTAACGAGCGCGAGGAAATCTTGCATGAACGCGGGCGCCAGAATGAGTTCCGGCGAGACGAAGGCGTGTTTCTGCAGGAAGACTGAGAGCTGCGAGTAGGAGGGAGTGGTCAGTTGCGACGCTCGGGTGTGGAGCTCGGACAGGCAGCACTTGAACCAGACCAGGAGGTAATCTTTAACCGGAAACATTCTTATCTATTCTTAATTAACGACACTTTCAAATAATGCTGCTGCGACGAGATGAAAACTATACATTATCGTCAGGTGCGACCATCTCGGGTCGAATTTCTATATCCGATAAAACAGCAAAAGTCAAATAGGCCTACGCAAGCAAACATGGAGTCGCTTCAAGTCTCTGCCCCGACACACGTTTCTTCGCCGTCCGCATCTTCGGAAGGACGTTTATTATCCCTGGGAATCTACAGCTGTTTCGCGGTCGGACTCCTCATGGTGACAGTTTTCGAGTTCCCCCTCTTTTCCCGCGAGATCTCCTTCCCTGCCGCAGTCTTCCACCTCATTCTCTTCATCTTTCCTTGGTACAACATGGTGCGTCTCCAGCTATCCGACCCCGGGATCATTCCTAGTATCGCTGAAACCAGACCATGATTCGGTAGTGGGGGATAAGAGCCAGCCGCAGCCGCCGGACCCGAATCTGCGGGAAGAGTCCGAGGCCGCGCCGCTCGCTGGGAGAAGTGAATTGTCGCTCTACAAGCAAGAATAGACGAAGTCATCGTGGGGTAGATTCCGATGGTGCGAAACGTGCCACATCTGGCGGCCGCCCAAGGCTTCTCATTGCTCGAACTGCGGACACTGTGTTCTCGCCTTCGATCAGTACCTACCCCGCCTCACCCCCAGTAGCCATTGCGTCTACCTGAACAGCTGCGTCGGGGAGCGGAACATACGGCACTTCGTGGGCTTCCTGTACTCCACCAGCGTGCTCACGCTCTACACCGCCGTCATGTCTGCCGTATACGTGGTCTGGAACCTGTTCGCATTTCCGGCCGCGTACGAGACGGCCTGCAAATACTGGTACCTCCCCGCGGTCGCCTTCCCTCTCGTCCTCTCCGGCGCTTTCTTGATAATGTACTTTACGTGAACCATATAGCATAACAATAGCCGAAGCTTCCTCTGGAACCCGTGCACCGTCATGCCGCTCTTTACGGGGGTCTCCATACTCTATATCTACGTCACGACCTGCATCGGCTATAAGGAGGGAATATATTACAGGACGCCGCTGCCGTTCGTTACGGGGGTGCTAGCGGGCATGTTCTTCCCCTGGTATTGCTCCTTCCTATAAAGATGCGCATTATAGGGTGCTCGAACTCAGCATCACGTACAGGAGGCTGAGAATGGGCGGGGTCACCTGGAAGGAACAGATCGCGGTCTGGCGTGCCGGAATCTAGCCGAAGGAGCGGGAATATTATTTTGCTATAATCTTAAAAGAAACCAAATGTTAGTAGGCCGCGCGTGCATAAATTTGCGCGGTCTCTTACCGAATATATACATTTATTTTATGAGTGAGGATAAGACAGAAGATACCAAGGAAGGCGCCATCCCGGTCGACTACGCCATAATGTCCCACTTCGGCGCGAAGCTAACAAAGGAAGAGCGCCCGAAGGCCGAAGAGCTACTGCAGACGATCCTAGCAAACTACGCCACATCCGCAGAACGCCGTCCGCTCTATTTCCCAGAACAGCTCAGTGCAGAAATGCGCCAGATCGTCCATAACTTTGCCGATCTCCTCGGTCTCAGCCACGAGAGCAAGGGACCGAAGGGCTGTCGCATCCTGGTGGTCTCCAGACGCACAGTTCTGCCAATGGAGTTCCAGGAGAAACGAAAGGGCGTGGATGCAAACTCGTTTTTCGATGTGCCCAACGCGGTCACAGAGATCCAGGTCGAGGAGAACACGGCCACCTCCCTCAGATTATCCTGGGCCGCGCCCGACTGCAACAATCGTCCAATCACCATGTACATGCTGGAGATTGACCACGAGGGCGAGCACAGGATGACGAATTCTCCGGGGCCGTTCGCAACGCTGCAGGACCTGCAGCCCGATACGCTGTATAAGATTGTGGTGCGGGCACAGAACTCCGAGGGGTTGGGATATGTGGAGGCGCCGGTGTTTGTCCGCACAATGGGAAAGGAGGGCGGCGGGGCCTACGCCTGGGGCCTCATGGACAACAACCAGCTGGCCTTCGGCTCTCAGGCCGATTCGGAGCTCAAGCTATCCGGCGAGTCCGTTCCCAGGCCTACCGCGCTCCAGTCTCTGGGGAACTCGGTGAGTGCGATCTGCAGTCACATGGCAGGGGCCGGACTGCTGGCAGACGGCACCGTGTTCCGCTTCGGCTCAATCTTGCTCCCCATATCAGGGGCGAACGGGGAGGTCGACCAAACGAAGAAGTACATCGCGGTCACAAAGGAGGAGGAGGGGAAGGTCACGGGCGTCAGGTCCGAGCCGTACCAGGTCTCTTTCCCGCTCAAAGGCAAAACCTTCGTCACCCAGATCGCATGCGGAGAGATGTTCGGCCTAGCCCTCAGTTGCACGGGCCAGGTCTTCTCCTGGGGCAGCAACGGTCACGGTGAACTCGGTATCGGCAGCGCCTTCGAGTGCGCATACGCAGTCGAGCCCATGCTGGTCAAGTTCCCTGAGCCAAAGAAGACCTTTATCTGCGAGGCGGCCTGCGGGGCTAACCATGCCATCGCCCGCAGCTTGAAAGGTGAAGTGTTCGTCTGGGGAAAGCGGCAGGCCTACTACAGCAAAGAGTACGAGGAAAACGCGCTGTTTGACGCAAGCACGTTTGTGAAACAGCCGGAGCCGAGACTGGTGAAGGAGACGGACATACAGGGGGAGGCGGCGAGGGTGTTCGCGGGCGGGGACAGCTGCGGGATTGTGAATTCTGACGGGGAGCTGCTCTGCTTCGGAGAGAACGACATGTGCCAGGCAGGAATGGGCAGCAAGTTTCCGGGCTACTTCCACCTGCCGCAGCGGGTCGAGGCCTTCAGGAAGGACAACGGAAGGAAGGTGCTCGAGCTCTCTGTGGGTTTTGCACACATGCTCGCGATTGTTCAGCAAAAGGAGAAGACGAGCGTGTTCGCCTGGGGGCTGAATAAGAAGGGACAGTGCGGAGTGCCCTCGACGGTGGGGAAAGACTTCGTGGAGTTCCCGACAGAGATCAAAGAGACCGGTATGCTCCCTTTCGAAAAAACTGTACGTAGAAAATCTCATCGTGGGGGCGGCGGCGGGAGGACTTCATAGTCTGTTCAGAGACAAGGAGGGCGGAGTGTGGGCATGTGGGGATGCCAGCAAGGGCGCCACAGGCCTGTCGAGCGAGCTCAAGGGCAAGTTCAGCACCATCAAGCGGCTGGCAAAGTTTGACGGCCGGGTTGCGACTAAGGTGTTTGCGGGAACGCACACGTCGTTCGCAGTCACGGCGCTGGCGAAGAAGCAGTAACAAGCTGCGGGTATAAATTCAATACTGCCATTCCGAGAGGAGTTTTCGTGATGGGTTGGTTTTTGTTTCAGTTCGGCAGGCGGACGCGATGAATTCATTTTCTCATCTTGCCTGCATAATCGGAAGATAAAACTCACACAAATTAAAAAAGAATATAAATGATAATAGAGCAGGATTACAGCAGGACGTTCGAGAAGGTCAGTCGCCTTTGCCTCAAAATCCGCGTAGATGAAGGAACGCTTCGGCCGCGGCTTCGCCCTGGTCCCGCCCCTCTGCCGCGAACTCGACATCATCGCCGTCTCTCTCTTCTTCGTTGCACTTGTCCCCGCCTTTTACAACATGGTGGCCCTCGTGCAGTCAAAGTATCGTTTCACCAAGAAATCAGAACTGTAGCTTCTTTTCAGGCTGCATATGGACCATAGCCACGTCCGGGTTCTTTGATACCAACCTCTTCTGGGTATTGCTCTCCACAGAAATCGTGGTCGTAGCTTACACTGCACCTTACGATAATAAACGTGTGCGCGCTGAAGCTGGGGACGACGTGGACCCCGAGGCACTTCCTGCTGATGTGTCTCTTCGTGGTCACCCTCACCAGCGCAGCCCACATGACCGCGGTCTTCTTCGTCTCCATCATATTTCGGGGATACCAGATGACCTCGCCGCCTGCCACGCTGAACTGCATCGTGGCCGTAATACTTCTCGGCGTGCGGCAGAACTTCTTCGAGTCCAGGCTCGTCACTCCCATTCCTTTCTATGAGAGTACTCTGAAGATCCCCTTCAAGGTACTGTCTCCGTGCCTAACCGGATGGTAGTACTTCATACACACATACTTCGCGGGGTCGGCGGCATTTGCGATCATGTTTGACGGGACGCTGGACATGCGGCTGTACGAATCGGCCTTCTTCGCGTACCGGATCGATGCGCTATCGAGATAGGTGGTTTTACCTTCGCTTCTACATGGTGCGCGAGCTGACCGAGTCGCGGGGCGACCAGAGCCACAACTTTGCGCTGCTCTCCTTTCTCCCCCAGGTCGCAAAGGATGCGCTCGAGCCTTTCGTCGACATTATCTATTCTTATGCGACCAAGTTCGGAGTGATCCCAAAGGTTGGCACTGCGGCTACGGGAACGATGCTGGACAAGACCACGACGTACGATCGGCAAAAGTGAGATAGTGTTGCGCATTTCTTCGTAGGGCGATCCACAACATCGACAGTGAGATGGAGGCGCTGATGTCGAGCGAGCATAAGGAGGAGGAGGAGAGCAAGAAGGCGGCTGCCAAACCCGAGGAAAGGGCCAGCATCCCTCCTCCGGCTAACAACAACAAGCAGGAGCAGGAGAAGGGCGCGGAGCCGGCGATTCAGGTAGTGACGAGCGCAAAGCCGGCGGCGGAACAGGAGAAGTCCGCCCAGCCGCCCCCTGCAGCTAACTAATTGATTCCTTCACACTGTTTGTATCGATGCGTGCGACAATGGAGCTCACGATTACTCGATAGAAAGTCCCGTAGGATTGTTTAGTGATGTATATTTTGCATTTATATAATTCTCGTGTGCTAATCGTTATGTGTTTGTTGCTGCTGCCGTCGCCACGACCGCGATAGACCGGACAGGGAGAAGGTCTCGCTCGACATCGGGCTGGCTGGGCATGTGGGCGTTCATGGCGAATGCCGCACAGGCAGTAGGGTTGCACTCCCTGCAGAGGAACCCAGGCCCCCGTGCCCCACATCGCTCGTTGGTCGTCTTCCCCGCACAGTAGTTCCCAACGTGCATGCACGTTAGTGGTCTATCCCATCGATAGGATCAGGCTTACAGCACGAAGAGGGTTCCTGCGGTTAAGGCCAGACCCACGGCGCCGGAGAGGAAAAGGGCGACGCACTTCCTGGAAGCCTCGCCCAGCGAATTTGAGCAGGTCAGGTCCAGACTGAACGTGCAGCTTGCGTCCCCCGCCTGTATCAGTCTGCACCAGGCCAGCACGGTCATCGCGATGCCGAATCCGAAGTCCGCAAGCAGACTGAAGAGCAGCAGCACGAAAATGTTGTGGTTTCTCAGTCCCACACAGTTGTTGATCCATTGGCAGTGGTGGTCGTAGCGTTCCACACATCGGTGGCATATGACACAATGTCTGGTTGAGGCAGTCTTGAAAACCTGGCAATGTGGACACACCCTCTCCGCGTCCTCAGCCCGCGGCTCCAGCATCTCCTATAAATTTTGTGCACGATTTAAATACGGTGAGAGTGCGCTTGCCGAAGCGAAGGTGGACTCCGGGGTCGGTGAGCGAGGCGGCCACGAACAGGGTCAGGGAGGTGGCGAAGAACAGGAGCTGCAGGGCGAACCACAGATATGGGTGTTCCGCGGCGTATTCAGCGGCCTCTATACAGTGCTCACGATTCGCATACTCGGTATGGTAACTGTGAACATTATCATGTGGCAGATTGTGTTAAAAGCGATGAAACTTCCGGCGAGGAGGGAGTTGGGCTCGTGCTTCTTTGCGGGAACGCGAAAGGAGAGGCAGGAGCGGACGGGGCTGGTCTCGGTCAGTAACCGCCGCAACTCGGCCAAAATCGCGATGTTGTACTTTCGCTCGGTCTCGGCCTTGCGAACCAGGTCAATGGGACGCTGCCCCTTGTTGTCCTGGACCTGGCGATCGGCTCCCGCGAAGAGGAGGATCTTGGCCAGTCTTACATTGTCGCTTGCGATTGCACAGTTGACCGCGAGATGAAGCGGCGTCAATCCGAGGTTGTTCCTCTCATTGAGTGCATCTGTCCACTTTAGCAGGAACTCCGCGGCGATGGCAGAACCGAAGTTGCAGGCCCAATGTAGCGGCGTGTTCCCGTCGTCATCTTTTTCGTCCAGACTCATGCTGTGCTCTTCCCTGAAATACGCAATGGGCCAAGGCTTGTTCCCCTGTGCCGCAAAGTGTATAACGTTCATCGCATATTTGCTCGTGATTGTGGTGCGGGCGCCAGAAGAGACGAGCTTGCGGACGGAGGCAGGGTCGCCCTTGTAGACGGCGATGTGCAGCGACGTGAGTCCGTTCTTGCCCATGCGTGTGTCGAGCCAATTCGCGAAGTCCGCGTCCGTGAGCCCGTTTCCTGAGTCCACCTGTCTTCGTGCCTAGACAGAGTAATGAGCGACACTGAGTACGATGTCAACGAGGTCGCAGGCGATTCCGTACTCGCCGTGTTGCAGCGCTGAATGGAGCAGCGTGCCGCCGTCGTAGTTCTTCACGTTTATTACTGTCGACTGTTCCTGCTCTATAGCCAGGCGCAGATTGTCCCGGTCCTTCCTCATGATGTAGTCCTCAAGCTTTTGAAAGAGGTCCTTGGAGGAGCGGGGCGAGGGGTGCATTTCCTCGATGAGAGAGCGCTGCACGTCGGCGTTGACCGCGGTCATCGGGACGTCCAGCATCTCGGGAGAAAGCAATGGCTGCTTCAGCGACTTCATCTTTCCTTGCGTGATTATATGAATATCGCGCTCCGAATATATTACATGCATAGACGAGTCGATTGTTCTGGGCCAAATGTATCTAAAGGACGTACACGGCGTACCCGATGAGAGGCCCCTCCTCCGATCATGTGTTGGAGTTAGGACACAAAATAATACTTTTCACCAGAAAGCCAGATAATGGAGTCCGTGTGCCAGAACGGATTTAGCTCCGAGGTGCAGAACCAGCCGTGCAAAATCGACACCGTGGCCCGGGTCCGCAGGCTGAGGATGGGCCTGCTGTTAATGGTGGACAGGGAACGCAAGGTGAAGAGGAATGATATGGGGATAATATTCAACCTGGTGCAGCGGGACAAGGCCGACCTCATGCATTATAGCCAGAAGTCGGGGACACCAGTGAAACACAAGCTGGGCTCCTTCACCTTCTCTCAGGCCAAGATAACACAATACGTGGACATGGAGGAATGCAGCCCGTCGCGTCTGCACAGAGTGATAGTTTCGGACCGGAAGATGCGCCGGGTGGATCCGTTCTTCGACCAAATGTACACCGACATCCGCAGAGCCTTCACGTGTCCGATGCAGGACTCGCAGAACAAAAAGCTGGCCCGCGAGGCCCTCGCCAAAATGCGTGCCTACGCTCTTCGTCTCAAGGAATTAAGGGAGCCAGCGGAGAACGAGGAGGAACCTAGCCTGGAACAGAGCGAGAACGAGAAACAAGAAGAAGAGAAGCCGCTGGCCCGGGCGGAGATGAACAAGACGCATTCTGAGGAGCTGGATAGCTTTCCGCGCATGGTGCGGGCCGAGTCGATCCGCAAGGCGTACAGCAACATAATCAGCTTTCTGAGCGAGACCTTCCCGCGGAAGCAGTCAGACGAGAGTCCGGTAGCCGCGGAAAAGCCTTACGAGCCGCCTGCCACTCTGGCTTCTTCCACGCCGCCCCCTACCACGATTCCGGCCGGGGAGGAGAACAAGGATAATTTGGCGGACTCCTCGCCCCTGCAACTGGTGAGACTGTCATCGTACTACGCGAGGATTTCCGAGGGCACGCTAACGGAGGAGGACGAGGACGACCTCAAGGAAAAAGAGGTGGAGATTAATAAAAGCTAGAGAAGCATTAGTTTGTGGACGAAAGAGCGTAGTATTTGATTAAACAGTTATAACCCCCAACGGAGTACGTGTGTAACAGTAGGGTTCCTCTTTTCTCTTCCGACAGTACCGGACTGTATGTATGCATCTACCGATCCGCCTAAACCGACGACCCATGGTCTCCGTGCCCTCAGATGTCGCCCAATGTGTGCCGAGGGGTTTTGGGGTGTTGG
>QFZN01004703.1_pt1 | contig 15995 bp, 22 predicted proteins | sample 1740101 | NCBI WGS metagenome assembly QFZN01 (sample SAMN09210849, study PRJNA391713) | Ciliate metagenome, whole genome shotgun sequencing project. | isolation source: combination of 50 Heterometopus sp. ciliate cells from an enrichment culture... | host: Heterometopus sp. ...
CTCTGGGCCTCGGTGTGCTGCGAACGCGTCTGCACAAATTGATGCTACTATTCTTATAATTAAGCAAAAAGAGAGTGATAGTTATCTCGCTGACAAAAAGTTGCCCCTACTTCGCCTTCCGCCTGCAGTGGCCCTTCTCCGCCAATGTAGCGTATTCGTGCTCTCCTCCCGTCCTCGGCTTCGCCTTTTCCAGTTTCCCCACGCTTCTGGAATACGCCAGCACTTCTGCTATCTCCGCCTGCAGCTGTTCCGCGTCCTGTTGCTTAACATGGATCGGTTTAAGGCCGGCGACGGGAGCGCGAGGATTCGTGAGCGCGTTCAGGTACTCGCTCCTGAACTTCTTCCCTGTGGTATCCGCGTGCTTGTTGTTTGCATTGCCAGTCCCAGCCACTGTCTTGTGCCTTCCGCATGCACCGGGACTGACGAGTTTTGCAGCATCGAAGTCGACCTTGGATTTTCTAGCAGGCTTCTTGTTGTCATCGGCCCTGAAGGTCCCGCCGGCACAGTGCGATTGCGGCCGGGTCGAGGACACTGGACAAAGCTTGTTCAGCGGCAGGTTGCAGTTCTTGGTCGACCCCGGCTTCGTGCTGAAATATTGTCCCGCCGTAGCTCCAGTGCCAATCATGGGAGTGCGCGAGACGTGTGCGGGTCCGCGGAGAACGACGTTTTTCTCATGGGGTTTTTCCAGCCGCACCGTGGACAGCATTCCGGGCGGCACACACGAGTTCGTCTTGTAGTGCTTCCCCACCACCTTCTTTGTGCCCAATTTGCTGTTCCGTGTGGACAGGAGCTCTGTTCTCGGTGTTGTGACCGGACTAGACAGCTTGTGGGAATGCAGGACGAGCTTCTCTTGGTTGCTGTTGCTTTTCTCTGCCCAGGCTTCGCCCTTGAAGTGCGGCTGGGCGGTCAGAGGTGCCACCATGTTGCGGCTCTCGAAGACCAGCTCCTTGCACTCACTGCGGGCCCGGGTCGTCGGCTTCGCCTTCTGCTGTTGCGGATGATGACACGTGCTCGGCTTGTGCGACCCATAAGCGCTCGCCGCTGCCGTTGCACTCGATACCGGTCTTGCTGTAAGTGTTCCCGATAAAGACGTGGGCACGATGGCGCTCTGCCGCTTAGATTTGATGTTGGCAGGTCGGGTGGCTGAGGGACCGATAAGAGGATTGCGCTTCTGGACAGTGGCGGCAGCCTCTTTGGCGTGCTGGACCAAAGTGTTGCGTGAGGACGACTTCGTTGTGGATTCCGCCCGGGTCGTGGTCGCCCGCGAACTCTGTTGACCCGCGGTCGTATCCTTGTTGCCCTTTGCGGCCGCTGCTGACCTTTTCTTGCAGTGGGCAACCTGCTCCTGTATCGCTTTTATGTCGATCTTAATGGAGATCTGTTTGTCTTGGATGCCAGACTCAGGGATGGGCTTCTTGCAGCCGATGGGTTTGATGGGAACAGGATTTTCAGCATCGGAAGGGATGTCATCGTCATGTGGGGCGAGTCGCGAGCTCATCTCAAGGACGCCGGCGTTTGGATAGAGGCTGGAGTGACTGTCCTTCACGATGAACTTGTCGACTAGTTCGGGGAGAGTCAGCTGGTCGACACGCGGTTCCTTATTTGGTCGCTGTGCCTGCGACTTGGCGTAGGTCTGGATCTGCGTGTCGAGGATCTGGGTGGTCTCGTGGCGGTCGGGGTCCGAGGATCCTGAGCCAGAGTCGGACGGACGGTTGAGCTCGCTGACGAAGTTCGTGGTGAATATCCTGTTGTCCTCCTCCAGTCCGGACTCGAGCTTGTCAAGCGGGCGAGATCGCGGATTATCCTGTCCCGTCTTCCTTCCGCGCTCGTTCAGCAGTTTCTGTCTCCTCTCTATGTTCTTAAACATGTATTTCCGCTCGTGGAGCATGACGTAGTTCGGGAAGAACTTGGTCGTGGTGAAGTAGAAGCCGCAGACCTTGGGCAGCCGATGGGAGGCCTCGCGGGTGGTGTAGAAACGTCGCAGGAACTCGGTCTTGTCGTCGTACACGAGATAGTCCTTGAACACGCTCACCACATGCGTACTCTCATTATAAATTATATCGTTGACGACCTTCAGATAATAAGTTTCCCGCTTTGTCAGGTACTTGGTATTGAGATTGCGCTGGACGAATCCGATTAGTGACATCTTGCCGTTGCAGGCGAAACAGTCTTTGGTGGAACAATTCAGCATCTTGAAGAGCTTGCGGTTCTTCGCCAGCTTCACGAGTCCGCTAGAGCAATTCCTTGGCGAAGACATGCGGTAGACCGAGCTGCTGATCGCTTCCTCCTCTTCCTCTATGCTCCGCTTGCTGCGGGCCTCGCTGGGAGCCTTCGATGCTTCCTTGCTTCTAGAGGCGAGATGGGTGGAACTGGTGGCCACGGACAGGACCAGCTGCTGGCGACGTATCATGTCCTTAGCTCGCGGTCGGGCGGGGAGCGCGGCTACGTCGAGATCGTGGATCCTTATCGCCTCCGCATTTTGTCGCAGCATCTTGACCAGCGGCTTGACCACGAACTCTGCCTTGTGTCCCGTCTGGCCGTCCCGCGTCTTCAATGAGGTCCTTCTGCTCATTGCTGGCGATTCGGCACTACTATATTTATAATCTCGTCATGTCAGCCGCGTTTGATACAATGCACGCTGCCCGTTGTAGATCTCCGCATGTTCGCTCACTGTGTGCATAGCGCAACTGCTTTTCGCTCATAATTGGCTGCGGCGCTATTGGATTAACAATAGTATAGTGAAGGGGAACTTAAATTAATATTTGAAAAGACAATCAATGGCAGAGACAAGGAAACTGCCCGCGGAGTCAGCGCCCGGAAGCGGCCACAAGGCAGATATGCAGCCGTTCGCCTCCCCGCACAGTCCGGGGGCCGATGATGACAGCGACCGAGAAGAGTCGGGCCAGAGTGCCAGCCAGCCCCCTCAGGCAGCGATCCCTGAAATGAAGGAGCAGTCTAACCCGGGCGTGCCAGTTGAGGAGCGGCTTCAGCGTTATCTTAGCAAGTACAAGAACAAAAGGGCGGAGCTGGCCCGGGAGGCTGAGGTGGTAGAGCAGGAGGAGGTGAAGAACCCCCAAATTAACGAGATCTCGGAACTGATCGTGGCTAACATGGAGGTAAAATCCTTCTCGTCTCACCCACATATCTAGCAACGAATCCCAAAGGTCGAAGATCGGCTAATAATGAAGGGAAAGATGATGAAGATGTCGCAAGAACAGCGGGCGAAGGAAGAGGCCGAAGAGGTTCGCAGGACCGCCAATCCTGCCATCTCCACCGCTTCTCGCTTTCTGGCTCAGGACAAGGAGGATAAAGACGTGGTCAGTCGTCTCTATGAGAGGCAGAAGGAGTACGATGCGAAGGGGAAGCAGCTGCGCGAGAAACTCCTCGCCAAGGTGATTCAGCGAGTCTGACACACGACATATAGGAAGATTGCACCTTTGCTCCCAAGGTTAATAGCGCGCTGAATGAGGCGATTCTGCTACAGAAGGCGGGGCACGCACAGAGCGTCCGCGAAAAGCCCAAGGAGGAGGGCTACAGCTTCCGTCCCCAGATTAGCGAAAACTCCCAGAAGATCGCCGAACGACTCGTATTATCCGTTTCCTTACCCTTAGGGTTCTGCAGAGGAACGTCTTCTGAATCCTAAAGAGACCAGACCCGTCGAGGTCGAGACGCCCAGCTTTGTCCCCCAGATAAATCATATCAGTGAAGAGATCGCAAAGCAGTCCCAGCACTCGGGAAAGGAGTTACAGAGATGGCAGCAACTGTACGAACAGGGGGAGAAGAAGAAGGTGGAGATGGAAGAGAAGCGGAAACAGCAGAAGGTGCTGCAGGAGCAGAAGGAGCGGGAGGAGTACTCGTTCCGGCCGCAGCTCGTCAGTCGCCGGGCGCCGAAGCAGAAAAAGGGCGACGAGTCGTCGAAGTCGGACAAGGCCGGAAACGTGATGGCCGTCCAGCAGCGGGCCGACAAGTGGATGAAAAGTCGCGAAGGCAAGCTCAAGGCCATGAAGGAGGAGGAGGATAAGCAGAAGCTCGGCGAATGCACGTTTAAGCCGCAACTGGAGGCATCGAATACGTCGCACGTGATTATGGACAAGACGGGAGTGTCGACAGCATCGGACGCGAATGTGGCCAGTCTGAAGTCGGTCGAAAAGTATATCGAGAAACAGAAGGCGCTGCGGGCGACGAAGGAGGAGAGCAAGAAGCGGGCGGAACATTACATCGGCTCCGGTACCGGCAGCGTCTGACCGCTAGGAAACCTGTGGAGCAAGAAGATAACAGTGCCCAAGGCGCCAAACTTCGCCAGCGAGAAGGAGGACATCCGGGCGCTGTCCAAGGTAGTTCCTCCAGTTCGCACCTGTAGCCGCTCTCGGGCTCAAACTCGACCACGGACAAGGCAGCCAAGCGGCACGCATCCTACCCCAAGAGCGAGGCGCAGACTCAGTATATGCGTGCAAACAAGGACATTGAGACCATGGTACCGCAAGGCGAACATGGGGTAGGAGAAGGCCGAGACCGAGCTGAACCCGGTGACCGAAAACGTGGAGTTCTCCGACGCCATGAGCATCCTTCACAAGGACCTCATGAAGATCGACCTTGATAATCCAAACTTTCAATAATGAAGCTAATGCGTATGTGCCGATGTAGCAATATGCAAGATACCGCGAGGCACAAGAACGCGCGCATGTTATCTCTGCATTTAAATAATAATCGCGAAAATGAGTGCACACAGCAGTCCGCATAAGGACGAGGCGGGGGACCTGCCCGTGGCCTTTCCTCCTCTCAGCGGCAGCGACATAGAGATCCGCCGTTACAAGAAGAAGGAAGATGTGCTAAGACAGATCTTGCTGAGCGAGTTCGGCCACCGGGACAAAGTGGGGGCGGACGAGCTGAAGAAATTCCTCGCCGGACGGCTCCCCGAGGGAGCGGCGCTGAACTCCGCGTTGTTCGAAGAGCTCTTCCGATCGTGCCGCAGCGACTCCGCGGTCTCCATGTATCCGACCCACGCCGATATCGGTAGAAAGGGCTTCGTGGAGACCTTCCTCCAGCAGGAAAAAGTCCTGGAGGCAGAGATCGAGCAGAAGGTGAATCTGACCTTCGATCACCAAAAGATGCGCACAGCCGCCCGAACCAAGCTTGAGCAGGCCAAGGTTTCGTCTTGTTCCTCTCCAGTTCCCGTAGGAAACCGAGAAGCTCAATGCGGAAGGCATCATGTCCGACAGTGTTCTAGCGGTGAAGCTGGAACGCGGGGACGATGCCTTGGCGAAGCATCGTGGGAAGCTGACTGCGGTTCTGTCGAGCGACCAGGGCACCCGCGTCCAGAGCAACGGCTTCTTCCTGGAACAGCAGAACAAGGGCACGATCAACGAAGAGTTGCAGCTGTATCTCCCCTAAGAGAAAAACGCGTGGAATAGACCGATAAGCACCGCCGCGGAAAACATTGCGGTCACAGTACTGGAGGCCCGCGGAGACAGTATCCCCCTCGACATGAAAAGGAGAGAATAGATTTGGAGCAGACGGTGGTCGGGGAGGGGAAGATAAAGCTGGAACGGCTCCGCGACCAGAAGAAGCACGACGAGTGCGTGGAACTGTTCGCCAGCGTCGAGGGGAGCGCCGTGGGCCAGCTCTTTGCAGTTCTCCAATGGATCTATTCTCGCGTCAGGTTCCTCAACGAGGTGGTCCACAAGTGGGACGCCACTCTACAGGAGGACGAGATCTCGATGCGGGCCTTGGAGGATCGGATTAGGGACCTGCGGGCCCCGTTCCAGAGTACTCTGGAAGCTGTTGTGCAGTCTGTGAGCATCGAGCAACAGATCTTCCTCACACACCAGATGTATCCTGGTATTCTGTGTCCAATATAACGCGTCGCATAGAGGAATACGACATCAAGGAATGTCTCCTCTTCTTCTGGTACTCGATCGGGATCATGAGCATCGTGCAAATGTTCGCACGATCTGACTTCACCTCTGTACACAGGATTTTCACACCTTGTAGATATGTCTGGCGATATACGGGGTGTGCATAGTGAACTCGAAGCCGCCGATCAGGCCAGGAAGACTGCAGGCGATGTTCCTGGCGATAATCTGCAGCGCGGCGTTGGATGTGGTCTGGATGCTGACCCTCGGCAGCGTAATTCTCGTCCCGCAAATAGTAGACATGGAAAACCCTCAGCGCGGAGGGCGAGCCGGACACGGGCAAAATGATCGACATGGCGGTGCGCCACATCTCCTATACGGTGACGATCGTTCAACTGGTGCTTAAGGTATCGCTGACAGGGGATCTGGGATAGGGCATAATGATATTCATGATGTTTTACGTGTACGTGCAGAACGAGAACTTGCTGGCAAAAACAGGACTGGCCAGCTACCGCTTCGAGGCCGGGCAGCCCGAGCAGCAGAAGCGCAACATTCAGATCGTCCAAGAATAACAGCGTATCGCAGACTTGTAGCCCTCGAATATGTGCGTTATATGGAGTCGTGATAGTGCATATTAGCGCGATAAATATCAGCCAAATACATAGTAGCAGTAGAGATGAATTTGGATTACACATGTGCTGATAACGTATCGTTAGCGGTTATCTCTAAGGCTCCTTGTCGATCGACTTGAACGAGAATAGGGCCACGAAGCCTGCGATCACCTCTGCGCAGGTGAAGGCAATGGCAATGGCGCCGATGATAATCTCGACGGTGAGGCTAGCCAGAGTGAATGTTGGGGAAATACACATAGGTCTGGAGACGGATGAAGAAGATCTGGCCGAAAAGGATGCCGGCGGAGAGGAGCAGGAACCACAGCATGTTTGATGCGGACTCGGTCTTGTTACCCTTCAGGCCCAGGAACAGTCGCACGTATTGGATGAAGGTGTATAAGAAGAGGAAGGTGAGCTCGATGCCGAGGGTGTGCTTCGGGTAGATCATGTAGTACGCTATGGCCTGGTCGTGAAGGGGAGCGTACCTTTGTATATGTATATGAGGAGAAGGACGAGGAAGTAGAAGGCGGCGTAGAAGAAGTCGAAGAAGGCGCCGATCTGGAAGGAAAGGAACGAGCCCTACGCCAGCTGCTATGTATAGAACATACGCTTTTGGTGCCCAGGCCGAACATTTGTGCGTTCGAGCTATATTTAAATTTAGTTCTCCTCTCTCGACGATATGCAAGGCTCTTCCTGACACAGTCTCAGGCCATATCACACACGCAATCGATTGCTGCTGATTATTCCGTTGATCCTCCTCTATCACTGTTTCTTCTTCTCCTTCTTCCTCAGATTGTCGTTGTCCTTCCGTTCGGCAACACCAGGATATCTCGACAGGCTCTTTCGAAGGAAGGCTTCGAGCGAATCCTCCTCCTCTCCTGTCTTCTTATACCGGTGGTCCATCGCAACATTCTGAGCCGTGGTGGCCTGCTGCTCGGACTCGTCCTCCCCGCCCTGTGCGGCTCCTACGGGAGCACCGCGGTAGTGTCTGGTTTTCCACTCTCGTTGTATCTTTCTGGCTGCGAAGTACTCGCGTTTCTCTTCGTCCATTGCTAGTTCCTCGTCTTCTGGATGCATGGTCACGAATGTATTCTTCGTTTTCTTTGGGGCAGTCTGTCTAATCATCGACGTCAGCTTGGCGATCAGATCCCTTTGCTTCCGCGTGAGCTCGTCCTTCTCCTCCGATTGCCGAAGAAGCACCCCGACCTGACTCTGCAGCTCGTCAGCTTTTTGCCCTGATTCCCGCTCCTGTCTCCTCAAGTTGGCCGCGTCACGTCTGATCTTGCCAAGCACCTGCTGCAGATCTTCGACCGCAACTGTGGAATTCAGTCTTGCCAACTTCGTCATCCTCTGACACCGTTCCCTTGTCTTATCCAGCTCCACGACTTCCTGCCTTGCCAGCGATTCAACATGCAACAAGCGCTTCTCCAACGCGAGCGTAGCATTCATAGTGTACCCCACACTGCCCAGCAGCTCGCCGACCTCTCTTCCCAGTTTCGTCACTTCACGATGCTGTCCTATCTGGCTTGCACTTTTCTACCCCTTTCTCTTGCTCCTGTCATTACGTAAGCCTCAAGCTTCCGCTGGAGTTCGAGTCGGGCCTTTCGCTGCGAAATCGCGTGGATCGTCTCCCCCAGTTCTCGACATCTTTCTCTCAGTCCGACGCCGTAGCCTGGGTCCACCACCTGGCTCAGCCTCTTTCGGGTCCGCTCGAATTCCTCCTCGAACTGCCGTTTCCGTCTCAGACAGTCCGCGGGGTCCACCCACGGGGACTGGGTGTAGCCTGAGCCCTTACTTTGGCCTCTGCTGATCTCCCGTCTGTTGCGCAGAACAAACTGAGTGAGCAGCTGGCTCATTCCCCTGAGCTCCTCATCGAGTTGGAGGTTTCGGCATTCCAGGAGTCTCCAGGGCGAAGCGGAATCGCGAAAGTCGCGGTTGCACTGGGAGATCAGCTGGTCGGCACGCTGCAGGGAATCGTATATTTTCGCCAATAGCGCATCTGAGGTCCGCGACTTCGTTGTAGGCCTCTGCTTTATAACGGTGATGCTCCGCTTCTTGTGGACAAGATTGACGATAGAATGCCCCTCTGTTACGTTCAGCTTCGGGAGCGACACATCCGAACCCAGGACTGCGTATGATAAGTTGCCACGGCCGAGCCGTGACTTGAAAACTGATGAATGATCAGCAGGCGTCTTCCTCCCTTGAGTGCGTCTCAGACCGAACCCGCTTTGCACGATCGCGACCCGCAGCGCAGAATTCGTTTTCTCCAGCTTTGGCAGCGAAGTTCCGCGGGACTGCGTCTGCTGGACATTAGATGATCCCCTGCTTGGTTTTTGCTCGTCGAGGACACGTTTTGAGCTCTCCTCAGACTCGAAGTCGGCCGCGTACTGATCTGTGGCGGGGGCAACTGTCGGGTTGGGCTTGTTTGCGTGCCCGTTTGAGATCTGTTGTCGTGGGTGCGAGATTCGGCTCGGGACGTCTTGAGGATGCGGCAGCTTCGGGAACTGTACATCAGGATCTTCAACCTCCTCGATTTCCACTTCATTGTCCGTGAACTTCCGATGGCAACCGGCGGTCTGCTCATCTTCCATCGATAATTTATTGCAGTTTGTTTTTAATTGCTCTGCGCGAACACTAATAAACTTTCGACGTCCGATTTTTATATAAGCGAGCACAGGCAAACAAACAGATAAATAACCTATAAGCACTCGCCCTCTCTCTCGCTTTCGCTGTCGATACTCTCGGTCGCGCCCCCTCCCAGAGTCAGCGTGCGTCTCTCCTTGTTCTCGCCCCCGTTCCCGCTTCCAGTCCCATACAGCAGATTGAGCACGATCTTCACGCGTCTGGGCCGCTCCTGTCGCGCTGCCTCCCCTGCGTAATCTTCCACAGTTCTCAGCGTCTCCTCCTTTCGCGGCATCATCTCCACCGATATCGTTGCCATGCCGCGGTTCCTCGTGACTCCCTTGAGTCTTCCCATCCTCGGCACCCGTCCCAGGCCGGATCTTCTTCCCCCGGCTCGAGGACTGGCCGGACAGAATCCCCCTCCCGGGCTGGCATTATGACCCCGATCCGCACTCTTCTTCACGCGCCGAAGCAACATCCGCAGCCTTCTGCATCGCATCTCCTCAGCACTGGGCTTCAGCGGGGCCGTCTCTTCTGTCTGCGACGAGGGTTTGCTGAGGCTCACATTGTGCTTGTGCGATTTCTTCGGCGGGGAGGCGGTCAGTGGCAGGCCCAGGTTCAGGCTCACAAAAGACTTGTTGTTGCCGCGATTTTCGCTGCTGTCCTGCGCGACCTGCGAATGATAGAAGACAGCCGGAAGAGCGACCCGCGTATTTCGTTTGCAGACTTGCGTGTATCGCAGTCCACGTTTTGCCCGGAGCTTGAGCTCGCGAAGATCTCGGATGTTACGCTGATGCTGGGATATGGGAGTGACAAGGATGGGCTCTCCATGCGGTTTTGGGATGAGCAAGGGACTCTCGGCAAGGTTGAGGGTGACCTGGTGGGCATTCCGACGGTAGCTGCATCGCAGCGCGAGCAGCCGACTCTGCCAGCACTCAAACTCCGAGGGCTCGTCCGGGCTGGGTGAACATTGTGTGCTCTCGTTCACCTGCAGCATTTGTTGTTGCTTTTATTATTATATTGCTGCAGATCGCGTTGTCAGACCAGACTTTTCTTTCTCACAGGGTGAGGTGTGCAATGGTGCGTAAATCAGCATCTAAAATAACGACATTAAAACATGGCAGACAAGATCGGCAGCACACGTCCCCGAAGAGGAAAGCACGCCTACCACTCCTCGTTTGCGGGCAGTCCTACCGCGGGGCCGGCCCGTCCTCCCGACTCGTTCCGGACCCGCGACCTGCTCCTCCTCGAGGAGGTCAAGGATCGCGTCCTCACCCACCTCCGGCGCCAGGGTCGGATCTCTCGTCTCCTGCGCGAACTGAAACGAATCAGACGGGCCGCGCTGCGGAGCAAGAACTCGCCCTATGCCCCCGGACAGGTTGCAAGCAAAGGGAAAACGCCCGGCTCCTTGTTGGCTTCACCGAGCCGCAAAATCCGGCACGCCTCGAGCATACAGAGCTCGCCGCCGAACCGAGCGGTATCGGGAGGGGCAAACTCGAGGAAAAGCCACGTCCGGCTAAAACTCGCTAGCCAGCACAGGAGGAAGCAGCGGCGGGACCTGAGTCTGGCAGCAGGGATAATGACCGAGCCGTCGGGGAGTCCGTATTCTGGCTGCGGGAGAGAGAAAGTCTCGCCGGAGTACTGCGGTTGCACATCGGGAAATCCCTGGCTCATGAGCTCCCTCGGGGCCCGTGTTAACCAGATTAAAACAAAGAGGCTGCCGCCGACGTACGGAATGGGAGCGGAGACAGGAGGATTCCACAGACACAGCTGCGTCCCGTCATTCCGGCCAGCCGGACAGCAGCAGCCACAGAGACCCAGAACCGCACAAAGGACCCGACCGGAGGAGGAGAGGTCGGCGGGGACTTCGCCGAACTTTCGGAAGTCTGGGTGCAACTATAAGCCAAGCGAGGCGTATAAACCGCGGTCGGTGGAAGAGATGCGCGACTCTATAGCGAAAATCATGGTATGTATGTGTTATGCGCAAATTGGATAGAACTTTTCGCTGGAGAAGGAGTTCAGACTGGCAGAGAGCCAGCTAGAGCAGGTAGGCCCGCGAATTTGGGATCGCTCGTAGTTTGACCAGAAGGTGCGGAAGCGAACCGGCAGGTGGAAAAGCTGCGACCGAAGGGGCGGCGGTTCTGTCGACGGAAAGCTTTAGCCCCGGAAGATCTGCACACACACACGTAATCTTGATTATATGTGTTCTTACTATAAATTATCGCACACCACAACAGGTTTCGCGGATCCCGCAATGAGTGATTGAAAAGCGAGTTAAAATTCCGGCTTACTCGGAGGCTGTAAAGGCGGCGAAGACACTCATGAACAGGGACGTATTATAGTGTCTAATAATAATAACAAAACTGAATCTATTTATCCGCTTTCCTTAATTTCTCGTTCTCCTCCCTTAATGAGACATTCTGGGCGCGCACCTCCTTGAGCTCTGCTGCGAGCTTATCAATCTGTTTCCCCTTTTCTCCCAGTTCGCCCTCCAGCTTTCGTATCCTGTCGCACAGCACCATCACTTCTATTAGGTGCGGGTTCTCCTCTGTCCCCATCCCACTCGGCGCCGGGGTTGCCGCCTGCTGTTTTGTCTTCTGGACCTCCTGCACCTTTGCCTCCCCCTTCTCCTTCAGCGTCAGCAGTCTTGGCATCACCATGGTTTTAGTCGATTTCTGAGACAGATTGCGTTCCACCCGCGGCTTTGTCTCCGAGAACGAGATCATGTTGCTCTGCTTGGCATTCTGCTGACTTCTACCGGTGAGGTCGCCGGCCCTGCGGGGTTCGGGCTGCGGGAAGGCTTCGGGATTTTTGAACTGCGCCATGATGTACCCGTACTGCGGCGACCGGTACTTCCCCAGCTCCAGTTTCATGTCCGCCCCCGAACTTGCCGATTTCTCCTCCGACCTGACATATTTGCTCTTCAGGTAATCCGCAAACGACTCCATCATCCCGTTCCGCGGCGAGTTAACGTCCCGAGGAGTTAGCTGCTTCTTGTCAGACTCTTTCGACTTGTATTTCTTTAAGAACTCCTGGGCCCGCGAGTGGAGCTCGGTGTCGGCAGGAATGGTCGGCTTGGAGCTCCCCTCATTCCGCAGCACCTTCTCCTCAATTTTGTACAGCTGGCCACGAGCGGTGATGTAGTTAGGAATGGCGGCGCCACGTTCGGCCTGGGACAGAGCGGATAGCTCCTGGGCGAGCGACTCGATCCTCTTGTCGATATCAACCTCCGCGGGACGGTCGCCCTTCTGACTGCCCGTGACAGAGCTTCGGCTGGTGTGCTTTGCCGTGCCGGATTTGGACCCGGAGGTGGTCACCATCTCGAAGAGGTGCCAGGCCTTGTTGTATCCTCGTTTCAGATAGTCCGAGTGGACGGACGAATGGGACTTCTGGGAGTCGATCGAGGCTACGCTCGTCTTGTTCTTGTGCATTGGCTCGGGCTTAGAGTTGCACTCTTGGTTCGACCTAAAAATGAGTTGCGAAAATATACTTGGGAGTGAGAGCGTTGAGGCCCTCGTCGACCTCGAGGATGTCGGCCAGTTCGGTCTCGTGGGCCTCAGCGAGCGGGAGCTGTCCGTCCATATCCTTCATCAGTGCGTTATTATTTAACATTATTTTAAATGGGCGCTGTCCCGAATATTGTGTGCGACAAAGTGTCACCCCTTGTGGCCGCTGCAGCCTAAACTAACTGACAGCGAGTTACAGTACATAAGTAGGCTGCGGCGCTGCGACCTTTGATGCCGAGGGGGATAAGCAGGCGAACGTTAGTGTACAAGAGATATACAATTATCAGCTTTCAATTCAAATTTAATACATGGAAATCAAATATAATCGCCCAAAGGATGGGGCCAAGACTCTAGCCACAGCAGGCACCGCGAAGACACTGGGATACCCGCCTGCGCCGTCCAAGTGTGCATCTGGGAACGCGTCGTTCGCCACGATTTTGAGCACGGCATCGAACCTGGGCCTGACGCAGGCCGCCACCTTTTCTGCCCGCACCCCCAAGCTGGGCCAGTCCAAGCCGCTCTGTCTCATCAAGGCTGCCTGTTCCCGCAAGGCCCTCTTCCGTCCCCCTGCGAGGCCTCAGACTGCCGCTTCCTACGGCAACATGTATCAGAAGAACACAAAACAGCCGACGAAGCTCAATGTGAGGGTGATGGCTGAGGCAAATCGCTTCGCCCGCCCCCGCAGTGCCGCCCGCACTCTGGTCGAGCGTCCGCGTAATTTGGGGCATGATGGCTCCAGCAATCCTGTCTCTCCGATGGTGAACAAGTTCAAGCAATTGCGCGTGCACAGCAATGAGAGACAGTTGAGACTCTGTCCCAGCGGGAAGGAGAACGTCGACACGATCAACAATATGCATCATGCCAATGAGCAGAGCAAGAAGCTGGCAGTTGTGTCGCCGAAGGGGGAGAAGAGGACTGGGCTGGGAAACGACGCGCTGGAGGCGTACCAGCTTGGGAGGCAGATCGGCAAGGGGGCGTACGCGGTGGTCCGGGAGGTGGTTCGCAAGACCGACAACGCGAAGTTCGCAGTCAAGGTCTACGAGAAGTACCGACTCATGGATCCTCAGAGGCGTCGCAACGTGAATCGTGAGATCCAGATCCTTCAGAAGCTGGATCACCAGAACATAGTGAAACTCATCGAGACGGTGGACGGGACCAAACAGCTGTGCCTGGTCTTCGAGCTGGTCCGCGGCGGCTCCCTGTACTCCCACATCAAGTCCAAGGACGGCCGCCGTCTCGACGAGTCCGAGGCCCGCCGCGTCTTCAAGCAGATCCTTGCCGGCATCAAGTACTGCCACACCAAGGGCGTTTCTCATCGTGATATTAAGCTTGAGAACCTCCTGCTGGACGAGCGGAAAAACGTTAAGATAATCGACTTCGGCTTCTCGACCTGCGCGGCGCCGAACGCGAAATTGCACATGTTCTGTGGCACGCCGTCATACATGGCGCCGGAGATAGTTTCCAAGCGCGACTACTACGGCCCGCCCGCGGACATATGGGCTCTTGGTGTGGTTCTATACGCGATGCTTGTCGGCAAGTTCCCCTTTAAGGGATTGACGGAACGCGACCTGTACCGGAGCATCGCGAGAGGAGTGTACGCGGCGCCGGCACACGTCTCGGCCAGGGCGCGGGCCCTCATCGCGAGAATGCTCCAGGTGGATCCGTCCCGCAGGCCCAGCTGTGAGGATATCGCAAATGATCCGTTCGTTTGTGAAGGGGCTGGTTCGAGTTCCTCAACCGCCCTTGTCTTCCCTGGCGTGGGCAACGTGGCAAACGCTTATGCGACTGTGACAGCCGGCTTCACGAGGGATGCGGTACGGTACTGAGACTAACGCGATGAAATAGGCAGCGTTGACTCTGGGAAGGAGGATAGATGTGGCCGCGTTTCATCGCAAATTATACTGAGTTAGCGGACGGGGAAGTAGACTATAGTTTATTATGCGAGACTTCAATTTGATTCGAATATGACACGACTTTTATTTAGCCTTTGGGCAATGCGAGTATAGATCTGAAGTTGAATTATTATTGTTAATCGGCCTCCTCCTCAACAGCGTGCAGACCTCCGACCTTAGGCTTGGCGCCCAGACTGGGACGGGCGTCATCGGAGAAGTTCGCGCCCGACTTGGACCTCTGCAGAATCGACCCGATGCTTCTCCTCGACGGCGACCCCATCACCGCCGGCTTCCTCGGCGCCCCCGGCTTCTTTCCCTTCACCCCCAGCGTCGCCTTATACTCGTCCGCGATGCTCTGGAGTCTCGACTTGACGTCTGCCGTGAGGAACTGGATCTTGCCAAGCATCTCGTCAAACCTGTCGAATTGTTTCCCCTCAAGGAGACAGAGAAGATAGTTCTCTATGATCTGGGTGTCGGCTGGACGAATCTTGAGGGCCTCGTCGAAGGCCACCCAGGCGTCCTGATAGTTCTTCGCCTTGGTCAGCGCGTTCCCCAGGTTGCTGAGGATCTCCACATCTTCGGGCTTGAGCTGCAGCGCCTTGAGGAACTGTTCGGCCGCCTTGTCGTACTTCTCCTGCTCGTAAAATATGCTCCCGATGTTGTTCATCACCTCCTGGTCGTTCGGTGCCAGTGTCAACGCCTGATTAAGAACCTTGAGGGCCTCGTCCTTCTTTCCCAGGCGCTTGTAGGCCACGCCGAGGGTGGCCACGGCCTCAACATAATCTGGGCTGATCTTAAGCACTTCTCTATTGGGGGCGGTTACTCCTGTGTCGATACTTGAGGTTTTCCAGGGCCTCGACGTTTTTGCCCATCTGCAGATGGGTCAGCGCTAGGTTGTACAGTGTTTCCATCTTGTCAATGTCCTTGAGCTTGAGGGCGGCGGAAAAGGCATCGGCGGCCTCTGGGTAGATCTGTGTTACGTATTTGAGCTTGCCCATTTCGCACATGAGATGGGCGTTGTCGGGGTACTTCTGCAGTCCTTCGCTCAGCAGGTTGTTCGCATGTTTGTAGCTCTTCTCCTTTAGAAGCTTCTTGGAGAAGGCCACGTATGCACGAAGCTTGTTGGACTTCTTCTTGAGTTTCGTGTCGAGGTAATCGAGAACACGCTCGATGCTGGCACGGATCTTGTACTCGTTGAACAGGTTCTCAACGAAGCCTTCCACGTTGTCGTCTGCCTATGTGTGTGCTGATGGGGTGAAGCGGCGTACGTTGAGGTAAATGGCGCTGGCCGGGTCGGCGACAACAGCGTCAGGAGGGGGAGGAGGAGGCTGTTTCGACTGCTTCTGGAGCGAGGCCGGGGTCTGCGGCGTCTTTTGCAACTGCGATTTTCTCATTATTATTCTTCCTGTTCTAAACAATAATAAAGCTAAATCGCTGCTCGCGGGCCTATTATTAGCATTCGCACATCGCGCCCCTAGCACTCGCACCCCGGGGTTTTGGGGTGTTGGGGTT
>QFZN01004714.1_pt1 | contig 15978 bp, 14 predicted proteins | sample 1740101 | NCBI WGS metagenome assembly QFZN01 (sample SAMN09210849, study PRJNA391713) | Ciliate metagenome, whole genome shotgun sequencing project. | isolation source: combination of 50 Heterometopus sp. ciliate cells from an enrichment culture... | host: Heterometopus sp. ...
ACAGGAGGCGGAGCTCAGGAAGTAATGCAGGTAATCGCGTCTGAGCTTGGTATTTCTATGGAAAACGTCTACAGTGTGGCGACTTTCTATTCCCAGTTCAATTTTAACCCCAAAGGAAAGTATGCAATTTCCGTTTGTTTGGGAACTGCCTGCTACGTCAAAGGCGCAGGCGAAATTTATGACAAGATCAAGAAAACACTCAATGTCGAAGATGGCGGTACTACACCTGACGGCAAGTTTTCTCTTGATGCCTGCCGTTGCATGGGCGCTTGCGGGCTCGCTCCTGTCCTAAGTATCAACGACGAAGTACACGGCAAGGTGACATGCGATCAGATAGCCGGAATATTGGCCAAATGTGAATAACAAATATCCGCGGAGGTAGCGCTATGATGCAGGAGCTTTCCATGAACATATTGGATATTGCCGAAAACTCCGTCCGTGCAGGCGCAGCTCTAATCGAGGTTACCGTAGATGAATGCCTCTCTAAAGACCTTATGACAGTTACCGTTGCCGATAACGGCTGCGGGATGACGCAGGAGCAGCTTAATAATGTCATAGACCCGTTTTATACCACGAGAACGACCAGAAAGGTCGGCTTGGGTGTTCCCTTTTTCAAAATGGCAGCAGAACTGACGGGCGGAAATTTTGAAATCCAGAGCACTGCCGGCAAGGGAACGGTCATTACGGCACGTTTCGTACGGTCAAGCATTGACCGCATGCCGCTGGGAGACATCAACGAAACAATTTACACACTGATCCACTGCAATCCGCAAATTGACTTTGTATATACGCGCCGCTTTGATAATGACGTGATACAGCTTGACACGCGCGAGTTTCGCCGTATTCTGGACGGAGTTGAATTAAACGACCCGACAGTTTCCAAGTTTATCCGGGATTTTCTGGCGGAAAACACTTCTGACCTGCTCTCAGGTCATGAAGGTTAATCAACAACAATCAGGAATCGCCTTAAAAGCGTTCCATAAAACAGGAGGTAATCCAAAGATGAAGACTTTAGCAGAACTTCAGGCTTTGCGTGATGAGATGAAAACTAAAATCGGCGTTCGCAAAGACGGTGAATACCGTATGCGTATCGTCGTCGGCATGGCGACCTGCGGCATTGCGGCAGGAGCCCGTCCCGTACTTGCTGCTTGCTCCAAGGAAGTTGAAACACGCAAGCTTACCGACGTAGTTGTCGCACAGACAGGCTGCATAGGTATCTGCCAGTTTGAACCGGTGGTAGAAATATTCGACGCTGACGGATCGAAAACCACCTATGTACACGTAACACCCGAGAAGATTCCCAAAATATTTGCTCAGCACGTAGTAAATGGCAATCCTGTGGTTGAATACACCATCGGCGCCAACGCAAACTAAGGAGGTAAAAAAATGGTTCGTTCACATGTCCTCGTTTGCGGCGGTACAGGTTGTCATTCCTCCGGAAGCGATAAATTATTTGAAAACTTTGAGTCCGAGTTGAAAAGCGCCGGTCTTGCAGACGAAGTTAAGGTCATTATGACAGGTTGCTTCGGTCTATGCGCACTGGGTCCTGTCGTCGTTATCTATCCCGAGGGTGCTTTCTACTCTCAGGTTAAGGTTGAAGATGTCAAGGAAATTGTTCAGGAGCATCTGCTCAAGGGAAGACTTGTAACCCGTCTTCTCTATACCGAAACAGTCGCTGCAGACAGCATACTGAGTCTTGACGACACAGATTTCTACCGCAAGCAAAAGCGCGTAGCACTGGAAAACTGCGGTGTCATCGATCCCGAAAACATCAACGAGTATATCGCCTACGACGGCTATCAGGCTCTCGGCAAGGTGCTTACCGAAATGGCACCCGCAGATGTCATTAAAATCATTTCCGACAGCGGCCTGCGCGGTCGCGGCGGCGGCGGTTTCCCCACCGGCAAAAAGTGGAGCTTTGCTGCGGCTCAGCCCGCAGGTGACAAATATGTCTGCTGCAACGCCGATGAAGGCGACCCCGGTGCTTTCATGGATAGAAGCGTTCTTGAAGGCGACCCTCACTGCATAATCGAAGCAATGGCAATTGCAGGTTACGCAATCGGTGCCGCTTTCGGGTATATTTACGTCCGTGCCGAGTACCCTATCGCGGTAAAACGCTTAAGAATTGCTATCGCACAGGCAAGAGAAGCCGGACTTTTGGGTAATGATATACTTGGAACAGGCTTCTGCTTTGATATTGAAATTCGTTTGGGCGCAGGCGCATTTGTATGCGGCGAAGAAACCGCTCTGCTCAACTCCATCGAAGGCAAACGCGGCGATCCCCGTCCCCGTCCTCCCTTCCCGGCCGTTAAGGGTCTGTTTGGTAAGCCCTCAATCATCAACAATGTTGAAACCTACGCAAACATTACCCGCATAATCCGCTACGGTGCTGACTGGTTTGCCTCCATGGGCACTGAAAAGTCGAAGGGCACAAAGGTTTTCGCTCTCGGCGGCAAAATCAACCACACCGGCCTTGTCGAAATCCCGATGGGTACTACGCTTCGCGAAATCATTGAAGAAATCGGCGGCGGTATCCCCAACGGCAAAAAATTCAAGGCTGTTCAGACCGGCGGCCCCTCCGGCGGCTGCATACCCGCATGCCACATGGATATACCCGTCGACTACGACAACCTGATTGCTATCGGCTCAATCATGGGCTCTGGCGGAATGATTGTCATGGACGAAGACAACTGCATGGTCGATATCGCGAAATTCTTCCTTGAGTTCACTGTGGATGAAAGCTGCGGCAAATGCACCCCCTGTCGTGTCGGTATGCGCCGCTTGCTTGAGATTCTTGAAAGAATCACTTCCGGCCAGGGAGAAATGGAAGATCTGGACAAGCTTGAGTCCCTCTGCTATTTTATCAAGGAAAACGCTCTTTGCGGCCTTGGTCAGACAGCTCCGAACCCCGTTCTTTCGACTATGCGCTACTTCCGTGATGAATATGAAGCCCATATCATCGACAAGCGCTGCCCCGCCGGTGTTTGCAAAAAACTGTTGAACTACACAATCGATCCCGACAAGTGCAAGGGCTGCACTCTCTGCGCACGCAACTGCCCCGCCTCCGCCATTACAGGCGAGGTCAAGACCGCTCATGTAATTGACAATGCAAAGTGCATAAAATGCGGTGCCTGCATTGACAGCTGCAAGTTTAAAGCTATTTCAAAAGGATAAGGAGGGGAGGATATGGAAATGAAAATGATTAATCTTAAAATCAATGGTGTTGCTATAACAGTCCCCGATGGAACCACCATTCTGCAAGCCGCCCGTGAGGCTCATATCGACATCCCTACTCTATGCTATCTCAAGGATATTAACGAGATTGGCGCCTGCCGCATGTGTGTCGTTGAAATCAAGGGCTCGCCCAAGCTGAACGCCGCCTGCGTTACCCCCGTTATGGAGGGAATGGATGTCATCACAAACAGCAAGCACGTTTTTGACGCGCGCAAAATCAACCTTCAGCTTCTGCTTTCAAACCACCGCCGCGAGTGCCTCAGTTGCGTTCGTTCCGGCTCCTGCGAGCTTCAGAAGCTCTGCAAGGACTACGGCGTTGACGATGAAACCGTATTTGACGGTTTGAAAACGCCCTCAACGATTGACGATTCCGCAACTCATATGATTCGCGACAACTCCAAGTGCATACTTTGCCGCCGCTGCGTTGCTGTCTGCGAGCACAATCAGGCTGCCGCAGTTATCGGCGTCAATAATCGCGGATTCAACACCCATATCGGCTGCGCATTTGATGTTCCTCTGAATGCCGCTGCCTGCGTTTCCTGCGGTCAGTGCATTGTTGCCTGTCCGACAGGTGCTCTCCACGAGAAGGATCAGACAGACGAGGTTTGGGCTGCTCTTCAAGACCCCGAAAAGCGCGTAATCGTTCAGACCGCTCCTTCCATCCGTGCAACTCTGGGCGAAGCCTTCAATATGCCCATCGGCACAAACGTCGAAGGCAAGATGGTTGCCGCTCTCCGCAGACTCGGATTTGACGACGTGTTTGACACCGACTTCTCCGCCGACCTCACCATAGTTGAGGAAGCAAACGAACTTGTCGAGCGCATTCAACACGGCGGCACGCTACCGCTCATCACCTCCTGCTCACCAGGATGGATTAATTACTGCGAGCATTATTATCCCGAATTTATCGACAATCTGTCCACCTGCAAGTCTCCCCAACAGATGTTCGGCGCACTTGCAAAGACTTGGTATGCGCAGAAGCTCGGTGTTGACCCGAAGAACATCTTCATGGTAAGTATCATGCCCTGCACCGCCAAAAAATACGAGTGCAAACGTGACGATCAGTCCGCCGCAGGAGTTCCCGATGTTGACGTTGCTCTCACGACCCGTGAGCTTGCCCGCATGATTGAACGCGCAGGTATTGACTTTGTAAATCTCCCCGACGAGAAGTTTGACGCTCCTCTCGGCATCTCCACCGGAGCCGCTGTTATCTTCGGCGCAACCGGCGGCGTTATGGAAGCCGCACTCCGCACAGCCGCTGAGTGGATTACAGGCGATCCTGCCGCTCCAGTTGAGTTCTGCGATGTCCGTGGCACAGGTGCAATCAAGGAAGCCACCTACAAAGTCGGCGACCTCACGCTGAATGTAGCCGTCACAAGCGGTCTCGCAAACGCCAAGGAAGTTCTTGAGTCCATCAAGCGCGGCGAAAAGAACTATCACTTCATTGAGGTAATGGCCTGCCCCGGCGGCTGCGTAAACGGCGGCGGTCAGCCCACTCAGCCCGCAAGCATACGCAATAATGTGGATTTGAAGAAGCTGCGCGCAAAAGCTCTCTATTCGCAGGATGCCGATATGCCCCTGCGCAAGTCTCACGATAACCCCGTTATCAAGGAAATCTATGCTAACTATCTGGAGAAGCCGGGCAGCCACAAGGCTCACGAGATTCTCCACACGACTTATGTTAAAAAGACCCGCTTCCAGGGCGAATAGTCGTAAATGAACAAATGCTCCCGTCTGAAATTTCAGACGGGAGTTTTATATTTTCATATCTTAGCACGTGTTAGTGAGGTATGTATCCGATTTAAAGTGTACGATAACGTTCGCCGTATACATTTACGCCCAGTACTTTGTTTACTGATTTTATAAATTCGCGGTAGCCTCCATCTTTGTCAAGTCTATGGGAAGATAACTCTGCCAGAACACAATCGGCGTCATCCTCATCAAATTCCAAGCAACTTGTCAATATATCTTTGACATCATCTGGTCTCGCTCCACGAGCGAACTCATTTGCTGCCTTATATACTTTTTCACTTTCATAGAGGCCTGAATATTTATAACAGTGAAACTCCAGTATTTTCTTGTAACCGTAAATAATTGCAAACATAACAGCCAGCAGGCCGACATTTCCTAAAAAGCTGTCCGTAATAACTACCTTCCTTCATATTTCAAAGGTTCTCGGCCTATGAAAAACATAATTTTATATAATTAAGCAGATTTTCAATAAATATCGTAATCCATGTCCCTATGATTTCTCAAACCGGCATTTGCGCCGATCTTAATACACCTTAGAAATGAGAATAGCCATCTGCAGCAATTCCATTCCCAATCTTCAAATCATTCTAGATTATAAATAAAGTATAGCATTCAAATCATAAAATTGCTGTTAGGTTTTCAATGAGCGGATTAAAATAACATAAAGACCTCTCGTCTTTTCAGACAGGAGGTCTTTATTGAAATTGGCTTAAATCAATTCCCTTATTCTTGTTGTTACATCATCGTCAAATTCACTTCGATTTATTTTTCCTACGATTTGAACGGGAAATCCGGCAAGAATGTAAATAGTATCGGCAAGCCTCAGAGCTTCGGAAATGTCATGGGTTACAAAAATCACTGTGCGTCGTGTGCAGTCATTTTCATATGCCCGGAAGAAGGTGTCGTAAAGCTCCTCCTTCAGTTTTGTGTCCTGCTCCTTAAAGGGTTCGTCCAGAAACAGAATATCGGCCGGGAACAGAAATGCTCTGCATAGTGATACACGCTGAACCATACCTCCGGAAAGCTCGGAAAGCGGAGAAAATTCGTATTCCTCAAGCCCCACCGACTGAAGTTCCTTTTTTATAAGCTCCGCACGTTCCTGCTTTGTGTATAAAACGGTTTTTCTGCCGTCATCAATGGGACGCGCATTGCGCAGAATGAGATCAAGATTGTCATGGACGTTGTACCATGGTAAAAGGCGCGGCTCCTGGAAAACATATGAGCCGTGAATTTTTCCGCCCGTTTCGCTCGAGGAAGTAACTATCACACGTCCGCTGTCCGGCACGGTAATCCCCGCCATAATGTTTATAAGTGTCGTTTTTCCCACGCCGGAAGCGCCGAGAATGCAGGAAACCCTGTGCTCCTCAAACTCGGCGGAAAAATGCGAAAAAATCTCTTTACTTCCGTATTTTTTGCTGATGTCTTCAAGTTTTATCATAGCCGGACACCTTCGCATATATAGTTTCAAAACAGTAGCTCAGCAGAATAATGATGAAAGTCCATGCAAATAACAGGGCCGGATCAAGCGCGGTCTTTGCAAAATACAGATTTGCGCCAATTGAATTGTGCGGCATACTCAAAACCTCCGCCGCCGCGACCGCTTTCCAGCAAATGCCGATAGCGGACACAATCGAAGAGTTAATATATGGCACCGAGGAGCGGAAATACAGGCTTTGCAGCATATCAAAGCGTCTGACTCTGTAGAAAGAGCCCATCTCGACAAGCTTCGGATCGGTATTTCGGATTCCCGCAACGGTTCCCGTGAATACGATCGGAAAGCACATTAGGAAGCCCGAAAATATGGGAACATCAGTTGCATGAAACCATATAATCGCAATGATGATTACAGATACAACAGGCGTTGACTTCAAAACCACTACCAGCGGATTAATAATATCATACAGTGTGCGATTTAATCCGCAGACCATACCGAAAATCACTCCAAAAGCGGCGGCAAAGACAAGTGCCAGAAGCGTCCTGTAAGCGCTCCATCCGATAATAAGCCATGTACTTTTTTCCGTTACAAGGCTGATGAGTGACAGCACAACGTTGAGTGGAGAAGGAAAATAGACATCCCTGTTTATAAGCAGGTACGCTCCTTCCCAAACTGCTATCCATAATATTGCGATTAGTATCCTTCTCCACCAAATAGTGAAGTCATTACGAGACAAATCAGCCTTCATGCCTGACCCCCTTTTATTTGGGTGACGTGTAATAGAAGCCGTCATCGGGCATTGTCCCGCCAACAGACGCTGGGTTAAAATCATAAAGTACCTTCAAAAATCCGTTTATCTCTGTTTTTGCGTCCTGCGCGTTTTTATAAACTATATTGCAGTAGGGTATAGCCTTTTCGACAACTGCCGCGCTCGGCAGAATTCCTGCGGTGGCAACCAACTGCGAGGCCTCCTTCGGATTTGCGTTTACGAAATTTACCGAAGCTTCATACTGCTTCATAAACTCGGCAATGAATTCCGGATTTGCATCCGCAAAGGCTTTATTGACGGCAAGGCAGCCCATGGAAAGCACACTGCTTCCGCCTGAAGCCGTGTCCCACTCTTTGTTGATGTCAAGCAGTATTTTCTGGTTTGCATCCTTTGTAAGCACCTGGGTTACAAAGGGCTGGGGTAAAATCGCCAAAGTCGCGTCTCCCGCAAGCAAAGCCTGCGCTACCGAAGCATGATCGGTTAAATAGTTGAGAGTTACGGAGTCCTTTAATCCCGCCTTGCCCAAAATGTACTCCATGGCGTATTCGGGAACTCCTCCGCTGCCGCTCAAGGTAATTGTTTTTCCCTTTAAATCATTCAGAGAGCTAATGCCTGACGAATCCTTTCCGACAAGGTACAGCACTCCCAAGGTGTTCTGCGCAAGAAACTGGATTTCGCCTTTAGTTTTGTTATATAGCACCGCAACTGAGTTTGTGGGAAGTGCAGCAATTTGGACATCTCCACTAAGCATTTTAGCGGTAAGCTCATCCGGAGCCGAAGCGACCTGATAATCAACGGCATAGCTATCACTGTTAAGTGCCTTATCAGATATAAGCTTTATCATTCCGATTGAGGTTGGGCCCGCCAGACCTGCAATCGTTACCTTGACCGGCTGCACAGGCGAAGGAGAAGTGGATGCTGATGAAGCAGTTGCCGAAGCCGCATTTTTTGAGCCGCAGCCATAAAACATCGACACCGCCAGCATGAGGCAAATCAAAATCGTTAATTTGTTCTTTTTCATATAAGTCAACCTTTCCAATAAATTAAGCCGTTTGACATACGTTTTCTTTATCCCTGCTGAGCGGTTTTTGCATAAACTGTCTTTGCGCTGACTCCTTTGAGCATCCCCAGCTTTCCCGACAGTGAGCTGATAACATCACCGGGAGCGTCCATAGCAACACTTATAAGAGATACGCCTCTGTCTCTGCACGGTATTCCCGTGCGGCCGATGATATATTGGCCGTTTTCATGGAGCAGATTATTGAGCCTTTCAACAGAATCGAAGTTTTCAACAACAATCGCTATCATGGCAAGTCTCTTTTCCTGAATTTCCATCGCACACATAGCCCGAAACCTCCTTTCGCAATAAAAAATGCGCCCTGACAGGCGCAAACAGCAATCTCGCTATGCAACTGCCTTCCATGTCAGAAATAAATCTTTGATGTCAGTACGGTTTGTTAAATATATATTTAATGTACCACATTGCGGAAAAATACGCAACTATTTTCAAAACAATCTATATCACATTCCCACACAGCGTCGTTTTTCGGCGCTGTGTGGGTTTTTATGTGCGGAGGAGAAATCTTTTAGATGAATAGGTTTACGTTTGATTCTTCCGCGTCACCGAGATAGGCTCCGACACCGCCTAGCTCAACGCCTTCGATGAGTTCCTCTTCCTTAATGCCCATAACGTCCATGCTCATGGTGCAGGCAACGATTTTAACTCCCGCCTTCATTGCTTTCTTAATAAGGTCTTCGAGCGAATCAACGTTTTTATCCTGCATTATTTTTTTCATCATAGCTGTTCCCATGCCGCCCATGTTCATTTTGGAAAGCTTCAGCTTGCCGCTGCCTCTTGGCATCATGGTGCCGAACATATTTTCCACTAAGGACTTTTGAACCGCCTGCTTTTCAGGCTTGCGCAGTACGTTCAGTCCCCAGAAGGTGAAGAACATTGTTACGGGTCGGCCCATAGCGGCTGCGCCGTTTGCAATAATGAAGCTTGCTAAAACCTTATCAAGATCGCCCGAAAAGACGATTATCGTCTTGCCCTGAGCATTGTTTTGAACAGGCTGAACCGCCGCTCCGCCCTCAACACCCTTTTTAACTAGCGCGACATAGTCGTTCCCGCGTTTTTCGTTGCTTACAAGTGTATTTCCCGTGCGTCTGGTCCATGCAACTATGTCCCTTGAGAAGCCCACATCCGACGCTGATACCTCCATGACATCTCCATCCTTCATGTCCTTCATCGTATCAAACACCTTCATTATCGGGCCGGGGCACTGCATTCCGCTGCAATCGAGCTTCATGCACGATATAGGTGCATTTTTGGTTTCAACATATCCGCTGTCGGCAACAGGTGCGTCAAAGCTCATTTTGTTCCCCTCCTCATAATGTGTGGATTGATAAAAACGCGCTCCGCCCGGATACACCTTTACATTCTCAAAACCGTTGTTTTTGAGTATTCTGGATGCGTTGTATGCGCGAACGCCAATGGCGCAGAAAACGATGATTTCTTTTGATTTATCAAGCTCAGCCAAGCGTGGGCGAAGTTGACCGAGCGGAATATGTTTAGCGCTGGGAACAGAGAACGCCATAAGTTCCGCATCCTCGCGTACATCAAGCAGGGTAGCATCCGTGTTTTTCTCAACGACATCCCAAGCCGCAAAGGCGACTTTACCGCTAAGAAGGTTATCGGCCGCGAAGCCCAGCATATTTACGGGATCCTTTGCGGAGGAATATGGGGGTGCATAAGCAAGTTCAAGCGACTTCAGGTCGTTTATCCCGCCGCCTAACCTGATTGTAACCGCAATGGTATCTATGCGTTTATCAACTCCGCCGCTTCCTACAATCTGTGCGCCGAATATGCGTTTTCCATCAGGTGAAAACAGGAGCTTAAGCGTCATCGGCACGGCACCGGGATAATAACCCGCATGGGAATTTTGAATAATTGTTATAGTCTCAAAGTCTTTGCCTTTTTCGAGCCCGCGCTTTAAAAGCGTCTTCTCGTTTGCACCCGTACTGGCGGCAGTAAGATCATAAACTTTTGCGACTGCCGTACCTTGTGTCCCCTTGTATTTTTCGCTTCCGCCCGCAATGTTGTTTGCGGCAATGCGGCCCTGTTTGTTGGCTGGGCCTGCTAGAGGAATCATTGTGCGGCTCTTGTCGATAAAATCCTCGACTTCTATCACATCGCCCACAGCATATATACTCGGGTCCGAGGTGCGCAGATACTCATCCACGATGATACCGCCGCGTGCGTTCACGTTAAGTAACGCGTCGCGGGCTAGCTCCCCATTGGGGCGCACACCGATGGCGAGGATTACAAGCTCAGCCTTGACGCTTTTTCCGCTCTTCAGCGAAATATCAACTCCGTCACCGGAATCGTTAAAGGAGGCTACTCCGTCACCCAGAATAAGCTGAACACCGTTTTGCAGGATGTTTTCGTGAAGGAGTTGCGCCATCTCGTAGTCCAGCGGCGCCATGACCTGATCAAGTGCTTCGATTATGGATACCGACACACCTATATTACTGAGATTTTCAGCCAATTCAAGGCCTATAAAGCCACCGCCTATGACTGCGGCTGACTTAACTCCGTTTTCTTTGATATACTTACGAATACGGTCTGTGTCCGGTACTGTCCAGAGCGTTTGAATGCGCGGTGACTCAATTCCCGGAATTGCGGGGCGCAAAGGTGAAGAGCCTGTTGAAATTACAAGGGTATCGTAGCTTTCGGTATAAGTTTCACCTATTTCGGCACGTTTTACGGTTACGCTCTTTTTCTCGCGGTCAATTGATACGACCTCGTTTTTTGTACGCACATCGACATTGAACTTCGCACGCATAGCCGCGGGCGTCTGCAAAAGCAACGCATCGCGGGACTTAATCACGTCTCCCACATGGTAAGGAAGTCCGCAGTTGGCATATGAGATATATTCTCCGCGTTCAAATAAAACGATTTCCGCTGTTTCATCCAGTCTGCGAAGTCTTGCGGCACAGCTTGCACCGCCCGCTACCCCGCCTATAATTATTACTTTGCTCATGTTTTTCCCTCCCGACGAAATATTATTACTGTAAAACGATTATGTGTTAGTTAATTAATAGTTTAACTCAAGTATATTCTGCGGTGTGCTTATCTTCCGTAACTTTGTCACACAAGGAGTTGATTTTCTATATTTTTTTTACCGGATACCGCAGTATTGTTTTCATTTTTGCCACATCAATTTTTCGTGGATCGCTCAAATATATCTCGTGGTGCCGCCTTGTATCCGACAGGTCGAACTCAAAGCCGGTCAGAGCGGCATAATCCCTCATTTGCTTTAAGGTTTCCGGTTCATCGTCGAAGCTTCCGATATGCATACACTGAATACTCAGCCCTTCGGTGAAGGTCACAAATCTCGCACTGTCTGTATCAAGACCTTTCTTCTTTCGAACCGTGTTGACGGCATACTCGAAAACCTCGTCAGTGAGAAATTCCGGCTGGCGAATCATTGAAATCCAGCAAAATTTGTCTTTATTCTCCATGTCATATTCAGTCCCGTCCGCAAACCACCATAGGCCTTCCAGCGGCGGCACGACGTACTCAAAATAGTCCTTAGGTGCATTGCCGTTTTTTTGCGACATTTTTATGGCATAGCTCAGGGAGTACATCAGTTCCACCGCCTTCCGGTATTCACCGTCCTCCTCGTTTGGGTTACCTTTGCCGTTAATCTGAATGAATTTCATTTTGGGAACATCTATCACCGAGGGCACTGTTTTCGGCGAGTACAGTTCCTTAAAAGCCTTCTTATAATCCAGTATTCCCATAAAATTCAACCCTTTTCTCTAATTATTAATTTGTTTAAATCAAGTGTGGCACATTGCGAAATTAATGTCAAGGTATCAAAATATTCCGAGCTCCCCTCAATCTGAAGGGAGCTCGGATTTTAAAATTTTTACTAAGTGCCAAATCAGCTCTTAGCTGTCTGGCCTTTGCCTCCCGGGGCTCCACCCTGGCCGCCTCCCGGGCCGCCACCCTGATTGCCTCCAGGGCCTCCGCCTTGTACGCCGCTGCTGTTGGAATAGGTAATTGCGGTCATATCAATTGTGTAATCCTGCGAGCCGATGCTGAGTGTATAGGTAGAGCCGGCTGTAAGTCCGGAAGCACTGATGTTAACCGACTGGAACTGTTTTGCGGGAGTATACTGTGCGATAACGTTTCCGCTCGCGTCCTTAAGAGCAACTTCTGTTCCCGCCTGCTGAACACTTGACAGCACATAGAGGATTGAGCCCTGTGTTGATGTGCTTGCAAACTGTACGGCCATTCCGCTGCTGCCCGCTCCGAGAAGTGTGCCACCGGTGATTGTGGCCGTTCCGTTGTAGTCAAGAGTACCGTCACCATTGCCCGTCGGGCCGCTTACAGTTATCTCACCACCGGAAATTGTCAGACTGCCGTTTGAATCGATTCCGTCGCCGGAAGAGTTAACCGTCAGTGTACCGCCCGAAATATTGATAAAGAGACTTGTATTATTTGACTTTGTGTCGGCCTTTGTTCCGCTTTGTGTGTAACATACCGCTGCGTTCATTCCGTCGTCACTTGAGACTATGGTAGTATCTCCGGCGGAGATACTTATTATCGGTCCCTCGATGCCTTCATAGCTCTTTGTAATGTCTATTGTTCCGCCCGCAATAGTGACGCCTTCATCCCCCTGGATACCTTGTTTCCCGGCTCTTATGTTAATTTTACCGCCCTCAATGTATACGAACCCTTTTGTTGTATCATCAGTGTTCTCACTGTGTATGCCATCCTTGCCTGCCGTGATTGTAAATGTACCGTCCGCGATTCTAACGCTGTTTTTGCCTGAGAGGCCATTAGAAGCTGCCGTTATTACGTAAGTACCGCTCGTGGAGACAAGGTCGTCCTTGGAAACTATACCGTGTCCGTATTTCGCGTTAATTGTTAGCGTTCCGGCTCCGTTCATGGTCAAATCAGCTTTTGAGTATATTGCGGCATCGATGTTGTTGTCGTCAATTGCAACATAATTTCCGGTGACGGAAAGCTTGTTTTCCGAGCCATCTGCCGTTGTAATGAATACCTTGTTGGCTTTGATTACATATATCGCAGCGCTGCTCGCATTTGTAATATCAGCACCGTTCAAAACAAGCTGGATTTTTGCGTCGGAAGACGCGTCAACCACTACCTGACCGTTTGAGAGACTGCCGCTTAGGATATAAGTGCCCTCTGCTGTGATCGTTATTGTATTGCCATCTATTTTAACGCCTTTGCCATCATAGGTACTTGCATCATCAGCAATCTTGATAGCCGTGCTTTCAGCTTCATTGTATGTGATTTCCTTGTCACGGTCGGTAAACATATCTGCTGTGTCCACTGTGCTGACAGTGCCAGCCGTTACGGTTGTTCCGGTGCTTGCAGATGTTGCTGTAGTGTCAGTGCTTTTTGCCGAGCACCCCGCGAGTAGTGCAGCTGAAAGCAGCAGTGCTGTCACTGCCAATATAATTCGCTTCATGGAATTTCCCCCCTTATAGTTCGCTTATTTTTGTTTCCTGCAAGGATGAGGATATTTCAAGGTTTCCATTTCTACAGCGGAGGTTGTCGATTAATTCCTTTTCACTTCCCGTATCCTTCAAAGTTAAATTGTATGTCAGCTTGAACAAGCTGCCCATATTTGTTGTTCTTACGTTTGTGAGCTGATGCTTTACGGTATATTCGGCAAAAAGGTCATCGAACACCCCGGCATAGTCAAGATCCTCTGGGATAGTAATGCGCATTATTTTATCGCAAATCGGAGCCTCTTTTTCCCCAAATTTCAACTCTGTCAGAATAATACCCACGGCTCCGACTATAATCACGAAGAGCGACGCATAGCCGATATAGCCCATGCCCATCATAAGCCCCGCTGCCATTGCCAGAAAAATCGATCCGATTTCCTTTGCCGTTCCGGGAACCGAACGAAACCGTATCAGACTGAATGCCCCCGCAACCGCTACTCCGGCTCCTATGTTTCCGTTTACCATCATAATAATTACCGAGATTATGGCGGGAAGCAGTGCAAGCGTAATCAAAAAGCTCTTTGTATATTTGTTCTTATAGGTGTAAAACAGCGCAATGACGATTCCTATGACAATCGCCGCTCCCAGACAGGAGAGAAAACTATCAATAGCAATTCCGCTTGTCGTTGTCGAGTCGAAAATTCCTGTAAATAAACTTTCAAGCACAAAAGTACCCCCTTTCACCAGTTTTGTTCACCATGCTTCTATATGCATTTCCGTATTTTGAAAAGTTAACCTTGTAAATTCCAAGCTCACAGAGCGTGTGAGACAGCCAAAGCGGCATTGCGGATGAAATCTTGATTTCGAGAAGGCTTTGGTTGGCGTTCAGTAAAGGCTTCCCGAATATTTCCGTTGATAGGCTTAGATCGGTTTCGCGCCAGAGAATGTTCTCGTCAAATGTTACTCGGAAGCCCTGGTCTTCCTTGCCGAAATATGCCGTTCTGTCATATGCCACGTACATAGCCGGAGCAATTCCCTTGTACTCGCTCAGAACATAGTCGATTTCGCTCACGATTTGATTGTACTTAGGTGACTTTGTCTCTCCTGCCAGATATCCTTCCGCCTGTATAAGCGACATTGATACTCTGCGCTTAAATACCACATCCTGATATTTCTTCTTAAGTTCCACAAAAACGCTGCTGTCGTTTGACGTTCTGCCATAGCTTCTCATACGCAGCTTTTCTTTATAGATCGGCTGTTCGATTGAGTGCCGTACCATACGCATATCCGGTGTATCGTAATACACGTTGCAAATGGTGCTTTTTCCGAATTCATCGGGATTCATATATTGCTCGATAACCTTTGTCAGAGTCTTCCTCTGCTCGCAGGTTACCAGGTATTTAACTTCATATCTCATAAAAGTGTTTTGAATTGTCTTCATTTTCTCGCCTCCCTTGTATATAAGGAGGATATCAAGTGAACCTAAAATGAGCTTTAAATATGAACTTAAACGCACTTAAAAGTAAAATGCCCATAAAATTAATGTAAACAGCAAGCAGCTCTAAATCATCGGCTTGATCTAGGGCTGCTTGCTATTTGCCTATTTATTTATAATTAAGTAAATGCCGGGAATTATTGCCATAGCTGCTAGAATAATAGTGAGAGCTTTCCGGTCAATTTTTGTTGTGAGCTTTGCTCCGAAGAGGGCTCCAACAGCCGAACCAATACCAATGGTTAACAGTGTTTCAACGTCGATATACATACTCGAAGCATGAAAGAGATAACTGCTCATGCACAGTATTGAAATACTGAAAATGTTCCCGACAAAGCTGACAAGTGTTGTCGTTCCAATAGCCAGATAAGGAGAGAAATCAAGCAACCCGATTAGATATGATGAAACCATTGTATTTCCGCTAAGTCCAGTTGTTCCTGTAGCAAGTCCTGATGCCAAACCAATCGGTGCGGTGATAGGAAGCTTTTTGATTGCCTTTTGGATCTCATTATCATTTTTACATGAGGATTTTACCTTTAAAATTGAACTCAGCCCCGAGAGCACAAGGACGCAAAAAATAACAATTTTAAGGACATTCTCATCAACATGATTCAACAACACATTGCCGAGCAGGGTCCCGATGATATCCAATACCGAAAGCACGACGAAATAATCCTTTCGGAACTGTTTTTTTCTCCAGTATTGCCATGTTGCCCCGCTCAGTGTAATTGTTGAAAGGACAAGTGCTGTCATAGCGGCTGTTTTTGCATTTTGTTTCAGGAAAATGAGTAGAACAACGACATAAAC
>QFZN01004737.1_pt1 | contig 15914 bp, 6 predicted proteins | sample 1740101 | NCBI WGS metagenome assembly QFZN01 (sample SAMN09210849, study PRJNA391713) | Ciliate metagenome, whole genome shotgun sequencing project. | isolation source: combination of 50 Heterometopus sp. ciliate cells from an enrichment culture... | host: Heterometopus sp. ...
CCCCAACACCCCAAAACCCCGCACTCAGGAAGGTCGCGGGAGCAAATTTGAATAATGCCCAGCGCAACCCTGATAATAAATAGTGGCACAACGCCTTATCCTATTATTATTGTCCGCGATAATCATGCAAAGGGACAAACGCAAGCTATATCTTGCAGGAATCGCGCAGAGCATCATCGGCCAAGACAAGATTGCTGAGGCCATCCTCTCCTCTGAGGGCGTCACCACATTTCTGGAGGACCCGGCGACCCAGCTGCTGCAGGTCCGCTGCGACGGTTCCGAGATTGTCATCTCCTCAAAAGTCTGGGAGGCCCCGTCGGTCACCGCATATGAGGTCCACTTCCTCAAGCTTTCGCCGCAGACGATCACAGAGCTGAACATGCAGGACCAGATCGTGGTCTCCTCGATCCGCGGAAACGCTATGGCCGTGCTCCTTCAGTCTCTCCAAAGCGTGTATCTTCCGGCGGCAAATAAGGAGAGTCAGGAGCTGGGCACCCAGCTCAAGGAGCTCGCCGCGGCTGTTTCCAAGGCTCTCAGCCGTTCCCGGGCCGGTCGCGCCAGGACTGCAGCCGACCTTGCAGACTTCAAGGAGATTGCTACGCTGGAGGAGGAGTGCAATTTCTGGCAGGACCTCGCGGTCACTGCGGCGGAGAGCAAGGACGCAGAGCTGGCCAAGACCAGGAAAGAGGTGCAGGGTGTGGCCAACCTGCTTGGTTCAGTGGGCCATGGATTCAAGGAGATCTCGACGCTAGAGATCACCAAGGTTTCGGAGCTCCTTGAAAGGACTGCAGATTCTGTTGACCAACTGTGGAAAGACTTCGACATATACAGTGAGGAACGGGTTAAGCATCTGCTCCGGCTCATATCGGAAAGCATTCAGATGCGGGTGCAGCAAGAGTTCAAGACCACCGACCTCTGGACGGGCCAGTTCAGCGACATCAGGATAAAGCTGAACGAGTGCCTGAAGACGTGCATCAACTGGCTCAAGCAGATCGCCGACTACACACAGAGATTCTGGGTGGGACCCAACTCCTCCCGCAGGTGGGCCTCAGGCCGCTGGAACGACACAGGCCTTCTCCAGCTGAAGAAGCGATTGAGCGAAATCTTCCTCATGCGCTCTCAGCACGACGAGCTCCTCAGACTTCTCTCGCCCGAGGAGCAGAAGCGGCTAAATGTGGAAGCCACCTTCCGTCCTCTTCGCAGCATCAACGTGCTACATTGCGGCAGCAAGTACAGTCTCGAGCAGTGGCAGGACGCCCTCAAGCAATACGAACAAAATGTCTCCCCTATCGAGGGCGAGATTGTTGCAAAACTGCGGAAGGAGATATTCGCGGAGAAGCTCAGTCCTACGCAGTTGCTTCGCGAGTTTAGACGCTGGCGAGGACTGCTCGATCTCCCCGCGATAAAGGCTGCCTTCGTCGCCGAGCGGGAGGCTCTCCTAGTGAACCTGATAACCGAGGCGAACCAGCTGAAGGAAGAGTTTGAGACACATTCGGGACAGAGGGTCGACGTTGCGCCGGCGCTCGAGAATCCTCCCGAGCTCAGATACTCTTCGAAGCACGTGGCCTCAATAGTGTGGACGAGACAGCTGTTTGGAAGACTGCAGAGCAACTTCAAGATGGCGCAGACGTTGCTGGGCGACCTGAAGCAGTCGGCAAGCTACGTGAAGCTGGCGCAGGAGATGACCAACGCTATGAAGAGCTACGAGACCGAGCAGTATTGCGCCTGGGCCGAGAACATTAAGAGACAGACAGAGGCCCCGGGGAGCGCGCTGGCCCTGGACATGTCCGGCAAGTTCATGGACTTCAATGTGGGAACGGGAATGCTGGAGGTGAATTACTCGGAAAGACTGGGGGTGCTCATTCGCGAGGTGCGGCAGCTGAAGGAACTCGAGTTCAAGGTGCCCAAGGAGATCGACAAGCTGGCCGAGGACGCCAAGAAGTATTATAAGCAGGCCGTCGAGCTCAAGCAGATTGCCGACTTCTACAATAACATCAAGTCGCAGATTGTGCCGTCGCAACGTCCGATGCTGCTGAGAATGGCAATCGAGTTCGAGGACGTGGTCAAGGCTGGCGAGGGCGGGGTCGCCTGGCAGAACACCGCCGAGTCCGATAAGTACATCGCCAAGGTGCGGGCTGCAGCCGAGGGTCTCATGAATGAAAATCGCAAGCTCAGGAGGATTCACGAGGCCGTGGGAGACCTTGTGGGCGAGTTGCTGGGAGCGGACCTGGTGCGGAACAAGCAGCGGTGGAAAGAAATAGTGGACAAGATAAGGAGCACCGTGGCCGCCGTGTGCAAGAATCGGGAGGAGGCCGAGGTCAAGAGCTGGCTCCTCCACTGGGACTACCAGCTGTACAAGGTGCTGCAATACCACTACGTCTCCGGCCTGAATTCGCTCAGCGAGTTCCTCCCCACATTCAACGTGGAGATAACCTATTCCAACAAGCAGGTCATCTACAACCCCTCGATCGAGGAGCTGAAGCTGAAGTACTACAAGGAGATCAAGTCGTTCATCGGCATCCCTTTCAACTTCGTGGGCGTGGGCGGTTCTTCAGCTATATTCAAGCGCATGATCGACGCTAACGCCAGCAGCCTTCAGGTTATCTACGTGAAGGCAGAGGAGCTGTTCGAGAAACTGTCGCGACTGCTGAGAAGTCTCGAGGGCTGGGTGGTCATCGGACTGATCGACGCGGAGTCGTACATCGAGAAGAATTTCAAGACGGCGGAGCACTGGAACGAGAACTTCAAGACCATGATCGCCAAGCGGAGGGAGCTAGAGAAGATGCAGGATGTGTACAAGATCGAGTGCTTCAACGTTTCGATCGGGCCGTTCAAGCAGAGTGTTGAGGAGCTCATCCAGAAGTACATGGGCATCTTGCTGCACACGCTCAAGCTTTCCATCAAGACCGAAAAGGAGAAGCTGGACCAGTTCCTGGAGAAGTCGATGGCGAAGCTGACCGCAAAGCCGCAGACCGTGGCGGAGATCAACGAGGCCAAGACGGCCGCACTCGAGATCAACACCCAGAAGGAGGACATCAAAAAGGCTTACGCCGAGTGCCAGGAACGCAACCGCATCCTTCGTCAGGTTGGCGGCCAGAATGTGAACATCACAGAAATGGAGAGTCGCTGGCACAACCTCGAAATCACTCTTTCCGCCTTCTCCGCCACCATTGAGGAACAGAAGAACCTGGTCAAGGCGGAGATAGACAACCGCATCGTATCACTAAATGGAGATATCGACAAGTTCTACGCGCGCTGGACCGCGCTGAAGCCGAAAGAAATTGACGAGATGGACCGGGAGGCCGCGGAGGAGATGGCCAAAAAGATGAAGGAGTGGAAGGACGAGTGGGATGTGGTTGAGAAGCGCATCCAGACCGTCAAAAGTGACAGCGATCATTTCCAGATGTCCGCGCCCCACTTCACGCACTACGACGAGATCATGAACGACTTAGTCGAACAGCAAAAGGCGTGGCAACTGTACGAGGAGTACCAGGCCGAGCTGGCCAAGATGAGCAAGGAGGACTGGCTGTCCTTCCGCACCAAGATCTTCACCTTCCAGGACTTCGTCAACAACTGGACGGAGAAAACGAAGGGGAAGGAACGGAGCGTGGTGAACAACTACCTCCGCGGCGAACTCGAACGGTTCCGCCAGGGCTGGCCTCTGCTCAAGGCGGTAGTCGGCGAGGCCTTCGAGAAGGAGCACTGGAAAACGCTCTTCGTCTACCTCAAGCTCGACCGCAATATCAGCATTGAGAACGTGACTTTCGGCAATCTTATCGGCGCCATGCCGCTGTTGCTAGAGAAGGCTGCCGACATCAAGGAGCTCGGTGCCCGCGCCCAGGGCGAGGTCAGCATCCGCGAGGCCATCCACGAGCTAAGAGTGTGGTGCGAGACCGTGGAGTTCTCGCTGTCAGAGTACACCCAGGGCGGGAGAACGACGCCGCTGGTGAAAGAGTGGAAGGAGATCATGACGCAGGTGTCAGACCACCAGGCGCTCCTCGTGAACCTCAAGGAGTCCCGCTACTTCTCGCGATTCGAGGACCAGATAGGACAGTTCGAGTCGAAACTGAGCGGGGTGGACGAGTACCTGCAGAAGCTCAACACCATCCAGCGGAGGTGGGTCTATCTCGAGCCTATCCTTGGCCGCGGCGCTCTCCCCCAAGAGCAGGGTCGATTCAAGCGTGTTGATGAAGAGTATCGTTCGATCATGCTGAACATTGGCGGAAATCCAAAGGTCCTGAACTTGTGCTCGATCCCAGGACTGAAGGACTCGCTGGACATGATATTGGAACAACTCGACAGATGTCAGAAGGCACTGAACGACTTCTTGGAAGAGAAGCGGTCGAGGTTCTCTCGCTTCTACTTCATCGGTGACGACGATTTGCTCGAGATCCTGGGACAGTCCAAGAACCCGCAGGTCATCCAGGCGCACCTGAAGAAACTGTTCGCGGGAATCCAAAGCGTCGAGTTCAACAAGGATATGACCGCCCTCGTGGCCATGAAGAGTGCCTTTGGTGAATATGTTCCTCTCGCCAATGTGGTCAACATTACAGGCGAGGTGGAGAACTGGCTTAACGATCTGGCCAACCAGATGAAACAGACCCTGCAGAAACTTCTTGCAAAGGCCGTTTCCGAGTCCGCCTTAGACATCGTGAACACGCCGTCACAGATCAGCTGCCTGTCAGAGCTGGTGAACTTCACAGAGATGACGTTCTCCTGCATCGCGAAGAACAAGCTGCCGCAGTATAAGCAAGAACTGCAGAAGAAGCTGGATTCGTACGTATCGTATAACGCGGTGGACAATCCTCTGCTACAGCAGAAGCTCAAGGCGCTGGTCCTCGACATCATCCACAACCTTGACGTCCTCGACCTCCTCATTCGTTCTTCCGTCACCTCTCCCTCCGCCTGGAACTGGCACAAGCAGCTCAAGTTCCGCATGCAGGAGGAAATCTGCAACATCTACATGTGCAGTGCCAACTTCCTCTACACTTACGAATACCAGGGAAACGCCCAGAAACTCGTGCACACTCCTCTGACCGACAAGTGCTATCTGACACTCACACAAGGAATGAAGATGGGATACGGCGGGAACCCGTACGGCCCGGCGGGGACGGGAAAGACCGAGTCGGTGAAGGCGCTGGGACAAGCTTTCGGAAGGCAAGTGCTGGTGTTCAACTGCGACGAGGACATCAACTTCCAGTCCATGTGTCGCATTTTCGTCGGCCTCATCAAGTGCGGTGCCTGGGGCTGTTTCGATGAGTTCAACAGACTGCTCGAGGACCAGCTCTCCGCCATTTCGCAGCAGATTCAGGCCATACAGTGGGCGCTGAAGGAAAATGCCCCGAAGCTCACGCTGCTCGGCAAGTCTGTTGATGTGAACAGGAATTCGGGGATATTTGTGACGATGAACCCGGCGGGGAAGGGGTACGGCGGGAGATCGAAGCTGCCAGACAACCTCAAGCAGCTGTTCCGGCCAGTGGCCATGTCGGTGCCAGACAACGACCTAATTGCGGAGATTCTCCTGTTCGCCGAAGGCTTCAAGTTTGCGAAGGATCTCGCGCAGAAGGTGGTCTCCCTGTTTTCGCTGTGCAAGCAGCTGCTGTCCTACCAGCAGCACTACGACTGGGGCCTGCGAGCCCTCAAGACCATTCTTACCGTTGGCGGCCAGCTCATCCAAGAGGAGAAGAAGAATAAGAAGCCCATTGACGAGAGTGCCGAGGCTGCCCTGCTGATCAAGGCCATCCGAATCAACACATTGTCAAAACTGACTTTCGCGGACTCGAACAAGTTCATGGGCCTGCTCTCAGACATGTTCCCCGGAGTCAAGAGCGAGGACATCGTGTACCAGACCGTGGACGACGCCATCAAGACCTGTTGTACCGACATGAAGCTCGAGTACACCGTTCCTCTCGCCAAGAAAATGCTCGAGCTGCACGAGGCCCTGCGCCAACGCATGGGTGTGGTCCTGGTGGGTCCCTCGGGCTGCGGCAAGTCGACCATCTGGAAGGTTCTCAAGGCTGCCTATGAAAAGATGGGACAGAAAGTGGTCACGCACATAATGAATCCGAAGGCAATGGACAAGCGGCTACTGCTGGGACACATGGACCCTGATACCCGAGAGTGGACCGACGGCGTGCTTACCGCCAGTGCCAGACAGGTGGTCAAGGAGCCTGGAGAAGTTAAGTGCTGGATCATCTGTGACGGTGATATCGATCCGGAATGGGTTGAGTCTCTCAACTCTGTGCTTGACGACAACCACCTGCTGACCCTGCAGAACGGCGAGCGCATCAACTTCGGGCCAAATGTGAACTTCATGTTCGAAACTGACAACCTCCGCTACGCCTCCCCGGCCACCGTCAGTCGCATGGGTGTGATCTACATGTGTGACGAGGACATCGACGTGTCGCGACTGGTAAACACCTGGCTGAAGCGGCAGAACGACGCGATCCGGCCCAAGGTCAGCTCGTGGATTGAAGACTACTTCGCCAAGGCGCTAGAATGGGTGCTAGCCCAGCACGGGGACGATATGGTTGTGGCCACCACGCGTGTCGGCATTGTTGCCAACGTGCTCTCCCTCATCTCTGGCGTCCGATCCAAGCCTGAGTTTGCACTGGGACTGGTGTGGGGCTTCGGCTCCAACTTCCCGCTGCAGATTCGCAACGAATTCGTGCAAGAGTTCTTCTCTATCATGGGGGAGCGACCGGCCGATCCCAAGCATCCTCTGGATATGTATTATGAGGAGAAGGGCGAGAGCTTCCGCGGACTGGCGTTCACCCAGCGCGACCTCTTCACCGAGGGCATTAATGTCGAAAATCCGCCGATGGTTCTGACTGTTGGCGCGCAGAGGGACTCCCAGCTGATCTCCAAGTGGGTTGATAGCAACGAGCCGTTTGTGCTGGTGGGGCCGGAGGGCTGCGGGAAATCGTTGCTGCTGAACTCGGTCTTCTCCCGGCTCAAGGCGACCCAGGTGGCCATCATAAACTGCAACGCGGAAACGACTGCCAACCACCTGATGCAGAAACTCAAGCAGATGTGCACGCAGAGCACCTCTGCCCAGGGCAAGGTCTACCGTCCCAAAGATGCGCTCAAGCTCATCGTGGTCCTGAGAGACATCAACCTGCCGCGACCGAACAAGTACGAAACAATCCAGCTGATCGCATTCATGCAGCAAATCTTGTCGTACAACGGGTTCTACGACGAAGATCTCGAGTTCGTCTACCTCGAACGTATCCAGTTCGTGGCTTCCATGAACCCTGCCTCCACCATTGGCCGAAACGTGCTCAGTTCTCGCTTTACCGCTGTGGTCCGGATAATGTATATCGACTACCCGACAGACGAGGAGCTGGTTCAGGTCTATAGCGAATACCTGTCGTACATCCTTTCGCAGCCGAACGTGCAGAAGGCCGGACTGGCGCCGCAGGCGAGGAAGGTGGCGCAATTCGTGGTCGAATGTCTTAAGCAGATCAAGCAACGATTCACCGTCGACGACCATCGGCACTACCTCTTCACCCCCAGAGAAGTCACACAGTGGTGCTTCGGCCTGTCGAGATACACCGCGGAGACGAAGGAGGACCTGCTGGCGGCGCTGATCTGGGAGGCAAACAGAATATTTAGAGACCGACTGGTGGGACGGGAAAGCGTGGTGGCCTTTGACCAGCTGATCACAGGACAGCTGCGGTCGTTCCTCGGCGCGGAGGCCCCCAAAGATATGGCACATACCTACTTCGCGGCCAGCAAGGACAAGGCCGCCTCGGGCACAAGCAATCTTGAGCGCTACTCTAAGGACGATTTCGTTGCTGCGGTCAACCAGGCGCTCAAGGGGTACGAGCGCGAGTTCAAGGAAATCAAGCTTCATCTGATCGATGAGGTGCTGGAACTCATAGCGGCTGAGGACCGCATCGTGTCAGCTCCAGGAGGATCGGTGCTGCTGGCGGGAATAAGCGGAGTCGGAAGACGCACCTGCACCCAGCTGGTGGCCTACATGCGCAACATGGAGTTCTACAGTCCTAAGATCGGCCGCGAGTACACCATGAAGGAGTTCTCCAAGGACCTCAAGGCCCTGTTCCAGCAATGCGTTCAGGAAAACAAGCAGCTCCTGCTTTTTGTCGAGGACCACCAGCTGATGAGTCCTCAGTTCATGCAGTATCTGAACAGTCTGATATCGTCGTGGGAGATACCGGGCCTGTACACGACGGAAGAGTTGGAGCAGATCTTCGCAGGACTGCAGGACGAGTTCAAGACGCAGTACGTTCACCGGCACATCTTCGACTACTTCAAGGCGAAGATTAAAAACAACCTGCGGATAGTGCTGTCGCTGGACTACACGCACCCCATGTTCCTCACCTACTGCGCAAACAACCCCGCCCTCTACTCCCGCTGCGGCATCATCTGGCGCGAACAATGGAGCAAGGCCTCGATGCTGCACCTGTGTGGGAACGAGCTTGAGGACGTCATAGGGAAAATCGAGGGACACAAGGAGATCTACGGACACTCAATCGACCTCCACAATGTCTGCGCCAAGCTCGGTGCCACCCCTCTGAAATACTTCCATCTCTTGGCGAATTACCGGAAGATATTCGGACTGAAGATCAACTCGCAGGCGGACCAGTCCAAGCGGCTGACCTCGGGTCTGAGCAAATTGTCGGAGGCCGAGGAGCTGGTGGAAAAGCTGCTGGTTGATGTGCAGAAGAGCCAGAAGGAACTGTCGCAGAAGCAGGTAGAGGCGCACAACGCAATGGACGATATTACCAAGGCCATGACCATCGCCTCCGAGCGCAAGGTTGAGGTCGAGAAGCTCCAGAAGGTTCTGCAAACCGAGGGGGAAAAGATCAAGAAGAAGAAGCAGGACATAGACGAGGAGCTGCGGGACATCATGCCCGCGGTCGAGAAGGCGCAGAAGGACGTGGGCCAGCTGCGCGAGGACAATCTCCGCGAAATCAAGTCCTTCAAGATCCCCTCCGACGCGGTCTACGACGTTCTTTCCTGCGTTCTCATGCTCATGGGAAACTACAACACGACCTGGAACTCAATGAAGATCTTCCTCGGACAATCTGGCGTGGTCAAGGAGATCGTGACCTATGATGCGCGGAGGATAACGCCGAAGATGCGGCAGGAGCTGACCAAGTTTATGACGGAGAAGGCGAACAGCTTTGACCCTGAGGTGATCTACAGGGCATCCGTCGCCACTGCCCCGCTCGCTGCCTGGGTCAGAGCCATGGTGAAATTCTCAGAGGCCCTCGAGAAGGTCAAGCCGCTGGAGGACGAGAAGGGCGCCATGGAAACTGAGCTCTCAGTCTCCCAGGAGAAGCTGCTCAAATGTGAGGAAGAGCTGAAGAAGCTGGACGAGCAGGTTGTCAAGTTGAGGAAGACGTACGAGAAGTGCACAAAAGATGCAGCCATCCTCGAAGAGTCGCTAAGAGTAGCACAGGAGAAGCTCGACTCCGCCCAGAGTCTCATCAAGAAGCTCAGCGGCGAAAAGGGCCGCTGGATTGCCAGACAGAAGGCCATCGAGACCGAGGTGGCGCTTGTGCCCGTCACAGGACTGTTGGCTGCGTCCTTCATCACATACTTGGGAGGAGCAAACGAGAGCAAGAGGTCAGAGGTGATGGCAGAGTGGCTAGGCTTGCTGAGGCTGCCGCAGTTTAAGTTCACCACCTTCATGTGCAACGAAAGTGAGCTGCTGAAGTGGAAGGCGGAGGGACTGCCGGCGGACGACCTGAGCGTGGAAAACGCAATCATCCTTCTCAACTCCGCCAAGACCCCGCTGGTCATCGATCCGTCCACCCAGGCCACTGAGTGGATGAAACAGCACCTGAAAAACGTGGGCACGACCATCGAAGTGCTCAACCAGCAGGACCCCAAGTTCGTCACCCAGCTCGAACTCGCCATCCGTTTCGGCAAAACTCTGATCGTGCAGGAAAACGACTGTCTCGAAGGCATGATGTTCCCGATCCTGAGGAAGGACCTGCTGCACCAGGGGCCGCGATGGGTGGTCAGCATCGGCGAAAAGCAGATCGACTACACCGAGAGCTTCACTCTCTATTTGTCGACGCGAGACCCGTACGTCGAGATACCGCCGAACGGGCTGTCGCAGATCACGGTGGTCAATTTCACTGTCACCAAGAGCGGACTTGAGGGACAGTTGCTCAGCATCACATTGAATCATGAGCAGCCGGAGCTGGAGAAGAAGAAGAACGAGTTGCTTGAAAATGAGGAGAAGTTCAAGATCCAGCTGGCTGACCTGGAGGATAAGCTGCTCACACAGCTGGTGTCGAGTGGGAAGGAAAACATCCTGGAGAACAAGGCGCTGGTCGAAAGCTTGAACGAGACCAAGGCAAAGAGCATGACCATCGAGGAGAGCATTGAAGGTTCCCGCAAGCTCCAGGCTTCCCTCGACGAGCAGCGTGCCGCCTACAAGCCCTTCGCCGAAATTGGCAGCACCATCTTTATGGTCATATCGGACTTGCAGAAGCTGAACAACATGTACCAGTTTTCGCTGATGAGCTTCATAAAGCTGTTCAAGAAGGCGCTCGACAGCAAGCCTGAGGCAGACAGCATGGAGAAGAAGCTGGGCGTCCTTTCGCAGACCCTGCTTAAGCTCACGTTCTACAGCATGGGCAGGTCGCTGCTGAAGGCTGACAGGCTCATGTTCGGCCTCTACTTCGTCAAGGGCGTGTACCCGCAGCTGATAGGCGAGAACGAGTGGGAACTCTTCACAGGCACTGTGGTTGCGGGCGAGGACGCGGGTACAGTTTCTCTTCCCCGCTGGGCCAGCGCTGACCGCCGCGACGCTTTCACCACTTTCGCCAGCACCTTCCCCAAGATCGTTTCCTCCATGCAACTCGATAACGAAGGTCTCTGGCGTGCCTGGGCCGATTCTGTCCAGTGCGAGAAGGAGTTCCCGACGCAGATGAGAACGAAGCTTACGCCGTTCGAGAGACTGCTGGCAGTCCAGGTGTTCAGACCCGACAGACTGGAGTCCGCCATGGCTCAGTTCGTGTGTGAGGGTCTGAACGAGCGCAATGTATCGCCGCCGCCGATGCCACTGCAGAGAATTTACGAGGAAGAGTCGTCGGCCAGCGAGCCTATCTTGTTCATCACCGGGCCGGGAAGCGATCCCAGCAAAGAACTGCAGGAATTTGCGGAGCAGCAAGTTGGTCGGGCGAAATATCACGAGCTGGCAATGGGAGGCGGACAGAACGATTTGGCTCTGAGGATGATGAAGGACTGTGCAAAGGAGGGCGAGTGGCTGTGCCTCAAGAACTTGCACCTTGTCACCTCCTGGCTCCCGCTTCTCGAGAAGGAACTAAAGGCGCTGAAGCCGCACAAAGAGTTCAGACTGTGGCTGACCACCGAGCCGCATCCCAAGTTCCCAGCCATCCTCCTCCAGTCCAGCATGAAAATAGCGCACGAGGCGCCGCCGGGAATAAAGAAGAACCTGCAGCGCACGTTCCAGTCCTTCAGCAGCTCGCTGCCCTCAGGGGTGCACAGCGATTACATGCAGATGATATTCCTGCTGGCGTGGCTGCACGCGGTGATACAGGAGCGCAGGACATATATTCCGCAGGGCTGGACCAAGTTCTACGAGTTCTCGTACGGCGACCTCAGGGCCGCAGAAGGCATCCTCAAAGAACTGCTCGAGACCGCGAAGGGCGGCAAGTTCCAGATGGAAACCGCATACGGGCTCCTCGAAAACGCAGTTTACGGTGGCCGCATCGACAACGAGTTCGATATTAAGATCTTCAGGTGCTATCTGCGGAGCATCTTTAACCAGGAGGTGATGACGGGGAGCAAGAAGCTGGCGAACATAATCCAGGTGCCGACGACATCGGAGCTGAAAGACGTGATTGCGCTAATTTCTAAGCTGCCAGACACCGACAGTCCGGAGATCTTTGGTCTCCCCTCCAACATCGACCGTTCCGTCCAGCGCTTTAACAGCCAGAAGATCATCTTAGCGCTGAAACAGCTGCAGTCGATCAGTGCCGAGGACCTCAAGTTTAACAGAGACAAGTGGATGGCACAACTTGGCCCACTTCTGAAGCTATGGAAGACGCTCATCAAGATCGAGGACTTCCGTCGCTTCCGCATCAAGGTTCGCTCTCTTCCTCTTGATTTTCCGTAGGGACAGCAAATGGCCTCGGCCGACCCGATCGAGGGCTTCGTCTACATGGAGTTCTATAACATGCAGCAGCTGATGGAGAGAATACACGAGACGCTGGAAGGAATCGGGAGCGTGCTGTACAGTTCCGGGCTGCTGACCAGCAGCATCGAGAAGGACGCCACCGTGCTGCTGAAAAGTAAGATCCACGCTTATCACGTCTCCCATAGGCGAGGTGCCGACGAAGTGGACCGAGATATGGGACGGACCGCAGATCTCGCTGCAATATATCAGGGCGTTCGCGCGCAAGGCTAACGCCATGAAAGCCTGGCTGGCCAAGGCGCCGGGCGACCAGATTCTAAAGGAGCCGCTGACGCTGGCAGACCTGTTCCACCCCGAGACCTTCCTCAGCGCCTTCCGCCAGAGATCCGCGCGGGCTCTTAAGAGAGGCATCGACGATCTCAAGTTGGTCTGCAGCTTCGAGGACAGAGTGATTAAAGGATCGAATGTGATTGCGGTATGAAGGAGAGAGATGATGCCGGATAGCTGAAGGAACTGCTGCTGCAGGGCGGGTCGATGGAGGGCGGAAGGATCACGCAGCAAAGCGAGAACAAGCTGGAGCTGCAGGTGCTGCCTTACTGCTACGTGACATGGCAAGGGAAGAGCGAGGAGGGCCTGTACCCGGAGAAGATAACGACAGAGGTGCCGGTGTACTTCGGACTGGGCAGAGAGAACCTGCTGTGCCAGTTCACGCTCCCGCAGCTTGGCGACCCCAACGACAAGGTCATCAGCGGCGTTGCCATCTTCCTACAGGGCTCCGAATAATCCTAATCGTGCGATTGACTAAACAACAACAACTCCGTTTAGCGTTCGAAGCATGCGCATGGACTATGCACTGTGAGTAAAGACGGCATATCCAGTGGCTGCGCAGCTGTACTATGATAGTGGCCAGGGAAACAGTATGGAGCTGAATATGGTTGCTTATTATAGGTGGTGGTATATTGATAGTGTGGACCCGGTTTGAATGCCTCTTAAAGCGGAGTGCAAAAATAAAGTATTCTAGCATAAACATGGATACGAAGAAGGAGACCGGGGTAACAAAGCAGGAGGTCGAGAAGAAGTACGGACTGGACAAGATCGAGCCAAACGAGTTTGTCAAGCAGATAGTTAAGGAACTCCGCAAGTACGAAGACAAACTGCACCGCGTAGCCAACTACGAGGAGATGCAGAAGCAGGGCAAGCTGCTGAACCAGGAAATGCTCGGCCTCATCGGCCAGAAGCCCGAGTTCGAAATTCACCTTAAGGCGCTCAAGTCCACCGTCAACATGTACATCAAGGCTACCCATAAGCCTGGCGAGCCTGAACCCAAGCACGAGGAGGCACCCGTAGCCCCCGCCAAGGACCACAAGGCCGAGTGCCAGGCCCACCTCAAGGACTTCACGTGCACTGCCGCCAAGCGCGTCGCCTACTTCCTCGCCATGGTCAGCGTCTCGACCCACCACAACATTTCCCAGAGCCCTCTGACCCACCTGCCGGAGGCCCAGCAGAAGGAGCTGGCCCAGGCCATTTCCGCCGTAACCCTGCCCGTGGACACCGACACTTCTCTCCAGGAGGTCGCCGACAAGGCCCATTCTGTTGCTATGTCGCTCATCGAGGGCGAGTCCAGCGTTGCCAACGCCGTTGATGCTGCCATTCACAGCCACGACGTCTGCTCCGCCCGCTTCGGCCTAGTTGCACCCAAGGTTCAGGAGAAGAAGCCGATGGAGGAGCCCAAGAAGGAGGTGCCGCCCATGGCCCAGGAGAAGGTCGCCGAAATCAAGGCGGAGCCCAAGCCCAAGGAGAACGTCGAGGCCGTAAAGGCCAAGACTGAGGCTGAGAAGCCCAAGGAGGTGCCAGCCGCCCAACCCGAAAGCAAGTGGGCCAACGAGGAGTTCGGCGAGGAGGAAGAGGAAGTGCCCGCCCACGCCCATGAGCACGAGGAGCCCAAACCTTACCAGCCGCTGATCCCCCAGCAGGTTCACGCAGAGGAAGGCGAGGAGGACTTCGCCATCGCGGGCGAGGAGAAGAAGAAGCCGACGAGAGGAAGAGGCAGATTCCCGAGAAGGAGAACCGCCGGGTACCCCAGATACGAGGGCGGTGCCGGCAGAGGCGACTTCGGTGGCCAGAGAAGGGGCGGACCCTTCAGAGGCAGAAGAGGCGAGGGCCGCGGAGACGCCAGAGGATCCCGTGTTTCCCACCAGTAAGGCTTTTGAATGAACCATCGCAAACTTTACACATCTCTTCATGTGTGCGTGCTTAAATGTCCTGGCGCATTATGTTGTATATTTATGTTATGCATTTATAATGATGTCGTTGATCCCATTCTCGCAAATATAACCGCACAACAACGACGAAGTAATATTAAAGAGCCTAAACGTGACTTGAAAATGTCCTACTTCGCGAAGACGCAACGATTCAGCCGGGAGAAGAACAGTACCGCCTCCCACCACCCCGTAGATATGTACCACGGACGCACGCAACACTCGCGGAACAATAACGACATCCACCCGCCATCGCAGAGTCTCGCGGGCAGGCTGCCGCACAACAGTCCGTCGACCTCGCGTAGCGTATCGCGGCTGAGCAAACTGCCCACCGACCGTATTCTCTCGTCATGCGAACGGATAGGCACTGCTGCCAGCGAGGAGACTCGTCCGAGGCCCAGCAGCCGGGAAAACGTTAGGCCCGGCTCTAACGACCTGCCCAAGGACGAGGCGGGCGAGTGCATGCAAGAGATTTACGCCCGCATGATGTCCATGATCAGACACAACCTCCAGGAGATCCGCACCGAGAATACTGTCAAGGAGGTCTACCTGAAGGGAAAGGCGGTCCAGCACACGAAGAAGCTTACCGATTGCATCGACGATATCGCCAACGACTATGTGCTAAACGGTGAGCTCGAGGTCCGGGTGCTTCGCACTCCTAATGGGAAAAAGGTCGGTCCTGGCACCTATTACGACGGAGAGGAAGAGGAGGAGACGAGAAGACGGGGACACAACATCATGGGCCTCAGCTACCTTGCCAAGGAGCAGAAGAAGCCCCGCGGACGGTCCTCCTCACGCCAGGCGAAGAGGCTGCAGAAAGAGAACAGGAGCTCCTTCGTCGACGCCTGTGCCCACACCGTCCCCGCGTCCGAGGGCCAGATTAAGAGCAGGGTGGAGGTCAGCGTGAGGAAGCTCAGTCCGGGCAAGCCGTCCATGTTCCAGCTGGTCCGCGACTGCAATCCTAACAATATCTTGACGGACAGGGAGAACGGGGAGGGCAAGGAGTCGTCCAAGGAGAAGAAGGGAGGCAGCAACAGTCTGTCTCTAAGCGAGTCCTACGAGTTCAAGCTGATGCTAAAGCAGGAGGAACGACGACAGGCCCTGGGCGAGACCAGACGCACCCTTGAGAGGTATAGGAAGATCGTTGAGGAGAGCCATTCCCTTCTCAACAAGACGGGCGAGGTGGTCTCGAGCTTCAGGGCAGACGATCTCATCGGCATCGACACGACTGCAGAACAGACGCAGAATGAGAACGAGAAGGACGGCGAGGTGGACAAGCCAAACGTGGTCGCGAATTCTGAGGCGATAGTTCAGCAATAGTGTAATCGCTACAGATGTACATCTCTTACTGGAAAATCCGTTGTGCTAGCTATGTTAGCGTGGTGCATTATTCGTTCGTATTGCCACGCACAATAAAGAGTACACATATTCGCTTCACGCCTTACGCCGACAGTATGTGCTCTCGCCTATGCGGTGGTGGTGTAGCACCTGGGGTTGTGGGGTTTTGGGGTGTTGGG
>QFZN01004749.1_pt1 | contig 15898 bp, 14 predicted proteins | sample 1740101 | NCBI WGS metagenome assembly QFZN01 (sample SAMN09210849, study PRJNA391713) | Ciliate metagenome, whole genome shotgun sequencing project. | isolation source: combination of 50 Heterometopus sp. ciliate cells from an enrichment culture... | host: Heterometopus sp. ...
GGATGCCCTCGCCCTCGCCGCCCGCGAGGCCGTAATCCGCGTGCCTCGCCTCGCCGGGACCGTTGACGATGCAGCCCATAACGGCTACGGTAATCGGTTTTTTAACGTCTTTAAGTAGTTTCTCGACCTTCGCGCAGGTACCGATCAAGTCAATATTTGTTCTGCCGCAGGTCGGGCAGGAAATTATGTTCACACCGTCTTTTCGGATACCTGTCGCCTTTAGAATCGCAATTCCTGCCTTAACTTCCTCAACCGGGTCGGCAGTGAGCGAAACTCGGATTGTGCTGCCGATGCCGTCCATAAGAAGCGAACCGATACCGGCGGCGGATTTGATAATCCCCATATAAGGAGTTCCCGATTCCGTAACTCCGAGATGAAGAGGATAATTTGTCATTGCGGACATCATCCTATACGCCGCAACCGTATCCTCGACATCGGAGGTCTTAATGGAAATGCAAATATCGTCAAAATTCGCGTCCTCAAGCAAATGCACATGCCGCATTGCGCTCTCGCAAAGTGCCTGCGGGGTCGGACCGAATTTCTCCAGAAGATCCTTTTCAAGACTTCCGCTGTTAACGCCTATTCGAATGGGTACGCCGTTTGCGCGGCAGGCAGAAGCCACAAGCCGAACTTTCTCCTCAGAACCGATATTGCCCGGATTTATGCGTATCTTGTCAAAGCCCGCGTCAACGGCTGCAAGCGCTAACCTGTAGTCAAAATGTATGTCCGCCACAAGCGGAATTTTGCAGTTCTTTCTAATTTCCGGCAGTGCCCGCGCCGCCTTTTCATTCGGAACGGCAAGGCGCACTATGTCACATCCCGCATTCGACAGTGCTTCAATTTGAGAAAGAGTTGCATCTATGTCATCGGTTTTCGTTGAGCACATTGACTGTACAGACACTGTGGAGACTCCTCCGATGGAGAGGTCCCCTGCCCTAATGGTTTTTGTGTGTTTTCTATCCATATAGCTCCTTATACACCCTCGGTGCATTGGCTGGTTTTGCGTTAAATTATCAGCTTGTAAATATCGTTGAACATAACTACGGCCATTAAGCCAAGCAGCAGGGCAAAGCCCGCCGCGTGAACATAGCCTTCATATTTCGGGTTTATTTTTCGCTTCAACAAGCCCTCGACAATTGCGTTAATCAGCAGGAAAAACAGTCTGCCTCCGTCCAGCGCTGGTATTGGAAGAAGATTCATTACCGCGAGGTTAACCGCAATAAAAGCAGCGAGATATGCTATATTGTAGGCTGCCGCTGTGGTGGACGCTGAGTTTTCGCCCACATCATTGATAAGGCCCACAATTCCCACAGGACCCGAAAGCTCCTTCATTCCGACCTTGCCTGCAACCAAATCGGAAAGGCCCATCCAGACTAAGCGGACAAAGTCCTTCGCGCCGTTCCATGTATATTTCAAATCCGCAGCTACGCCTGTCTCCTTCGAACCTAGATAGAAGCCGTATTTGCTTACCTTTTCGCCGCCTATTGTATATTCGACCGGAACAAGCTTAAAATCTTTAAGCTCGACTTCTTTTCCATCTCTTATTACGATGATATCATGAGTATCTGCGCTCCCACGGCTCATAAGCGTGGAGACATCCGACGGGAAGAACACCGAATGCCCGTCGATTTTATCGAAGGTGTCGTTCGTTTGGAAGCCCTGCTGGCTCTCATAGGGGCAGTTTTCGAAAAAGCCCGTGATTGTCGGTGTTATAAACATAGAGGATTTCGGAACGATGAACATCAGGATAATAAGTCCTGTGAGGAAATTCATAAACGCGCCAGCCGCGAGGATTATAAAACGTCTCCACCACGTTTGATTTGTAAACGCGCGGGGATCATCGGATTCATCATCCTCCTCCATTGCGCAAAATCCGCCGATTGGGAACGCTCTAAGAGAATATCGCGTTTCACCCTTCTGCTTTTTTAGCAGAATTGGCCCCATACCGATTGCGAACTCTGTTACTCTGACGTTATTGAACTTTGCGGCCATGAAATGTCCAAGCTCATGGGTTGCGATCAATACCCCGAAAATCAATATTGCAATAACAATATACATAATTTACCTCTAATATTTGCGGAAATTCTCTGTAACAAAACGTCTTGCCGCTTCATCGGCGTTTTGGAGTCCATCCAGTGTCGGGGTTCCCGAAACCGCGGTTTTTTCAACTGCATCAGCGACTATTTCATAGATGGCGTTAAAGCTGAGCTTTTCGTGCAAAAACAGGCTGACCGCGGTTTCGTTTGCGGCGCTCATAACAGCCGCCGCTGTTCCGCCACGCCTTGCACAGTCCATTGCAAGCATCAGACAGGGCATTTTTTCCGGTTCGGGATCGAAGAAGCTGAGTTTTGAGATTGCGGCAAAATCCGGTGCGGGAGTTATGCTGCCTTTTCGGTCGGGATAGGTCAGCGCATATTGAATGGGAAGCGCCATATCCGGCATTCCGAGTTGGGCGACAACACAACCGTCCAGATATTCCACCATAGAATGTATTATGCTCTCCGGGTGGATTATTACCTTAATCTCGTCGGGTGTAACCGAAAATAGATGCATGGCCTCGATAAACTCGAGTCCCTTGTTCATCATTGTCGCACTGTCAACACTGATTTTTGCGCCCATGCTCCAGTTTGGGTGATTTACGGCCATTGCGGGAGTAACATTTTTTGTTTCCTCACGCGTCATTCCGCGAAATGGGCCGCCGGAGCCCGTCAGCAAAATGCGCCTTAAGGCCTTTTCCCGTCCCTGTGCTTCAAGGCACTGGAAAATCGCCGAGTGCTCGCTGTCCACAGGTACTATTTCCGCGCCCTTTTCACGGGCACGGCGCATAACGAGCTCTCCTCCGCAGACCAGTGTTTCCTTGTTTGCAAGTGCAATCCTAAGTCCCTCGTCCATAGCGGCAAGCGTCGGGATAAGTCCGACAGAACCTGAAACCGCTGTCACAACGCAGTCGGCATAGGCACAGGCACAGTCCGTAAGCGCCGACATACCGTCGCCGACCTTGATGTCGGTGTCGGCGAGGGCAATTTTTAGTTTTTTTGCCGATTCCCCGTCAAAAACACATACAAATTCTGGCTTAAATCGACGAGCCTGTTTTTCAAGAAGCTCAATGTTTTTATTGCCCGAAATCGCCTTTACGGGGATATTCAGTCTCTCGGCAACAGCAAGAGTTTGTACTCCAATACTGCCGGTTGAGCCAAGAACGGAAATTGAATTTACCATAATATTTTCCTCTATAAACAAGTATGCCCAATATGTATGCGAATACGTTCCCCGCTTAAATTATCGCAGGAAGTATAAGTGCCAGCAGCTCTATCATTGGGGCTGTGAAGTGCATACTGTCAAATCGGTCAAGCATTCCGCCGTGGCCCGGAATCAGAGTGCCGTAATCCTTGATTCCGTATTCTCTTTTAATCGCCGAGAAGGCAAGGTCGCCAAGCTGACATGCAATACTTCCGAAAAAACCATACAGCGCGAGAATCGGGAAGTTAACTTTCATGTGGAATAGTGTGAGGACAAGACCGTACAGAAGCATAAACGCGATTGCCGCAGCGACGCCGCCAATGCAGCCTTCCAGAGTTTTGTTCGGTGAAAGATGCGGAAAGAGCTTACGCCGTCCCAGATAGCAGCCAGCGAAGTATGCTCCGCTGTCACTCGAAAATGCCGCAATATATGGCAAGAACAAATATGCGGGCGCATTATCTGAACGCATGCCGATGCGCACAAGTGAAACTAGAAGCATTGGCATTATCCCGCCCGCAAGAATAACCTGAAGCACTGTTCCGAGTTTCATAGTATTTTCTTTGCCGAAGGACAGCATCATTTCGACAAACATAACTGAAACCAGCAAGTATAAACCCGCGCTGATAACCGCGTTGTTCTTTACAAAAGCATAAATAACAGGCATTGCAAAGCCCATGAAAGTTGCATAAATCTTGAATCTCATGGACATTGCCGGGTCAACGCAGCGCAGAATTTCCCATGCTGCCCCCGCCGAAATCACGCCTACTAAAAGCGAGTACGCCCATAGTGGAGCAAAAAATATCAGCAGTATAAAAAGAGGAATTGCGGTTAACGCAACAATTACTCTGGTCTTCATGCTTATTGTTTCCTTTCAGGTAAAGAAAAAATCGACCGGCTGCATATCAAATGCCGCCAAAGCGTCTGTTGCGCTGCTGGAACCACACAATTGCGCGGTTTATCTCATCCTTGGAAAAGTCGGGCCAAAGCGTATCAGTAAAATATAGTTCTGAGTATGCCGCCTGCCACAGCAGGAAGTTACTGAGGCGTTTTTCACCGCCGGGGCGAATTATAACGTCAGGATCGTAGATACCCGACGTCCAGAGCTGTTTTGAAAAAGCTTCCTCTGTAAATGCATCTGCCATACCCTGTGAAAAATTAACGGCACAGCTCTTAGCCGCACGGAGGATCTCGTCCCTGCCGCCGTAATTCAGACAAATATTAACCTGACAGCCCTCGTAGTGCGAGCTTATTTCGCTCGTTCTCTCAATAAGTGCTTTTAGCTTCGGAGAAAGAGGAGTCGTATCGCCGAAAAACTTCATTTTGACTCTGTCCCGCTCCATGCGGTCAATTGCTTCATAGAGATATTTCTCTAAAAGTCCCATAATGGCGGAGACCTCTTCTGGCGGGCGCTTCCAGTTCTCGGTGGAAAACGCATACACGGTAAGGTACTCAATACCTATGTCCTTGCAGTAGGTTGCAACCTTGCGGAAGGTTTCCGCACCGGCGGCATGCCCCGCATTTCTGGGCATTGCGCGTTTATTCGCCCAGCGTCCATTGCCATCCATAATAATGGCAATATGGCGGGGGAGATTTTCAAAATCCACTTCCCCCGCCTCTTGTTTAGTTTTCAAAAAGCGCCACATCAGATAGCCATGAGCTCCTTTTCCTTCTTTGCGGCGATTATGTCGATGTCCTTGATGTAGTCATCCGTAATCTTCTGCATGTCCCGCTCGATATCTTTGAAGTCGTCCTCTGTGATTTCGGATTTCTTCTTCATTTCCTTATAATATTCCATTGCGTCACGGCGGATATTGCGGATTGCGATTTTCGCTTCCTCACCATATTTCTTTATCTGCTTGATGAGGTCTTTCCTGCGTTCCTCTGTAAGCTGAGGGAAAACAAGACGGATGATTTTGCCGTCGTTCTGAGGATTAATCCCCAAATCGGACTCCAGAATAGCCTTCTCGATATGTTTCAGAGAGCTCCCGTCCCATGGCTGAATTGCAAGCGAACGCGGGTCTGGCGTTGCAATCGTCGCAATCTGGTTAATAGGCGTGGGGGTGCCATAATACTCAACTCTGAGTTGATCGAGAACGGCAGGGTTCGCGCGGCCCGCACGTACTGAGTCAAACTGTGCGCTTAAAACCTCGGTCGTCTTCTTCATTTTTGCGGTAAATTCCTGATAATCTTCTGCCATATTGTGTCCCTCCGTTTTTTCGAATTACTTTACAATTGTACCTATTTCTTCGCCCATAACAACACGCACTATGTTCTCTGGATTTTTCAGTGCAAAAAGAACGACGGGAATTTTGTTGTCCATAGAAAGCGAAGTCGCGGTGGAATCCATAACTGCCAGATGCTGAGAAAGAACTTCATCATACGAGATTGCATCGTATTTGATGGCCCCGGGGTCAAGCTTCGGATCGGCTGAATAAACACCGTCAACATTTTTGGCAAGCAGAATTACGTCAGCTTCGATTTCTGCCGCTCTGAGAACCGCCGCGGTGTCAGTTGAGAAAAACGGACTTCCCGTTCCACAGCCGAAAATTACAACTCTGCCCAGTCCGAGGTGACGCATTGCGCGGCCGCGAATATAGGGTTCCGCAATTGCACGCATCTCGATTGCGGTCTGAACACGGACTTCAACATCCATTTGCTCCAGAACATCGGCAAGGGCAAGGCAGTTCATAACGGTTGCAAGCATACCCATATGGTCGGCACGGGTTCTCTCCATTTTTCCGCCGCCGTCTTTAACACCTCTCCAGAAGTTTCCGCCGCCGACAACTATGCCGACCTGAACGCCAAGTTCGGTACATTGTTTTATCGCCTTGCAGACGTTCTCTATCACAGTAAAGTCGAGTCCGCGGCCCGGCTCTCCCGCAAGCGCCTCCCCGCTTATTTTAAGCAGCACACGTTTGTATGCCGGCTTGTTCATTTCCATAAACAGCACTCCGTTCTGTTATTAATAATTTACACAGAACTATTTTAATATAAATATGAGCATATTAAAAGTGTTTTTGTTAAAATCCTAAAATTTTTACCATTTGTCCACAATTATAATCACAATCCGCATAAGTTTTCATTTGCTTACACCATCAAATTCTTTGCACACATGCCGTACACAGCAATTTTCACATCTCGGCTTTCTTGCCATGCAGACCGCTCTGCCGTGCAAAACTAAGCGGTGGCAAAAATCCGAGGATTTGTCCGGCGGCAAAATTTCTCTCAGAACCTTTTCGATTTTCACGGGGTCAGTTAAATTATCGACGAGTCCCATGCGATTTGTAAGTCTTATGCAGTGTGTGTCCACTACCACAGCGGGCTGTCCGTAAACATCTCCGAGTACCAGATTTGCCGTTTTGCGGCCAACGCCCGGAAGAGCTGTTAAAAGCTCCATTGTATCCGGCACTCTCCCACCATGACGGGAAATGAGTGCGTTTGCGCACTCAATGATATCTCGCGCCTTTGTATGATAAAAACCGCAGGGACGGATATATTCCTCAAATTCCTGAACATCCGCTCCCGCAATTGCGTCGAGAGTTGGATATCTCGCAAATAGAGCCGGAGTCTGTTTATTGACCCGCTCATCCGTGCATTGCGCAGCAAGACGAGTCGCAAATAGGAGCTCATAGTCCTTAATATACTCCAGAGAACATCTTGCCTCCGGATACTCTGTTTCAAGACGGGATATAATTTCTTCTGTCTGTTCTGTTGTTCTCATTGTCTGCTCCTTTACTGCCGATAGATATCTTTCACCAAATAGTATAACATTCGACGCATAAGATTTAAAGTTTTTTCATATTTAGCCAGTTGCTTAGTTTTTTTGTATCAGTTATAATAACAATGTAAATATAAATATCGGAGGGCACACTAATGATGGTTGAAGATCAGCTTGAAATTATCGCGCAGCAGGATAAAGAAGTCGCAGACGCAATGGCTCTTGAATTAAATAGGCAAAGAAGCAATATTGAGCTGATAGCTTCCGAAAATATTGTCAGCCCGGCTGTTCTGGCTGCTGTGGGAAGTATGCTTACAAATAAATACGCAGAAGGATATTCCGGCAGGCGTTATTACGGCGGCTGCCAGTATATTGACATTGTGGAGGACATCGCAATCGACCGTTTGAAGAAGCTTTTCGGCTGTGAATACGCAAATGTCCAGCCACATAGCGGCTCGCAGGCAAACTATGGCGTCTATCTCGCGCTTTGCAGCCAGGGTGACACTGTTCTTGGTATGGATCTTGATGCGGGAGGCCACCTCACCCACGGCTATAAGGTCAATTTCTCAGGCAAAAATTACCACGCCGTTTCATACGGTGTTGATACCGAAACAGGTCGAATAGATTACGATGAGCTTCGCAGGATTGCCCTCGAGACGAAGCCCAAAATGATAATCGCAGGTGCATCCGCATATCCCCGCACACTCGAGTTTGATAAGTTTTCCACAATTGCCAAGGAGTGCGGCGCATATCTCATGGTTGACATTGCTCATATAGCGGGTCTTGTCGCTGCGGGGCTTCATCCCTCTCCTTTCGGCTATGCCGACGTTGTCACCACCACAACACATAAAACTCTCCGCGGCCCTCGCGGCGGCGCAATAATGACAAACGATCCCGAAATTGCCAAGAAGATTAACAGCGCTATTTTTCCGGGATGTCAGGGCGGCCCGCTTATGCACGTTATCGCGGGAAAAGCCGTTGCTTTCGGCGAGGCGCTGAAGCCAGAATTCAAGGAATATCAGATACAGCTTAAAAACAACTGCGCGGTTCTTGCATCCGAACTGCTTAAGCGCGGCTTCAGCCTCGTTTCTGGCGGCACTGACAACCATCTCGTTCTTCTTGATCTGCGCGGAACCGGAATTTCAGGACGTGAGCTTGAAGTCCGTCTGGATGAGGTTCACATCACCACCAACAAAAACAAAATTCCCGGCGACCCGCTGAGTGCAAAGGAAACCAGTGGACTTCGTCTCGGAACTGCCGCTGTCACCACACGCGGTTTTGTTGAAGCGGATATCGTTGAGGTTGCAGATTTGATAGGTCTTGCCATCCGCGATTTTGACTCGCAGAAGCAGAACATCAATGATCGTGTTGCAGCGCTTTGCGCAAAACATCCCCTTTACGAATAGATTCGTTATAATCAAATTGTCGGCGGAAATTCCTTAATATTGGCTGCATATCAGCAAAAATGACAAAGAGCCGATTGGGATAAACCGATTGGCTTTTTGTGTTTCCATTTAAATTTTTCACCTTCACTGTCATATAATAAGGAGGCACGGCAATGTACAGACCGCTTGCGGACGAGCTTCGTCCCGAAACACTTGATGAGGTCGTCGGACAAAACGATATTTTAGGTGAGGAATCCACTCTCCGCCGGATCATTGAGTCCAAACAGATACCGAATATGATATTCTATGGGCCGTCCGGAACAGGCAAAACGACGGTCGCCCGCATTATCGCCGAAGAGACAAATCTGGCTTTGCGCCGCCTTAATGCAACTACGGCAGGCATTGCCGACATTAAGGATATAATAGAAGAGCTGGACACACTTATGGCTCCCGAGGGCGTTTTGCTGTACCTAGACGAAATACAGTACTTCAACAAAAAGCAGCAGCAGTCACTGTTGGAGTTTATTGAAAACGGTAAGATTACACTCATCGCTTCAACAACGGAAAATCCGTATTTCTACGTCTTTAACGCGATATTGAGCAGGTCGACTATATTTGAATTCAAGCAGATAGAGGCGTCTGATGTTGAACTTGCCGTTTCCCGTGCCTTTGAGTTCCTTGAAAGCCGCGACAGGGTGAAAATAATCCCCGAGGACGGTGTTTCAAGGCACATCTCTCAAAGTTGCGGCGGCGATGTTCGAAAAGCCATCAACGCCGTCGAGCTTCTGTATAACGCCTCAAAAGGCGTTCAAAGTACCGTCGAACTTCGGCTTGCGGATGCAAAACAGGTTTCACAGAAGAGTTCCATGCACTATGACCGGGATGGTGACACCCATTTTGACATACTTTCCGCTTTAATGAAATCCCTGCGTGGCAGCGACCCCGACGCCGCCCTCCACTATCTTGCGAGGCTCTTGGAAGCAGGTGACCTCATAGGCGCATGCAGACGTATCCTCTGCTCCGCCAGTGAGGACATTGGACTTGCCTACCCGCAGGCTGTATCAATCGTCAAGGCCTGCGTGGACTCCGCCCTCCAGCTCGGATTGCCTGAAGCTCGTCTGCCGCTTGCGGAGGCTGTCATAATGCTCGCTACCGCGCCGAAGTCCAACAGCGGCGTTATTGCTATAGACAGAGCCATTTCCGATGTTCGCGCAGGCAAGACCGGCGGCATTCCCCGAGAGCTTCAAAATGTCCACGCAGACTCAAGTGAACACAAACGGGAGCAGAACTACAAATATCCTCATAACTATCCAAATCACTATGTAACTCAGCAATATTTGCCTGACGAAATTAAAAACGCCAAATACTATGAATTCGGGGACAGCAAAACCGAACAGGCAGCAAAAAATTATTGGGATTTAATAAAAGGTAAATAAAAACTTCTTTATAATACCTTAATATAATAAAAAAACGGAGAATAACTTTGGATATAAGAATTGGTGATATATTAACCATGAAAAAAGAGCACCCCTGCGGAGAGAAACGCTGGATAGTTCTCCGCACGGGGATGGATTTTAAGCTTCGGTGCCTTGGCTGTGGGCACGAGGTTATGGGTCCCAGGAGCAAGTTTGAGCGAAATATCCGTTCCATAGAACGCAAGGAAACCTCCGAAGATTAGGCTCTCTGATTTCTTTCAGGACATATGGGTCCCTTCTGGCTCTGTGTCATAAAATAGTTGCGCTTTATACGAAGCCTCTTAGAGTATTTTGGTTAATCTTGTGTAATTGCGTACAATGCCGTTATAGGAACATATGCAATGATTATTTTGGCTGCAGTGCGAACACTTGTGTTTATTTTTGTCAGTTATCAGAGTTTTATTTTTGTCGAAGTTGTTTTGGATGCAAAACCTCTTCGATTTTCAACTCATGTGTTACTAAGTGTAATCAATTCCGTAGCTTCGACGTATTTGCTCATGCACACCACCTTTCAGGTTACATATCTGTTATTATTCGCCATGTTAACAGTGGAATCTGTAATAATCTACCGTAAATCCTTTGTAAAGCTGTTATGCATAATTGAGGCATATATTCTAAGCGTTATGTGCTTGCGCGGAATTTCGATGTCAATTTTCGCTCTGATCTTGAGAACGCAAATCAGCAGCATAGCAGGAGACACCACATTGCTGATGGTATCCGCGTTGATACCAAACATTATCGAGTTGTGTCTAATTTTTTTGGTTCTCCGTCATTTTCCCGCTGTGGATTTACGGCTTCTGCTTAAGCACACCGTTCAGCGCAGATATGTTTTGTTATGGCTCGGCATATACAATCTGACTATGCTTTTGGCCTCAGATGTGTGCACTCCCGGCAGCAGACTTTCTTTCGCTGTTTTTGAGTATCTGTATATTTGTGTTTTTATTCTGTTCAGCAGCTATACAATGCCGACTTATACCTTCAGACTGAACAGGGCAATTGAAATACAAAGGAAGAACAAGTCGCTTGCACTTGAGCTTGGCACTCAAAAGCAGCTGCAAAGCGTATTGCTTCGGGATGCCATCTTCACAACAGAAGCCAACCTTACTCAAAACAGAGTAATTTTCGGACTTGAAAACTATGCTGATTCGTTCGATCAAACTAATCTCAACTATGATGCGTGGTTTGATTCTATGGAGCCAATAATTCATCCCGCAGATTACGGTTTCTTTGCAAACTTACTTAATAGGCATAATCTGATTGAAAATTTCAACAACGGCGTCGAGCCACTGCCCTTTGAATATCGGCGTTTGGACCAAGACGGCAAATATCACTGGATCAGGCTTGTTCTTCGTATTTTTAAAGAAATTGAAACCAACGATGTTCTGGTTTTCGGCTATGTTTTTGATATTGATAACGAGGTGCTCGAAAAGCAGGAGCTTTTATTCCAAGCGCAGATGGATCTCTTTACAGGGCTTTTTAACAAAGCGACAACCGAAGCTCTCATCGGAGAAGAGATAAAAAAAGGTACGGGAATTCTACTGTTGCTGGATGTCGATGACTTTAAAAATCTCAATGACCAGCTCGGACATGAAGTCGGAGACAGCGTTTTAAAGTATGTTGCAAATGTGCTTAAGAACTGCTCCCGTGAAACTGACATATTAGGTCGGGTCGGCGGCGATGAGTTTATGGTTTTCCTCAAGAATACCAACAAATTAGCTGCCGCAGAGCAGAGAGCTGACGAGATGCTTTTCCTGCTGCAGAACGAAGACGACTATAACCGCAGAAATTATCCCATAACCGCAAGTATCGGTATTGCCATTATTGACGAAACCGTTGAGAATTTTTCCGACGCTTATAAGCATGCTGATATCGCGATGTATCGGGTAAAGCACAGCCACAAAAACGGCTATGCAGTTTATGACGCATTAAATGCAGTTGATTTCGTTTTAGAATAAATACGCTTTACTCCTTTACGGATTAATCTATAACAAACTGGCTCATACAGAAAATTCTGTATGAGCCAGTTTTTGTGCTTTATTCTATGACTTTAGCTTTACCCACATTGTGTCATAGTAGTCCAGAGTATCCTGCGGAAGATTGACGAATGCCTCGCATTTGGCAAGAACTGCGGCGTCAGGATACTTGACGGTCTTAGTGAGTTCATCGACGTCAAGAAGATCTTTGACTTCCTTGTTGGGGCTTGTATACCCTATAGATTGGGAATTAGTCATGCTATTCTGTGTATCTGTCATAAAGTTTATAAAGGCTTCCGCGTTCTCCTTATTTTCCGCATTTTTCAAAATGCACATCGCATCAGCAAACACGTTTGACCCCTCTTTGGGTATACAGAACTTAAGCTTCGGGTTAACCTGGTGCATTTTGAGATAATCACCCGCGTAGTATACGCCGATTGCCGCTTCGCCGCTTTCAAGCTTGTCAAACACCTGATCCATAACATAGCCCTGCAGAATCGGTTTTTGTTTTTTCAAAAGTTCAAAAGCCTGATTAAGTTCGTTCTCGTCTGTCGTATTAATCGAATAGCCCAGATATTTGAGTGCAATTCCCATCGCGTCCCGGGAGTTGTCAAACATCAGGATATTTCCACTGTTCTTTTGATCAAAGAGAGCGCTCCAGCTGTCAACTTCTCCGACAATTGTCGGATCGTAGATGATGCCGACTGTACCCCACATATAAGGTACGCTGTACTTGTTATCCGGATCGTAAGCCATGCCCTTCAGGCTGTCATCAATCAGCGAATAGTTGGGAACCTTGTCAAAGTCTATGGGAGCAAGCATATCCTCGTTTATCATTCTCGAAATCATGTAGTCGGAGGGAATGACAACATCATAGCTGACTCCACCCTGTTTTAGGACGGAATACATCTGTTCGTTGTCCTCGTAGGTTTTGTAGTTTACCGTGATTCCCGTTTCATTTTCAAACTGGGTAACAAGGTCAGTATCAATATATTCTCCCCAGTTATATACATTTACAACGCCTTTTGAGGTTTTGCCGCCGCCACATCCGGCAAACAGGCAAAGAAACATAGCGGCGCATATTACAATAGAAATAGTCTTTTTCATCAAACTGTCCCTTCCAATATTTTAACTTTTTTTGTCTCCGTTTTGTGCTGTCTTGCCTCACGCATATTGACAACAACCAGCAATATGAGAACAACCGCAAAGAGCAGGGTCGAAATCGCATTTATTTTTGGACTTATTCTGCGGCGTGTCATTGCGTATATTGTCATTGAAAGCGTCTGAACGCTGCTGCCTGCAGTAAAATAGCTGATAACAAAGTCGTCTACCGACATTGTAAAAGCAATCAGAAGTCCGTTAATTATACCCGGCATAATCTCCGGAATGATTACCTTGTAAATCGTTTGGAACCACGTACAACCCAAATCCTGCGCAGCCTCAAAAAGGTTGCGGTCAAGCTGGTAGAGCTTCGGCATAACCGATAGTATGACATACGGGATGTCGAAGCTAATATGGGCAATCAGCAAAGTGCTGAATCCGAGATTAAAGCCCATAATTGCGCCTGCCGACACAAAAAGCAGCGAAAGCGAGACGCCTGTTATAATGTCGGCATTAACAACAGGAATGTTATTCACCATGAGAAGCGGCGTGCGCCATTTCCTTTTCATGTTGTAAAAGCCGATGGCGGCATAGGTTCCAATGGCAGCCGCCGCAATTGAGGCAATTACGGACACGAGAATTGTCGTCTGAAGCGAAGACATTATAAGGCTGTCTTTAAACAGTTCACTGTACCAGTTGAAGGTGAAACCGGTCCAAATCGTCCTGCTGTTTGAATTGTTGAACGAAAAGACAATCAAAACTATAATCGGGGCATACAGAAAAACGAAGGTTAAAGCCGTAAAGATTTTCCCTCCGGAATATCGTTTTTTCACATCATCACCGCCTGTTCCTCACCCTCGCCGAATTTGTTCATGATACTCATACAAATTACGACTATTGCCATCATTATGAGAGAGATTGCGGCGCCTAAGTGCGGATTATAAGCGGCTCCGGTGAACTGCATTTCGATAAGATCTCCGAGGAGCATGACTGTTCCGTTGCTGAGAAGCTTTGATATAACAAATGTAGAAACCGCCGGAACGAACACCATAGTAATGCCGCTGATAACGCCCGAAAGACTCAGCGGAAAAATTACCTTTCTGAAAACCGTTCTGCTGCTAGCGCCTAAATCCTGCGCCGCCTCTATGACAAATGGGTCAATTTTTACAATGACGCTTTCGATTGGCAGTATCATAAACGGCAGATAGTTGTATACCATGCCGAGGACCACCGCCCCGCTTGTATTTATGAGCTGAAAGTGCGTTATCGGTGTATAGTTCAGCTCGCCTGCGTGCATATTGTTTATCCATTCGAAAACCCCTATCGAGGCAAAAAAGCGGTTAATTAGTCCTGTATTTTCCAAAATTGACATCCACGCATAGGTTCTTAGAAGAAAATTTATCCACATGGGCAGCATGACAAGCATAAGCAGAATGCGCTGATTCTTCGGCGTAGCGCGGCTTATCGCGAGTGCAACCGGATAGCCGATAAAAAGGCAAATGATAGTCGCAACAAACGCAAGCCAGAGACTTCTCCCGAAAACCGGAACATAGCTCGTCATCCCGGCGAAATTATTGAACGTAAAGTTTCCCTTTGTGCCGGTAAATGCATAGACGACAATCAACATTATTGGTATAACGACAAATAGCGCCATCCATATAACATAAGGATAAGCAAAAGCCTGCCTGTGAAAGCGTCCGGGTAAAGACTTTAAGGGTTGACAAATTCCGGCTGCCCCTCTTATGCGGCGGCCGGTTTCTGAACGCTTATTCATCTTCCTGCCCTCCGTCATCGGGAGCTGCGGAAAGCTCATCATATTCTGAGCTGTATGAGCTGTAATCTCCGTAAAGTCCCGAATACTCGCTCTTTTTCATAATGTGGAAACCGTCCGGATCGATTTTAACGCCGATTTTTGCGCCGACTGGCGAATGGTCAGTAGTTTGTATTAGCCACTTGAAGCCTTGAAAATCAACAATTATATCATATTGCATGCCCTTGAAGGTGATCTCTGTTACTGTTCCGGTAATCTGTCCCTGCTCAACGGGCACTATATCGATATCCTCGGGACGCACCACAACATCAACTGGTTCATTTGTTGCAAAGCCCTTGTCAAGGCAGGGGAAATCCCGTCCGTACATTCTGACAACGCGGTCTGAAACCATAACGCCGTCTATTATGTTGCTCTCGCCGATAAAATCCGCAACGAAAGCGTTTTTCGGCTCGTTATATATATCCACAGGAGTGCCTATCTGCTGAATCTCGCCCTTGTTCATAACAACGACGGTATCCGACATTGTAAGCGCTTCCTCCTGATCGTGTGTTACATATATAAAAGTGATGCCCACCTGCTGCTGAATTTGCTTCAGTTCCCTCTGCATATCCTTGCGCAGCTTTAAATCCAGCGCCCCCAGCGGTTCATCGAGCAGTAAGACCTGCGGCTTGTTCACAATAGCTCTGGCTATGGCCACACGCTGCTGCTGTCCGCCGGATAATTGACTGACAAGGCGTTTTTCATAGCCCTTAAGTGCAACAAGCTCCAGAACGTCCTGCACTCTGCGTGTGATTTCCTGCTCGGAGAGCTTCGGCCTCTGTATGCGCAGACCGAAAGCAATGTTCTCAAAGACATTTAGGTGAGTAAACAATGCATATTTTTGAAAAACCGTGTTTATCTTACGTTTGTGAGGCGGAACATCATTAATCTTCACACCTTCAAAAATCACCTTGCCGGAATCGGGCTTTAAAAAGCCTCCGATTATGCGCAGAGTGGTAGTTTTTCCGCAGCCCGACGGGCCGAGGAGTGTGAGAAACTCTTTGTCCTTTATAGCTAAATTAATAGAGTCAAGTACGACCTCGCCGTCAAATTCCTTTCGGCAATCCTCAAGTCGTATGAGTTCTTTTGCCATTGGCGTCCCCCTTCTGTTTGGTACCAGCCCTTTGCTGTCCTTACAGGCAAACTGGCGATTCACCTGGGCCGGTATTTCCGATTTTTTCTTAATATAATGTACT
>QFZN01004762.1_pt1 | contig 15887 bp, 9 predicted proteins | sample 1740101 | NCBI WGS metagenome assembly QFZN01 (sample SAMN09210849, study PRJNA391713) | Ciliate metagenome, whole genome shotgun sequencing project. | isolation source: combination of 50 Heterometopus sp. ciliate cells from an enrichment culture... | host: Heterometopus sp. ...
CCGCGCATCCTGCGCAAAAAAGACACACGATTTCGGCGAAGTATACTGCTTGTGCGTGAATAGCCGCAAGTATTTATTTAGCCCCTCTTCCAGTCAGCGCGTTGAGTCTTCGCCACTCTTCCTCCACGAATTTCACATTGTCGAACAAGGGCTGGAAGCCGGGGAAGATTTCGGCCAGTTTCGCGAAATACGGACGGACGATGCCTGAGACGAAGCCCACCTGCGCCGCGGGCATGTTTGTTGTCATGCGGTCGCACAGGAAGGACACGGGCAGGCCCTTCGACTTCTCGGTGTCCCCCTGCGAGTAGAACTCTTCCATGACTCTCTTCGCAAATTCGAACGCCACTGGGAACGGTCGGGCCGGGTTGCTTATGTCGGCGGCGTGAAGACAGACGTTGAGGATCTGCTGCTTGCTCTCGAACTCTGTCACAGGGGAGCTTGTGTTAATGATTTTCTCAGAATTCTTGCCTGCGCGGATATCGAATCCCGCTATGAGGTTCTGCAGCAGGGCAAAGTACTCGAAATGCTTGGCATTGTCGGTGGAAATGACGCACTGGGTAATGCGCTTGCGAATAATCTTGGTCTCCTCCTTGGTCAGGTTCTTGAATATTGCACAGTCCGGATCACGCCAGACCAGACGGTAGGCCTGGCTGACATGAAAGTTCTCCAACACCGACTGGTCGTTATACACAAGTGCAAGCTCGTTCTGCGAATTGGTCAGATACCCGTTGTTGACCCCCGGATGTCTGAAGTCGTGAATGATCGCAGAAATCAGCAGGGCTGCCACATCGAGTGCGTCCAACTGCGCGGTTTCCTGCAGTCCATTGAGAAGCATGTAGTGACACATCTGAAGAACGTCGGCCGCGTGGAGGTCGTTGTGGTAGTCGTTGTCCTCGTAGCCTTTGCGGATCTTGGTTACGAACTCGGTAAATGCGGCCTCGTCTATCTTGGAGAAAGCCTTATGCGCCCGCATGACCTGGTATGCGATCAGGGGCGTTGTCCGCTCCCGCCCGAAGGTCTTCTCGAAGCTGAATATGTCGAAGCCCGGACTATCAATCGTGGCCATGAGCGGGCCGTTTTCCTCGATAATCCGGACCTCCTGGAGTCGGGCGGCGGTGTCGAGGCCCTTGCGCTTCCTCCCCATGTCAATCTTCCGCGGCTTGAACTTCTTCCTCGCCTTCGTGTACGACAATATGATCTCAGGATTGATGCTGGGCGTGGAGAAGTTCTCGAGCCAGGGCAGCATGTCGGTGCGGCTGCCCTTCATGTCCGACGAGTCCAGCTCCGTCTGGTACAGTTTTCCCGATATGATTTGTTCGATGCTGGAGTTAATGCAGGACTTGACCTCTTCGTCGGCATCGGGCAGCGTTGCGAGCTGCTTGAGCAGCCCGATGACCTTGGCCCCCGGCTGCGAATACCGTTGCATGTACTCGAAGGCCGGCTGGATGAAGAGGATTCGTTTCACGTCCTCTTTTGTGATCTTCTCCATAGTTGCGGCGAAGTGTCTGAGGACGGAGAGAAGACTGTCGGAGACCTTGAGAACGGCCCCCAAGTATTCCTCGTAGGCGCGGTATTCCGCAAACGTCAGGTGTCCCTTTTTGGCCTTGTCGAAACCCGTGAAGGCAGCCTCGATCTGCTTTTCTGACATTTATAGTGTGAGTTATAGTTTGGTAAAGAGATAAGATTTTGGCCATGCTGATTTCAGTAGGTGCCAGCTCACTAAATTCTGTTGCAACCTCTCTCAGTTAAGCCTGCAATCTCCTGCCCGTTTACACATATAGACACGGCGCAATATGGTGACCGCAATATCAGTTTTATATAACAAAAGCTATAAGAGCGGGACTACAGCTTGGCATGCGCCTTCATCCGGGCGATTATCTGGAACATTTTCCCCTCGCCCTCGCTCCCGACCTCGCAATTTCCCGCGGGGACACCCGCATCCGCCGCGGGCTGTTCTGCCGCGTTGCTGACCTTGTCGGCGTCCTCCGTCCTCAGCATCTGTTCGATTCTCGCGTTAACCTGGGACTGGCCGTTGGCTGGTCGGGGCTCCTCCTCGTAAAGGTCGGGATGGAACAGATCCTGGTCGATGGTGAACTTGTTGAGCTCGCCCAGCTCTTCGGACTGTATCACGTTAATCAACCGCTTCCGCTGCTGGCTTGCCAGGCTAGCGCCAATGTCGGGCTCGCGAACACAGCTCTCCCGCAGGTCCGCGGCGTGTCTGCAGGAGGCCGAGCCCTTCACCGTCTGGCTGTAGGACTCGCGTGGGTTAAACTTCCAGGGACTCTCCTCCAGCTCTCCTAGCTTGGGGGCGTCGGGGATCACGCAGGCGGCCGAGCGCAGGTATCGCGGCTTCTCTTTCCGAAGCTTGACCATCTCCACAGAGTTGTGATAGCTGGGCTTCTCCTGGACGCGAGGAGGACTGACGACGGGACGCTCTATCTGGGACGTGTGAGGGAGAAAGGGTACGAGGTAGCGCTGCTTGTACTTCGACTTGAACTTGTTCAGGTCACGAGAGGCGCACAAACCCATTTGTTGCCGCGAAGTATTGCTTGTGTATAATTATTTGTGCTAGCAAAGTTAAATAACGCTATTGTTGATAGACTAGCTTTACTATTGGCGAGTTAAATATTTCGAATCCTCTTTATAATATTTTATCTTGCGCGCAACATAGCTTACTATTATTTGTATGCATTTAGCGCTTCTTCACAATTTCACCGAGTCCAGTCTGGCCATGTGATTAATTAGGTCGAGAACGCGGCACGCGTAGCCCCACTCGTTGTCGTACCAGGCTACCAGCTTGACGAATAGCGGACTGAGCATTATCCCCGCGTCTGCATCGAAGGTGCACGTCATGGGACTGTTCACGAAGTCCTGCGAGACCACCTCCGCCTCCGAATATCCCAGGTATCCCTACCCTTATCTCGCCTCACTCTCGACGTACCTTCAGCTTCCGGTTCGACCGGTCCCTTATCGCGTCGCAGATCCTCTCGTACGTCGTGGGTTGTTTCAACAGCAGCGTCAAATCTGCCACTGACACGATCGCAGTCGGCACGCGATACCCGATTCCGTTGATCCGTCCCTGCAATTCCTTAATCACGTTTCCGACCGCCCGAACCGAACGTGTGGGAGTGGGAATGATGTTCAGGTGGGCCGCCCGTCCCGCCCGCCAGCTCTTCTCCGGTTTTGCCGGCCCATCGGCGACGAGCTGGGTGGCGGTGGCGGCGTGGATGGAGGTCACGAGTCCCTCCTGGATGCCGAAGTTGTCGTGGATGACCTTCGCCAGCAGCGCAACGCAGTTCGTGGTTGCAGATGCAGTCGACACCACGTCCATGTCCGGCGTGTATTCCGCGTGGTTCACTCCCATGACAAAGATCGGGACCGAGTCGTCGTGAGGCATGCCAGCAATGACGACCCGCTTTGCGCCTCCCGCCTTGATCTGCGTCCTGGCAGCCTGCGTGGTCAAGAGATTATGTGAGCACTCGGCCACGTACTCGGCGCCCTCCTTCCCCCAATGCACCTGCGCTGGATCTTTCTCGGAATACACTCTCACTTTCAGGTTGTTCACGTAGAGGAACGACTGGGTCGTTTTGCCTCCTTGAAGTCGGACCTGGACGTGCCGGACGTCGTACGGGAAAACGCCGTGGGCGCTGTCGTGCTTGAGGAGATACGCCATGTAGTTGTGGGGAATGTCGGGCTCGTTGAGGACCAGCACGTCCGCCTGGTTTCTGACTACGGCGGCCCGCAGGATCATCCTTCCCACGCGTCTGAACCCGTTAATGCCAATGCGACTGAGCATTTTGGGAGAAAGTTGTGATGACGCTGTGAGTTACGAGTTAAATATTATTGATATTGGTAGCGGCAAAAGGATGTGTGTCACTATCATCACACTGCGTCCCCATAGCGTAAGGCAAAGTCGCGATGATGCAGTGTTTACAGATCGACACATAACTGGTTTGCGACCCAAAGTGCGGATAGGAAATAATTATCCCCATTCTTATGCTGGTATATAATAGCGTGAACAATAATACAATGAACGAAAGTCAACCACGGTTCAACGTCTGCAACATCTATTTCTCAGGCGCACACTGCGAAACTGCCAGCAAGCGACTGGACCTCGCCCGCAGTCCAGCAGCTTCCACCCTCTTCAATGCCGCCAAGCTATTCCGGAACCCGAAGCTCAGATTGAGGGCGCGACGGCGGCCAATCATGCCCATGCGGCCTGACAGTCGGGCCCGGTCTGTTCCCCGGAGCCGCGCGCCGTCGTGGGGTCCCACCATGAACGTTCCTGAGGAGTGTCGTGCGGTTCCGCGGGGTAACGAGGCGCTTCTTAGAAGCAAGGAGACGAATGAAGGCCAATATTTGTCCGGGAACGAGGAGGGAGGAAAACGGCTGCTCGAGATCAAGCTGTCGACCCCGAAACGCGTTTCGCGGGCGGAAAGCAGCGGCTCCTCCCAGCGCTCGACGGACAAGGGCGAGGAGTCCAAGGAGAACGGCGCAAACAAAGATACGACGCCGGCCAGAACGCATCCTCTGCGCCTTCATCCCAAACTCCAGGAGAAGACGAAGGCCGCTTGTGCCGAAAGCCTGCCACACGAGCAACAGTCCAGACAGAAGCCGCCACTCTTCCTGACCCAAGCCCGGCCGAAACTAGCCAGACTGGCAGGACCGATGGGAAGCCGACTGGTGCTGCTGCAGCGCGCCAGACAACCGCAGTGCACAGAAGCCTCGCAAACTGCGCCCTCGCCCAAAAACGCGTGCGCCTCCGTCGCGAGCAGGGTCTTCGCCGCCTACCTCCTCGGCGTCCGCCAGTCCCACGACAGCGCCTCTGTCTCCGTTCTCAATCTCTCTATCGATTTGAACAACGAGCGCAGGGGCCAGCCCAGACGCCAGCGTTTCCCCGTCCGTTCTCCCTCTAACGCCCTTCGTGCGTACAAGCACCGGAAGTCCGAGAAGGTGGCAATGAGCCAAACACAGGACGAGAAGTCGGTGAGCGAGGTGCTCCAGTTGATGTCCAGTGTGGCCCGACGCAGCCGACGACCCGCGACCTCAGGACAGAGGCGAGGTAATATCGTGCTCTCTCCCTCCAAGGCTCTCCTCACGCCCGAGCAACGCAGGGAGGCGAAATCAATGGGCGCCACGCAGTACCGGACGAAGGTTCCGCGAGGGAAGGCGGAGCCGATGACTGAAGAGGGTGAGAGAAAGCGGCCCATCAAGGTCATCGTGCTGCAGAAGCTCAACGTCACCTTCAGTGGCGGCCAATAGCGCGACTGTACATCGTATACTATGCACGTAGTCGCTACGGAATTTTTTTCTCTACCGTTTTCTCCCTGCGAGTGCGACAACATCTACGTCACAATGCAGAGCGCTAGCGTTGACAACACTATACGATATGTATGTGTGCATATAACCCTGTATTTAATTATTTATGGTCATCCTCCTCTTGCCAGCGGAGTCGCACCAAGCCTTCTCCTTCGCCTCAGTGTTGCAACACACGCTTCCCACCCTCTCCGCCATCTGTGTCGTGCATAGAAGCGTGCTGGACGGCCCGCTGCGTTTCGAGTTGACCTTGTACTTTGTGAGCTGGAAGACCAGGTCGGGCTTGGGCACTTTGAACCGCGGAACGTGGGCCGAACACGAGTACTTTGCGTTGAGCTCGTGATTGATGGTCGACATCTCCTGGATAAACTGCTTGTTTATGCTCATGTGGTCGTTGAACTCTTGCTGCAGCTTCCTTCTGGCGCTCCGATTTCCGCTGTCGCAGCCCTGGAGAAGCGTGTTGCTGGAGATTTGCCGAGTCGTTGCGCTGACAGTTCTTCTGGACTCTTCGGTAGCCTGGGGCAAATTATTCTCCTTGGTCGCGCACTTGTTCTGTTCGGTCTGCTTGAGCTGGAGTTTTTGGCTTCGAGCCTTGAAGATCCGCGAAATGTCCGCCGTTGTCAGGAATGTCTCCGGCCCTTTGCTAACCACTATCATCGGCCGGTTCCTTGTCTCTCTGGTCTCGGTCAGAGCGACATTGTCTTCCTTTTCCGGACTGATGCCCGAGATGTTCAGTCTTCCAAACGGCTGCTGCTTGTCCATGCCAATCAGAAGATCGCGCAGATCTTTCTCGGAAGACACCTTCTCAAGCTTTCCCTCGGTCGGCCTGATGTCGCTGGTCTCCGCCTCACGATTCATCCTTGCCTCCTCTCGCATCAACTCCTCGTGATACTTCACGAAGCACTTCGAGAATGCGTCCATCAGTCGCTTGTGACAATACTTGTTCACAGCCTTCTTTCGTCCTGGGTTCTCCTTCTTCTCCGATGAGCCGGTCGCTGGTCCTGCCGGAGAAAGTCCCGAAGACTTCTCCTCCATCCAGGACACCGATTCGAGTTCCACCGGCTCAGCCATCCCAATGGTGCTATTCTCATCGCCAGAAGATTTGCTGAAGAAGGCGCTGCCGGGAGAGAGTGGGTTGGTGGCGCAGTAGTAAAGCGGAGAGCAGTTCTGCGGCAGTGGGGGCCTTACCGGTGTCCTTGCCCCGCCCATCGGCGTTGGCGAGATGTAATCTCTCGAACAGTGTTTCCAGTTCCGTGACAGCGGCTGTATCTGCAGCGGCAGCTCTCTGCACACCTTCGTCTTTGTCTCGGTCTTCGGAATCGCGGCGGCTTTCGGCTTGGAGAAGAAACGGGCGAGCCGATGCTTGGGACGAACGCGTTCTGTGTTGAGAGGGTGGGTCTCGACGCTGTCAAGGGTCCTGCACATCTTTCCGCGCAGGGTGGGCACTGAGGTTCGAGACTCCGAGGTTTGTCCCTTGTCGCCGATGTAGAAGAACTTCCTCCTCGACTCCCCCATTTGGAGCGGCAACTCGTGAGGATCGTACTTGCGAGCGGGTGCAGTTTCCGTGCTGCTTGATTCTTCTGCAGCTGCGGCCACGGGGAAGGAGGCGGTTTCGCTGGTCATCGCATTGACCGTGTTGTTGCTGCTGCTGTTGTTTCCTGGAGGTATGGAGGCCGCGGCGCTTTCTCTGCTGATCGTGCTGCTGACGCTGCTAAGGAGGTAGCTTCTCAGCACGAGCTTTCTGACCGTCACCTCCGTCGCGGACGTGTCCAGGATCCTTATCTCCGGGACCTTCATACGTCCCTCCTCCTCTTCGAACGAGCATGATGATGACGATAACGCTTCTCTCGGCACCGTTTCTGCTACAAACTCCTCCCTCGCTTCTGGGAGAGGCACGGCGTCAGCCTCCAACGTGGACGAGAACCTTGGTGCTGCCGTTCTTATCAATGCAAGTCGCGTCTTCATCCCCCTCATGATCACCTCTCTGACCGCGGCGGCCGCCTTCACTCTTCCCGCTTCGCGAAGTGCCTCATCTTTCTCTTGTAGCGACTTCATGTTCGCCTGGGCGATTGCGGCCATCCATCGGGTTCTTACTATCTCCTCTAGACCGGAGAAGTGTAGTTTGAGCAGTCGCAGCCCGAATTCTTTGATCGTGCATGCAGCTTTCTGCTGTTTTGCCAGTTTCACAGCCTGCTCCTTTTCCTTCAGAGAACGCATATGTTGCTCTGAAATCGTGGAGAGCTCCTGGGCCCTGGCTGCCATCAGACGTGAGAACTCGGCCGCCTTCTGTTCGAGGAGCTTCTTAGTGTTCCCCCAGATCTTGAGCGCGTCGACCCCGGCTTGCACACGGAGCCTGTATATCCCGCTGATGATCTTAATGCCGGAGCGTATGCGCGCTTTAAGCTGCTCCCACTCATTGGCCTGTTTGCAGACATTTCTCCAGACAGCGAACTGGTTCGACACAACCTCGAGACTGAGACGGGACAGCAGCGACTTCAGGACGGAGAGACGGCGCATGGACTGCTCTTGCAGCATCCGCACACGCTCATCGTACAGAAATTTAGCGGTGACGCATGCCCGAGTTGCAGAAAACTGTCTCGCGACCCTGGCGGCAAGCCACTGGCGCAGCATGCGGGCAGCCTCGGAGGATCTGGCTTTTGCGGTCTCTTTCTCTTTTATTAGCTTCGTAGTCTGTCTCCATCCGACCACAGTTCTTCGCAGCGGAATCCTTCTCCGCATGATGGAGTCGAGACTTCCCCATCTCTCGTCAAATTTGCGCACGAATTCCCTCCTCGCGCTGGCGAACTCCGAAATCGCCACCATCGCTTCTCTTGCCCTTCGGCTGATTGTTCCGAATACGACCTCGAGTCCCAGCCGCAGGTTTCTCTCCGCGGTGATCTTTTCCTGTGCGTGCTCCTGTATCCCGCGACACGCGGTCTCAATCAGTCTCCTCGAGTGCACCGCGTAAAACTGCGCGAATTTTGCGACTCCACCCTCAACATGCTCGAGCACCAATCGTTTCTTCTGGCTCCATCTCAGCATCATGCTAATGTTTGCACTCATCCCCCGTGTGATGACCCTCCTTATGAGATCCACCGCGCCCATGCAGTCCTTCCGCAACTTTGCCTCCGGAATTGCCTCTGCCCCGGGCACCAGCTGCGGGTTCTCCCCGAGGTCTGGAAGGTCCTCCCCCGCCGTGGCATCTTCTCGGGTATTCTCATATCCCGCTGATTCGTTTGTCCGAGTGTTAGCAACCGCCTCTACGAAACTGAAGACCTTCGTCGGGGAGATAGGCTCGGCCTGCGGAACAAGCTGCGGGTTCTCTCCGGGATCCGGCGAATCCGCAGCCGGCAAGGCGTGGCTCCTCTCCTGAGTCCTTTCTGGGGCCGGAGCAGGTTCGAGACGCAGACGAGGCAGATTCTCAGTCACTGTAGCCGGAACACTTCGGGCTGGCTTAGTTGCCCTCTCAACAACGGCGGAAACATTTGCGACACAGCAGTCCTCGGCTGCGGGACCAGGACCTTGCATGCTCTCCTCGTGTGTCCCAGGATGCTCGGAAGAATTCGCAGATACGATCTCGGGTCGAGTCAGGGCTCTTTCGCTGCTGGGCACGAGCTGCGCGTTTTCGCCGGTGTCCGGAAGGTCTTTGCATGTTGCGGTAGCGGTGCAATGTCTGGGGCTGAGACTCATATCGGCTGCCGGAAGAACAGCACCGAGGTTCAAACTGTGGACTTGCTCGCATATCAGGATCTGATGCGGCTCTTCGGCGATAGGAATGAGTTGAGTATTTTCCGTGGGGTCGGGCGAGTCCTTCGGGTTAGGACGCCGCTCTCTCTTGGGAGTTTCTGCGGCTGAAGAGACAGCTAGCACGATTTGCAGCTCCTGAGGAACCTCGACTACAGTCTCTGCAGCCGCTGTCGTCCCTTCCCTCTCACCAGCATCTGCAGCGGCATAAACACTGGATACATTCTGAACACTCTCCATGGCATCGTCCTTCGTGTCACTGTGACAATCCTCTGAGCCCTTTTCGAGAAGGGCCGGCACCTCTGCACACATCTCCGTAAGAGCCAGCTGCCGATTCTCGCCCCTGTCCGGCGAATCCTGCAGTGAAGCACAATGTGGCTGCTCTTCTGACCGGGGAAGAACCGTTGAACCGCAGACCGCAGCGAGACACACGACAGCCGTGTCATTGCCTTCTTCTTCCACGTTGCTGGCGGACTTCGAATCGACCATTGTCGCAGTCTCCAGCTGAGGCTTCGGCTTCGACGCCGGAGTTTCTGTGCGGTCCACAATGGAACTTGGTGTGACTATGACCGTGGTGTTCTCGTGAGGCTCGGATGGCACTATGGGAAGACCCTGGACGATCTGTTCGCCTCTGGTCTGATCATTGCAAACCGCAGAATCTGTTAGTCTTTCAATTTTCCGTTCCAACAGCGCGATTGATCGACGCGGTCTTTCCTTACCTACTATCTTCAACGAGAACGTATTCTCGCTCGCACATTCGATGCACTCCATTCTTCCGGAGGCCACATTCGCAGCCCCGGTCACGATATTGAGTTCACACACTCCGGTCGTGTGCGTCAATCCCTCTGCTGCGTTCGAGTCTGGTTCTGACGTATGCACCGACCTGTTGTCGGTCGTGGGGCCTTTTGCTATCTCGCGTACTTTCTTTTCCAGCGACACATCGGCCACCACGAAGTCCATTCTCTGTTCCGGCCTCTTCCTCATGACGGGGGAGACATTGGTCGCCGCAACGGTCTCGATCTTCCTCAGGTCTATGTCTGTCTTTATCGAGCCGTTAGCCTGCATCGCAGCGAAATGCCGGCCCAAAACAGTCCGACTCATCCTGATCGTGACCGTGGAAAGGCGTCTTCCCCCATCCACAGGAGTCTTCGTGGTAATCAGTCTGCCCAGCCTCTCCTGCAGAGTCTGGATCGCGCTCTCCTTTTCAGTGAGCCAGGATTGCTGCTTTGCCTGCTCTCTCTGGTACTCTGCCCGCACCGAGGCGAACTGTGCCCTCATTATTCGGAGGGCGATATTGTGTTTGAATCGTGTGAAGACTCCTGAGAGCATCTTGCGGGAGAGCTCGAGGAACGACGTGGCTCCGGCCTGGCGGAGAGACTGTTGCCGTCTTTTCGCTTCAGTATGATGCCTGAGTCGAAGAAGCACGAAGGTGCTGAGACTTTTTGCCGCGACCCCTGCCATCGAGACCACAGCACGGGATTTTCGTGCGAGATTCGTCAGACGGGTCATGACGCAACTCTTTGCTAGAGAGAAGTGCAGAGCCTGATATTTTTCCAGCGAGAGAACGGCGGAGGACAATTTCGCCCGTTTGTCAAGTTCTTGGGCGCGTTCTCTGGCTCGTGTATACACCCCGCGGAGCATCGTTTTCCGTGAGATTGCCATGGCCCGGACTATGCACTCGGACTCACGCTTCTTCTTCTGTGCCAGTTCGCGAATCCCGAAGAATGTTCGGCGGACTGCGAATCTATCCGCGTTATGCATGAAGAAAAAAAGTACAGTCTGAACACATCGAGCATTCTGCATAGCTTCTCGGCTGTACTCATTCTGCCTGAATATTCCTTGACCCTTTTCCAGCCGATCTTCATGAAGCACACTCTGAGCAAACCGCAGAGTCGGGTCGCGGCCTCAGGCTTTCGACTCCTCTTGACCTCGCGAAGGACCATGCGGTGCAGCTCCTTCTTCTCCGAAAATCTCACGATCCGTCTGAAGCTTCGGACCAGTCTGTCTTCAAGGATTTCGCACATCTGAGTGAGGATGCGATTCCCGTCTTCCCTCAGCGAGCTTTCCGGGGTCACCTCCTTTTCTGCTTCCTGAGTCGCTATCGGCTCCTCATACTCCTGCAGCTGTGGCTCTTGATCGACCGCAGCATATGCGTCGGCGGACTCTGCATCATTCTGCGTCCCCACATCGACCAGGGTCCTTGCGGTAACGATATCTCCGGGCTTGAAGTTCCTTTGCTTCCGCATGGCCTTGAGCTTGCCGGCGGCGTCTAGCAGCTTCTGCGCCAGCTCCCTCTTCAGCTCCTGTTCTCCAATAGTGTTTGCGACTGACACAACGTCCCTCGCCGTCGAATAGATCGTCCCGGGGCGGCCCTTGGCGGTCTCCGCACTCAATCCTGCCCTGCTCATGTCCTTACTCAGCCTCGCCGTTTTGCTGTACAGATCTCTTATCGTCTGTCTTTTCGCCTCCAGCGTTGCCGACTTCTCAGCTGCTAGTTTCATCGGACCCCGCTCTCCGGCCTCGAACGTGGAAAATCTGTGGACAGGACCTTCAGTCTCACGCTCCCGCATAGTCGCCTCCATAAGTCTTATGGCCACTCGTGACCCCGACCTGCCCTTCGGCCCGTTGCAACACACTTTGTACGCCTCTTCGAGTTTTGCAGCGAAATCGCTCGTCCGGTTTCCGGCCTCGTTTTCCTTTGTCGTCTGGGCATCGAAGAGCGCGGTTCTGCGGGTCCCTGCTGCTAGTCCCGGGAAAGCTCCGATCTCCTGGTAGTAGGCGGCACTGAGCTCTCCGGCTGGAGATATGTCGCAGAAGCCGAGGAACTGGGCGGATTCGCTGTAGATTCTTCGCAGACGTGTCGAATAGTTAAATGCGGACTTCCTCGCGTCTTCTAGCAGCGGTCTCCATTCGTAGAGGTGTGTCCCTGCAGTCGATATTCCGTAGGCTCGGCCATCAAGACATGCGATGTCCTTTATCTTGTGCCCAGCAGTCAACCGGTACGCGTTGAGCCCTCCAGTGACCCAGAACACCTCTCCGCGTTCTATCCATCAAGTTTATTTCCTCTAAGTCTTACTCGAGAGACAGACCACGAAGTTCTCAGCAGCCGCCACCTTCATCACGAAGTCCCGTGCCAGCTTCTCGACCCTGGCCGATCCCACTGTGTCGCCGCCATACACATACACGTACCCGCCTCCTAAATAGTGTTTTATTATCGCACCAGCATACCGGTCACCACGGCTGTCGCCGAGGGGGAGCAGACCGCCTGGCGGACGTCAAGGACCTTCGTGCTCTCCACGGGGCGGGGAACTGTCGACCGGGTCTCTTCCCGTCCTAGCTGGCCTCGCAGCCCGGTCCCCCAGGTGAACAGTCTTCCTAGGCTATTAAGGGCGCAGGCGTGGGTGGGGCCAACGGAGACCTGCCGGATGGCGTGGTCCAGCAGTTTGGTCACGGGCTGGGGTGTGGATACGGTGTAGATCTCGCCCTGGCCGAGCAGACCGAGGCGGCTCGGATCGTTCCCGTATGAGTAAACGGTTCCGTCATAGGATAGGAATAGCGCCACGCTTTCGTTGCAGCTAAGTGCCTGGATCGGGATGGACCGCAGCATGGCGAAAGGTCTGGCTTCCTCCATCAAGAACTGCGACGGCAAGGACGAAAGAAGGGAACGGGACTCGCTTCGGGCGAAGTTCCCCCAGAGGTAAACGGTCCCGCTGGCGGAGAGCGCGAAGGCGGACTTCTGTCGAAGAACGAAGCTTCGGATCGACTCTTGTTTCGGCAGAGTGAGGTGGTCCGGAAAGTTCGTGTCCGCTTTCTACCAAACCTGATAATGCTGAAGAACTCTACCGAATCGATGAAGAAGGCTGTGCGCCACAGGGCAACACTGGTTGGAGCTTGACTAGATTTCAGCATCGTGTTCGCGTAGTGTGCTTTTAATTGCCAGAGATCGAGCCGAGAATATATACGATAAATTCAAATTCCAGTTTGCGCGCGATCCCTCGCTCGTATAATCCCGTTCATGCAACCGATCCTCTCTTGAACATGATAAAAATTAGAGCCAACCGCTTAGTTACCACCGCGACGATCCGATCTTGTGCCCTTCTGTTCCCCCTGTGTGAAGGTCCCCAGCGGCATCATGTACTTCTCGATGAACTTCTTGTCGCACGTCATATGGGTGGTCTTGTACTTGGCAAGCATCTGCACGCCATTTCTCCCAGGATGACGACGAGTCTTCCCGGCCACATGGCTTCGTTTTCCGCAGTTGTAGATCGCATTGGCGGCGGCGAGACTTGTCCTGCTGCTTGACAGTATCCGCGGCAACGTCCCTGCCTTGTGTCCAGCATACTTCTCGAAGGCCGTGCAGAATCCTGGCGTTGTGCTCTCCAGCTTGTTGAGGCTCTTCACGTTCGCTAGTCTGTGGAGAACGGTGCGGGCGCTGTCGATGAGGTTCTCGTTTTCGAGCAGCGCCGTTCGCTTGGGCTTCGCCAGCCGTCCCAGTCCTGTATCCGGCCAGCGCACCGCTGTATTGGTGAAGTACTTGCAGTGGGAGGCGATCCGGCTGATGTCTTCCTCTCCGCGCGACCTCTTCATTCCCAGAATCACATTGAGGAAGTTGGGCATGAGCGTGGGATTGTCCTCGGCCTCCCGTATGGCCCTGATATCTCCCCCGCGACGCAGCTTCTCCATAGTGTCGAACGTGGTCGTCGCTATGTCCACCACCTCCGCCGGCTTCTTCCTCATGGCATTGGCAATCGCGATCGTGAGGTCGGTGACCCGCTTCTTGGACTTTCGCGTTGCCCCCAGCTTTTCGTTGGGCTCCGTCCTGCGTTTCAGCTCCTTCTCCATCATCTTCACCTTCGTTCTCCCCTTATTAAAGCTAGCCTTGGAGAGCAGCTGCTCGTTCAAGGCGGCCTCGAGCTCCTTGGGGTTGACTGCGGTCCGCGAAAGCCGCTCCTTAGTCGGCCGCTTCTGCTGGAACATCAGCTCCAAAAGGTTTGCATTGATCGCCATCATGTCCATGTTTGCCAACCCCCGCTGGATCCCGTCCATCTCGGGCTGCTCATTCGGCTGTGTCTGGTAAGGAACCGCCTCCGGGTTTTCGTCGATCGCCCCGACGGGACCACGGGCGGGGGTCGTGCCTAGCGCCTTGGACAACTTGCCGGCGATCCGCGGCACCTCCGCGCCCGTAAGCGGCTCCTTCAGTTCTTCCTCCGTCAGGATGGATGCTCTGTGATCGCCCCTGTGAGTGGCAAGCGTGCCCTGTCTAGTAAGGCCGGATCCGTTCATTTGTCTGCGGAGCACTACGCAGCATTCCAGCACAGTTTTCTCCGGTATAAGCTCGATGTCGGGAGGAGGACGGTCGGCGATTTCCTCGGGAGTGACCACGACATCCGCCATGTATACAGGAATGTGTCGCACCTTCTGCAGAATCAGCGTGTACAGACAGGTGATCTTCTGCTCGAGGATCATTAGGAGCTTGGAGAACTTCGGCCGCATCTCTGGCGTACTAATGTCGTCGATGGCCGCAACTACGGTGAGATTGTACCACGTGCCAGTTTCGTCCTCCTGGTCGTTGTCGCGAAGCTTGAGCAAGATGTGCTTTATCCCGCTTATCACCGTCCTGACGAACCCTAGCTTCTCCTCGAGCGCGTTCTTCGCCCTCCTGAGTTCCAGCCTCTGGTCCACGTAGGCGCTCGAGGGCGCATCCGCATTGTACTCCCCCTTGTCATATGTGCGCATCAGTCTGACCCGCTCCTCGCCAGGGAGGTGCAGCGCCTTCTCGCGTGCCAGTGTCTCCTTGAGCGAACATAGGGTCGCGCTCAGGCTCTGTAGCAGCTGCACGCGTTCCGTGTAGTCGTTCTTCTCGCTCTGCTGCTCTATGTCCCGCCGTTCTTTTCTGGCGAGGATCTCGGACTTCTTGTTGGCCTGGAAGGTTTCGGTGAGGTGCTGGAACTGTGTTTTGTATTCGTCGTGGTATCGCTTGAGCTTGGACACAAACTGCGAGAAGTACTCCCGTCGCTCCTTGATCCGGCGGATGCTGACTTCCAGCTTCTCTTGTTTTAGCCTGCGATACTGGCTCTCCTCCTCGAGAGTCTTGGTCTTCGCCTTCATCTCCCTGATCCTCCTCTCAATATCCTCGTGCTCCTCATTGGCCTCGGCGAGCCTCCGTCCTGCATCTCCCTCCTCGTGTGACTCAGCCTTCACCTCGCCCTCAGTCCTGACCCCATTTGTCATCGCATATATCGCATCGGTCCGTCCCAGCATCTCCTTAGCCCGCGCGACATTGGCGGATAATTCGGCGACCTCAGCGCGGGTCCGACGGAGAACATGGGCGCAAGTTGCGGCCTCGATCTCGGCAAAGGCAGCACGTCGTTCGCAGTCCTCATACTTCGCCCCCAGTTCTTCGATCGCAGTGGTTTGAACCAGGCTCCGCTTCTGGTTGTCCCTGCGAAGTGCATCCAGCGTGTGCTGCAGGAAGAGTTTGTGCTCCACCTGCTTCCTCAGCTGATATTGCGTCCTGTTCAGCGTCTTTGTCAAGCACTCGTTCTGTTGCTCCATGCGTTGGAGCTGATCGCGGTCTAAAAGAGTAGAGATGGAGACCATGTTCTCCTCGAGGAGGTAGGGCTCGGGACAGCGGGTCTTGGTGCTGGCCTCGTGAGAATGCGTGGGGGAACCGGTCAGCTGCTGCGAGTCCTTGGTGCTCTGCTCGGTCATGGCGTGGTTTCGGAGGCACATCTGTCGAATTATCTATCTGTTTTATACTGAGTCGAAGCTGCAATAATAATTTCTTGTTAACTAAACGACGTGTAGGGAATCGTTATTCCAGAGAG
>QFZN01004774.1_pt1 | contig 15831 bp, 17 predicted proteins | sample 1740101 | NCBI WGS metagenome assembly QFZN01 (sample SAMN09210849, study PRJNA391713) | Ciliate metagenome, whole genome shotgun sequencing project. | isolation source: combination of 50 Heterometopus sp. ciliate cells from an enrichment culture... | host: Heterometopus sp. ...
CCCAACACCCCAACACCCCAAAACCCCAGCAGCCGCAGCGACAACATTCAAATTCAAAGTCGACGCTACGCATAACGGAGTTCGACAAGCTTACGAAAGGCTAAATTATGGTCAAAAACGGCAGTACGGATTGTTTATTCGGCAATAACCGATTATTATTTTACCTTTTACATAAGAAGAGCCAACGGAATGGAGTCGAAGAAGTCCGAAAATAATGCTGAGGGCGACTATCAGCCGAAAGGCATGGTTGGACGAATGACTATGCCGCCCGGGCCGGTGGGAGAAGGGACGGTGTCATCGACATTGTTCGCACCAGCCAAGCCTGAGGCGCTTCCACCGCTGACCGAACAGAGCTCTGCCAACGAAGTCGAGGTGGCCAACAAGGGGGAGATGTCCCCACTGATCATGTTCAAGGCTGCCTCCGATGCCGGCTTCGGGTCCTTCGGCAAGGGCAGTCTAAAGGGAAGACTGACGTGCATCGCCACAAAACCTGTCTCCACGTTGCCCAGCAACACGATCTACTTTTACGAGCTTCCAACCACGGCGAAGCAAGCCTCACATTTCTTCCTCAACATTCACTTCCCGTGCACGTTCCGAGGCGAGGACGGCCGCGAGTACCACTCGTGCACGGATTATTATAACACGAACAAGTTCCTCTTCCTGGGGGATGAGAAGGCAGCGGAGGAGGTGCACAAGGTGGAGTCGCCGGGGGCAGCCTGGGAGCTGGCCCACCGACTGCAGCAGCCACACAAGAAAACGCCCAAGTGGACCGAATGGGAGGAACAGAAGGTAGAGGTCATGCGCACCGGGATCAAACTAAAGTTTGAGCAGAACAGCGGCCTCATGGAAAGTCTCATCATGACCGGCGACAAAACCCTGGTCGACGAGCATCCTACCGACGCCTTCTGGTACTAATATTGGCCACGATAAAATCGTAGGGGCGGCTGGCTCCCGAATTCTCTCAACGTCATGGGCAAGCTCCTAATGGAGGTGCGAGATCGGGCGAAGGCACTGAGAAAGATTATCCCGATCGAGATTGAGGAGGCAGCAGATGAAGACATCGACCTGCCGGCGCTGACCGTATTTTGATACAACCCAGGACAATAGTCATTGCGAGCGAGCGCGCTGCAGATGGCCAAAGAGAAGGAGAAGGAGGAGGATGCAACCTTGAGGAAACTGCAGAGAAGGAGCAGCATGAACAGCGTGATGCTGCAGAGGGAGGCGGTAGCCATGGACACGGTCAACGCAGAGATTAACAGGGAGCTCAAGGCTATGACGCTGCTCGAGCTGCGGCGCAATCCGCCGCTCATGTATCTGTCGAACGAGGAAAGTGCGAGCCTGGTGGAAGCGAGCAAGGTCGAATATGAGAAGAAGGACACGTGGTTGGTGAAGCTGAATGACGCCAATGACATGTATGAGGCCTTCTTCATCGTCCGGGGCGAGGCCTATGTATTCAACGACTCGGGATATCTGGAGATGATACCAAAGGGAACGTTCTTCGGGGTCGACGGCGCGCTGTTCAAGCAGAGGTTCTACGGTATTAAGGCCGGCGAGGGTCTAATCCTGATGAAGATCGCGCCGGAGGTGCTGATAAAGTACCTCAACAAGGACTCCAAGCTCACCCTGAACCTGGCTCGAAACATGCTGCTCAAGCAGAACATACTCGATAATCTGAGCCAATTCAAGAACTACGTGCGACAGCTGCGCAGCGGGAGCCAATTTGACCGCGACGTGCTCATCCGCTACTACCGCGCCATGAACTCCACATTGCACCCCAAGTGCGCCTCGCCCAACCTCGACATCGACGCCTGGCTCTACTCCAACCGTCGTCTCCCCCAGAACCTTACCAGCATCCTCGTCTTCTTTATCACAACGAAATGCCCGGAGATCCTCTCGCACCCGGACGTCGCCTTTGTATCGATAAAGACGTCGTCGCGGCCGAGACAGATATTCCAGACGATGCCCGGGAAGTGTGTGGCCATCCTGAGAGACCTCGAGACAGACCTATTTGACCTGATTTCTAACCTTTGCATCCACATCGTGGAGTGCGAAAAGCTCATCCGAAAACTGAAGTCGCCGGTGCTGTTCCGCGACCTGCTGGTATACCGCACCGACCAGGACCGCGTCCTTGAGATCCTCAAGACCACCGAGCTCACTCCCGAGGAGATCGAGGGTCTCAGCCGCATCTGGCCCACCAACCTCGGCGAGAACCTCTCAAACATTCTCATGCACCACAACGACTTCACGATGTCCATATTGACGCCTCTTTCACACCTGAAGCTCGACGCGACCGAGCTCTGGATCAAGAAGCTGTGGTTCGCAACAGTGGAACTGCTGGGACTGGACGACGACATCTCCTGCGAGTCGATCCCGGACGGCGAGATGACCATCGACCTTATCCAAGGCTCGCGACGGGCGTTCTGCAACATGATATCGCCGTACATCTACGTCCACCGCGCCGAGATCATGGCCTGGGCCGCCCTGAAGCAGCCCAAGCTCATCACCAAGCACTTCATGTGCGAGGAAGATCGGCTCTACGCCTACTCTTATTACTACATGCTCAACCACCTGGAGGGCACCGCCGAAAAACAGCGCATGGAGAAGGAAAACGGCGTGCTGAGGCTGGACCAGCCCGATTTCACGGGTGTCAGCATCACTCTTGTCGACTGTTCCAAGCTGAAGAAAGAGTGGTGCGACCCAGCGTTGTCGCCAAAGCCCTCCAGCAAATATCATGTGCTGATCAACATCGGGTACACCTTCGGCGTGCAATCCTCCGACATAATCAGGTCTATCATGAACATTTTCGGAAGGAAGCTGCGGACGATCAGCATAATAGGGAAGGCGGGCGGTCTGAGTGGGAACACAGGAGACCTGCTGCTGGCCACAAGAATCCACTCCGACGAGTCCTTCGAGGTGGTCAACAACAACTTGGGAAGCCTGGATGTGGGCAAACTGCAGCACGACGCGGGGAAGCCGGTGCACGTGGGACCCATGCTGACCGTTGAGGGCACCATAATACAAAACTCGGTGCAGCTGAACTATTTCAAGAAGCTGTGCCATTGCGTGGGACTGGAGATGGAAGGACTGCACTTCGCCCGGGAGATAAAGCGGTACCGCGAGCTAGGCCTGGTTCGCGAAGACATCATCTCCCGCTTCGCCTACTACATCAGCGACCTTCCTCTCGATCCCAATAGCACTTTGAGGTATGTGGCTGGAAATTCACGGTTGATAGCAAGGAGGAGGGCGAGGTGAGCTTCGACGAGGGCGTGCCTTCACTTAATGCGATATACAGGAGTTTCACGCAGGCGCTCTTTGTATAATAAAATGACCCTAACACTGACTGAGAATGACGCTAGCACGTACCACTCATGGGGGAACCGATGATCTAACTTCCAGCTCAAATACGTGCAGCTGGAAAATTCAAAGTTTATTATAATGGGACGCGGGACAGCGTAATAAATTTGTGGGCCGCGTAGAATATATAATAGCTGTTCGCCGATAGAGTTTGATAGGGCGTGCTGCTGCTGCTGCTGCTCTTATTAACATTCTCAAAAGAAAATAATTTAATTCAGCAAGCAATCCAGAATCGCAGATGAAGTGCGGACCATTCGCCAGTTCCGACGAGAAGCCCTCCTTCCACACCCTCGACAAGCCGCCCAAGTCTCTAGCAGACCAACTCGTCCAGCCTCCAGCCGCGAAGTTCTCCAAGTTGCACAAACAGAATATACACACGCGACACGACAGCAAATGTCCAGAGATGGAGGAAGACTGGATCGAGAGCTCGAACGAGTCCTTCGCTGGGTCAGTTGCCGCCGAGGACCGGGCCGCCGCGCTGATCAAGGAATCGGCCGCCCTTCGCGCCGTGGTCGAGGACTACGCTGACTACCTGCTGAACTCTGCCAAGCGCGTCTCCCAGTCCAGTTGCGCAGTACGCGTTGAGTACGAGGGCGAGTACAACAAGCTCTCCTTGCTTGTGGACAAACTGATCGTCATAATTCGCGAATATAAGGATACAATGGCGAGACAGTTCCAGGCGGAGATGGTATCACAGCAGCACGAGCTGGCGATAGAGAATACAGAGATCTCGCACAAAATTATCCAAACCGCGACTATAAAAGAGGAGGTGACGAAGGCGGGGAAGGAGGCGGCAAAGTACTCCGAGGAGCAGAAGTGCACTGCGGCCGACAAGACTGAGTTCAAAGGAATAAAGGAACGCTTCTTCGAGCTGACGAGCGAGTTCGAGAAGATCCTCAAGTTCCGACCGCGCAGCTCTCTCTCCCGCCGCGAGGCACTCCTCAATCCTTCCGCCGTCGTCCACATCTTTAACTCATTCTCTATCCGCGAAGAAGCCCGCACCGAGTCCCTCCAGCTCGGCCGCGACCTCGAGCTCATGTCTCTTTGCGAGAAACTTAAGGAGATCAAGCGGCCGCTGATAGCGTTCCTGGCAGCGGGAGAGCACGATTCGCAGCCAGGAAAGGGTCGGACCTGCGTTGTATCGAAGTACAACATGCAGCTGCAGTCCGTCCAGACGAACTCACTGACGTTTGGCGGGGAGATAGAGCTGGAGGATTGCGAGGCGGTGACGCACCCGAGCGGGACCAGTCTTTACCTGGTCAGCGGCGGACAGGTCGCGGTCTACGACAGTGCCAACGGCGTCATACTGCGCAAGGCTTCGAATCTTGCCTGTGTCGGAGTGAAGAAGAGCGCTGTGGCTGCCCAGGATCACTACATCTATGTCATCGGCGGCACAAAGGATGGGAAGGCGTTGGGCAGCGTGAATCGGTTCAACGTGGTGACCGAAAAGTGGAGTCAACTTGCCTCGCTCCACACCGAACGCTACAACGCCGCAGCATGCACCCTGACCGAGGAAACGGTCTGCGTAGCCGGCGGGGAGAACGAGTCCTCCCCAGCCCTGGACAGCATCGAGGTCCTCAACGTCCGCAGCAACGTTTGGGAGCTCTGTGTTGTTTCTCTCAAGGTCCCCCGTCGCGGCCTCAACCTCGCCAGTCTCGAGCGCAACAAGATAATCGTGTGCGGCGGCGTGGGCATAGGAAAGGAACTGGTGGGGGCGACCGAGGAGATCGACCTTACACGGAACAAAGCGGTGACGTTATCTGGGCCAAGGAGTCCGCGGAGAGATGCCAAGGCGTTTACGCTCGGCGGCACCCTATACATAATGGGCGGGCGCACAGAGGGGGCAAAGGAGGAGTGCGCAGGAGAGAGGTACAACAGAAGGGAGAACAGGTGGGAGCCGGTCGGTGGGGCAGATGGGAAGGTTCTTCTGGGCACCGTGTGTCCGGCCGGCCTGCTCTACGAGTAATAATGATATAAGCAGGGTAGCTCCCACCCGTATATAATGCGCTGACTCAAGAGAAAGTTATTATTATATACGCACCATTTATAGTCTGACTAGTGCTGGTCCTGGCATAGATGCAGCAGAGTTTCGCACACAATTCGAAATAATCGTCCCGACGCACACTAGGCCTGCCCGCTTGATATATATAATTATTGCTGCTATTCCTATTATTTAATCTCGGAGAAATGTACGGAGGAGGTACGGTCCCGCCGCTAACCGCAAACCTAGATGACGTGTCCGGAGTGGTGCTTGATGTCGGCAGCTTCTACGCGCGCGGCGGTACTCTCCCCCGTCTGATCCCTAGGCTACAGCGGCGAAGATCAGCCTAGAATGTACACGCCTGCAGTGACAGGGGTTGTCGAGGCCGAGGGAAAGAAGGACTATTTGGTGGACGACATGTTAAAGATTCGCAGGGACAAGATGGCCGTCGTCCAGGTCGCGGACAAAAACGGCTACAGTACCTTGCCTCGTGCATACTGCGGATGTAGTTGCGGATTATGACGGGTTCGATGCCGTGCTTCGCGCCACCTTTGACCGATTATCAATCGAGCCCAAGGAGCATCCCATTCTGCTAACGGAGCCGTCGCTGCACAGCAAAGAGCACAGACTCAAGCTGACCCAGCACCTTTTCGAGAAGTACCAGATCCCCGCGCTGTTCATATGCAAGACGAGCGTGTTGTCAGCGTTCTCGTGCGGAAGGTCGACCTCACTGGTGCTGGAATCGGGCGCCAACGCCACATACGCGGTGCCAGTGCACGACGGGTACGCATTGCAGGCCAGCATGATAAAGTGTGATATCGGCGGGAACTACCTTACGGAAGAGGTTGCCAAGTGCATTGAGGGAAAGAAGGTGAATGTGGTGCCCCGGTACGGCTTCACCAAGAAAATGGTCAACGGACAGCCGATAGTGGACTACCAGAAGTTTGAGCTGACAGACCCTAGCTACGAGAAGTACTGTAGGCACGATATTGTCCGGGACATAAAGGAGTCGCTGCTAACCCTGGTGACCGAGACCGCGATGGAGATGTACGAGCCCCCGTGCTATAAAAACGCTCGAATAGAACGGAGACGAAGAATGGCACGTATGACCTGCCTGACGGGACGAAGTTGGACCTTGAGGCTGAACGAAAGAAGATCCCCGAACTGATGTTCTCCCCAGTCCCCGAGGTGCCCAACTTCTCCGGAGTCCCGCGTATGGTTGCCGACGCCATCGTACGATCTGACCTGGACATCAGAAAGGAACTCTACAGCAACATCGTTGTCGCCGGCGGGAACACCCTCATCCCCGGCTTCGTCGAGCGCGTCCAGAAGCTAGTGCCTGAAATAGCGCCGCCCAACGTTCGCGTCAAGGTGATCGCACACATGCCGGGAGAGAGAAAGCTCAGCGCGTGGATCGGCGGCTCCATATTGTCAAGCCTGGGGTCGTTCCAACAGATGTGGATGTCCAAGCAAGAGTTCGACGACCACGGCGCCATTTTGGTCGAACGCAAGTGCGCGTAATATATTTTCGATTGGGCAACAATCTCGCGAGGCGGTGTTGAGATTAAAGTCGAGCACGCACACACGCTGGAGGGCAGCGCAATAAATATAAGGCACGGAAGTATAATGGCAATATCCGTAGTGTGACCACCGATAAATAAGGATAGAGGTTAAAATATCATTATAACAAAAGAGGATGCCACACGCATACGGTGTTAGGGGTAAAACCCGCAGCCTGTTCTCGAAGCCCTTCCGCAGACACGGACAGGATCCCATCAGCAGAAGTCTGGTGAACTTCCACGTCGGTGACTTCGCCGACATCATCGTTGACGGTGCGAAACATAAAGGAATGCCCCACAAGTACTACCATGGCAGGACTGGCCGCGTTTACGATGTGAGCAAGCGCGCCATTGGTGTGATCATCAACAAGAAGGTCAGGAACCGCTGCATTGAGAAGAGACTGCACATCCGCTTCGAGCATCTGCGCAAGTCGCGTTGCAGAGATGCGTTCATCAAGAGAATTCAGGTTAACGATAAGGCCAAGACCGCCGCCAACAAGGACAAGAAGCGCATTTCCACCAAGCGTATTCCTGCAGCGCCCGAGACCGCCCATCTGATCGATCTGTCCAAGACTCAGGTCGAATTCGTCAACCCCAAGCCTTTCACCTACGTTTACTAAGATGATCCTCGCTCACCTCACATTAATCTCACTCGTGATTAAACATTCAGATCGCATGCTCTATACATTAGCTTGCAGCGACTTCATAAGGTCGCGCTGGGCTCGATCACCATTTGAGTGTAAATTGTATCCTTTCCATTATCATTATCGGTGGCACATAATATGATGTGTACATTGTGCGATACTATGCACGCCTCGTGGTCTCTACTGCGCATATCGGATGAAGAGAGTCGCATGTGTGCTGCCAATATTGCGGTGCGATAAAAATTAAAAGTTTGTGCGCGATGGCGCCAAGCGCGGCTGCGAAATCGCAGAGAACTCGGTCAAGAGACAGGAAGAGGGGCAAAAAACGGGGATACCATCTCGATTTGAGTGTGTCATCCTTGCGCAGGGGCCATGCTAATCTTCTCTGTATCGTTCCAATTTTAACGGATGACCTGTTTCCAGGTCCCGATAGCAATAGTCGAGTTCTATATATGAGCTTTCGTCTCCTCTCGTAAAACTTTTATGGGACTCTCCGATTATAATTATTATAATTGGGACAGAGGGCCGTCTTGCTTTCTCTCCAGTGAATGCCGCCGAATTTGCAATTTATTGCTGAGCAATCGCTATATAATAGTACAGCAGAATACGGGATAGAATATTTATTCTCTCGCCCTCCAGTCAAAGTTATATATGATCGTCATAATATATTGCACAAACAAGTATATACCCATATAGAATAGTCTCAGCACATGCAATACCGATGAGCGACTGTGGGAGTGACATAATCTGCACGAATTACTCCAGGAACTCGTTGGCGTCGAAGCCCGGGATGCTGAATTGCTTGGCAAATTTCTGGACGTCTTCTCCCAGTCTGACGACCTCTTGCTCGTGATCAAGCTCCTGGACAAATGCGTTGAGCTTCTTGCCCACCTTCCTTTGTATCGTGAGAGCAAGCTGCGACCCTCTGTGCAGGAACTCCGCTATCTCATCCATGTCGTTCACGTCGCAGCCCCGCGTGGTCATCGCCGGGGTCCCGATGCGCACTCCGCCTGGCGTCAGCGCGCTCTTGTCTCCCGCAATGCTGTTCTTGTTGACAGAAATGTGGACCCTCTCGTAGAGCTTCTCCATCTTGGACCCGGTCAATCCCAGCGGCCGGAAGTCCAGCAGCATCAGGTGGTTGTCTGTCCCATTGGTCATCAGCTTGTGTCCCCGCTTCATCAGTCCGGCTGCCAGTGCCTTCGCATTCGCCTTTATGTTAATCGTGTACTGCTTGAACTGGGGACTCTGGACCTCTAGCATCTGTGTGCATATGGCCGCTATCTGGTGCTCATGTGGCCCGCCCTGCAGCATGGGAAACACTGCCGCATTAATCCGATCCTCAAGGTTCCCGTGCTTGCCGGTCTTGCTGTAAAAGATCATGCCTGCGCGCGGCCCACGGAGCGACTTGTGTGTGGTCGAGGTCACGATGTCACAGTACTCGAACGCGTTCCCCGACTCTCCCGTCGCCACCAGTCCGCTTATGTGCGCTATATCAGCCATCAGATATGCCCCCACTGAGTCCGCGATCTCCCTGAAGCGCTTGTAGTCGAGCTCACGAGGATAGGCAGAGAAGCCGCAGATGAGCATCTGAGGCTTGAACTCCTCGGCTATCTGCGCACATCCATCGTAGTCGATGTAGCCGGTGTCAGGGGAGACCTTGTATTGGCGGCAGGTGAAGTAGTGGCTGGTGGCCGAGATCTTCTTCTTTTCCGTCTGGTATCCATGGGTGAGGTGGCCGCCGGACGGCAGGTCGAGGCCCGTGATCCGTCCGCCCGGCTTGATCAGCGCCGTGTATACAGCAAAGTTGGCCGGACTGCCCGAGTACGGCTGCACGTTGACTCCCCACGCGCTGCTATCCAGATGGAAGGCCTCGAGGGCGCGACGCTGGGCAAGACTTTCGATTTTGTCGATGACCTCGTTCCAGCCGTAGTATCTTGCGCCAGGATAGCCTTCGCTGTACTTGTTGGTCAGACAGGAGCCGAGACACTCCAGCACTGAGCGGGATGTGAAATTCTCAGAAGCGATAAGCTCGATGCCGGCCCACTGTCGGAACTTTTCCATGTTTATGAGTTTGTAGAGCTCGGGGTCGCGGACCTTAAGCGGTTCGTCGGGCGAGGCCAGCGGCTTAAGTCTACTGCTCATCCTAGCGCGCATGATTTACGGCTCCGAGGTTACGTTCTGCAGATGGGTGCGGCGGCGGCGGCGACTCTCCTTGCGATCATGATCATATTTCGCAGATTGGATCTTGTTGTAATGCGGCGTATCTATCTTTGACGTTCTATTGTGGACCTTATTCGGATATCCGTTGTACGTACCCAAACAAGATCGCGGTACGCTATGATTTCTCCTCGCCTCACTCATTATCATCATTACACACAAATAACGCATGCAATCAAGCGCCATTCATAATAAAGGTGATAGAGAGAGAACCCACAATTACGCTGCGGTCGTGGGCTTTTCCGGGGCAGGCTGCGCGGGAGCCGGCTGGACTGGGACCGCTGCGTCCAGCTTACTGACCGGCCCTGGCTTCACTCCCGCCTTCACCCACTGGTCCTTGGCCTTCGTCTGCCACGCCTTCTTTGTCACATCGAGGATCACCAACTGCATATCCCCATCGGCAACGTAGAGCAAATTATCGTGCTCGAACATGGGCGTGGGGAATCCTCTGTTATCCGGGATCGGCTCCAGTCCTGCGTCCGCCATGCTATTGTCCTTCGGCTTGAAGAACCAGCCGTTGCCAACTAGCCCGCCGCAGAGGAGGATATCGTCGTTGTACTGATGGCAGGCACAGGCGGAGAACTCGCCACTGTAGCAGCCCGCCTTAAGCGAAATGAGCATCCACTTGGGATTTGTCACCGTGTCGAACAACTCGATCTTCTTTGCGAATTCGCAGGTTTCGTTGCTGAGACGGCCGCCAAAGGCGTAGATGAGCTCGTTCTTGTACACGCAGCAGGAGACCCCGCCCTTCTTTTCGTTCAGTGGCTGCGCTGACTCCCAGCTGTTTGTCTGCACATTGTATTTCTCGCACACGTTGAGACTCTTGCCAGCCCCGAACCCGCCGATGCTGTAGATCGTCTTCTGGTCGAGAGCAACCAGCGCGTTGGCCATCTTCTCCACCGCCATGCTGGCGATGTCCGTGCGCTCGCCCACGGTTCCGTCGGGCATCAGCTTCAGCATTATGCACTTCTTGTGCGGCTTCTTATCGAGGCACCCGCCGGCGAGGTAGATGCGATTCGCGATCTTGACGTAGGCGGTTTGGACGGAGCCGTCGGACATGGGCGAATGCGTGTGAGCCTTGTAGGAGGAATCGATAGTGTTGAAGACGTGGAGGATGTTGTCAGGCTCGAGGTAGCAGAAGAAGTGGGCGAACTGCCGCACCTCCTCCCCGTCGATTTTCTCCCCCGGCCCTCGCGCCGCCTTCACGTTCTCCGTGTCGGTGACTGATCCGCACCCCATTTAGATCTTTAAAATATATGTATAATGCAACCTGCGTTTGCAATAAAGTTTATCCATGAGCATAACAACGAGGATAACACTTAATACTGTGTCGCGGTAGACAACTTCGACTGCCACTTCAGCTTCCGCCGACCTCGCCCTTTGACCGAGGGACCGCAGTATCTCGGACCTGGTCCTGGCGCGGCAATATCTTTCTCGTCCAGACACACAAAGTGCTCGACTCCGAGGTCACCCACACGTTTAACCCAGTATTATGTGACGTACTATTATGGTGGACAGTTGCCGATAACAGTTATTCACACGCAGAAAATGCATATAGCGAGCCTTTGTATTCACGTATATACACAACTCAATACTGCCATGCACACCATTAATTCAGCATGTTGATTAGGACAGTTTATTTCTTATCCTCTTTCTCAGCCACCTTAGAAGCCAGTTCTGGGGCCGGGATGGGCACTGGGACTGGCACCGCAGCTGCCGCCGGCTTGGGCACGTCGTCGATCTCGTCAATCTTGATAGTCTGCTTGACGAACTTCTCGGCCTCCTTGCGCTTGACCTCTTCCGCCTCCTCTTCGTCGCCCGCAGCCCCAAGGTCCACGCCGAGATCTACATTGGCCGCGGCTGCCTCCTGCACCCGCTCCAGCTCCTCCTGCCTGGCCTGCTCCTGCTCGTTCTTCTTGTCGCACTCCTTCGACGCCTCCATTATGCTCTCCTTCACCTCTTTCGCCTTATCGTGCTGCAGCAGCTGAATTGTCCTGATTATGTGCACATTGTTAGCCAGCACACCGGACGACTTCATGTGCTCGTGAAGTATCTTGGCAAGACTCAAACGGACGTTGACCACCTTGTCCTTCTGAAGGGTGAGGAACTGGGTCAAAAAGTGCTGGTCGAACAGCGCCTCGTTGCACATGAAGCCCTCGCAAATCGTGAGGAAGACCTGCCGGTCGCGGAAGTTGACCGACGAGAACAGCATGAGGATGTCTGCGACCGCCTTCGAGAAACAGTCAGGCTCGTCCTTGAGACGCATGACGACGGGACAGAATTGCTTGCAGGCATTCATGCGCACCTGCACGGCAGTGTCGTGGAGAAATCCGAACATCAGTGGCAGGATGCTCTTGTATACGGTCTGCACATCGAAGAGCTTCGCGTACTCGCCCGCGTTCGATGCGAATATGTCGCGCAACCTCCACGTGTAGGCCGACTTCTCGATTATCTGCTGTATTATGTCAAGATAGACCCTGCGGAGCTTTTCGTCGAGAACGCTAAGGAGCTCATGAAGGTGGGCAAGACAGAGGTGCAGTGTTGCCTTGTCGCTGAGGAATCCCTTAACTATCGGGTCGAGCTCCTCTGCGGTCACCTGTCCGCCCACTATCTTGGCAATTTCGTGGACCGAGGCCGCCATAGTCGTCTTGATCGCCGGCGTGTTGCGCTTTATGAGGTTCTTGTACGTCGTCTTCAGCACGTTCCACTGCGTTGCTCCGAGGGCAAGTAACACACCAGGGAAGGTGTAGGCACAGTGGTAGATGAGATCTTCATCGCTGGTAACCTTGGGGTCTGCCAACGACACATACAGGTCAATCAAGAACTGCGGGATCGTTATCCCCCTGAGCGAATAGATAAACTGGCCACTCTGCATCAAAGTGGCCTTTTTGACGAAGCGGGACACGTCGCCGTAGAAGTCCCTGAACACGTCGATCAGGGTCGCCTTACGCATTTCTGTTGGACACACGTTCGATATCTCCCCCAGAATGTTCACTGCCGCCTCCCTCACCGGCCAGTAAGAGTCCTTCCCCAGTCTACCGGTTACGTTTTTTTAAATGCCGGAATGTACTTCTGGTACGTCGGCAGCAGTTTCTTGGCAAAGAAGTCGGCGCTGACAGTGCTGCAGACCTTGACGAAGTTTTGGACGGTGCACTTGCGGACCTTGTGTTCGGGGTCGTCTGCCATGCACATGAGCTCGAAGGCGACGAAGTGTTCGCAGAGGTCCTGGCCGAACTTGCTTGCCAGCTTGTTGAGGAGCTGTATTGCTGCCACTCTGGACTCGATGCTGTCGTAGTCGTGGGCGAGCTCTACGCACGTTAGCACAGCCAACGGGTACTCAGAACGATGGTGAGCACGTAGTTTCCGCGGTCGTCATTACTGAGCATCTCGGCCATGCTCGCCAGCGTCTCCGCAGCCCCCACGCTCACCTCCGGCGTCGTGTCCATTAGCAGCCTCTGGACTATCGGCAGGAGCACAGTTATGATGCTCTTGTAGCCCTCGGGCTTCTTGGAGATGAAGCGAGCGACGGTGGTGAGCTGGGGCAGGATGAGACCCTTGATTTCGGGCACGTCGTTCGACTATCCGGTGAGATGTATGATCGGAAGCATACCAGCTGCTCGTCGATCACCTTGAGTAGGAACTTGACCGTGTTGTTCCTTCCGATTTCCTCTGCCTTTGCGGCTAGTGTGGACGCGAAGCCCAGTCGCTCGTCGTACTTCCGCTTGTTGTTATAACGGGCGATGCGCTTCAGGGACTCGTTGAGCGACTTGAGGTTCATCATGGAGGCCTCGTCGCTGCCCTCGCTGGAGGTATTGCTCAGTTTCCTGCCCTTGTCGTGCCCCGGCGACGCCTGCTGCTGCGAATACTTGCTCATCAGCTCAGAAATGACCTTCTCGTTCTCTAGATCCACGGAGTCGGCGGTGGCAAGACTTGAGTCGGACGGCGGGGACTGACCGGGCGTCCAGCTGCGGTAGCTGTATTCCACGTGTTTCAGCGTTGGTACGAATATATATGTTTCGATGTCGCCTGGAGTGCGGGCGCTGTCGGTGAGGAAGTCAATGGACTGCGAGGACGGGCTAGAGGTCTTGGGCGGGTCCTTCTTGCGGTTTCCGAACAGGAACGACCACATTGTGTGGGTGTGTTCAGACTTGCTTTAAATATTATTTTGTGTATAAATTAAGATAATGCATACTAATTGCGAACCGAGGTGGCATAGTAGCGCACAACGTGCGATTAAGTCGCGATAGTATATCATCTTCATATCGCCTCGCACATGCATTGCTGCTGCACTATTCACGGGCACAGGCGCGCTCCGCCCGAAATCTTGGCCAAACGATCCTCGTGCACTATTTATTATTCTTCTTTTAAAGGAAAGCGAACAGAACAATGTCGATCACGAATTGCGCACTCACGGGAGCCCCACTCGAGCACCCTGTGGTCTCCAAGAAGTCTGGGTACGTTCCCCCATTGCAACCTCGTAGACACGTCTTCGAAAGGCGGGTTATTGAGAAGCACATCGAGGAGAGCGGCAAGTGTCCCATCACTGGCCTTGCCCTGTCAAAGGACGACCTGGTCGAAATCAATGGTAATGGCAGCCTCTAATCCAATGTAGCACCTCATCCGGAAAAGCCACGGACCCAGACGGGCACCAGCGTCCCCGGCATGCTGAGTCTCCTTCAGAGCGAATGGGACGGCCTGATGCTGGAGACCCGGACGCTGAAGGAGCACCTCAACACCACCCGGCAGGAGCTCTCCCAGGCCTTGTACCAGCACGAGGCCGCCTGCCGAGTCATATGTCGTCTCCTCAAGGAGCGCGACGATGCTCGTTCCCAGCTCGCCAAGCTAAAGGAAATCGTGCACGAGTCTGCGGCGCCGGGCAAGGGACTGCCCGCCGAGCTGGCGGAAGAGTTTGTGCAGCTCAGTGACGCCCTGGCCGAGGCTCGGAGGACCCGCAAGCCCGTCGAGGAGACCAAGGCTGAGCTAGAGAAAATGCACGAGACCGAGTCTGTGTCACTCCATCCCACTCAGGACCAGCGTAAGGCGGGTATCCGGCGGCTCGATGTGGCTGGAAACATGATCTTGACTGGCGGGAACGACGGCCGGGCTGTGCTCTATGATTTGGACAAACGCGACGTCGTCGCCACCGTGGAGAACTCCAAGGCCAAGATCCGCTCTGTCAGCTTCCTCCCGCACAGATCCGACATGCTGGTCACCTGCAGCTCCGACTCCACCGCCACGTATCGATTCGTCTTGCTCCCTCCTCGAATAGAGTCTGGAAGGTCGAATCCGGCGAAGCCAAGGAGGCCTACAAGATCGCCGGTCACACCCGCACCGTGACTGACTGCTCCGTCCACCCCAGCTCCGAATACGCCATGTTCACCTCCAAGGATGGCACCTGGAGTTTCCACAACCTGGTCAAGGGCAGCCTGCTGCAGACTGCCAGCGCTCCCGATGCAACCCCCATTTAGTTCGTCATACATAAGCCATTACGGCTCGTAGTTCCGGGAAGATTCACCCCGACGGACTGATGGTGGCCACTGGCCTCAAGTCTGGCAAGCTGCTCATCTGGGATATTCGCACACAGGAAATCGTGAATACGCTGACCGCGAACGAGGAGGCTGCGGTGACCAGGATCTGCTTCTCAGAGAATGGATACCAGATGGCCAGCTGCGGGAAGAAGGAGTCCGCAGTCCAGCTGTGGGACCTGCGCAAGCTGACGGTGCAGCCGCCGATCAACGTGAAGACGGAGGCTGGCGAAGTGTAAGCTGTGCAATGCCACAGTTATAGGGTATCAACGGCGACGTTCGACGCGTACGGGGGAATGATGGGAGTGGCGACAGGGAAGGTGGTCGAGGTGTACCGGGTCAAGGGGGCGGTAAAGCTTGCACAGCTGGAGGTCGACGGCCAGATCGCAGACTTCAAGTAATGCGGGAAGGCTATATGGATAGGTTCACCGCGGGAAACAAGAGCATTGTGCTGGGCACGACTACGGGAATGCTGAAGGTGCTATCATAATTCCTCCCCGCCGAATTACACAGACGCATACAACCAATTTGAGGGACTGGCTGCTGCAGTG
>QFZN01004784.1_pt1 | contig 15826 bp, 17 predicted proteins | sample 1740101 | NCBI WGS metagenome assembly QFZN01 (sample SAMN09210849, study PRJNA391713) | Ciliate metagenome, whole genome shotgun sequencing project. | isolation source: combination of 50 Heterometopus sp. ciliate cells from an enrichment culture... | host: Heterometopus sp. ...
CCAAAACCCCAAAACCCCGATGCCTCGCGTCAGGCACAGGATAGAGCGATAGTTGCGCCATTGCTGCTGCTGATGCGGTAAATTGTTGCACGTCCCAGTTATGCTATTATTACATAAATAATATATCGGTAAAATAGAGCCTCTCAATATGAAGCAGCAGGAACCGAACTCAAGTATTCTGAAGGACACGCGACGGACGACCGCAGGATCCCGAGGCATGCGTCCCAGCCCGTCCACCATGCTCCCGCAATCTTGTCGCAGCGGAAAACGCGAGCTCCTCTTCGAGCAGGAGATGCTCACCGTTGACGTTCTGAACGACGATTGCGCAACCGGCCTTAAGCGACAGAACGACTGGCTCAAGATTGCCCTCAACCAGCGCCACTTCCAGCTCCAGCAGCGCACAAAGCAAAGAGAGGGCCTCGCGAAGCAGCTGGAAACGCTCAGGCGGGAGAACGCGGACTATGAGGCACACTTTTCTGCCCGTCGCTGCTCCCAGCTTGACACAGAGACCGAGCAGACGGAAGGCGTCATTTTCGGCGCAGAGATGGACCGGGCTGCGTTGGAGCACATGTTGGAAAGGGAGAGACTCACTAGACTGAATCTGGCCATGAACATCGAGGGTCTCAAGCAGAGATTGAAGCGGGCCGATGACCTGGCAGTTGACGCCAACAACGCCAAGAAAGGTGCCGACCAGCGCAAGATTGAGCAGGAGCAGAGGACCGACTGCAAAACCGATTTAGAGGCAGTCGAGACGATCAAGATGAAGATAGCGGAGGGGAGCAGACTGAACGAGAGCATCCTGAGGGAGGTCGAGGAGTCAAAGCGGAGGATCAAGGAGGAAGAGCTGGCGGTCCAGCGTACGGCTTCCCGCGAGGCCCGGCAGCAGGTGGTCATCTCCCAGCTCAAGGAGCGACTTTTATACCACGCGGAACTGAAGCACAAGCTCGAGCGATATCGCGCCGAGTTCATTAAGGAGTTCGAACGACTCAAGGGAGTGTACAGCGCAACGCAGAAGAGCGAAATCATGGACAAGAAAGAGTCGCAGGACATCCGACTGCAGTCCGAGCGCAACATCTGGCAAGAGAAGCTGGCCATGCTCAAGTCGCGGCAGGAGACTTACTACGATCTGCTTCAGGACCGCGACAAGGCCAAGGCTGAGTACATGAAACGCCCGCGATACGTGCAGGCGCAGAAGGCGATCGACTGCGGCGAATATAATCAGGACGCGGCATCCAAGCGCTACGTCCAGAATCGGGATGGCCTGTTCCAGCTCAACTCTGCAGTTGAGGAAAAGCTCGGACTGCTCCGAAGCGTTACCAGCGGCATAAAGCACATAATCTTCACCCTGAAGTCGCAGGACAGGGAAACCGAGACCGGCACCTGGTACGACCTCCACGTTGTGGCCGCCATTGAAGACATCAGTCTCGAAGGCACCGCCCCCAAGTTTTCTCGCCTCCTGCTCATCCTCGAGCAAAAGCTGTCCGCGATAATCTTCCTGGTCATCCAGAAGATCATGCACATCGAGTCTGTGAAACACAATATGGTGATTCCGGCGGAAAACCCGCTGGACAGACAGGCGGTAGCGCCGGTATACATAATGGTGAACGGTATGTCGCGGTGCTGTGATCTGCTGAACTTTTACCTGAAGCGCAGCAACTCTGTCGTCCCGCTGCTTGAGGGGGAGACCGCCAAGTCTCATCGTGACTCTGTCGTCGTTCAGACCTTCGCCAACGAGGCCGGCGCTGACGATTCCGAGGGCGATTTGGGCCGCTTTATCATGGAGCCAGACACTCCTCCCAAGGCCACCACCAACAACAGCAAGGCCTACATTGGCATACAGAAGCGGGAAGAGGCGCCAAAGAATACGGGGGATATAGACATGCTGGCACTCAACGAGCACATCTTCGATGTTAGCAAGAGGAAGACCACGCGATATCGGAACCTGGACATAACGCGGGTGACTGGACCCACCGAGGATGAGGTGAAGGAGCAATCCGCTCTTTCCGAAAGGTTCGCGAAGGAACGAGAACAGCTGCGCCTCGCCCGAGTGATGACTCAGCGGGCCGGCAACATGTCCGCCCGCGTCTCGAGCGAGCTCACCCCCGTGACCACAAATTTCAGCAAGAAGAAGCGGCTCAGCAAGCTGACCCTCGAGGTCGCCACCGCAATGCGTCGCCGTCCCCCTGAGTTGGTCGGTGTTGCCACCACTACCTTTGATGCGCTGGACCGGATCAGGAAGTTCGACTCTATGAAACTCAAGAGAGAACTAGAGGAGAACCAGAAACTGTTCCCCAACTTCCTCGATGTGATACTAAACATGAAGAAGTCGCGGAACGACGAGAAGATCGGGAGAATTGCAGCAAAATGCTCATACTTCTTGGACCAACCGACCACCACGGCTCCCGCCTGCCGACCATCACACTACGCAACCACCCAGCTTCTCCCTGCTGCTGCACCCCACCGGCCGCCAACAGTCCTACCCGGAAGCAGCACGAGCCGAACCAAATTCGCGCACTACATGTCGCAGCGGGTCCGGCCGGGGGTTTCTGCCAGGACGAAGGCCGAGGAGTTCTCCATGACCAACATGCAGAAGCGGATTCAGAACCTGAAGAGCCTCGACCAACTGGATCAGTGTCCGGCAGCGTTGCCGCAAACGAACGCGTTCGACACTTTCTGCGGCAAGGCCGTCCCGGCGCAAAAGCTTACGCATAACTTCAGCAACGTCTCCAGCACTCTCAGTCGGAAGAGTTCCCAGGCCCACATCATGCCTAGCATAAAGAAGAAGCCGCAGACGGAGGCGGGGAGAAGAGATAACAATAAGCGGGAGAAGATGCTAGCGAACATACACTTCAACACGATTGAGGCCTTTGCCCCGCCAGACCCGAACGACAGGCTTGCGATAATAAAGGATGTGATCAGCTCGATATCGCTGGCGTTCATACAGCGCAGCAAGGCGCAGGCTCAGTCGTGAGCTTATATTACCAAAGAAAATTTAACGATTTATATCACATCAGCGACCGGGGACTCTTCACGCTTGGTTGCGTTCTGTTGCACCTACGGCACCGCAACTCACGAAGCGAAGGCGAAAGTTACTCATTTTATACTTACAGCGATGTCGGGGAAATATAATGCAGCTTATGTCTTCGCTGCGGACTTATACTAATATATAGCCATAATAAAATGGAATCGCACATCGTCATTTCGGCGCCCCCGGTTCTCAGGGACGCGGTGCCCAGCTCCGCACTGCTCGCCATGGACCCTGCCTCGCTGCCCTTCGTGGACCGACAACTCGCCCTGGCTCTCACTATGTTCAACGCCTCGGTCCCGGCCTGTCGGCTCCCCCAGTACAAGACTGTCGCCTCCCTCCTCGACTCAGCCCTCATCTGTCGAGAAGCCGCCGACGGACTCTCGCTCAACGTTCTGACAAAGGATTGTGGACTCCTGCGGCTAAGCATCGACCCGCCGAATGCGGATTTCTATAGGCTGCCGCTATTTGACAACCTCTTCGTGCCCCAGTGCCTCGAGGTCGGATCGAGGGTTGCCGTCATCGGCGGTAATGCGCGGATTCCCTATTTTGTATCTAGGCGCGATGCACTTCGTCGTGTTCGACTTCCGTTCTCTCAAGACTCGACTGGTCACTATCCCCAACACGGAGCATGTGGAAATCCACCTATCGCCGCCGTTCGTTCCCTCGCCGCACCGTAGTCCCCTGTTCTTCCCCGAGGTACCCTATGAAGCACCAAACGTAGTCTTTGCCTGGATCAGAGTCGCCCCCATGTCCATCGAGCGCTGACTACAAGATAATGCGCAGCGGAGAAATCCGCGGGGCCACCGCCCTTCTGCTTTCCAAAAAAGCCTACTTCGCCTCGTTCCCAGAATTTCCGGACCAATCCGCGAACTCAACGCACATTCTTCACCTATCGTTCGTCCGCTACGCCCCCGGAGAAGCCTGCGCCGTGGCCCATCGTGCCCTTCAGATTGAGAACGGAGGCCTCGGGACCAGGCCGGCACGAGCCGTTATCGTGCGGTGCGACCCTGACGGCATCTGTGCGATTGTCGCGGTCAACTCCGAGCGCGCCTTCCTCACCCAGATATTCTACGTCTCTCTCATCACCGGTGCTGGTATCCTGGCTCCATTTTCACACTGTGCTAGGTCTGATCCTGCGTCCTGTTAGCCTAGTCACAGCGATTGACTGTGTTCCAGAAGATCAGAGCGGGAAGGCGGAACTTATTGTGTCTGACATGTGCTGGTCCCACGGGGGCGACTACGCGGTCGTGCTCTTCTCCTCCCACCACATCTGCATGCTGTCGAGAACGGGCCTGCCGCTGGCGTTTCTCAAGGACAACTCGGAATCAGAACTGCACTTTTGGCCGGTGGCTGTCCCTGACCCGACGCTGTTCCTCCGCTGCAGCAAAGTATTGTTTTAATCACGAAACAAACATCTTATAGGATACGATAAGCGTAGTGGGGGAGAAACAGAGCTGCTGGCTGAGGTTCCGCGCCACGTCTACGGGCGCGCAGTCGAGTTCCTCGCATTTCTTGGCGACCCTTCGATTACTACATGCGGTCCCGGCACATTGTGTGAACAGGGCCACCATGGAGTCGGTGTTGGACCTGTTGCACAAGGAGCTCATCTGTCTCACCCCCAGCAAGTGGCGCAAGGTGGTGACCGAGGCCAAGTCATCGGGCAGGGCTGAGGGCAGCAGCAGCAGCGGGAACCTATCGAGCGCGAGCAACTACTCATATCTCAACGGAACCGACTCCAGCGTCCACTCCATGCTCATATTCGAAAACAGTCTGGTTCTGTGCGAGGCCATCCGCTGGACCAACAGTCTCTGCAACAATGCACTGGAACTGCTGAGCTGCGAACTCGAGAACTGCGCACGACTCCTTTACATCAGTACGAGGCCAAGATAATCACTGCTGGGTAGAGAACGAACCGGTGCTGCTGTGTCACCTGCTGCTGAACTACTCCGCGGCCGTGGAGCGGCCCAAGCAGGTGGTTCGGGCTGAGCGGAAGCTGAGTCACACCACTTCCAGTGCTGTGGTCGAAAAGACTGGCGAGGGGCCCGAGATCGGTCTCGAGCTGGAGAAGAAGAAGGCGCTGTTGCTGCTGTACTGTCTCATCCAGTTCAGGAACTTCAAGGCCAACGAGTTCAATGTGCTGTATTTGGCCGTGGCAGATGCTGTGCGGGTCACTTGGGAGTCCGAGTTTACGTTCGTGTGTGCCATGAACGAGGTGATGGACACTCTAAAGAACAACATGCGATCTGGTACGGAATAAGCCAGCACATATCCGCTGAGTAGAAGAGGCAAAGAAGGTAGCGTTCTTCGCGACCTCGGCGAAGACGTGCATATTTGACAAGGGACCGCTGTACACTGACGTGATGCGCAAGTGTTCTCCCCAGACAACATCCGTCTCGATTCCGCGGGCACTGAACCGCAAGGCCACGATGCTCGGCCAGACGCGGCACAAGGAATCCATTGACGAAACCGAGCGGGCCGACCAGCGGGGCTTCGTCGAGGCTGCCCTCGGATACTTCGAGCGGGCCAACCAGGAGATGATGTTGGAAGAGATCGAGAACTATTACAGAGCGGCGGTGCCGGAGAACTTCAGCGTGCTGAGCGAGGGCTTCGGCGACATGAATGATGCGCACATATGTGCGATGAACCTCCATGCGAGGGACCTGGACCACATTGCGGCCACGCTCGGCCAGCTTGTTCAGAAGATCCTTAGCAATAGAACGAGCAATCCGCAGATCGTTGTCGACCAGCACTACCCGTGCGCCATACTTGCCACTTGCATGTATATGACGGCGCTGACACTGATGACATCGCGACAGATCGACGCGAAGGAGGTGTCCACGTTTGCGAGCAAGGTGCTGACCGCGTCGCCATCCGAAGAGATCCTCGACACCTACATTTCGCTGTCCTCCGCCCCGGCGGCAAAAGGTCCGCTGCTGGACATTTGCACGGGAGCGGCCATGCTCGCCCAGATGGGTCAACACGTTTTGGCTGTCAAGGTGCTGTTGGGGCAGATCGCGGAGTCGCACAATACTGCGCGGATCATCGTGACCCTGCTTGTGATCCACGCTGCCATGCAGGAAGAACAGCATCGCGAGCATCCGGACAGGCAGAATGTGGGCTGGCTCATACAGGTGCTGGTGTGGCTGGGCAAGTCGCACTTCGTTCGGACCCTCAGAAGGAAGGAAGATACTCCGTTGCTCCTGATCTCGAACGCGATGCACAGCATGACCAACAAGTATATCGCCCTTGCAGCCGCAGGAGCGATGCTGCCGGCAGCTGTGGCGCAGGCGAGGAGTCTGGCGAACTTCGGAAGGGCAGTTCGCGGCGTGATGAAGGAGCGGCCGGCCAGCTTCGTTTCCGCTGAGCCCGACATCATCCGCAGCATCGCTTTCGCCTGCAGCGAATGTCCCCAGGAAAGGCGGCAGGTTGTCTACAACGCCTGCTTCCTCGGAAAACGTTCTGCCGACCTCTTCTTCCTCCTCATGCAAGAGATCTGTTCAGGACTGGGGATGCTGGAACGGTTCGGAATAGTGAACCCAGAGGTGGTGGACTGGGCCAGCGGAGGAAAGGTGCTGGTGAAGAAATGCGGCATGGAAAAGGCAGAGTCCGACCTCCGGACCGCAATCACAGATGCACTGGAACTGTTGTGGATGTACACGCTGCTGCTCAGGCTCGCCGGGTTAAAGGGAAAGTCCAGCGGCACTTCGCCCCCTGAAGAAAAGATCGAGTACGCGAGCTGCCTCATCAGGTGCGCAAAGCTCATCCCCGATAAGAACCGCGAGCTGAAGTACATCACGCTGGCCCTTGACCTGCTGGTCGGTGTAAACTTCTCAGACCCCGACGGCAAGCTCCCCTGCCACATCTTCCAGGAATTGGGCAACGCCCTTGGCCTCTACCTCGGCGACTGGGAGGCTGCCCTCAAGCCTTCCCTCGGAAAGATTCTCGATAAAATTCGAACCGTATCCTCCTCCTCCAGAACCAAGTAGGAAAATGTGGCAGCGTACCACCTGGTCACGCAGGCAAACAAGCGGCCGGCCTCCACGCTGTACACGAGGCAGTCGCAATCCAGACTCATGCATCAGGACCACATGCTGGTGCGCACGGTGAACACCATAAATTCCGTCCTCTCCAGCATATCTGCTGACTGTACCTTGGTGTGAAATTAGGCGTAGTGGCGGCACAGAGCAGTCGTCAGGTCGAGGAGTGCAAAAAGATGCTCGACTCTGCCTTCTACAACGTAAAGGGAGTGACTGGACTGGAGAAGAACATGCGACTTGCTGAGAAAGGTGGACATTGGACGGTGCAGACGGAAAGCAGACCCGCGGGGGAGACAACGGAGGATGAGAGACTCATCAAAGCAATAAACGCGTGCTGGGTCGAGGTCAGACACCACGTTGCCGGGCTCGCTGCCACTCCTGTCCGGACATACAGCTGCGAGTCCAACTACAGTGACACCTCCCCTAGAAAGCGCTCCGGCGTGGTCGCACCCGCGGCGCAGAGAAGACTCGTGGCCAAACTTGCCCCCACGAATCGTAGCCCGCATAGCACGACCCTTTTATAGGATTCCGACTCGTCCTTTCGGCCCGCCCGAAATCGGCCTGCGATCCTCCTGTCGCGCAGCGCAGTCCGCAAATTCTGGCCGCACTTGCGCTCTCCAAATTCTCTCGCACGATCAGCAGAAGACTCTGCAGCCACTTCTTGAGTATGCGTTCAATGTCAGTGCACCGGGTGCCCAGAATCGACTTCGGGTCCATGACTCCTTCCCAGCAGAGTATAATCGCTCCCTTATCCTGACCGGTCTATAGAGTCGCTCATGCAGAAGCCGTTTGCGCTGTTCAGGATGAAGCGGAACGATGCCCAGACCACAAGGAACAAGGCTGCCAGACTGGAGACCGAGGGCGCCGAGGCCTTCGATTGGGACCCCGCTATCTCTCGGACTGAGTCCGCCCAGCTGGGAAACACCGCCGTGTTCGAGCCCTTCGCCGTTTTCCGGCTGCCCGCCTCGCCCCAGGGGAAGACTACCCGCAAGCCGGAGAAGCCGCAGGCAAGCGTTGCCCTGAAGTACAGGCAGCGGTTGAGCGACATTAGCCTGAAATACGAGAAACTGATGTCCGCGGTGAACCTGTTCGGTGTGGGGAACGCAGAGAGCAAGCACGCGTAGACATAATTGACTGGGACTGTGTCAAGACATGTGTGTGCGCGCTAGAGGATAACATTGCAAAGTCAGCGAGAGAAACATGTGGTAATGTGGTGCGCGTGCGTAATGCTGATTCCTGGTCGTAAACCCGCCCTACAAAACTCGTCCGGACACCTCACAGTGCTGACGAATATCGTTCCCGCGGGCTCCTTTTCGGGCCCCAACAGTTCTATATTCATGCTCCGGCCGAAATGGCGATCCAGACCGCTGGGACAGGGCAGGGGCAGGCGTTCTCGTACGGACGCAGCGTAGCCACAAATTCGAACAACATGTCATCATTATAAAGATCGGCAGCGAAGTTTAAATGGGCGAAGGAGTGAACATGCTATTAATTGTGAGGGATGTTGTGGCGATACCTAAAACGATGGGCGAGCAGCGTGGCGGGGAAGAAGGTTTTCTGCGACGGCATGGACCAGCAGTTCTACCTCAGGAACACTCCGCCAGTCCTGAATCAGGCCGGAACGCGCAAGCCCCTGCTCTCCTCCTTTAAACCGACTATAAAGGTTTGCTGCCAGAATGACCTTATCGTAGCCCGGACTGATCGAAGGAGTCCTCTCCACCCCTGCGGCTGCCCTGAACCTCAATATGCGACTCGGATTCTATCAAACGGGAGCCATGCGCGTGCTGCTGGAGCGGCCCCAGGAGAGACGGCTACGCGCAAGCAAGTACGTGGTCGCAGAGGACGACCTGGTCCCTGCCAGAGACATGAAGGTTGCCACGACTCAGGCCGGGTTCACTGTGTCCCATCGGGCCTTGCTCTCCGACGCGGGCTTCGATGGCTACCACAGCGAGGGGCTGTGTCGATACGTGGTCAATACAGATCCCTTCAGCATCGAGTGCTACTTCAACGACAAACTTGCGCTTGTGGTCAACCAACGTCAGCTCTTCAACTATGAGAGCCCGTCCGCGAATGGCGCCACAAGAAACGCATCGGTCGCCATGGACTTCTCCTTCAACGGTAAAAGGAAACACTCGAGACGTGAATAGAACTCCCGGATTGCTACGGACTGCCGGAGCGGCCTGTGACCGGACTGCTAAAAGAGACCGACTCGGGCATGCCTTACCGGCTTTACAATGTGGATCACTTCAACGACGCATATCGCGCCCAGTCCTTCTACGGGAACATCCCTCTCCTCATAGCGAATAACCCGCAGCAACCGTACAATGCGGGCGTGTTCTGGCTCAACGCATCGGACACATACGTCGATTTCAAGCGGGAAAAACAGCTGATGAATGCCCACTTCGTGAGCGAGTGCGGTGCCCTCGAGTTCTTCACCTTCCTTGGCAGCTCCCCTTTGGACATAGCGGCGAACTACGGGAAAACGACGGGGAAGATGCCGATGCCGCAGATGTTCACGCTGGGCTACCATCAGTGTCGCTGGGACCGCGACACCCAGAAGGACATCGAGAAGATCAGCGACAAGTTCCACGAGCATCGCATTCCCTGCGACTGTCTCTGGCTCGACATTGAGCACACCGACGGCAAGCGCTACTTCACCTGGGACAAGTCCATGTTCCCCGATCCAAAGGCGATGATCGAGGAGCTGAACAAGCGAGGACGAAACCTGGTCGTGATCGTTGACCCCCACATCAAGGTGGACCGCAACTACCCTGTCTACGCTCAGGCCATCAAGAACAGTACTTCCCGTTATTCATTCCCGCATCGTAGACCTTGTCGTGATGAACAAGGACAAGACACCCTTCGAGGCGAAGTGCTGGCCTGACAATTCCGTGTGGTTGGACTATCTCAATCCCAAGACTCGCGACTACTGGGCATCCCTATATGATCTCAAGCATTACCCTGGAACCAACGCCCGTACTTTCATCTGGAACGACATGAACGAGCCCTCCGTCTTCAACAGCTTCGAGAATACCTTCGACAAGTCCCTCCTGCATTTCGACGGGGAACGCTATCGGGAACATCGCGAAATGCACAACCTGTACAGTCTCCTCGAGATCTCCGCGACCTATGAGGGACTCCGACAGCGGGAGAAGAACACGCGGCCGTTCCTGCTGACACGTTCCTTCTTCGCGGGGGCACATCGGTACGCCGCAATGTGGACGGGCGACAGCGGCACCACCTGGGAACATCTCAGACTAAATCTTAGCATCCTGCAGAACCTGTCAATCTGCGGCTTCAGTTTCTGTGGGGCCGACATCCCCGGCTTCTTTGGCAGTCCTGACAACGAGCTCATCGTCCGGGCCTACCAAGCCGGCGTATTCTACCCGTTCATGCGCGGCCACGCGGACCGTGGAACTAAACGGAGGGAGCCATGGGCTCTGGGGGAAGAGGCTTGCGCCCGGGTCTCGGAGGCCATCCACCTGAGATACGAGTTGCTCCCGTACACATACACGACGTTCTACAGACACGCCCACGCGCGGAGCTGGCCCGTGATGACCCCGCTGTGGGCAGCCTTCAAGAGCCCCAAGGAGGACCCGCAGCTGCGGACCATGGACGACGAGTTCATGTTCGGTCCGGCCTTCCTCGTTAAACCAATCTGCAAGCCTGGCGAGAAAGAGTTCGTTTCTTTCATTTAACACCGCCGATGTAGAACGAGCGTGTATCTTCCTGCAGATAACGTGTGGTACGACTTCTTCACACACAAGCGGCTGCAGGGCGGACAGACTGTGGCAAGAGTAGCAAACGATCTGCGCACCTTCCCTCTGTTCCTTCGCGGGGGACAGGTTGTCCCGGAATATGTAAGGCGATCGCAACGAGCTGGGGTAGAACTTCGAATATGCGTCCAGCAGCGAAAGTCTCCGCGGATCCGCCATCTCTCTTACAGTCGCGAAGGACCACAACGGGATGTCCTCGGGCTTCCTCTACCTCGACGACGGGGAAACGCACGGCTACGAAAAGGGCGTATACAGCGCCGTTAGATTCGACTACAGCAACGGGGAAATCAAGTCAAAGGTGCTCAACTCTGGCTACCGCACCAAGCTGAGCTATTACAACAAGATCACGGTCTGGGGAGTCGAGAAGCGGCCCGCTAAAGCGCGTCTCCTGCTAAAGGGCAAGGCCGTCGAGCTCGAAACTGACTACGATTCCTCGGCCCAGACTTTAACAATCCACATACCGGACAAGACGCTGGGCGCTTTGGACGAATTCCAGGTCCGACTTGAGGAGGTCGTCAGGAGAAGCGAAACAAAAATGAAGGGCGAAAAGCGGCCCGCAGCGAAAGTGCCTGTTAGTCACCACACTCCTGCCTTCACATAATTACTTACAATACGATAAATCATATTGCACCACATTTCGTTTCTTACTCTGCATGTGCTGAGCTACTAGTCGAATGTGCTTTTAGGAAAAGTTTCAAATCATTGGAGACAGGCGGCGATTTCCTGGGCGTAGTACTTGCTGGTAAGTTCCTCTCCGGTGGCTCTGCGGATCATTTCGTTCCACTTGTACAGCTTCCCGGGGAAGAACACCTTTTCCCTGAGGTACGTCCCGATCCCTGCTCTCCCGTAGTAGTCCGGCTCTACCACACTCTCGTTCTCCATCAGCCGTGTGCACATGTAGTTGTTTAACTGAGAGGCCAGAAGGTCGCCGAGCAGGTAGTTGTGGTAGTAGCAGGGGGAAATCGCGATGTGTATTTTTGCCGCCCAGTCTGCCGCCGTCCTTCCTGTTGGTCTGCGCAGCATCTGGTACTTTTCTACCAGCCCCCACCAGAGCTCTCTCAGGTCCTGTTCCGGGTCCTCATACATTCCCCGCTCAAATCTGTACATCACCTGTGCCCATCTGCTGAAGACAAGACGGGAGAGGGCGGAGTTCCGCTTAGAGGCCTTGGAGAGCGCAGCGACGTTTTCAATGTGGGAGAAGCGGGCGATCCAGCGCGGGTTTGTTGCAAGTCTGCCGAACATCATGGCGACCGCCTCCGTGGTGAAGATGTGTGCCGGCTCTCTCAGCAGGTACGGCAGCGCTCCGTCTATATATTTCTCGTAGGCGGCATGTCCGAATTCGTGTAGCATGGTGCTCATCCACATGCTGTTATTCACGTTGTTACTAAGCACTCTGATGTCCCCGCCGCCCATGTTCATCATGAAGGCGTGCTGGTTCTTCCCCTCTTTGGCGTAGAGGTTGGAGTTTTTGAGGAGGTCGTCTATGGGGAGGCCGAGGCCGCGGTAGAACTCGACGGTGAGGTTGGCGATATCGCGGTCCTTGTAGTAGGAGTCAAAATCTGCGTCGTAGATCTTGGGCGCCTCCTGGAAGAAGAGGTCTTGGTAGTGCCACGGCATGAGTTCTTGCTCCTCAACGCCGTACCTCTTCGCCAGATATGAGTCCACCTCCTTCTTTAGCAAAATGTATGGCTCCCGCGTGGAAGCGTCGAGCTCGTCAAAGAGCGAAGAGATCTGCTCAGGATCTTGTTCGCCCAGACGAAGGCTCATAGTGTGGTAGCTGCGGAAGCCCAACGCAACAGCCACCTGGTTGCGCATTTTTGCCAAACGCACCACGTCTTGCGCGATTACCTCGGCCACGCTCTTCTGAGCCGTCCACACCTCGCGCAGAGTGGCAGAATCTGTGGAGTTGGCCAGGATCTCCCGCACCTCGTTGTCGGTCAGGTTCCGTCCTCTGAAGGTCGTGCGGTACGTGGTAAATCTCCGCTCGATGCTGTTCGCCAGGCTAGTGATGGAATTGAGCATCGCGGGGTCGGCCTGATTTCCCATGTACATGTTGTACACTATCTCCAGCTCCCGTCGTTCGGTCTCGTTGAGCGCAGCCTTGGCCTCCGCCAGGGCAGAACGGAGCACCTGGAATTCCGACTGGTTGGACAGCATCAGGTTTATCCGCTGGGATGCTGTTTCGGCAAGGGCCCAGTCTTCAGGCCTTCCACTGACCGATGCGTTCCAGTAGGTGAACATGGACTGGGCGAAGGCCGGGATGTACGCGGCGAGGAAGCGGCGGCGGCGGAACTGCAGGTATTCTTGCAGTGCTGCGGAAGACCCTGGCGCGGGGAGCAATCTGTGTCCCAGCAGCACTGCCAGGACCAGGAATGCGGCTGATATCAGGATGATGTACGTCTGTCTCATGAATGTTTATTATATGAAACTCCATTGCGATGATAAGTGGATATATATATCTTTTCTGGTTTCTGATCGTGTGCTTGCGCTGTGGGAGAACGGAATCTGAAGTGCAAATAGAAGTATAATGGAGAATGCGCTACAATCGGGGGATCAGACCTCGACTACGCCATGTCCGATGCTGCGGCCGATCGGCGGGGGCGCGAGCTTCAGCTTGTAGTACCGATTGTTGTGGAACCGCCGCTCCCTCGGAAGTCGCTTGGGCGAGCCTATCCCCGTGTAAAATCATGCATGGTACCAAGACTTTCCCGCATCAGCCGCGCAGACGCCCGCTCGCCCAGCACGATTGGGTCCAGTCTTCCCCTTCCTGTCTCTGCTTCCGCCCCGACATCCACGTTCTTGTCGTCGGTAATCCTCGTCAGACCCGGGAGCGAGGAGTTGCGCTGGATCCCCCTGCGGAAGCTGGGCGGCACGTACAGTTTGGGAAGGGAGGAGGGCGAAACGTAGTCCTGCTGAGGGGCCTGGGTGTGGAAGGCCACAAGCAGCTGCGACACCTCAGGTCCGCTGCTGTTTCTCCTCGTGCTTAGCTTTGCACTCATCGTCGGATCGAGCGTGCTCAGAGCCTTTCGGGCTGGCGGCTGGGTCGATGACGTGTCCTCTTTCTTAATGTTCGGAATGATGGGAAGAAGGACGGACCCGCCACCGGTGGCAAGACTGGAGTAGAAGTCAGCCTTGTTCATGAGCCCCCGCTTCTCCGCCACAGTTGCGGCGTTCTTCTTCGGGTCCTTCCCCTCCTCTAGGAAAGTGACCCCGGTGTTAGGCACAAGGGCCTCGTATACTCCAGCTACCACCGTGGTTCTGCTGTCGTGGAGACTTTCTTCTCCCTCCTCTTCCTTCTGAGGTAGGCTCTGCATCCCGCCGTTGAGCAGGCCTTGCAAGTCGAATCCTTCGTTTCGAGGCATGGCTGTTTTCTTCGTGCTCTTCCTTCTCACCATCTTCGCTGTCGCGTCCTGGTCTCTTGCGGCCAAATCAGCCTTGACACACTCAGGGACCAGATTGGGCAGACTTGCGAAAGACTTGACATCCACCGACTTCCCATGCATGTCGTACGATAAGACTTCGGGCCGCTTGGAGCCGCCCTGGACAGCCATGTTATTTTGCCGAACTCGCAGCCGCTTCTGCGTGATCCGGTCCTCGCTTCGTTTTAGCTCTTCGGCCCGACGAAGCCGCCGCATGCCTTCGATCAGCGGCTCCAGCTCGTCATACTTCTTTGCTGCGACGAATGAGTACACTGCGTTGTTAGATGTGGATATATCATCCTTGAAGTTATGAAGGGGGAATACGTTTGGCCGCTTTGTTAGTCGCACCTGCCGCCCGGCTCGCCCAATACTCGTGTGTGACTTGGATCCAATCGACTTCGTTAGTCTTGCCTCATCCTTAGGAGAAGCTAATAAGCAATCGCTTCGGATCGAAATACCAGGTTGGTCGGCTATGGGGGAACAGTAGCGCTTGGTCACCACGAGTTTTCCGGCAGCACAGCCATCGAGTCGTGGAGCTCTCTATCGAGATGCATTGGAGGAGGAGGTTACAGGCTCGAGATTGGGATGCCAGTCTCCAGCCAAGGAGGATTCGCCGGAATCAGGGAAGAAGTGCTGGATATGGACCAGCCCGCTTATGCAGCTCACAGTGTTGAGAACGGAGAATCTGGTGAGCCACTCGTCAATCCGAAGCGAGTCTATCTTGTCCATCGTTCTCTGCACGATTTTGCGCACGACGAACTCTGCCAGGACGTAGGAGGCGAAGGGCCGCTCGTAGTCGTTGCTGAGGTTCTCCTGCGGGATTATGGCAGGGACTGGATCTGCAACTGGCGATGAAGAGGCTTCCTGCATCTTCGGTTGGTGTTGCGTATTATATTTTATTGCTATATTCGCAGCAAGCATTATTATGTAACAGCTCGGTAGGGAGCAGTATATAAAGTGGAGCAGATTGACAAAATTGAGTGTCCATATTATTTTGTTCACCTTGATTAAGTGTTGGAGGAGAGGAAGTTGGCGATCTGGTTGCCCCGTATCGTGCGGAGTTTCTTGGTCATCCGTTTTCCCGTCTCCTCAGCACTCCTCCTCGCGCCCGTCGTCGCCGTCCCCACTGTATCAAACGTCCTCGCCCCCTCCGGCTCCGCCGACCTTCCTCGCCTCTCAAACAGCGGTGTCGCCGGCTCTCCCTCCTTGGCTTTCCGTTTCAGCGCCGCGTTCTCGTCCATCAATATGCGCAACTGCGCCTGCAGGTCTTGCATCTGCTGATGTGTCCGGTCAAGATCGGCGCGGGTCGAACGGACCTCCCGCTGAAGTTCCGCCACGATGAACAGCGCCCCGATTTTTGCCGACCGGTCATCCTCAGGGGCTGCAAGCAGTAGCGCGTTGTTCAGATCAAGGACTTCTGTGAGGAACCCGATGTCCGATGTCTTGATGTGGTCGTGAATAGCCAGACATGCCGCCCGCAGTTCTGAATCCATCGAGGTGAAGCGGACTGAAAATTAATAATCGTTGCAGAGGGTAGTGCGAATTTGTATCTGGGAGATGCAGGGG